>Ga0079224_100004453_pt1 | contig 18124 bp, 15 predicted proteins | sample Stecom2015_FD_80414 | JGI IMG/M metagenome (GOLD analysis project Ga0079224, IMG submission 80414) | Agricultural soil microbial communities from Utah to study Nitrogen management - Steer compost 2015 | ecosystem: Environmental > Terrestrial > Soil > Agricultural land | place: USA: Utah...
ATCACTATTGAACTTTACTGAGTTTGAAAATAAGCGGCGGAGGAAGCCTGTCCACCTCAAGAAGATTTTGTAATCGTTTTTTCATCTGGTTTTGGTTTATCGCTAACAATAGCTCAAATATAACAAAAAGATAAGGGATAAAGAAACCCATCCTAGGATAGTAGTGGCATAGTGATGGATAAAGAAAGCCGGCTATTCCATCTATCAAAGGTTTAATGGAGTTTATGGGTAGTAAATTTTCAGTCTAAAAGGGCTGTTTTATAGGCCCGTTTTGTTTGTTGGGCAATCAGGCGCAAAAAAGGAGCCATTCTCTATAAGAACAGCTCCTTTACCTTGTGGGTATAATGTATTCAGAAAAATGGCAGTTTATTTGCCTAGTTTGGCTTTCAACGCGGTGTCTAAAGCATCCAAAAACTCTTCTGTATATAAATAATGCTCACCGTGTTTTACCTGATTGCCATGGATGCAAACGGCTAAATCTTTAGTCATTTTACCGGAGGCCACTGTTTCTATACAGACAGTTTCCAAGGCTTGGGTAAATTCCATAAGCTCTGTATTGTTGTCCAGTTTACCCCTGAACTCTAAACCACGGGTCCAGGCAAAGATGGAAGCTATAGGGTTAGTTGAAGTTGGATTGCCTTTTTGGTGCTCGCGATAGTGGCGTGTTACAGTGCCGTGAGCAGCTTCTGCTTCCATGGTTTTGCCATCGGGAGTGACCAGTGTAGAGGTCATTAATCCTAAGGAGCCAAATCCTTGGGCTACGGTGTCGCTTTGAACATCACCGTCGTAGTTTTTACAAGCCCATACAAAATTGCCCGACCATTTCAGTGCGGAAGCTACCATATCATCGATCAATCGGTGCTCGTAAGTGATGCCGGCAGCCTCAAATTTTTCTTTAAATTCCTGTTGGAATATTTCTTCAAAAACATCTTTAAAACGACCATCATATTTTTTCAAAATGGTGTTTTTGGTGGAAAGGTATAAAGGCCATCCTTTCATCAAGGCCTGATTGAAGCAGGAACGGGCAAAACCACGAATGCTTTCGTCGGTATTGTACATGGCTAAGGCAACACCATCGCCTTGAAAGTTATAGACTTCAAATTCTTGTACCTGACCATCTTCAGCTTCAAACTTGATGCTGAGCTTTCCTTTTCCTTTGGTTACAAAATCGGTAGCCCGGTACTGATCGCCAAAGGCATGCCGACCAATGCAGATAGGTGCTGTCCAGTTGGGAACCAAACGCGGAATATTTTCGATTACAATGGGCTCACGAAATACGGTGCCGTCTAAAATGTTGCGGATGGTACCATTTGGCGAACGCCACATTTGCTTCAGGTTAAACTCTTTAACCCTTGCTTCATCAGGCGTGATGGTGGCACATTTAATACCCACACCGTATTGTTTAATAGCGTTTGCTGCATCTACAGTAACCTGGTCGCTGGTTGCATCGCGGTGTTCCACACCTAAGTCAAAGTATTTGATATCCACATCTACATAAGGAAGGATCAATTTGTCTTTGATGAATTTCCAGATAATGCGGGTCATCTCGTCACCGTCCAACTCCACTACGGGGTTGGCCACTTTGATTTTTTCAGCCATTTTTTTAAATCTGTTTTTGGGGGTTGATTATGATTCCGGCAAATGTAACAAAAAGCAGGTTTTTTTACCTATTTAAAAAAAATCTGTTCGGTTAAGTTGCTTTACAACAATAAATTGGAGCGGGATCGCAAACCGTAAGGATCAATTTCGGAAACCCAATCCAAGCCTACTAATTGGTTTAAGTAAGGCCTGACATCGCTTTCCGGCCGAATACGGGCACTATTTTGAATCAACATTAAATAATCAGCATGGGGCAGTTCCGGAATGAGCTTAAAACCCTGATTTTGATTTTCGTAAATCAGCAAGGAAATATCCTCCTCATCCTGACAATCATAGGCATACCTAAACAGCTGAAAGTCAACCAAATTTTCTTGCCCGCCTGCTTCCTCCGTATAGGACGCAAATAAGTTGCTCATGCCTGTTGGCTTGGGCTTAGCCACATTTTTTACAATTTTTATGTCTGCTTCCTTGCATAAATGAATGGCAAAAAGGCTGTTGAGTAAGGAGCAAAAGGAGTAGGCAGGTAAGCGGGAGCCTAAGGCAAATAACTTGCTTTTGGCAAAGAAATCCTGTTCGACATCAAAAATATCCAATAACTGATGAGACATAATAGCTTGTAAAGAGGGTAAGCGCTTACAAAGTTTCGAAAAAAAAATGAGAAGATAGCTAGCCTTTAAAGATTCCCTGATAATTTTTTGGCTCGCCCTAGCGGATAGTTTAGATACTATTTTGAGCACTGTTTCGTTTTAGCGTGGTTGAGCAGTATTTGTTTCAATTAAAATCCTTATTTTTGCAGCCTTTATGCGGAAAATCTTCTTATTTGTCGCTTTTGCATTTACCTTTCTCAGCTCCTGCAGTACTCATGAAAAAGTATTGAAGAGTAAGGACCTTAACTATAAGCTAACCGAGGCTAATAAATATTATGAGGCAAAGAAATGGTACAAAGCCAATGAAGTATATGCCAGTTTAATGCCTTCGTTCAGGGGTACCAAAAACTACGAAGAGCTTTATTATCGCTACTGCTATACGTTCTACAATATGGAAGAATACCTGAGCGCCTCTTATCAGTTTAAGAACTTTATCGAAACTTTTCCGAAAAGCAGCCGGGCAGATGAGTGTGAGTTTATGTATGCTACCTGTTTGTATAAATTGTCGCCTAAGCCTTCATTAGATCAAACGAATACTTATAAAGCGATAGAGGCCTTACAAGTGTATATTAATACCCATCCTACATCGCCCAACTTAACGCTGGCTAATAACTATATAGAGGATTGTAGAAATAAAATTGAAATAAAGCAGGCGAATGCCGCGGAGCTTTACTACAAAATAGGACAGTTTAAAGCCGCTACTGTAGCGTTTAAATCCCTGATTCAGGCCCACCCTGATTCAGAAAAGCTGGATTACTATCAATATATGATTATGCGTTCGTTTTACCGCTATGCCGAAAACAGTGTAACCGAAAAGCAAGAGGAACGTTATGCCGAAGCCCTGAATGCTTTTAGCGACATCAAAGAATACACACCTAATTCTACTTATATTAAAGAAGCAGAGAAATTAAGTATCTCCGCTCAAAACAGAATAAAACAATTACGCAATGAGCACAACTAAAAAAATGGTTTCTTCGCTGAATCCACTGATTGAAACCCGTGATGTAGTGGCCCTGAAAAACATTACCGGTAATGTGTATGAAAGTATAGTGGTCGCTTCAAAACGTGCCAATCAAATAAATGTAACGATGAAAGAAGAGTTGCATCGTAAGTTGGATGATTTTGCTAACCACACGGATACTCTTGAAGAAGTTCACGAAAACAAAGAACAAATTGAGATTTCTAAGTTTTATGAGCGTATGGCAAACCCTGTTTTGCAAGCGCTGAATGAATTCGTAACCGATAAGATTTACTATCGTAAAAAGGACCAATAATCCTTTGTTTGGTGCTTGCGTTCTCAGCCGTTTTAAGTACATTCGTTGCTGTTTCGCAAATTACTGATTATGTCCTTGCACGGAAAAAAAATAATTTTAGCCATAACCGGTAGCATTGCGGCGTACAAAACGCCGCAATTGGTGCGTTTATTAGTGAAGGCCGGCGCCGAAGTGAAGGTCATTATGACGCCGGCAGCAGCCGATTTTGTGAGTCCGTTGGCCTTGGCTACGGTGTCTCAACATCCGGTTTTTTCGGCCGTTAGCAATGGCTCAGAATGGAATAATCATGTACACTTGGGTCGATGGGCAGACTTGCTTTTAATAGCGCCTTGCAGTGCTAATACTTTAGCAAAAATGGTGCATGGCCATTGTGATAATATGGTATTGGCGGTTTTTCTTTCTGCCGCTTGTCCGGTTGCCTTGGCACCGGCTATGGATGAGGATATGTGGGAGCACCCGACTACTCAACATAACTTGCAATTATGGCAATCTTTTGGTCATCAGGTAATACCGGTGGGTCATGGTGAATTAGCCAGTGGATTGATAGGCCCGGGACGCATGGCTGAGCCGGAAGAGATTGTAGGCGTAGCAGAATCGATACTGGCCGGAGCACAAAAAGCCGTAGGTAAAAAAGCTTTAATTACTGCCGGACCCACATACGAAGCCATAGACCCCGTTCGTTTTATAGGTAACCATGCTTCGGGAAAAATGGGTATTGCCTTGGCTTTGGCACTGGCAGAGCAAGGAGCATCGGTTGACCTGGTATTGGGGCCTGTAGCTGCAACAGTGCAGCATCCATTAATACAGTTGCATCGGGTGACCAGCGCTGTTGAAATGTATGAAAAAAGTGTGCAGTTGTTTCCGGAAATGGATTTAGCCATCATGACGGCAGCGGTGGCAGATTTTAGACCGGAGACGGTGGCTGAAGAAAAAATTAAAAAGAGCGGAGAGGATGATCGGATGCAATTGACTTTGGTAAAAAACCCGGATATACTGGCCCAATTGGGTAAGCAGAAAAAAGCCGCTCAGGTAGTTGTTGGCTTTGCTTTAGAAACCCAAAATGAATTAGCGCATGCACAAGCCAAGCTTCAATCTAAAAATGCAGATCTCATTATCCTGAATTCCCTGAAAGATGAGGGAGCCGGTTTTGGCCACGATACCAATAAAGTGACTTTGATTAACAAAGATGGTACCTATAAGGAGCTGCCTTTGCAAAGCAAACAGGAGCTGGCCCGGAAAATTGTACAACACGTTTTAGGAATAATTCAACAACATGCGTAAACTGTTTTTTCTTGCCTTGTTCTGCTTCAATGCCCTGTATGTTTCGGCACAGGAATTGGATGCTGTGGTTCAGGTAAATGCAGATAGGATTCAGGGAGTAGATCCAAAAGTATTTCAACAACTGGAACAATCGCTGACAGAGTTTCTGAATAGTCGTAAATGGACTCGGGATCAATATAGGCCTAATGAAAAAATCGTTTGTAGTTTCTTGCTCACTTTGACCGGTAAGTCGGGCGAAAATGCCTACACAGGAACGCTGAATATACAAGCCTCCCGCCCGGTTTATGAAGCTGATTACAACACCTCAATTGTCAATTTTGTGGATAGGGAAGTAGCTTTTCGTTATGATGAAAGCCAAACCCTTCAGTTTGATGATAACCGGGTGTCCGGTAGCGATGCCTTAGTTTCTAACCTGACGGCATTGATGGCTTATTATTCCTATTTGATACTTGGTTTGGATTACGATTCCTTTGCGCCCAGAGGAGGCGATGAATACTTTAAAAAGGCCCAGAACATTGTTTTGAATGCCCCTGAAGAAGGACGTACTATTTTGGGCTGGAAATCATCACAAGGAACCAGGAATCGTTACTGGCTTATTGATCAGATTCTGAATCCCCGCTTTAGAAACTTCAGAAGTTATTGGTACACCTACCATCGCGAAGGGCTGGATAAAATGGCTACGGAGGCTGCCCAGGCCAGAAATACAATCATGAACGGTTTGGATGCCTTGAGTAAAATAAATGCAGATAACCCTTCTTCGTATTTATTGCAGTTCTTTTTCAATGCAAAATCGAACGAATACCTGAATATGCTGAGGCAAATGAAGCCGGATGAGCGAGGCAATCATATAGCTACATTAAGCCGCCTGGATGTGCCTAATGCCGCAAAATATAAAGGAGTAAAATAAATAGTCGATTTTATCTTATTCATGAAGAATTTCATTTGGTTACTGTTTGTGGTGATGGCTGCCTTTTTATTGCCTGCCTGCGAGGTGAGCAGGGAGCAAAAGGCCCCGCTGCCTGCAGACAAAATGAGTAAATTATTATTGGATTTACATTTAGCAGAGGCTTACAGCATCGGATTAGGCGATACAGTGGAAAACAGTCCGCGTAGGTTTGAGAAAAATTATGATAGTTTAGCCGTATTTTACACCTCCGTTTTACAGCATCACGGCACTGACTTAAAACAGTTTCAGGAAAGCCTGAATTGGTACCAAAGCAGACCGGGTAAGATGGATACTTTATATTTGACCATACTGGAAAACCTATTGCTCGAAAAGAGTGAACGCAATATTCCGGATTTAGAACCTGATCAAATTCCTGATGAGGCAGGTATTCATGATAATCCGGAGCATCATAAGCAGCAGCTACAAGCTATCGAAATAGAAGCAGATAGCACGACAGATAACTCCTCAGCAGAGCAAAAAGACGAGTAGCCTATTTAATCATTTGAAAATGACTTGGAATCACAATTTCTGTATTGCCCTATATGTATTGTTCATCAGCCTTAGTGCTTGTCGCCCTTCGGAGCCGGTGCCTAAGCCTAAAGGTTATTTCAAAATAGACTTGCCTACCCACCAGTACCGGCAGTTTGATAGTGCTCATTACCCCTTTACTTTTGCCTACCCGGTGTATGGACACATCACTCGCGATACCAACTTGCTGAGCGATGAAGGTGCTGCCTACTGGTTGAATGTGGATATTCCGGAACTCAATGCTACTATATATTTAAGCTACAAAGCCATTAATCAGGAGTACCCTTTAGCCCGTTTAGTTGACGAAAGTTATCGATTGTCCTATGCCCATGATGTGAAGGCTGATTATATAAAAACTCCACAGATTGTAACAGATCAAGGCCTGATAGGTGTGTACTATAATGTGGGTGGGAATGCTGCATCGTCTTATCAGTTTTTTGTAACCGATACGCTGCAACATTTTTTGCGTGGTGCCTTGTATTTCAATGTCACTCCTAATATGGATTCATTGAAACCGGCTGCCAACTTTTTAAAAGAGGATATGGAGCATTTAATCCATACTTTGAAGTTTAAGTAATACAAATCTTTCTTAATTTTGCAGCCTTCAAATGGTCCCGTAGTTCAACGGATAGAATAGGAGTTTCCTAAACTCTAGATCCAAGTTCGATTCTTGGCGGGATCACTTAAAATAAAGCAGCAGGTGTTCTATCTGCTGCTTTTTCATTTTATCTAAGCGCCGTAGGTTATTTACTTCTCCAAATGTAAATTTCTATACTCCTATCAATGAATAACCAAGTCATTCTGTCACCTATCCTTTAGATTGGTCTTACTTTTGCCCTGTTCATCATAAGCCTAAGGTAGGTTTTTAATTGGAGGCCGGCCTTGGTTTTAAAAAATCTTATGTTATGATAGAAGTGAATAAAAATGCCCGGATGAAGGTGGAAGTGTGGAGCGATATTTTCTGCCCTTTTTGTTATATCGGAAAAAGAAACTTTGAATCGGCTATGGAAGCCTTTGCCGATAGCCATTTGATAGATCTTGAATGGAAAAGTTTTCAGCTTGATCCGGAAATGGATGATACCGTTCCTTATGAAAACCTGTATGAATATTTTTCGCAGCGAAAAGGGGTAAGTCTGGAACAGGCTAAGGCTATGAACGATCAGGTAAGCCAAAGGGCGGCCGAAGTGGGATTGGAATACAAACTGGATAAAGCTATCCCGGCCAATACCTTCAAGGCGCACCAAATTATTCAGTTTGCGAAAACAAAAGGTTTGGGAGATCTGGCTGAAGAACAATTTTTCGCTGCCTACTTCACGCAAGGAAAAGATCTCTCGCAAAAGGAAACTTTATATGCGAGTGCTCTTGAAATTGGCTTGTCTGAGGAAGAAACCAAAACGGCTTTAGAAAGCAGGGAGTACGAGCAAAGGGTGCATGATGACCTTAAGGAAGCACAAGAAATCGGGGTTACGGGCGTGCCTTTTTTTGTATTCAATCGGAAATATGCCATTTCCGGAGCCCAGCCTGTTGAAGTTTTTGTACAAGGTTTGAAGCAAGCTGTAGAAGAATGGAAAGCTACAGCTGCCTTGCCCTTGACCTCCATTCAGGAAGGGCCCTCTTGCAGTATAGAGGGTACTTGTGACTAGAACATTTGAGCAAAATTTTTATGAAGAATATTCCGATATCAGTACTGGAACTGGCAACGGTGGTTCAAGGAGGGGATGCAGCAGATGCCATTGCCCGAACCGTAAAAGTAGCCCAGCAAATTGAATCCCTTGGTTATAGGCGATTGTGGATGGCTGAGCATCATAATATGGAGCACATTGCCAGTTCGGCAACGGCTGTTTTGATTGGTCATATTGCGGCGCAAACTCAAGACCTGCGTGTGGGCTCAGGCGGGGTAATGTTACCCAATCATTCTCCTTTAATAGTGGCGGAACAATTTGGTACTTTAGAAACCTTATACCCCGGACGTATCGACTTAGGTTTAGGTCGTGCTCCGGGTACAGACCAACTTACTGCTGCGGCATTACGCAGAAACAACCTGAATACCGCTTATAGTTTTCCGCAGGACGTACAGCAAATACAGCAATATTTTAATGCCGGAAACAGTGGCTCAAAAGTCCGGGCATTTCCGGGCGAAGGTTTAGCTATTCCTATCTGGATTCTGGGTTCAAGTACTGACAGTGCCTATCTGGCAGCCCAATTGGGTTTGCCTTATGCCTTTGCTGCGCATTTTGCACCGGCGCAACTGCATGCAGCCATTCGCATTTATAAAGAAAATTTTCAAGCATCAAAACAATTGGCGCAGCCTTATGTAATGGCCTGTGTGAATGTGATAGCCGCCGATCAGGACGAAGAAGCCGACCTGCTGGCTACCAGTTTGTTTAGAATGTTTTTGGGTGTAATAACCAATCAACGTTCTCCTTTGATGCCGCCGGCACCTTTGTCAGAACAGCTTCAGGCAGCAGATATTCAGGCAGCGGTTAAATCGATGATTGCTTATACCTTTACCGGAAATGTATCTACCTTAAAGAAAAAAATTAAAAACCTTTATAGATGAAACCGGTGTTGATGAGTTGATGATGAATAGTCCTATTTTTGACTTAGAGGCTAAGCTCCGTTCTTTTGCCCTTATCCGTAAAGTGTTTGATTGAGGGATAACAATCCCCCGAAATACGGCAATTGATTTTGCCACTTAGCTTAGCGTAAGATAAATTTTTTTGGGTGATTAAACCCTGCAGCAGAAAACTGGTCTGTACAAACTATTGTTTTGAAAGGGATAAAAGTACAGTGCATTTGTAATGGAAGTACGCCCAGTAAATAGAATTACTTTAGCAAAACTTTCGGCAATCAATTAGCTTAGCTGTTTGCCCGGAAGTTTTTGTAATCAACTAATGACAGCATTTTTTGTTTTTATCTATTTAATACCAGGTTTTTTTTATTGTTATTTTTAATTTATGAAAAGTACTCAAGTAGTTTCCTTGTTTTCCTTTTTCTTGTTGGTAAACTTTACTTTAGTTTCTTGCGGTACTGCTGATCATCAACGCGGGAATGCGGACTCGATAAAAGAGTACCCGGTATTGACCATTAAAGCACAGTCCACTACACTCAACTCTGATTACCCGGCAACCATAGAAGGGCAGCAAAATGTGGAGATACGCCCCATGATTGAAGGCTATATCGAAAAAATATTAGTTGATGAAGGTGCTGTGGTGAGTAAAGGACAACGATTGTTTCAGATACGTGCCCCTCAATATGAGCAACAAGAAAGAACCGCGAGAGCAAATATTAATATTGCTGAAGCTAATGTAAAGGTTGCAGAAATGCAGGTCAATAAAGTACGTCCTTTGGTTGAAAAGAACATCATCAGCCAATTTGAATTGCAGGCCGCCGAATTTGATTTGGAATCCAAACTTGCGGCTTTGTCTCAGGCTCGTGCAGCATTGGCCAATGCCCAAACAAATGTTGGCTACACAGTCATTGAAAGTCCGGTGGACGGAGTTATCGGTACCTTACCGCTGAAAATTGGCAGCTTGGTGAGTCCTGCTACGGCAACACCTTTAACTACTGTTTCCAATATTGGTAATATCTATGCTTATTTTTCCATCAACGAAAAGCAAGCTTTACATTTTGCAACTTCTACCGTCGGGGCTACAGCAAAAGAGCGTTTGGAGACTATCCCGCCGGTAACCTTAGTTATGGCTGATGGTTCTGTTTTTCCGGCTAAAGGCAAAGTTGAAGCCACCAGTGGATTGATCAACACCGCAACCGGTTCTATACAAGTTAGGGCCACCTTTCCTAATCCCCAGCATATTGTACGTAGTGGCAGTAGTGGTACTATCCGAATTCCTACCAGTTTAGAAGAGGCGATTTTAGTTCCGCAAAAATCAACCTATGAAATACAAGGAAAGAAATTTGTGTATGTACTTCAAGATTCTAACAAAGTAAACAGTGTAGAGATTCAAATTCGTAGTAATAGCGGTGGTCAATTTTTTGTGGTTAGTGAAGGCCTGAAAGTAGGAGATAAGATTGTAGTAGAGGGGGTAGGTAGTCTTCGCGAGGATATGGTTATTAAGCCTAAAGAAGTAAATCCGGATAGCCTAATGAAACAGGCATCCCGATAGGATGAGCTTTCCTGGATGACGAAGAAGTTTCTTTCTCAAAGAATTTATAAACTATGTTTAAGCGTTTTATTGATCAACCGGTATTATCAACGGTTATCTCCATATTTATAGTACTGCTCGGCATACTGGGGCTTAGCTCCTTACCGGTTTCTCAATATCCTGAAATTGCGCCTCCAACTGTAGTGGTGGCTACAAGTTATCAAGGGGCCAATGCTGATGTGGTGCTGAATAGTGTGGTCATCCCCTTAGAAGAACAGATAAACGGTGTAGAAGGGATGACCTATATGACTTCTACTTCGGGTAATGATGGTTCCGCCCGCATAGTGGTCAATTTTAAATTGGGTGTTGATCCTGACCTGGCTTCAGTGAATGTACAAAATAGGGTAGCCAGGGCCACCTCCTTATTGCCGGCAGAGGTAACCCGTGCAGGCGTTACTACTGCCAAAAGTCAAAGTAGTAACCTGGTTATTTTTTCGCTTTATAGCGAGAATCCGGCTTACGATCAAACTTTTTTGCAGAATTATGCGGAGATTAATTTGGTGCCTCTTATCAAAAGAGTGAGTGGCGTGGGAGAGGCTATGGCCTTCGGACAGATGGATTATGCTATGCGTATTTGGTTAAAACCGGATGTAATGGCAGCTTATGGTTTAGTGCCTTCAGACATTAGTGCGGCACTGGCTGAACAAAATGTGGAAGCAGCCCCGGGTCAATTCGGAGAACAAGGCAATCAATCTTTCCAATATGTAATTAAATACTCCGGAAGGTTAAAAACTACCGAGGAGTTTGAAAATATCATCATCCGTTCAGCCGGAAACGGACAGTTATTGCGTTTAAAGGACATTGCCCGGCTGGAGTTAGGGGCATTGAGTTATGCTTCCAGTTCTACTACCAATGGTCATCCTTCTATTGGTGTGGCCATCAGTCAGACCGCAGGTTCCAATGCGCAAGAAGTAATAGAAGGAAGCTTGAAGGTACTGGAAGAAGCTTCCGATAAATTTCCTACCGGAGTTCATTATACTACCTTGGTCAACGCCAATGATTTTTTGGATGCCTCAATCGAAAAAGTCATCAGCACTTTGTTAGAGGCCTTTTTGCTGGTGTTTCTGGTAGTATTTGTTTTTCTTCAGGACTTCCGCTCCACTTTGATTCCTGCTATTGCTGTGCCGGTGGCCATTATCGGCACTTTCTTCTTTTTGAGTTTATTTGGATTTACCATCAACTTACTTACTTTATTTGCCTTAGTGTTGGCTATTGGTATCGTAGTAGATGATGCCATAGTTGTGGTAGAAGCAGTTCATGCCAAGTTAGACGCCGGCTACACCTCGGCTGTAAAAGCAAGTAAAGATGCTATGGGTGAAATTACGGGAGCCTTAATTTCGATTACCTTAGTGATGGCAGCAGTGTTTATTCCGGTAAGTTTTATTTCCGGATCATCAGGAGTGTTTTTCAAACAGTTTGGATTAACCTTAGCTATTGCAATTGTATTATCAGCGGTGAATGCATTAACCCTTAGTCCGGCACTTTGTGCTATTTTCCTTAAACCCCATCATGCCGAAGAAAGGCACAAAAAAGGGCTCTTACGGCGGTTTTATACGGCATTCAACACAGCATTTGAGGCCACCACACAAAAGTATATATCTGCAGTTCGCTTTATGATTAACAAGAAGTGGCTGGCCTGGGGTATGGTAGCCCTGTTCTCGGCGGTTTTTTTGTTATTGATGAAATATACCCCAACCACCTTTGTTCCGAATGAAGATATGGGAACAGTGATGGCTGATGTGGCTTTACCCCCTTCTGCTTCTAAAGAACGTACTATGGAAATTACAGCAGAGGTGGAAAGAATAGCCCGAAGTATTCCCGAAATTCAAAATATCCTGAAAGTAAATGGTCGTGGTATGATTAGTGGATCGGGCAGTAACTACGGCATGGTGATCATGAAATTAAAACCCTGGGCCGAAAGAAAGGGCGAGGGGCAAGATATTCAATCGATAATCGGACAATTGTTTGCCAAAACTTCTGAAATCAGGGATGCAAAGGTGGTGTTCTTTTCCCCTCCAACCCTTCAGGGATTCGGGATGTCCGGCGGTTTTCAAATGGAGTTGCAGGACAAAACCGGAGGAGATATTGCGAGTTTCTATAAAGTCAGCTCCGATTTTCTGTCGGCCTTAAGTGAGCGGCCCGAAATTCAATATGCCACCACTTCTTTTAACCCTAATTTTCCTCAGTATCAAATTGATATTGATGTAGCAAAAGCCAAACAGGCCGGACATTCGGTAAATGATATTTTAAGTACGCTGCAAGGCTATTATGGTGGGGTGTATGCTTCTAACTTCAATCAATTTGGAAAACAATATCGGGTAATCTATCAGGCAGACCCGATGTTTAGGGCCAACCCTCAGAGCTTGAATAATGTTTATGTTCGGAACCAGCAGGGAGTGATGGCACCCATTACAGGCTTTATAAACTTAGAAAAAGTATACGGACCTCAGGCCATTAACCGCTTTAATTTGTACACTTCCATGGGCGTTACCGGAGCGCCCAACCAAGGATACAGCTCGGGTGATGCCATTGCTGCCATACAGGAGGTAGCAGAACAAACTTTACCGGAAGGCTATGGCTATGAGTTTTCCGGAATGACACGGGAAGAGCTGTCTGCAGGCGGCCAAACAGGATTCATTTTTTTATTGGTAATTGTGTTTATTTATCTATTGTTGAGTGCACAATACGGAAGCTATATTTTGCCTTTCGCTATCTTGCTGTCTTTGCCTATTGGTTTGGCCGGTGCCTTCCTGTTTGCTCAGCTTTTTGAGGTATCTAATAATATTTATTTGCAAATCACCTTTGTTATGTTGATTGGTTTGCTGGCAAAAAACGCTATTTTGATTGTGGAATTTGCCCTAGAACGACGGCGAAATGGCATGCCTTTGGTGCAAGCCGCAATAGATGGAGCCCGTGCCCGGTTACGTCCTATTCTGATGACTTCCTTTGCCTTTATTTTAGGTTTGGTACCATTGATGTTGGCACAAGGAGCCGGTGCCGTAGGCAACCGATCAATAGGAGCCGGTGCGGTTGGTGGTATGCTTATAGGTACTCTATTTGGTGTGTTGGTGATTCCGGTTTTATTTGTGGTGTTTCAGGCTTTACAGGAGCGTTTTAGTGGACCTCCGAAACCCAAGTCCGGCATGAATAAAGAAGAAATAGCCCTTGCTGAAATTGATTAATAAATGACCTTCTGCTATTACAACATGATAAAGAACAGATATATCAAACTACTGCTGATACTTACTGCCGTTAGTGCTATAGGCTTCTCCTGCGGGGTGATGCATCCTTATGAGCGCCCGGATATAAGTATACTTCATCAATATCGTGATCGACCTAATCAAGATACACAATCGGTGGCGCATATCTCGTGGAAAGAGTTTTTTACCGACACGCTTTTGCAACAATTGATTCAAACGGGTATTCATAATAATTTAGATCTTAAAGTAGCATTGGCACGTGTGGAACAGGCCCGGGCTTATTATTTGCAAAGTAAAGCCGCATTTTTTCCTTCTTTTGATGCTCAGCTGGGAGCCAGTATTGCTAAACTTTCGGAGGCGCAGGGCTTTGGAATAAGAACCAGTGCAACACAATACCAACTGGGTGTTTCTACCGTATGGGAAGCCGATATCTGGGGTAAAATTGCCAGTAATAAACGCGCCAGTGAAGCGGCTGTTTTACAATCAGAGGCAGGGGTGAGAGCGGTACAGACCAAACTGGTGGCACAAATTGCCAATTATTATTATTTGCTGATGGCTTTAGACAAGCAATTAGACATTACTAAGCAAACTGTTTACAATTGGGATACTACAGTTACTACCATGCGTGCCTTAAAAGAGGCGGCTGTGGTAACGGAGGCAGCTGTGGTGCAAAGTTTGGCACAACGCTATGCTGCTGCAGTTATGATTCCTGATTTGAAGCAAGCCATTAAGGAAACTGAAAATGCCTTAAGTATACTACTGGGGCATTCACCCGGATTAATTCGGCGGAGTAAAATAGAGCTACAGCGGCCCATTGATTATTTAAGCGTTGGTGTGCCGACTCAATTGCTGGCTAATCGTCCGGATGTACAGCAAGCTGAGCAAAATTATCGCTACTATTTTGAGATGACGAATGTAGCCCATGCCTATTTTTATCCTACTTTTTCCATAACAGGTTCCGCAGGGCTGAATAGCCTTTCGTTTGAAGAATTATTTAAACCGGCCTCCTTGGTAGCCAGTATTGGCGCCGGAATTGTTCAGCCTATATTTAACCGCCGACAAAATAAAACACGACTGAAGGTTGCCCAAGCTCAGCAAGAAGAAGCATATTATGGACTTCAGAATACTTTATTGATAGCGGGTTCTGAAGTGTCTAATTATCTGTCTTTACACAGTATGGCTTCAGAAAAGATAGCTATAAGAGCGCATCAAATGGAGGCTTTGCTTCATTCTGTTGAATACACTCAGGAATTGCTTCGCTATGGATTTGCCAACTATAACGAAATCATTACAGCCCGACAAAGCTTATTGCAAGCTGAATTGGGAAACGTAAATGATCAGTTACAGCAATTACAATCCGTGGTCAATCTTTACCGTGCATTAGGTGGTGGATGGCGGTAATTGTATGGTGGATTTTAGCCCTGTAAAAACAGACGGTTACTACTTATGCCGCTTTTCCAACATCAATTCTGAAATGTATTTCACCGGCGCATTTCCGTAGCTTAGAAATTTTTCATGAAAAGATCTTAGATTGAAAGAAGGACCATCTTGTTGCTTCAGGCGTTCACGTAAGTCATATATTTCCCGATATCCGGAATAGTAACTAAGTAATTGTACGCTACTTACATTCACCCGATTCCATTTGCCTTCAGCTTCGGCTTTCTGCTGAAAAGCTTCCTCAACCAATAAATGCATAGCCTGAGATTTGCTCCAGTTGTTGACATGGACTTCATAATCTAAAATGGTGTTGCACACAGTGCGAAGATGCCATTTGTACCACATCAGCCACATTTCGGGAGCATTATCACCATACCCACTTTCCAGCATCATTTGCTCGGCATATACCGCCCATCCTTCTATCATAGCTCCGTTTGCAAAAATACTTTTGATGGGGCTGGGCGATCGGTTGGCATAGACTAGTTGGGTATAATGTCCCGGTATGGCCTCGTGAATGTTTAAGATTTGTAAGGTGTAATTGTTGTATTCACGCAGGTAGCTTTCAGCCCGTTCTTTATCCCATCCTTCTAAACTTCCTACATTATAATAGGTATTGCCCCCTTGATCATAGGGCCCCGGTGAGTTAATGGAGGCGCCGGCAATTCCTGCCATGTAGGCGGGTTCTTTCCGCACAACAAGTGGTTTGCTTTCATCTAAATAAAGCAGATTTTTCTCATTAATAAAGGCAGTCAATTCCGGTAACTGAGCTTCAATGGCACTCTGGAAGTCTTCAGGAGCCACATGAAATGCAGAAAGAGTATCAATGACTTGGCTTATCAGTTTTAAGGTATCTGCAGGCAGCTCCTGCTGATTAAAATATTTAGGCCAAAGCAGCTGGCTCAATTTGGCCATCTCACCATGAAGGTATTGTTTGCGCTCTTTAGCGTTCTCGTATAATTGCCGGGCAGTAAGCGAAGATTGAATATCGAAGCGAAATTTTTGTTCATAAAGTTCCTGGCCTAACCTAAAGCTGCGCTGTTTTGCATATTTTTTTTGCGATAAGGTTTGAATGAACTCTTTGGTGGCAGCAATAGCTGTTTTGTTATTGTTGAGGTAGGTGCTTTTTTCAGCTGGTGTTAATTTAGAGGATTGTATGGAATCGACCAGGTCATTTTCCAGAATGTGCAAGCCGCCTTTCAATTGTTGGATGGCCAATGCTTTCAATTCCGGTACCGGATTAGAAAGATTGGCATCGGCAGCTTGAAAAAACAAAGTAAATTTTTGCAAACGCTTGTTTATGTTTTCCAGTCGAATTTCGAGCGTGCTGTAATTTTCATTTAACATGAAGGCGATAAGACCTGTTGGATTATAAATTGAAGGATCCCATTGCTCACTCTTCAACTCAGTAATAGACCAAATGGTTCGTTCAAGTTGGTTTTGAATTAAATAATAGTCAATCCGCTGCGATGCGGTCATCGAGTCCGGATGAAAGGATTTAAGACGGTTTAGCTGCTCTTGTACAAATTCCCGATATTGTTCCTTGTTTTCAGCTGTTGGAATGCTTAGCACACTGTCGTTTCTGTGGTTTCCTAAATAGGTAGCCCATTCAGGTTCGTATTGCCATAATTGATTCACAAAGCTGTCTGAGAAAGAATCGAAAGCATTGTTGAAATCGGCGTTAATAACGGTCTTTTTTTGCACCGTGGTTTCTGTAGTGGAACTGCCACAAGATATACCTACAATGGCGGCTACGAAGAAGATTGATAACTTTTTCATGCTTATGAAGAATCAATAATTTGACAATAAGAATACGAAAATTAATTTAAAAAATGTCGAAGTAAGTTATTTACCTGCTTTGCTTTTTCCCATTGCACAAAATGGCCACTCTGGCCTATGATATGCAATTCTGCCTGAGCAAAAAGTTTTGCCGCTGTTTCGGCAAGTTGTTTTGTGCTGGTAGGGTGGATAAATTTGTTAGGTATCAGGTTATCTCTTTCACCAAAAATGATGAGCACAGGCAACTTTATTTCCGAAAGTCGATCGTAAACGGGTTCGTCTAGCATCCCTGAAATGCAAAGCTCCATCATGGTTCTATAATGACTTTTTTCTTGTGTCCTCATTGATTCAATCAATTGTTGAATTAAGGTAGTAGCATTTTCAGGTAGCAAATAAAAACTGTTTTCAATTCCTTTGCGCAGGCTGTTCTCTTCATTGCTTACTAAGTCTACAAAATATAAAGTATGGCGATATAGGCCTTTTTCCCATTCACTAAAGGTTTCAAATCCGGCAGGTGCTACCAATATTAATCCCGACAATAGTTGTGGATGAGACAAAGCAAGGGTCATACTGATTTGTCCTCCCATAGAATGCCCGCATAGGTAAACGTTTTTAAGTCCTAGTCTCTGAATGAATTCGGCAATGGCTTCGGCAAAAAAGTGCATGCTATACGGGAATGTTCCTGTGCTGGACCGGCCGTTTCCGGGAAGATCGATGGCTATACAACGATAATAATTACTGAGATAGGCAAAATTATTTTGCCAAGCCAAAAGGGAATGCCCTAATCCATGTACGAAAAGAAGCACTTTGTCACCCTTTCCTTCATCTATATAAGCTAATTCTAAATTTTGTGAAAGTACTTGCTGGTAATGTATTGGATACGGTAAAAATGGGTATAGTTGACTCATTCGGTAGGCACTGTTTAATTACTTATGACAATAGATAACTGACTTGTGATGTTTTTTCCTTGCTTTTTGATCGGCGATGTACTTGTACCGGTTACCAAATGAAGTACCAAAGAATGAACACAAGCGACAAAGTTAATATGGAAATACTGGCCCACAGGGGCATTTCGGTATGACGGGTAAGGTAGCCTTCAAAAAATGCAGCCACTATAACAATGGGAATTAAGGAGATCAACAATTTGATGCCTTCACGAGCTCCTTGTTTGAAAGCAACAGCACGACTATAAGTTTTGGGAAATAAAATAGCATTACCCATCATCATGCCGGCAGCACCGGCTATCACAATGGAAGACAGCTCCAGTGTGCCA
>Ga0079224_100004454_pt1 | contig 18122 bp, 15 predicted proteins | sample Stecom2015_FD_80414 | JGI IMG/M metagenome (GOLD analysis project Ga0079224, IMG submission 80414) | Agricultural soil microbial communities from Utah to study Nitrogen management - Steer compost 2015 | ecosystem: Environmental > Terrestrial > Soil > Agricultural land | place: USA: Utah...
GACCCACCCGCCGTCAGCCGCTTGACCTGCGCGATCACCAACCCGCCGTTGTTGCGCGCTGCCAGCGCCTGATCGAGCGCGCCGAGATACGCCCCTTCATGCTCGAAGCTCAGGTTGCCATATTCATCCGCTGTCGTGCCCCGAATCAGCGCCACATCAATGGGGATGGCGCGGAAGTACAGCCATTCCTGCCCGTCGAATGTGACCCGCTGCACCAGGTCTTCTTTTGTGGCGCTGTTCATCTTGCCGCCGCGCTGCTGCGGATCAACCACCGTATCCCAACCTACTTTTGTCAGCACACCGGGGCGGCCTGCCGCAGCTTCGCGGTGCATGTGATACAGAATGCCGCTGGGGAAATTATAGGCTTCGATGGCATTGTCGTGAATCATCTGCCAGATTTTGGGCGACGGCATGGACGATGGCCCGCTCGGATACGACCCGGCAATGACCCGCCGGAGCAGGCCCGGCTGCGCGAGATGGTCAATGCCGTCGATGCCGTACATATCCCCGGCAGCAATAGGGTGAATAGTGGTCAGGTTGCGGGGCGCGCCAGACGCGGCGAATCGCTGGCCGATAGCTCGCAGCAGCGCATCCGGGCAGCCCAGCCCGCTGGACGAACTGACCGTCACGACGACGCCATCCGGGATCAACGCGGCGGCCTGTTCCGGGGAAATCACTTTGGAGCGCGGCATCATGTCCTCACAAACAGAACTGCTGAGTATCGGGTCCGAATAACGCTTGATAGTCGTCGGCGCTTTTGCCGGGTGTTGGCCACGCGCCGGCTAACCCGTCGCACCCTTCACACTCCACACCGAGCCGGTGGTGTAGGTGTTGCGCTCGGATGTCAGAAATTCGACCACCTCAGCGACTTCATCCGGGTCGGAGTAGCGCCCGATTGCCACTGGCGGATTATCGAGAAATTCCTGGCTGAAGCGCGGCACGACCATCTCCGTCAGTGCCCGGCCTGGCTCCACCCCGTTGACGAACACCCCCTGTCTGGGGTAAGCGTTGCCGAGCGCAGCGATAAATGACCACACCGCCCCCTTCGATGTGCCATACGGAACCACGTGAGTCGCGCCCAGCCGCGCCCCGGAGGTAATGGTCACGCAGCGGCCCCACCCCCGTTCGAGCATATGCGGGATAGCAGCCTGATGCGCGTGGAACACACCGTAAACGTTGATCTTCATCACCCGGTCAAACATTTCGGCGGTCTGTTCCAGAAACGGCACTTCCGCGCCCAGAATCCCGGCACAGCACACCAGAATATCCAGCCGGCCAAAGGTTTCCACAATTTCCGCGACAGTCCGGCGCACGGCGGCTTCGTCGGTCACATCCGTATGCCGGTACAGCGCCCGCTGGCCGAGCGCCTCGATTTCGGCCACCACCTCCTGCCCTTCCTTGTCCAGCACATCAGCGATCACGATGTCCCGGCCTTCCGCAGCAATGCGCAGGGCGCTGGCCCGGCCAATTCCCCGCGCCCCTCCGGTGATAAGGGCGACGCGCCGTTCTTTCGGTGCGGCAAAACGCAGATTGGGCATGGGCTGACTCCTTACTTATGTAGTGCGGTGCGTTTTCTCATCTGAAGTGGACACAAGGGGTCTGAAAACTTTGTGTCTCTGCGTCCGGGCGTTGATTATTCTACTTCCTCATCTGCCGCCAGCACGCGGATACCCAGTTCATCCGCAATCTGATGGAACAGCGCGCTGACCATCGGCAAATCCTCGGTTTGTGCGCCCTCAACGATCACCGGGTAATCCGGTGACAGAGCTTCCATGCGCCGGAACAGCGTGCGAAAATCGACATTCCCCCGTCCCGGAGGGCCGTCCTGGATATGCACGACCAGCCGGTTCTCGATCCAGGCATCTTTGGCGTGGCAGCTCACAATGTGGTGGCCCAGCACATCGAAATGGTGGTTGATCGCCGGCGTGGTATCAAACACATCCTTAAGCGTGATCCAGTTGGCCGAATCGTAGTCCGAACGCACCCAGGGCGAATCAACTTCATCCAGCACTTCGCGGGTGATTTCGGGGTTTTCCAGCGTGACAAGCTGGTGCGCTTCCAGGCTGAGGAACACGCCGGCATCTTCAGCCGCAGGCGCGCATTCCTTCAGGCTCTTGACCAACTGGCGGCGAGCTTCCGGCTTCCAGTTATCCGGGTGCGGGTTCCAGGGGCCATCCGGGTTCATCGAGCCGGGGCCGGTGTCGATTCCCCGCGCACCCAGCCACCCGGCCAGCCGCAGCGCCGCCTGCACGGTGCGCACGCTTTCGCGCCGGACCGTTTCGTCTGATGTCACCAGATTCTGCCAGTAGCCGGTGGTCTGGAACAGCCGCACCCCCTCCCCCGCCAGCAGATCGCGCACCTGCCGCGCCTCAGCCTGGGTCGTATCGTGCGGATTGTTCTGGCGAAAGCGCGTGAAGATGCCGGTGAATCCCAGTTCGCGCACCCGCCGGCAGATTTCCGGCGTCAGATCGTGCATATTTTCGGGCAGAAAACACCCACTCATCCCAAACCGCATGGCTGCTCCTTTGCGTCTCTACACCTTTGCGCTAGATAATTTTAGTAGATCATGGATTCGGCGGATTTTGCTTTTCCACCGTCACCGCTTGCCCGGTATCAATCGACTGGTAGATTGCCTCAATCACCGCCATCGTGTTGAGGTTGTCGCGCCCTGAGGATAACGGTTCCGTACCGCTTTCGATACAATCCACAAAATGCCGGACTTCGTTGAGAAAGGTCGCCGCGTAATCAGCGTTTGGCAGGCCAAGATGCGTCATGCCGCCGCTGTACTTTTCGACCCGGCTGCTGTAGACATGCCAGCCGCCGACGTTATGGATCATCCCCGCGTCGCCGTACAGCGCCGTCAGTTCGCCGGTTGCTGTCGGGATGGGTGCGCGCTGCGCTGCAAACGTAAAAAATGCCTCGCCAACAGCCCCGTTTTCAAATTCCATCAAAATCACCGCGACATCTTCGCAGTCCATGCCGGGGTTGAGGCCCGAAATTTTCTGGAAAGCCGCCACCCGCCGAATCTCGCCGATGAAATAACGCATCAGGTCAAACTTGTGAATCGCGGTGGTGCGGATCACGCCGCCGCCGGCCGTCGCCTTTGAGAACAGCCAGTGCCCCGGCGGATAGATGCGGCTGAGGAGCTGATTGCCATCGATGCGCGCCGCGAACACCCTGCCGATTGTCCCCTCATCCAGCAGCGTTTTGATGTGGGTGTGTTCCGGCAGATAACGCTGATTCTGCGCGACCATCAACACCCGCCCGGCCCGATCCGCCGCCTCGACCATTGCCCGCGCTTCAGCCAGATTCATCGCCATCGGCTTTTCCAGCAGAATATGCTTGCCTGCTGCCAGCGCCGCCAGCACCACAGGCGCGTGGAGGTGATGCGGCATACAGACCGACACGGCTTCGACCGCCGGGTCGTCGATCACGTCCTGCCAGCGCGTCGTAACGCGGATGTTATCGCCGCTGCGCTGCGCCAGCGCGCGCGCCGCGTCCTCACGGTCATCGCAGCAGTATATGATCGTGGCACGTTCAGGAAGGTTGTGATAGCCGGCAGCATGACGCTGGCCCATCAATCCGCAGCCGAGTATACCAACATGAAGGGGCATCGTTTCGCCTCGAATGGACGCTAAATATGCAGCAGGAATATGCCATATCCCCGCCAATTTCGCATGAGTCCATTCTGCACCGAAACCGACAACATGATCGACCTATCGCAGAACCGAGCGAAAGCCTTCGCGCCAGCTTGGGTACAGCGGACGCCAGCCGAGTGCGCGCGCCTTCGCGTTGGATACGCCGCGTTCCCACGCCGCCGCACCTGCTCGGATCGGCGGGGCCGGTGCGCCGACCAGCCGCGCGTATTCAGCCACCCATTCCCGCGCGGGGGCCGGCGCATCATCCACGATGTTGTAGATTCCCGCCGGCCAGTCGAGCGCCAGCAACGCAGCCCGCGCCGCATCTTCCACGTGCGTAAACGAGGTTACAGCATCGCTGGCTTCGATCTCGCCCCTGCGAATCTGGTCGGTGGTCAGGCCATCGCGGGAATACCATGTGCCGGGACCATACAGAATACCATAGCGCAGCACAACGCCGACTGGCATTTCAGCCACCGCCTGCTCCAGCGAGTGCACCGCAGCAACTGTCTCGCCACGCGGCGGCGGCGCATCCAGATCAAGGGGTTCATCTTCTGTGGCCGGCCCCTGCCCCGGCACGCATACCCAGGCGATGCTCTGGGCGATCATGCGCTGCACGCCTACAGCCAGCGCCGCATCGACCAGATGGCGTGTGCCTTCGATACGCAGCCGCGAATTGCCGGCGAAGTCGCGCCGGCTCAGGTCGGTTAACTGGTGAATCACTACGTCAGGCCGTTCGGCGTTCAACACGGCGAACACAGCATCCCGATCCAGCACATCGACCACTACAGGCCGCCCGCCCTGCGCCGCAATCTGTGCCTGTTTTGCCTCGCTGCGAGTTGTGCCCGCCACGTCATGCCCCGCCTCGACCAGCAGGGGCAGCAGCAGGCGGCCAATTGCGCCGGTAGCCCCGGCAAGGAAAATCTTCAAGGCTTTCCCCCTTACTTTTCCGGCAGCACATCCGAATACAGGTTACACCGGTTTCAGAGTTTAGCGAAACGCCGGCATCACTTCGCTGGCAAACAGGCGCGCACCCGCCGGGTCAGGAAAATCGCTGAAATCCAGCATAAAGTACGAAACGCCCAGATCGACATACGGCTGCATCTGTTCGATGACCTGCGCCGGAGTCCCCACAAAGTTCATTCGGTCCCGCCGGGGTGACGCCTGAGCAATCCGCTTGGCTTCGCCTTCCGTTTCGGCAATGGAGATGATACCCGTAAATGTTTTGACAATCTCATCATAATCCCGCCCTTCGCGGTCACAATGGGATCGCAGCACATCGAGCTTGCGCGCCATCCCCCCGGCGTTAAGCCCGGTCCCGTTCCACCAGTCCGCATGACGGGCCACCACCCGCAGCGTGAGTTGCTCTCCGTTCCCCCCGATCATAATCGGTGGAACCGGATTCGGCTTCGGTTCGCACAGAGCGCCCCTCACCTGATAATGTTTACCCTCGAACGTCGCTCGTTTTTCCGTCCACATCAGCCGGATAATCTGCACCGCCTCCTCTAGCTGCGCGATGCGCACCGAGGCTCTGGGAAAATCGTAGCCATAGGCGTGATACTCCGATTCCATCCAGCCCGCCCCAATCGCCAGAATCACCTTGCCGCCCGTTAGCGCCTGCAACGTCGCTGCCATTTTCGCCAGCAGCGCCGGGTTGCGGTACGACTGTCCCAGCACCATGTTGCCAAAATACAGGTTGGGGAACGCCCGTGCCAGATACGCCGTCGTCGTCCATGCTTCCAGGCGCGGATAATCATCAGCGTCAAAAAATGGCGGCGCATGAAAGTGATCGTACACCCACACCGAGTCAAACCACTCGTGAACAGCATCCAGCGCCGAAATCACCCGCGCAGCATGTACCTCGCCCGTCACGTACTCCGGCGACGCGGTGGGAACATTCCAGCCGAATCTCACTCCTACCATCCAATTCACCCCTGCTGTGTGTAACCAGCGGTGAGTTTAGCATCTACCCGATAGGGTGTCACTTAATTGACTGCCGGCTGTTATCTGCCGCCGAACCCCCTCGGCAGCAGCAAAAAACGGGGTGTTCTATCGGCCAGATTCTGGCTGAAAACTGACGGCTGATGACTCTCGATTTTCTTAACATTTCACTCAGTCAATTCTATTGCATTACAGCGAATATGCCGTATCATATAATCCTCTAATCCTCCCTGACCCCATGGTCTCTGTCGGGTAGCAGGGACAACTTCAATTCATCCGCCAATCAGTCCACGAGCAACGGAAAATGATAGGAGATTCTCTTATGGTAACGGTAGCATATCTTCAAATCGGGGGTAACGTACCATGGCGGTGCGGGTGACGACCCAGGTTCGCAAACAGACCGGGACATTGCTCGCCGTGCCAGCCCTTTTCTGGCTGGTATTCTTCTTTATCATTCCCGTGCTGCTCGTCGCCGTTATCAGCCTCATGTCACGAGGCTCCGGGGGCAGCCCGGAACTTCCCCTCACCTTCGCGCATTATCAGCGCACCTTTAGCACCTTTGGCATCGTCCTCCAGCGTTCGCTGGGGATTGCGTTCTGGACTACGCTCGTCTGCCTGTTGATGGGCTATCCACTGGCCCTGTTTATTCGCACCCGACAAAGCGCGGCCATGCGCCGGCTGGCCCTGTTCCTCATCATCCTGCCCTTCTGGACCAACTTTCTGGTTCGCACCTACGCCTGGCGGATGCTGCTGGGGCGCGAAGGCGTCATCAACGCGGCGCTGCAAGGGATCGGCCTCAGCGGAGAACCCCTGCAACTGCTCAACACCGAATTCGCGGTGATGGTTGGACTGGTGTATGGCTTCCTGCCATTTATGGTGCTGCCCATCTACGCTTCGGTCGAACGGTTCGATTTCCATTTTGCCGAGGCCGCCTACGATCTGGGCGCGAATAAGTGGCAGATGTTCCTGCGCATCATGCTCCCCATGACCATGCCCGGCGTGCTGGCCGGGTGTGTGCTGGTGTTCATCCCGGCGATAGGCGCGTTTGTTACGCCTGACCTGTTGGGGGGTCGGCAGGGCCTGATGATCGGCAACCTGATTCACAGCCAGTTCGGGGCAACCGGTAATCTGCCGCTTGGCGCGGCCATGTCGATGGTGATGCTATCTCTGGTGTTGATTCCGCTGGTGATTTATGTGCGCATGGGCAGGGAGAAATAGGTGGCAAATCGAGTCGCTGCGCGTCCCATACGCGCCGCAGTTCCAACATTTCGTACACCGCGCGAACCGGGTTACAGCCCACTGGTACAGCGCGCTGAAAAAGCCGGTTTCTGGCTGGCATCCTTAGCCGGCTACTTTTTTCTGTGGGCGCCCATCGTTCTGCTGGTCGCCTTTTCCTTCAACGATGGCCGTTCGGTCAATACATGGCACGGTTTCTCGCTGCGCTGGTACGAAGGCATTTTCAACAGCGCAGCCGGGGGCGACAGCACCTTCGCCAGCGATCTGCTGCTGCGTTCGGTGCGCAACAGCCTGATCGTCAGTTTTTCAGCCACACTGATTTCGACCATCATCGGCACGATGATCGCGCTGAGTCTGGCGCGCGGGCGCTACCCCGGCAAACGCCTGATCGAAGGGCTGCTGATGCTGCCGGTCATTATCCCGGAAATCGCGCAGGGGGTCTCGCTGGCGATGTTCTTCAAGATCGTCTTCGATTTCATCGAGGGGGCATCGGGGACGCGCGCACTGCCGGGCTTCGGCACCATCATCATCGGCCATGTGGCATTTAACATTTCCTACGTGGCAATCGTGGTGCGGGCGCGGCTGGCCGATATGAACCCCAATCTCGAAGAAGCGGCCAAAGACCTGGGCGCGAACGGCTGGCGCACCTTCTGGCACATCACCTTCCCGCTGCTGCTGCCGGGCATTCTGGCCGGGGCGCTGCTGGCGTTCACCCTGTCGCTGGATGATTTTGTCGTGACCTTCTTTTTGTCCGGGGTTGGCACCACCACCATGCCGATCTACGTCTACGGCCTGCTGAAAGTGACCGTCACACCGGACATCAACGCCATCTCGACGCTTATGCTGGTGGTCTCGACGCTGGTGATCGGCATTTCCCTGCTGCTGCAACGTCGCAGCGCGGGTTTTGCGTAATGAGCGCAGAGCTAGATCAGGAGGAATAGATCATGCGCAAATGGCTTGTTGTATGGCTGCTGCTTTGTCTCGCGCTGCCGGTGTTCGCGCAGGACGAGTTTGTCGAACCAACGGCGGACGACATCCAGTGGACATGCCCGGCAGGGTTTGAAGGCCAGACGCTCAATGTCTACAACTGGACGACCTATATTGGCGAAACGACTATCCAGGATTTCGAGCGGCTGTGCGGTGTAACTGTCAATTATGACAACTTCGACACCAACGAACAGATGGTGGCGCGGCTGCGTCAGGGCAACCCCGGCTACGACATCGTGTTCGCCAACGAGTACATCATCCCCATCATGATCCGTGAAGGGCTGGTGCAGGAAATTGATCTTGCCAACATCCCCAATATCGAAAACGTGGCCGAACGCTGGCGCGGGCTGGATTTCGACCCGGAGAATCGATACACCGTACCCTACCTGTGGGGAACAACCGGTGTGGCTTACAATGTCGAAAAAGTCGGTGAGATTAACTCGTGGGAAGACGTGTTCAACTACGATGGGCCGGTGGCCTGGATTGCCGACATTCGCACCATGTTTTCCGTCGCGCTGAAAATGCTCGGCTACAATCCCAGTTCCACTGACCCGGATGAAATCAATGAAGCGCGGGATTATCTGCTAGAACGCACCGGCAATGTTGTGACCTTCGCCGATGACGACGGCCAGCTTCTGCTGGAGCGCGGCGAGGTGGACATCGCCATCGAATACAGCGGCGATGTGTTCCAGCTTACCATCGACTGCGAATGCGATACGTTCAGCTACGCTATCCCGCAGGAAGGCTCGATTGCCGATATTGCCAGTATGCTGGTTCCCACCGGCGCGCCCAACCCCGAACTGGCGCAGGTCTTTATGGATTACATCCTCGACCCGGCGGTCAACGCCATGATCGTCAACTTCACCGCTTACGCCACGCCCAATCAGGCGGCTATCGACAGCGGCTTTATCCCCGAAGACTTTCTCAGCAACCCGGCCATCACCCCGAACGAAGAAGCCATGCAGAACCTGTGGTTCCTCGAAGACATTGGCGACGCCGAGGCATACTACAGCGACGCCTGGGACGAACTGCGCATTCTATCGGGGCGGTAGCCATACGATCAGCGGCAAAGCCAGTGTACACGACAAAAAAAGACAAGGGGCCGAAACCCCTTGTCTCTCCATCGATTCTGACTGGCGCTGTGCCGCTACGATCCGGCTTCGATCTGGATGCTGTTCACCAGCGCCTCGGCTGCGTCCAGCGATGGGCTGAAGTCAGCGGGCGCGGGCCGTGAGTGTCTGGCCGTGCGTGAGCTGCGGCAGGTACGGCAGACCGGTCATCTCCGGGCCGTCGATCGCCAGTTCGAACTGCGCCAGATCAGGCCGTTCGGCCAGCAGGCTTGGCAGCCGATTCGCAATCGATTGCAGAAACTCGTACTGTGCAATGTCGGCCAGACGGTACACGCGCACGCCGCCGGTATCGAACAGGCTGTCCACCGGCTCGCCGGGATGATAAAGCGTGAACTGGGTCTTGGTCGCATCCGAAAAACCAGGGGCGGCTTCCGCTGGCGGGTCGCCCGGAATCTGCGAGATGGTGACATTGCTGCCCATCGACGGATCAAAGCTGAAGCTAATGCCGTCGAAGCTGACGGTGTGCAGTTCATCTTCCTGTGCCAGCGCCGGAAGCGCGGCCAGCGCCAGTACCAGCACCAATAGTGCAAGCTTACGCCTCATGGTCATTCCTCCTTGTGAATAAGATGACCCATGAAGCATACGCTTAATCGAATCGGGCCACACAACGCCCGCCCGCCGCTGCAACCGTCGCTGAGCCTACGCCGCAGCTACGCCAGACAGGCCGCTGTGGTCAATCGACGACATCGACAAACTGGCGCTCGTGAAGCTGGTAATACAGCCCTCTGCGTGCCAGCAGTTCGTCGTGACGGCCCCGTTCGACAATGCGACCACCCTCGATTACACAGATCAGATCCGCGTTGACAATGGTGCTCAGCCGGTGCGCGATCACAATAGCGGTGCGGCCTTTGAGAAGCTGCTGCAGCGCATCCTGAATCAGCATCTCGGTGACCATATCAACGCTCGATGTGGCTTCATCCATAATCAGGATGCGGGGATCGGCCAGCACAGCGCGGGCAATCGAAATCAACTGACGCTGCCCAACAGACAGATTAGCGGCATCTTCGAGTATCCGCGTCTGGTAGCCATCCGGCAGCGAGTCGATGAACTCGTCGATATTTGCCATATGCGCGGCGGCAGCGACAGCCTCGTCGCTGGCATCCGGTTTGCTGAAACGGATATTATCGGCAATCGTACCGGCGAACAGAAACGGGTCCTGCGACACGAGGCCCATCTGCCGGCGCAGCGAACGCTGCGTTACTTCGCGCACATCGCGCCCATCGATCAGCACTGCGCCTTCAGTCACGTCATAAAAGCGGGCGACGAGGTTGGCAATTGAGGATTTGCCCGCGCCAGTTGGCCCGACCAGTGCCACTGTCTGCCCCGGCTCGATCACCAGATTGATGTTGTGCAGCACCTCCACGTCGTTCTGATAGGCGAAAGAGACATCGCGCAGTTCGACTCTGCCGATGATCGGAGGCATCTCTTCAGCATCTTCACGATCTGCAACTTCAGACGGCGTGTCGAGCAGATTCAGCACCCGTTCGCCGCCTGCCATAGCCGCCTGCATGGTCGCGTAAAGCTGGCTCAGTTCCTGAATCGGCTGGAAAAAGCGCGTTACATAGGCCAGAAAAGCCACCACCACCCCCAGAGTCAGGCTGCCATCGACCACAGCCAGGCCACCAAACAGCAGGACGACCCCGGTTGCCAGCATCCCCAGAAATTCAACCGTCGGCAGAAAGATGAACGACAGCGAAACGGCCTCGATATTGGCGTCCCGGTTGGCGCGGTTAACTTCGTCGAAACGCTCAAGCGACATATCCTCATGGGCAAACGCCTGAATAACGCGCATACCGGATAGATTCTCAGCCAGATCACCGATAACCGCCGCAATACGGGCGCGGGTCGTGCGGAAGGCGACTCTGGCATGGCGGGCAAAGATCGCGGTGGCAATCACCATGAGGGGCAGAATGCTGAAGGTGATGAGCGCCAGCGGCGGACTCATTGACAGCATAATGATGACGATACCGCCTAATAGCAGCGTATCCGCCGCCAGAGTCAGCAGGCCCTCGGACAATAGCTGATTAATCACGGCCACGTCGCTGATAACACGGGAGATGGTCACGCCGACGATGTTGCGGTCGTGGTATCCCAGCGACAGATGCTGTAAATGCTGGAAGAGTTCGCTGCGCAGATCAGCCAGTGCCCGCTGCCCCACCCACGACAGCAGATACCGCTGCGCCAGTGAGGTGATGTACAGGGCAATAAACGACCCCAGAATGATAAGCGCGATCTGGTTGATGCCTTCGAGATCGCCCTGCGCAATTGGCTGGTCGATAGCGACCTTGACCAGATAGGGGGTCAGCAGCGTCAGGATGGACGAAACCATCATCGCCACAAAGGCAAGCAGCATCTTCCACCAGTACGGCCTGATATACTTCAGCAGGCGCACCACCACCCGCAGATTGAATGTGCCGCCTTCGACCTTATCGCCAAAGCCCTGAATAGCGCCGCGTGGGCCACCCATGCCGGCGCTTGCCGTTCCGATTGAAAAACCCATGTTGTCCCTCTCGTCGTTCGGCTACCGTAGCTGCCGATGATAAATTTCCGCGTACAGCCCGGATGTGTGCAGCAGTTCCTCGTGCGTGCCCCGTGCCACGATCTGCCCGTTATCCAGCACCAGCACCAGATCAGCCATGCGCACCGTGCTGAGGCGCTGGGCGATCACGAACGAGGTGCGCCCTTCCATCAGCCGCTCAAACGCCAGTTGAATCAACCGCTCGGTTTCGGTATCCACGCTGGAGGTCGCATCGTCGAGCAGCAGGATGCGAGGATTCTTGAGCAGCGCCCGCGCGATCGCCACGCGCTGTTTCTGGCCGCCGGACAGTGTTATCCCGCGTTCGCCAACGCGCGTATCGTAGCCATCCGGCATCTGCATGATGAAGTCATGGGCCTGCGCCGCTTTGGCTGCCTCAATCACCTCTTCCTCGCCGGCGTTCGGGTTGCCAAAGGCAATATTTTCGCGGATGCTGGTGGCGAACAGCGTGGTTTCCTGCAGGACAATGCCAATCTGATCGCGCAGCGAATTGAGCGTGACGTGGCGCAGGTCGTAACCGTCGATTGTTATCCTGCCCGCTGTCGGGTCGTAAAAGCGCGGAATCAGGTTGATGATGGTTGATTTACCGGAGCCGGTTTTGCCCAGCAGCGCGATCACCTGCCCCGGCTGCGCCTCAAAGTTGAGTCCGGTCAGCACGTCCTTGCGCCCAAAGTAGGTGAAGGAAACATTTTCAAACCGGACGTGGCCGCGCACCGGTGGCAGTTCTATCGCGTCGGGCGCTTCCTGCACTTCGGATTCCGCGTCGAGAATCTCAAAGATGCGCTCGCCGGCTGCCGAGGCCATGGCAATCGCCGGGATAATGACACCAAAGCGGCGCACCGGATGGATCAACTGCGCCAGATAGGTGGTAAAGGCCACCAGTTCACCCAGCGTGAGCTGCCCTTGAATGACCAGCGTCCCGCCGTACCAGATGATAAACACGGTGCTGAGATTGGCGATAAAGTCCATCAGGGGGATATACAGTGACTGTACGCGAATGGCGCGTGCAGACAGATCGAACCAGTGGTTGTTCTGCTTTTCAAACCGCCCAATTTCCGCATCTTCCTGCGCAAAAGCCTTAACGATGCGGGAGCCGCGCAGGTTCTGTTCCAGCACGGTGGTCAGCACTGCAAGCTGCTGCTGAATGTCAATCGAAAGCGGACGAAACACACGCCCAAAGCGCAGCGCCACCCATGCCAGCACCGGCATGACCGCCAGCGCCAGCAGCGCCAGACGCGGGTTCATCCACACCAGGGCCACCACAGTGCCGATCAGCAGTGTCGTGGTCTCAAACAGGCGCAGCACCGCCCGCCCCGTCAGGAACCGGACCCGCTCCACATCCTGAATCGAGCGCGACAGCAGTTGGCCGGTCTGAGCGTGGTCATGATAGGAAAACGACAATTCGCCGAGTTTGCGGTGAATGGCGTTGCGGATGTCATAAGCCACGTGCTGCGACGCGCTTTCGCTCCAGCGCCCCAGCAGAAAGCCCAGCACGCCCTTGACGATGGTCAGCCCCAGCAGGCCCAGCACCGCCCGGCCCAGCAGATCGGTTTGCTGCTGCGCGATACCAGCATCGACAATCCAGCGAATAAACTGGGGGATGACCACCGCCAAACCGCTGATGATGATGGCTGCAATATAGCTGCCAACGGTCATGCGCCAGTAAGGGCGCAGAAAACCGAAGCAGCGCAGCAGGATACTTCTGTGGGGTGTTGTTGTGGATGATTTCGGCGAAAAATCCGGTATACGCTGGCTGACAGATTTGTTCATGCGCGGTGTCTAAACTCTATTTTTAGATTGGATGTAACGTCGCCGGGGTCCCGCGTTATCAGCGGAACAGGCATGAACAGGAACGACGGGGGCCAGTCTGTCGCAGATTAAAACGGCACCTGAATGCCGGCGTTGCCCGGCCCGGAGCCTGTCCATAGTGCCGACTGATTACTTTTTGAAACTGGCTTTATTAATAGTCATTGTACCCTGAACGCCGCGTATTTAACATAGACCATAAATTGGTTATAGTTGTATGTGGCTAATGAGCAGCAAGGGAAGGACGTGTCGAACAGACTGTTGATCGTATCGGGCGTGCTGGCGCTGGCGCTCATCGGCTGCTACGTGAGCAGTACGCCGCCCACAGTCACACCGCTGACCGCGCCGAATATTATCGCTGATGATCCGCCCGGCGGAGTGGGGGCGGCGCCGGCAGTCGCAAACGTTCCGCCCCACCCCATGAGCATCGCGGCGCTGCGGGCGCGGACGTACCCCGGCAGCGACTTCGTCATCGAGCAGGTGCTTGATCCCGGCATCAATTACAACCGTTATATCGTTTCTTATCTTTCGGACGATCTGAAAATCTATGCGCTGATGACTGTACCGGCAGGCGAAAAACCACCTACAGGCTTTCCGGTGATTATCTTCAATCATGGTTATATCCCGCCTGATCAGTACCGCACGACGGAGCGGTATGTTGCTTATGTCGATGCCTTTGCCCGCAACGGCTACATCGTCATCAAGTCAGATTACCGGGGGCATGGCGATTCCGAACGCTCGCCCGCATGAGCCTATGGCAGCCGGGCTTATATGATCGACGTGTTGACCGCGCTGGCCCCCGCCCGCCGCTACCCGGATGCTGACCCGGAACGGATCGGCCTGTGGGGCCATTCGATGGGCGGCTACATCACGCTGCGGGCGATGGTTGTCGATCAGAACATCAAGGCCGGGGTGATCTGGGCCGGGGTTGTGGCATCCTACGCCGATCTGTTTGAAAGCTGGTTCAACCGGCGCGGTGGCGCAGGTCCCGGCGGGCGCTCAAGCTGGCGCGATTCGCTGATCAAACAGTACGGCACGCCGGCTGATAACCCGGATTTCTGGAATACGCTTTCGGCCAATCATTACCTGAGCGACCTTTCTGGCCCCATCCAGCTTCATCATGGCACGGGCGATACCAGCGTGCCCTATGCTTATTCAGTGACGCTGGAGGAACAGATACGCGCCGCAGGCGGAACTGTCGAGCTATTTCTGTATAACGGCGACGACCACAATATCGCCACCAACCGCGATGACGCGCTGGCGCTTTCGGTGGCCTTTTTCAATCGCTATGTGAAAGGGGCATAGCGCGGGGCGGCGCTGTCCTTAATCGGTGCCGGCGGTGGATGCGCCCGGCAAATCCAGCGGCAGCCAGACCTGAAAACACGTTTTACCGGGTTCGGAAAAAACACGAATATCGCCCCGGTGCTGAACGACGATGATCTTGTAACTGATGTCCAGCCCGAGTCCGGTTCCCTTGCCGGGCGGCTTGGTGGTAAAGAACGGTTCAAAAATGCGCGGCTGGATATGTTCCGGGATGCCGGGGCCGTTATCTTCGATTTCCACAATAATCCAGCCGGACTCGCGCCGGGTACGAATCGTAATGACGCCCTGCCCCGCCAGCGCATCCGCAGCGTTATCAATCAGATTGGTCCAGACCTGATTCAATTCGCTGCCGTAGGCATCAATTCTGGGCAGAGTCAGGTCGTATTCGCGGCGCACTTCGATGCCTGCTGACCGCAGCTTGTGATGCAGAATCGTCAGGGTGTTGTCCAGCCCTTCGTGAATATCGACGTTCTGCACCGGAGCCTGATCGAGATAGGAATAAGATTTCAGCGCCCGAACAATGGTGGACATGCGTTCCGTACTCTGCTGTATCTGGTTGAGCAGGCTGTGGCTGGCAGAGATGGTGCAGTACCAGCGGATGACCGCCGGCAGGCTTTCCTGCGGGAACTGATCTGCCAGGGCCGACAATTCGGCAGTGTCGTAGCCGAGGTCTACGAATGTCAGGGCGTATTCCCACGCATCGGGAACCCCGCGCGCTTCCAGCCATGCTTCGATTTCGGCCTCGCGGTCGCTGCGGGTGAGCGTATCGAGCCGGGGGGCGCTGTGGATTCGTTCAAGGATGCGCTGGGCCAGATCATGCAGCAGAGCGACGTGTTCCGCGCTTATGCCGGGCGCATACAGCGCGCTGTAGGATTGGCTGAGGCGTGCCATCGTCTCTTCAAGCAGTTCAGCACCCCGCTGTGCCGCTGCCAGCGGATTGTTCAGTTCGTGAGCCACACCGGCAACCAGCGTGCCAAGCTGAGCCATTTTTTCGCTCTGGCGCAGCGAGGCGTAATTCTCGCGCCAGCGGGCCAGCACCGTCTCCAGCAAGGCGCGCATCGTCGATGGCTGGCTTTCGAGTAGCTGATTGAACTGCGGCAAGCCAATGACTACGAGGCGGGTATCGGTGCGAGCGCGTACAGTTGCCATGCGTGGTGTTTCTTCGAGCAGGGACATCTCGCCGATCACTTCACCCGGCCCGCGCACAGCCAGCAGCACTTCGCGCCCGCAGGAAACTTTCAGCACCTCCAGTTCGCCTTCGCGGATAATGTAGGCTCGATCACCGGCACTGCCTTCTTCAAAAAGCACCTCGCCGGCTGCCAGATCAGTCTCCTCGACAATGCTGCAGATGCGATCAATATCGGCATCGCTCATGCTTTCAAAAACGGGAATCTTGCGGAGAAAGTCGCCAATCATACGGACCTCAAATACTGGTGAACCAGACTCACGGCAATTGCGCCTTCGCCCACTGCCGAAGCGACGCGGCGCACCGCCCCCTGACGCACATCGCCTACCGCAAAAATACCCGGCACGCTGGTTTCGAGGTAAAACGGATCGCGCTTGAGTTTCCAGCCTTGCGGTCGCCGGCCATCCGGCATCAGGTCCTGCCCGGTCAGAATGAATCCGGCCTGGTTGCGTTCGACCACCCCGTCAATCAAATCAGTGTGCGGCATCGCGCCGATAAACATAAACAGCGCGGCGGTATCCAGCCTTTCCGTTTCGCCAGTGTCCCGGTTACGGATGACAATCGCCCGCAGCCGGTTATCACCTTCAACTTCAATGACCTCGGTGCGTGTGCGCACGTCGATGTTATCCAGCGCGTTGATCTGGTTCACCAGATAATGCGACATGCCGGTTTCAAGCGACGTGCCGCGTGCCAGCAGCGTCACTTTGCTGGCGTAGCGCGACAGAAAAACCGCACCCTGACCGGCAGAGTTGGCCCCGCCGACAACAGCCACAGGCTGATCCCGGTACAGGGCTGCTTCGGCCAGCGCCGCGCCATAATAGACGCCCGCACCGTTTAACCGGTCGATGCCGGGGATATCGAGCCGGCGTGTGGTCACACCGGTCGCGATAATCAGGGCATGGCAGCTTAATTCAGTGCCATCGGAGAGCATGACATAACGGTAGGGGTCTTCGACCCGCACTTTAACCGCTTCCTGCGTGGTCAGAATTTCGACCCCAAAGCGCAGCGCCTGTGTCGTGGCGCGGCGTGCCAGATCGGACCCGCTGAGTCCTTTCGGAAAGCCGAGGTAATTTTCAATGCGGGAACTGGTTCCCGCCTGTCCGCCGGTAGCATGTTTTTCGATCATGATCGTTCGCAGCCCTTCTGAACCGCCATATACGGCAGCGCCCAATCCAGCCGGGCCAGCGCCAATGATAATCAGGTCGTAGAAGGGGTGGCTGGCATGAGTCTGCAACCCCACCTTTTCAGCCAGTGCGCGTCGATCTGGCTGAATCAGCACGTCCCCATCCGGCAGGATTACCACCGGCAGTTTGGGCGTTTCAGGGTTGAGCGATTCGATCAGGGTGCGAGCCTCTTCGTCCAGTTCAATATTGAGCCACTTGTAGGGAATCTGGTTGTGGCTCAGGAAGTCCTTGACATCATGGCACTGCGACGACCAGAGTGTGCCGTAAACCCGAATCCCTTCATAAGGAGGATCATGATTGGCTGTCCAGTCGCTTAGCAGGTCTTCGAGCACGGGATAGAAGTTCATTTCGGGCGGGTCCCAGGGCTTCATGAGATAATGGTCGAGGCCAATGGAATTGATGCAGGCAATAGCCGCTTCGGTATCTGCATACGCGGTTAACAACACCTTGCGCGCATCAGGGAAAAATTTGAGCGCAGCCCGCAAGAACTGGATTCCATTCATATGTGCCATGCGCTGATCGACCACGAACAGCGCAATCACCTGCCCGCGCTTTTTGATTTCACGAACCGCCCCTAGGGCTTCCTCGCCGGATTCCGCGCTGACGATGCGATAATCCTCGACGAAGCGAGCGCGCAGATCACGCTCGACAGCTCTGAGAACCTGTGGTTCGTCATCAACCGCCAGAATAATGGGTTTCGCCATTTGGAATGGCCTCCCGTCGTAACAAATCTGAGGTTGTTCTCATACCAACAAATATGACAACCGCCTATTCTAACACAGCGCGCTGATTTGTCGCACGGGCAGGCGAGAGCTTACACCTGCTTCTGCGGCTCGCGCGGGATCAATTGCAGCGGCTGAACGATTTTGCGCCGCTCCGGGGTCAGGCGGGCCAGCAGTTCGGGCGAGGGCTGATAACCATGCCGGAAATTGCCCCACGATGGCCCGTAGCGATAAACAATGATGCGCCGCTCCCCCGGATTGGTGCGTTTGGCCGAGCCGTGCGACAGAGCATCGACAAACAGCAGCGCATCGCCTGCCTTCATATACACCGGAACCGCGCCCTCGACCTCATCTACCGAAGCCGACTGCCCGCCAATGCGGTGCTTGTCGAACTGCGGGTGCGGGAAATTGGCCTTGTGGCTGCCGGGGACGA
>Ga0079224_100004456_pt1 | contig 18118 bp, 12 predicted proteins | sample Stecom2015_FD_80414 | JGI IMG/M metagenome (GOLD analysis project Ga0079224, IMG submission 80414) | Agricultural soil microbial communities from Utah to study Nitrogen management - Steer compost 2015 | ecosystem: Environmental > Terrestrial > Soil > Agricultural land | place: USA: Utah...
CCTCCGCCCCCGCCGAGGCGCCGCCGGTCGCCGTGACCCCGACCGCGCCCGACCCCGTCCTGCCGTGGACGGCCGACCGCATGCTCAGCGCGCTGCGGCTCGCGCACACCGCCGACACGGCGGCCGACCGGCCGGCGTCCGACGCCAACGGCCCGGTCACCGCGACGGCGACCAGCGAGGTCGCAGGCTCCGACACGCCGCGGCCCGCCTCCGGCATCGCGCTCAACAGCATGATCCAGCGGTGGGACGCCGAGCAGGCGGAGCCGCTGCGCCGTGCCGCGGCGGGCACGCGGGTGTCGCTCGAGCTGTGCGACCACCTGCAGGGCACGCTCGACGAGCTGCGCGTCATGGACAAGGGCTCCGGCAGCGGTGCCGTGTCCGACCTGGCGCGCGCCCACCTCGCGCTCGTGGTCCGTGTGCTGGAGCGCAGCACCTACGACGAGGTCACCGGCCGCAAGCTCGCCGCCGTCGCCGCCGACACCGCGACGCAGGCCGGCTGGTTCGCCTTCGACGCCGGGCGTCCCGACGCCGCGCGCGCCTACATGCTCGCGGGCCTGCGCGCCGCCCACGCCGCCGCCGACGACCGCCTCGGCGCCGGCGCGCTCTCCTACCTCGCGATCCACGGCTACTCGAGCGGCGACCCGCGCGACGCCGTGCGTGCCGCCGAGGCGGGGCGCAAGCGCATCGAGCGGCTCGACGCGCCGCACCTGGCCGCCACCCTTCTCACCCGGCAGGCGCGCGGCCACGCCGCCGCCGGCGAGGGCGAGGCCGCGCGCAGGGCCCTGGGCGAGGCCGCGGAGCTGTGCGCCCGCGGTCGAGGCGAGGACGACCCGCACTGGCTGTACTGGATGAACGAGGGTGAGATCCACGGTCAGTCCGGGTCGGCGCACCTCGCGCTCGGCAACACGGCCCGCGCTGTCGAGAGCTTCGGCCACGCCATCCGGGCCGAGCGCAACGGCGAGCGGCGCACCCACGGCCTCTTCCTCAGCCGGGCCGCCCAGGCGCACGCCCGGGCGGGCGACCTCGACGCCGCCTGCGCCGTCGGCGAGGAGGCGGTCGCGATCGCGGAGACGGTGCAGTCGGCCCGGCTGCGCGAGCACCTGCGCGACCTCTCGGCGGACCTGCGCCGGGGTGGCTCGACGCGGCGGTCCGCCGTCGGTTCGCGCGTGCTGACCGAGCGGATAGCGGCGCTGGCGTCGTGACGGCGCCGGCCACCCCCCGCGGTGCCGCCAGAGCGCTCGTGCTCTGGGACATCGACCGCACGCTGGTCTACGTCGGGGAGGTGGATCGAACGGCATACCGGGAGGCGTTCGCCGAGGTCGTGGGTCGACCTGCCGAACGCCTCCCGGCCAAGGGCACAGGGATGACGATGCCCCTGGCCATCCGCGGCCTGCTCGAGGACAACGGCGTCACGGCCGACGCGGCGGACGAGCTCCTGCCCCACATGCTCGAGGCCGTGCCGCGCCGGTTCGCCGCCCACACCGACGACGTGCGCAGGCTCGGTGCGGTGCTCCCTGGCGCGATGCAGGCCCTCACGGCCGTCGCGGCCGAGCCGGACCTCGTCGCCACCGTGGTGACGGGCAACCTTGAGGCGAACGCCCTCATCAAGCTGCGCGTGTTCGGCATGGACCGGTACGTCGACCCGGCGGTGGGCGGCTACTCGTCCGACGACGCGCACCGTCCCGCGCTGGTCGGCGTCGCCCAGGGTCGGGCGGCCGCACGGTACGGCGCGGAGTTCGGCCCGGACAACACCGTCGTCGTCGGCGACTCGCTGGAGGACGTGCGCACGGGTGTCGAGGGCGGCGCGCACGTGATCGCCGTCGCGTCGGGCACGACGCCCGCCGAGCGGCTCGCCGGGGCGGGGGCCGACGCCGTGCTGCCGGACCTCACGGACGCGGTCGGGCTGGTGCAGGAGATCCGTGCCCTGACGGGCACGGCGGACGCCGGCTGAGCCGGCTCTCCGTGCCGTCGCGAACCCCCTGGTGGATGCAACCGGATCCAGGTGCGGGACAGGGCATACGGCGACATAGTGACTGCCGTCACATGTGGGTAGACTCTGCTTCTTCCCGCCATCGACGTTGCCGGCGGGGCGTATCAGCCTTGTGCTGGTCATGGGGGTACACACACGTCTGGGGGAACTCCCCGGAGCTCGTCGAGGAGGACGGATGCCCGAAGGAGAGATTGTTTTCGGCGCAGGGAGCTACACCACGGTCGCGGTGATCGCTCTCATCGCTGCCGCGGCGCTGGGGTGCGCCTTCGTGCTGCGCCGCCAGGTGCTCGCCGCGCCTGACGGGACCGCGAAGATGCAGGACATCGGCCAGGCCGTGCAGGAGGGCGCCTCCGCGTACCTGCGGCGGCAGCTGCGGACGCTGGTGCTGTTCGCCGCCGTCGTGTTCGCGCTGCTGTTCCTGCTGCCGGGGGACGGCGGCGTGCGGCTCGGCCGCTCGGTCGCGTTCCTGTTCGGCGCCGGGTTCTCCGCGGCCATCGGCTACCTGGGCATGTGGCTCGCGGTGCGGGCCAACGTCCGCGTCGCGTCGGCCGCGACCCGGCCCGGCGGCCGCGCGGAGGGCGCGCGCATCGCGTTCCGCACCGGCGGCGTGGTCGGCATGTCGGTGGTGGGTCTCGGCCTGCTCGGTGCCGCGCTCGTCGTCCTGGTCTACGACGTCGAGGCGCCCGCCGTGCTGGAGGGCTTCGGCTTCGGTGCCGCGCTGCTGGCCATGTTCATGCGTGTCGGCGGCGGCATCTTCACCAAGGCGGCCGACGTCGGCGCCGACCTGGTCGGCAAGGTCGAGCAGGGCATCCCGGAGGACGACCCGCGCAACGCGGCCACCATCGCGGACAACGTGGGCGACAACGTCGGCGACTGCGCAGGGATGGCGGCCGACCTGTTCGAGTCGTACGCCGTGACCCTCGTGGCCGCCCTCATCCTGGGCAAGGCCGCGATGGGCGAGCAGGGTCTCGTCTTCCCGCTCATCGTCACCGCGATCGGCGCGTTCGTCGCGCTGCTCGGCGTCTTCATCACGCGCGTGCGCGGCAGCGAGAGCGGGCTGACCGCGATCAACCGCGGTTTCTACGTCTCCGCCGTGATCGGTGCCGTCCTGGCGGCATCGCCGCGTTCGCCTACCTGCCCTCGTCGTTCGACCAGCTCAGCGGCACGGCCGACCTGTCCGACGTGACCGCAGACCCCCGCGTCGTCTCCGCGCTCGCCGTGCTGATCGGCGTCGTGCTCGCCGGCGTCATCCTGTGGGTCACGGGGTACTTCACCGGGACGGACAAGAAGCCGACGCTCGGCGTCGCCGCGACGTCCCGCACGGGTGCCGCGACGGTCGTGCTGTCCGGCATCGGCGTGGGCTTCGAGTCCGCCGTCTACACCGCAGGCATCATCGCCGCAGCGATCTGTGGCGTGTTCCTGCTGGCGGGCGGCTCGATCTCCCTTGCGCTGTTCCTCGTCGCACTGGCCGGCTGCGGCCTGCTCACCACGGTCGGCGTCATCGTCGCCATGGACACGTTCGGCCCGGTCAGCGACAACGCGCAGGGCATCGCCGAGATGTCGGGCGACGTCGACGAGGAGGGCGCGCAGATCCTCACGGACCTCGACGCCGTCGGCAACACCACGAAGGCCATCACCAAGGGCATCGCGATCGCGACGGCCGTGCTCGCCGCGACGGCTCTGTTCGGCTCGTACGCCGACGCCGTGTCGCACGCGCTCGCGCAGGTCGGCGCCGTCGGCGGCGGGCTCGTCGCCTCGATGCTGTCCTACGAGATCATCTCGCCGGTCACCCTCGTGGGCGTCATCCTCGGCGGCGCCACGGTGTTCCTGTTCTCCGGCCTGGCGATCGACGCCGTGACGCGGGCCGCGGGCGCCATCGTGTTCGAGGTGCGCCGCCAGTTCCGCGAGCACCCGGGCATCATGACGTTCGACGAGCGCCCCGAGTACGGCAAGGTCGTCGACATCTGCACGCGCGACTCGCTCCGCGAGCTCGTCACGCCGGGCCTGCTCGCGGCGTTCGCGCCGATCGCTGTCGGCTTCGGCCTCGGTGTCGGCCCGCTGGCCGGCTTCCTCGCCGGCGCCATCGGCACGGGCGTGCTCATGGCCATCTTCCTCGCCAACTCGGGCGGTGCCTGGGACAACGCGAAGAAGATCGTCGAGGACGGCAAGTTCGGCGGCAAGGGGTCGGACGCGCACGCCGCGACCGTCATCGGCGACACCGTGGGCGACCCGTTCAAGGACACCGCCGGTCCGGCGATCAACCCGCTGATCAAGGTCATGAACCTGGTCGCGCTGCTCATCGCGCCCGCCGTGGTGGCGATCAGCGTGCCCGAGGACGCCAACCACGCCCTGCGCATCGGCATCGCCCTCGTGGCGGCCGCCGTGGCGTTCGGGGCCGTGGCCTGGTCCCGCGTGCGTGCCTCACGTCTGGAGGCCACGGAGGAGGCCAACCAGGACGCCGCGCAGGCTGCGGTCTGACCCGGAGGCCCGCGTCGAGAACGACCTCGGGTACCGCATCCGGCCGGATGCGGTACCCGAGGTCGTTCTCGTGCGTGACCGGCGTCGCCGGCGTCGTCACTGGCCGACGCGGCCGTCGATGCACTCGCGGAGCAGGTCCGCGTGGCCCACGTGGCGCGCGTACTCCTCGACCATGTGGACGAGCACGTCGCGCACCGGGATCTGGTCGCCGTGGCGCGTGACCGTCGCGCCCAACCCGTCCTCGGGGAGCGTCTCCATCCACGCGTCGGCGTCGCGCACCTCGCGCCGCCAGGTCTCCCACGCCTCGTCGACGACGGCAGGGTCGGCGACGGCGCCGTCGAAGTCCGCGTCCTGGTGCTCGTCCTTGCCGAAGAGCCCCGGCAGGTCGTCGCGTCCCTGCAGGACCCGCTGGAACCAGCTCTGCTCGACGTGGGCCATGTGCCGCACGAGCCCGAGCAGCGACATCGTCGACGGCGGTACCGACCGGCGCGCGAGCTGCTCGGCGTCGAGTCCCTGGCACTTCATCTCCAGGGTGAGCCGGTAGTGCTTCAGGTAGTTCCAGAGGGTCTCCTTCTCGCCCACGGGGTCGGACAGCGCCTCGCGCGGGTCTTCCTCGGGGTCGGCCCACATGTCGGGGTAGACGGTGGCCTGGCTCCATCGCTCAGTGGTCATGGCACCAGTGGACCCGGAGGGTCGCGGGCGGTCAACCGGTTGACGGCCCGCGACCCTCCGGGGGGCAGGATTCGGAACTTTCCGGCAAAATGGAACAGGCATGCACCTCCCACCACGTCTGTGGAAAAGCCGCAGCGACCGCTATCGTTCGCGGTGTTGTGCCATCCAGCGCTCGCCGGAGCGGGCGCGGACCCGTTGCAGGAGCCCCCTCGGGGCAGACCCGGAGCAGGAGAAGGTCCCGTGAGTGCCGACACCGACCCGACCGAGGCGATCCCCCAGGTCACGGCGGAGATGATCGCGAAGGCGGCGGCCCGCCCGGCCGCGCAGCCCGCTCAGGCGCCTGCCGAGAGCACCCCGCCGGAGCCACCGGTCGCACCGGAGCCCCGGGCCGAGGACCCGCACGGCCCCGTCCCCGAGCAGCCCGCCGCGCCGGACGCGGTGCTGCCCGGTGGCGCGTCCTTCGCGTCGTCGGAGCAGTACGGCGACGGACACCTCGCCGCAGGCCACATCGCCGCGGCCCACCTCTCCTCCCTCGTGCAGATCCCGACGGTGTCCGCGGACGACCCCGACGACCTCGACCACGAGTCCTTCGCCCGGCACCGCGCGGCGCTGGCGGCCTTCTACCCGCGCGTGCACGCCCTCCAGAGCGAGCCGGCCGGCGAGCACGGGCTGCTCTTCCGGTGGCCGGGCCGTGGGCGCCAGGACGTGCTGCACCCCTTCCCCGTCGTGCTCGTGGCGCACCAGGACGTCGCGCCGGTCCTCGAGGCGGACTGGGCGGGCGACCCGTTCTCGGGCGAGATCCGCGACGGCGTCGTGCACGGCCGCGGCGTCGTGGACGGCAAGGGCGTGCTCGTCGCGGTGCTCGACGCCGTCGAGACCCTGCTGGGCGACGGGTTCGTCCCCGAGCGGGACGTGTGGCTGTTCTTCGGCGCCGACCAGGAGACCACCGCGCGGTGTGCCGAGCGCGCCGTGCGGCGGTTGTACGAGCTGGGCGTGCGCCCGTGGCTCGTGCTCGACCAGGGCGCCGGCGTCGTGACCGACGCGGTGCCCGGTGTCGGGAAGCCGGTCGCCCTGGTGGGCGTCGCCGAGAAGGGATGGGTCGGCGTCGACCTGTACACCACGGACGCCGGTGGGCCCGCGGCGACGCCTGGCCGCCGCACGGCGACGGGTCGCCTCGGCCGCGCTGTCGCGCGCGTGAGCGGGCACGGCTTCCCCGCCCGCGTGAGCGCGCCGACGGTGGCGCTGCTCGAGCGGGTGGCGCCCGCCGCGAGCGGGCTGCGCGGTGCGCTGCTGCGCCTGGCGACCCGCCTGGCGTCCGGGCCGCTGCGGGGCGCCGCGGCGCGGATGATCGGGCGCGGGAGCCCCGAGGCGTGGGCGACGGTGCGCACGACGGCGGCGGTCACCGAGCTCGAGGGCAGCGTGGGCCCGACCGTCGCGGCGTCGTCGGCGCGGGCGCACGTGGACGTCCGCGTCGCGCTCGGCGACACGGTCGAGCGCACCGTCGCGCGGCTGCGGCGCGTCGTCGGCGACAAGGGCGTCGAGCTCGAGGTGCTCGGCTCCGACGAGCCCAGCGAGGTCTCGCCGCACGACGGCCAGCAGTTCGCGCTGCTGTCCGAGGCCGTCGGGTCGGTGTACCCGGACGCCGTCGTCGCACCGCACGTGCAGGTCACGTCGTCCGACGCGCGGGCGTTCACCCCGATCAGCGACCACGTCTACCGGTTCAGCCCGTTCGTGCTCACCCGGGAGGAGCGCCAGGCCGTGCACGGCGCGGGGGAGCGCCTCGGCGTGGAGTCGCTGGCGCGCGGCGTGCATTTCTATCGCGAGGTGCTGCGCAAGATCCCTGCCTGACCTGCGCATTCAACAAATGACCGAAAATGGACTAAGTTCTCCCTTTACATCAGTGAGGGGGAAATGGTCATGAGCAGCAACGCCGCGGTACCGGGTGGAGCGCGTGGGCCCGTGCACGTCAACGTCCACACCTACCCCGCACAGCTGCAGTACCCGCCGCGCACCTACCTGCTGTTCTCGATCCTCGTCACCATCTTCTTCTTCTTTCCGACGGGCCTCGTCGCGCTGGTGAACGCCGCCCGCGTGAACTCGTTCTGGAAGGCCGGGGAGCACGACAAGGCGCGCAAGGCGTCGCGCCGCGCGCGCAACTGGGGCCTGCTGACGTTCGCCGTCGGCCTCGTCGCCATGGCCGCCGTCGTGGTCTTCTCGAGCATCAGCTATCTCAACCGGTAGTCCACCCGGCGTCACGGGCGGGCCAACTTCACCCGACCTCCACCACGCGACCCACAGCCGGCCTTCCGGTGCTCCCGGGGGTTGCGGGTAAAGTTCGCGGCTATGAGTGCGACTCGGCGCAAGGGCTCACGGGGTGGTCGTGCTGCGTCCCGTGCTGCCGGACCTCCCGCGTCCAACGCGCTCGCCTGGGCAGAGAGCCTCGCGTCCGGCGAGCCCGCCCCGGGCGCCAGCGCCCTCGAGTGGGCAGAGAGCCTCGCGGCCAAGGACCAGGCGCCCAGCCCGTGGGGCAGCGTGAGCGGATCCTCCCCGGCCTCGGCGCCGACGGCGACGTCCGCCCCCGCGGGTGCAGCGACCGACGACGCCTCGCCGTGGGGCCCGATCCCCGCGCCCGCCGTCGCGGACGCGCCGGCAGAGGGCGATGCGAACCCCTGGGGCCCTGTCGTCGGCCCCGACCCCGACCAGCCCCGCGGACGCGGCAAGAACGCGGGCGGCAAGGGTGGCAAGGGCGGCCGCTCCGGCAAGGCGCGGTCCAAGGGCAAGGGCGGGCGGCCGAGCGCCAAGGGCGCCCCGAAGACCGAGGTCGCGCCCACTCCCGCGGGGGGCTTCCCCGTCAGCCCGGGCGCGGGTGCCGAGGCGGAGGCCGTCCCGGACGCCGTCGACGCCCCGCCGCCGTTCCCCGAGGTCGACGTGCCGGGCAGCCTCGCGGACGCGCTGCCGGAGCTCGCACCCGAGCCGGCTCCCGACGCGGAGCCGGGGGCCGACGACGCCCCCGCGCGCCGCCCCGGTCGGCGCGGCGGCGCGCAGAAGACGGGCTCGGCGACGAAGGGCGGGAAGCGTCCTCGCGGCCGCCTCGCGCCGGACACCGCGCAGCAGAAGCGCATCAAGACGTCCCTGCGCCGCGGCCTGCCTCCGCTCCTCGACCGGCCGACGACGCTCGTCGCGGCCGGCGTGATCGCCGCCCTCCTGGGGCTCGGCGCGGGCTGGGGCGCGAGCCTCACGGGCGGTGGCGACAGCCCGCTGTCGGCGGCCGACGCCGCGTCGTGCGCCCAGACCCAGATGGCCTGGACCCAGGCGGCCAACGCGCAGTCGGCCATGGTCCAGGACGAGCCGGAGACCCTGCGCAAGGGCTTCATCAACGCGCGCAACGCGCTCGAGGGCGTGACGCCGCCCGAGGCCATCGCGGAGGACTGGGCGATCGCGTACACCTACTACTCGACGGTCGCGAACAACATCGAGAAGGTGAAGCCGAACGACGGCGCCGCTGTCACCTCGGCCGTGGGCGGAGCGCAGCAGGAGCTCGACACGGACGCGATGGTCGCGGCCTTCGAGCGCGTGCAGGAGTACGTGGCGTCCAACTGCCAGGGTGGGTGACTACCTCGCTGCGTGACTACCTCGCCGGGTGACTACCTCGGGCAGGATGGGGGTGTGCAGCCTCCCGTGACCGATCCGGCGCTCGTCGCCGCCCTCCGCTCCGACCTCACCGCGAGCTCCTACGACGTCGACGGCGTCGAGGACCTGCTCGGCCCGCTGGCCGCGGCCGCCCTGCACCGGGAGCAGGCGCTGCCCGCCCGCCGGGCGGTGGCGGCCGCCGTCGCGGGGCGTGCGCCGTCGGACCACGACCCGCGCGCCACGCTCGCGGCCCTGTTCCTCCTCGGCCTGCCCGTGCCGCGCGCGGCTCTCGACCGGGCGCTGCCCACGGTGCGCGCGGACGGCATGGCGCGCCTCGGGCTGGTCACCGCCCAGGGGGCCGACGCCGGCGACGCCGTGCGCGCGACCGCCGACCTGCGCCCGTACGCGTCCACCGACGCGGTGGGCGACGCCCGCTGGTGGCTGGCCTCCGACCTCGGCGAGCTCGCCACCGGCGACCGCCTCGCGACCGACCACGTGCTCGGCGCCGGCGGCGCGTCGCTCACCCTCGCCCAGGTCACGGTGCGCCGGCCCACCGGGCAGGTGCTCGACCTCGGCACCGGCTGCGGCATCCAGGCGCTGCACGCGGCCCGGCACGCGCGCCGCGTCGTCGCGACGGACATCTCCCGGCGCGCGCTGGCCTTCGCCGAGCTCAACGTGGCCCTCAACGCGCCGGCGGACGCCGACGTCGAGCTGCGCGAGGGCTCGATGCTCGAACCCGTCGCGGGCGACCGGTTCGACCTCGTCGTCTCCAACCCGCCGTTCGTCATCACGCCCCGCACCGGCGAGGCGGGCCGCGCCGTCGCCGAGGCTCTCGGGGACTACGAGTACCGCGACGGAGGACGTGCGGGTGACGACCTGGTGCGCGACCTCGTGCTCGGGCTGCGCGACGTGCTGGTGCCGGGCGGCGTCGCCCAGCTCCTGGGGAACTGGGAGCACCGCAGGGGGCAGGCGTGGACCGAGCGGGTCGGCACGTGGCTCGACGAGGCGGGCCTGGACGGCTGGATCATCCAGCGCGAGGTGCTCGACCCGGCCGAGTACGCCGAGACCTGGATCCGCGACGGCGGCACCACGCCCGACCGCGAACCCGGCGCCTGGGCCGCGGCGTACGGCGCGTGGCTCGACGACTTCGCGGCGCGCGACGTCGAGGCGGTCGGCTTCGGCGTCGTCACGCTGCGGCGCCCCGAGTCCGGCGCGCCCACCCTGCGCCGCCTCGAGGAGCACACCGGGTCGGTGCGCCAGCCGCTCGGCGCGCACATCGCGCACAGCCTCGCGGCGCACGACTGGCTGGCTGCTCGCGACGACGCCGCGCTGGCCGGGGCGCGGCTCGTCGTGGCGGCGGACGTCACGGAGGAGCGGTACCTCGAGCCCGGCGCGGCCGACCCGAACGTCGTCGTCGTGCGGCAGGGCGACGGGCTCGGGCGCGGCGTGCATGCCTCGAGCCCGCTCGCCGCGCTCGTGGGGGCGTGCGACGGCGAGCTCACGGTGGGGCAGATCGTCGGCGCGCTCGCGGCGCTCTACGAGGTGCCCGCCGACGCGCTCGCGGCCGAGCTGCTGCCCGCCGTGCGCAACCTCGTCCGGGACGGGTTCCTGGCCGAGTGACGCCGCCGGTGCAGGGCGCCCGGGACGGATCGCTCGTTTCCGGGACGTAACGGTCGCGCGGTGACAGCGCTGAATCTTGTCCCGAACAGAGACATCCGCGGACATGACAGTTATTTTCCACCGTGTGGAACTCGACATGCGGCACTTGAAGATGGTCGTCGCCGTTGCCGAGTCGGGCAGCGTCACGAAGGCAGCTGCTGCCCTCGGCATCGCGCAGCCGGCGTTGACCGCACAGCTGAACCGCATCGACCGGTCGCTGGGCGGCAACGTCTTCGTCCGGGACCGGTTCGGCGCGCGCCCGACCGAGCTCGGTGAGCTGATCCTGCGGCACGCCCGCGTCCTGCTGCCCGCCATGGCGGCCCTCGCCGACGACGCCGAGCGTCTCGTCAACGGTGACGTGACGCGGGGCGAGACCGTACGGGTCGGCATCACCGGCACCGCGCTGGGCGGTCTGTTCGTCAACCAGCTCCACGTCGCGCTGCCCGGCGCGCAGGTCACCACGGCGATGCCCCACGTCGCCGACGACGTCGCCTCCCGGCTCGCCCGTGGCACGATCGACGTCGGCCTGGTGGGCATGTGCTCGGACGTCTCACCGCCCGCCGCCGTCGAGGTGGCGTGGACACGGGTGTGCACCGACCCGATGTTCGTGCTGCTCGACGAGCACCACCCGTACGCGGGCAAGCCGGAGGTCGCGCTCGCCGAGCTCGCCGAGGAGCAGTGGCTCTGCGTGCCTGCGCACACGGGGGTCGAGGAGTGCTTCGTCTCCGCGTGCGTGCGGGCAGGGTTCACACCGCGCGGCATGGGGGAGGCGGAGTGGACCACCGCGGTCGACCAGGTGCGGGCGGGGCGCGCCGTCGCTCTCGTCGAACCCGGCCAGCTCGACCCGCCCGGCGTGGTCACCGTGCCGATCGCCGGCGCACCCCTGAGGCGGACGCACTACCTGGGCTGGCGGCACGACGCGGACCTCCGGGTCGACGTCGAGGCCGTCGAGGGCGCCGCCCACCGTGCCCACAGGGACGCCGTCCGCCGCAGCCCGCAGTACGAGCAGTGGCTGGGCATGTACGGCATGCTCAACTGACCCCCGCTGTGCCGAGGTAGTCATCTGGCGAGGTAGTCACGTGGCGAGGTAGTCATGACTACCTCGCGACGTGACTACCTCGCCAGATGACTACCTCGGCGGGTTGGGGTTTGCCCTCCATAGGAAATATGTATGACCTGAGTGTGATCTGGGCGTGTAGTCCATCTCCTCCTACTGTGATCGCGCGGGTGAAAACTCACCTGCGGGTGGAACTTCACCCCCTTCGACCCGAGGAGTCGCTGGAGATGAGACACACTTCCCTCTGGGGCGTCGCCGTGGCAACCGCCACCGTGGGCCTCTTTGCCGGCACGGTCAACGCCGTCGCCGCCGGATCTGCCGACACCGAGTCCGCAGCGGGCTACGCGCCCGGCCTGGTCGCCGCGATGGAGCGCGACCTGGGCCTGAGCGCCGCCGAGGCCGTGGACCGGCTGGCCGTCCAGGAGACGCTGTCCGCCACGCAGCAGAGCCTCGAGACGTCGCTCGGCGCCTCGTACGCCGGCGCCTGGCTCGAGGGGGCCGACGCCCTGCACGTCGCCGTCACCGACGCGGCCGAGGCCGCGACCGTCCGTGCCGCTGGCGCCACCCCGGTCACCGTCGACCACTCGCTCGCGGCGCTGGACTCCTGGACGGCCGACCTGGACGACGCGCTCGCGGCGTCCGACGTCACCTCGTACCGCGTGGACGTGCAGACCAACGAGATCGTCGTCGACGTGGTCGAGGGCGCGACCGCCGACGTCGAGAAGGCCGTGGCGGAGGCGGGCGTGCCCGCGTCGGCTGTGTCGCTGCGGGAGACCACCGAGCGGCCGCGGACGTTCGCGAACGTGATCGGCGGCGAGGCCTACTACATCAACGGCAGCGCGCGCTGCTCCGTCGGCTTCGCCGTGACCGGCGGCTTCGTCTCGGCCGGCCACTGCGGCACCGTCGGCTCGTCGACGAGCGAGCCGTCGGGCACGTTCGAGGTGTCCTCGTTCCCCGGCAACGACTACAGCTACGTCTCGGTCAGCTCCGACACCCCTGTCGGCGTGGTCGACGACTACAACGGTGGCACGGTCTCCGTCGCGGGCTCGTCGCCCGCCGCTGTCGGTGCGACGGTCTGCCGATCGGGCTCCACGACCGGCTGGCACTGCGGCACCATCCAGGCGCTCAACGCCACGGTGAACTACGCCGAGGGCAGCGTCTCCGGCCTCATCCAGACCAACGTGTGCGCGGAGCCGGGCGACTCGGGCGGCTCGCTGCTCGCCGGCAACCAGGCACAGGGCATGACCTCGGGCGGCAGCGGCAACTGCTCGTCGGGTGGTCAGACGTTCTTCCAGCCCGTCGGTGAGGCGCTCAGCGCCGCGGGGGTCAGCCTGCTGACCAACTGAGTCGACGTCCGCCGGAGGTGGCGGGTAGGGGCTTCCCCTACCCGCCACCTCGGCTTGTCCGCATATTCCCCCGATATGTCCTAAACGGTATCTGGGAGTTACCTGAAAGCGACCCTACGCTGTGCGGCACTGGGTGAATCCATTGCCCCGACGACAAGGAGTCGCTGGACATGAGACGCACATCCTTCAGAGCGGTCACCGTGGCCACAGCCACCGCGACGCTCATCGCCGCAGGCATCACCGCCGCCTCCGCCGGCACGGCTGCCCGTACCGACGTACCCGACGCCTCCCGCTACGCACCGGGCCTGGTCGCCGCCATGGAGCGCGACCTCGGCCTGAGTGTCGCAGACGCCGTCGACCGCCTCCGCACCGACGAGGCGCTCTCCGCCACGTCGCACACCCTCGTCAAGTCGCTCGAGAAGCAGTACGCGGGCTCGTGGGTGGAGGGCGACGAGCTGTACGTCGCCGTCACCGACAAGTCAGCGGCCGCCCAGGTCCGCGCCGCCGGTGCCACTGCCGTCACCGTCGACCGGTCGCTCGCGGCCCTCGACGGCATCGCCGCCCGCGCCTTCGAGGCGGCGCCGGAGGCCGACGTCGCGAGCGCCTACGTCGACGTCGAGTCCAACACCGTCGTGCTCGAGGTCGCCGTGGGCGCGAAGGCCGCTGCGACGAAGGCGGTCCGTGCGGCAGGCGTGCCCGCCGACGCCGTCTCCGTCGTCGAGGTCGCGGAGATGCCGAGGACCTTCATCAACGTCATCGGCGGCAACGCCTACTACATCGGCAGCGCGCGCTGTTCCGTCGGTTTCTCCGCCACGGGCGGCTTCGTCACGGCGGGCCACTGCGGTGTCCGCGGGGCCACGACCAGCCAGCCGTCGGGCACCTTCCAGGTGTCCTCGTTCCCCGGCAACGACTACGCCTACGTCAACACGGGCACGGACGACACCCCGATCGGCGCCGTGAACAACTACAGCGGCGGCACGGTCAACGTCGCGGGCTCGACCGCCGCTGCCGTCGGCGCGACGGTCTGCCGCTCGGGCTCCACGACCGGCTGGCACTGCGGCACCATCCAGGCGCTCAACGCGTCGGTCACCTACGCCGAGGGCACCGTGAGCGGCCTCATCCGCACCAACGTGTGCGCGGAGCCGGGCGACTCAGGTGGTTCGCTGCTCGCGGGCACCCAGGCCCAGGGCATGACGTCGGGCGGCAGCGGCAACTGCCGCAGCGGCGGCACCACCTACTTCCAGCCGGTGAACGAGGCACTGAGCGCCGCGGGGGTCTCGCTCGTCACCACCGGTGGTGGCGGCGGCACGCCCGGCGGCTGCTCGGGCGAGGAGTCGTCGTTCAGCGGCTCGCTGAGCTCGGGCGGCCAGGCGGCCGAGCCGGGCACCTCCGGGTTCACGTCGGGTTCCGGCACCATCACGGGCTGCCTCGACGGCCCGACCGGCACCGACTTCGACCTCTACCTGCAGAAGGTGAGCGGCGGCGCGTGGACCACGGTGGCCCGCGCGATCACGACGTCGCCGGACGAGCGCGTGACCTACACGGGCACGTCGGGCACCTACCGCTGGGTGGTCGTCTCGTACTCGGGCTCCGGCTCGTACACGGGAGGCTGGTCGACGCCGTGACCTGACGGCACCCCTGTCACGGGCGCACGGGCCGCTGCGGCGGCCCGTGCGCCCGCGGCCTTTCCCCAGGCGGCGCAGGTCAGGCGGGGCGCGCCGTGGCCTGCCGCACGAGCAGCAGCGTCGCCGACGCCGCGAGCGTTACGGCCACCACGCCGAGCACGCCGCCCATGTAGGCGGTGAGGCCGCCGCCGGTCGGCAGCCCCCAGGTCGTGCCGCCCGCGCCGCCCAGCGCACCGAGGGCGACGACACCGCTCAGCACGGCGCCGACCAGCAGCAGCGCGACGGCGCCCGCCGTGGCCGCCGTCCCGCCGTCCTGCGGGCGGTCGAGCGAGGACGGCGCGCCCAGCGCGCACGTGAGCGCCCCCCACGCGAGGACGACGAGCACGCCCGCCACGACGTCGGACGGCCGGTGCCACTGCCCGACGAGGGTCGAGACCCCGGTCGCGGCCGTGAACCCGGCCCCGGCCACGGCGACGACGGGGCGCCAGCGCCGGGGGACGGCGACGAGGAGCCCCGCCGCGACGGACGCCGCGACGGTCGTGTGCCCGCTGGGCAGGGTGTTGACGTCGGCGCGGGGGACGTCGAGGAGCGCGGGCCGGTCGAGCACCACGTGCTTGAGCACCTGAGTGGTCAGGTTGGCGCCGACGACGAGGACGACCACCTGCGCGGCGAGCGCCCACCGCCGGCGCACGAGCGCCAGGACGACGGCGACGGCGAGCGCGAGGCCGACGAACGTGGTCGACACCACACCGAGCACCGGCTCGGCGAGCTCCCACAGCCTGCCCTGCCCTCGTGCGGCGCCCTCGAGGGCGAGCTGGTCGACGGTCTGCCCCCGCCCGCTCCGGACGAAGGTGTCCCAGGTGACGTACAGTGCCCAGGTCGCCAGGAGCGCGACGGCCGCCGCGGCGACGCGCGGCCAGGTCCGGAGCCGGTGCGCCGCCCGCGGGTGGGCGGGCCGGGTCAGTGAGACGTCCGTCATGCCGTCACGGTAGTCGTCGCGCCTGGAGAGACCGTGGACCTGGCGTGATGCTGTTCCGGCGGTCGTGCCGAGACGTCCGGGGGCGCGGATCACCACGGTCATGCGAAAACCCCGGTGCAACCGGATCCCGGCCGGATAGGGTGCGATCCGTCGCGCCTGGCGTACCGTGAACTCTCCAAAGCCGATCGGCGCTCACCCCAGACCCGCAGGAAGCAGGCAGGACCGGATGTCCCAGGCACGCAAGCTCGTGATCGTGGAGTCGCCCACGAAGGCTCGCAAGATCCAGAGCTACCTCGGCGACGACTACGAGGTCGAGGCCAGCGTCGGCCACATCCGTGACCTGCCGCAGCCCAAGGACCTGCCCGCGGACATGAAGAAGGGCCCGTACGGCAAGTTCGCCGTGGACGTGGAGAACGGGTTCGAGCCGTACTACGTGGTGCACGCGGACAAGAAGAAGAAGGTCAGCGAGCTCAAGAAGGCGCTCAAGGACGCCGACGAGCTCTTCCTCGCGACCGACGAGGACCGCGAGGGCGAGGCCATCGCGTGGCACCTGATCCAGGAGCTCAAGCCCAAGGTCCCGGTCAAGCGCATGGTTTTCCACGAGATCACGCGGGACGCGATCCTGCGGGCCCTGGAGAACACCCGCGAGCTGGACCAGGACCTCGTCGACGCGCAGGAGACCCGGCGCATCCTCGACCGCCTGTACGGGTACGAGGTGTCGCCCGTGCTGTGGCGCAAGGTGCGCCAGGGCCTGTCGGCCGGCCGCGTGCAGTCGGTCGCGACGCGCCTCGTGGTCGAGCGCGAGCGCGAGCGCATGGCCTTCGTCCCCGCCGACTACTGGGACGTCACGGGCACCTTCGCGGTGGCGGACGACGGCCAGCCCACCTTCCGTGCCCGGCTCACCCAGCTCGCGGGCGACAAGGTCGCCTCGGGCCGCGACTTCGACGACCGGGGCCGGCTCAAGGTCCGCACGGGCGTGGTCCAGCTCTCGCAGGAGACGGCGGACGCCGTCGTCGCGGGGCTCGCCGACGCCGACTTCTCGGTGCGCAGCCCCGAGACCAAGCCGTACACCCGGCGCCCGGCGGCGCCGTTCACCACCTCCACGCTGCAGCAGGAGGCGGGGCGCAAGCTGCGCATGTCGTCGCGGCAGGCGATGCGCACGGCGCAGGCGCTGTACGAGAACGGCTACATCACCTACATGCGTACCGACAGCCCCTCGCTGTCGAAGGAGGCGACGGACGCCGCGCGGCGTCAGGCCGCCGAGCTGTACGGCGCCGAGTACGTGCCGGGGGCCCCGCGCCTGTACCAGTCGAAGTCGAAGGGTGCCCAGGAGGCGCACGAGGCGATCCGCCCCGCCGGCGACTCGTTCCGCACGCCCGCGCAGGTGGCCGGGGAGCTGAGCGGCGACCAGTTCCGCCTCTACGAGCTGATCTGGAAGCGCACGGTCGCCTCCCAGATGGCCGACGCGAAGGGGTCGACGGCGTCCGTGCGCCTCGGCGCCGTCGTCACCGGCGGCCCGCAGGACGGTCAGGAGGCGGTGTTCTCGGCGTCCGGAACGGTGATCACGTTCCGCGGCTTCCTCGCCGCGTACGAGGAGGGCGCGGACGCCGACACCGAGGCCGAGTCCGCGGCATCGCGCGAGACGCGCCTGCCCGCCATGGCGGAGGGCGACCCGCTGACGGGCACGGACCTCACCGCGGACGGGCACACGACGACGCCGCCCGCGCGCTACACCGAGGCGTCGCTGGTCAAGGCGCTCGAGGAGCGCGGCATCGGCCGGCCGTCGACGTACGCGGCGACCATCTCGACGATCCAGGACCGCGGCTACGTCGTGACCCGCGGCCAGGCCCTCGTGCCGACGTGGCTCGCGTTCGCGGTGATCCGCCTGCTCGAGGAGCACTTCGACCGGCTCGTCGACTACGACTTCACCGCGACGATGGAGGCGGACCTCGACCAGATCGCTGCGGGCTCGCGCGAGCGTGTGGCCTGGCTCAAGGAGTTCTACTTCGGCGAGGACGAGGGCAACCTCGGCACCTCCGACGCGCTCGGTGTCGACAGCGACGGCGGCGGTCTGCGCGCGCTCGTCGAGAACCTCGGCGAGATCGACGCCGCGGCGATCAACTCGGTCGACATCGGCGAGGGCATCCGCGTGCGCGTCGGCCGGTACGGCCCGTACGTCGAGGACCTCTCCGCCGAGGTGCCCGAGGGCAAGAACCCGCCGCGGGCCTCGGTGCCCGACGACATCGCGCCCGACGAGCTGACCGTCGAGAAGGCGCGCGAGCTGCTCGCCGCCGGCGCGGACGACGGCCGCGTGCTCGGCACCCACCCCGAGACCGGCAACCCCGTCGTCGCGAAGAACGGCCGCTACGGCCCCTACGTGACCGAGCAGCTCCCCGAGCCGGACCTCGACCCGGACCTCTCGGCCGCCGCGCGCAAGCGCGCCCTGGCCGCGCTGCCCAAGCCGAGGACGGCGTCGCTGCTCAAGTCGCAGGCGCTGGACACGGTGACGCTCGAGGACGCGCTCCAGCTCATGTCCCTGCCCCGCGTCGTGGGGGTCGACCCGGAGTCCGGCGACGAGATCACCGCGCAGAACGGCCGCTACGGCCCGTACCTCAAGAAGGGCACGGACTCCCGGACGCTGCCGAGCGAGGAGGCCATCTTCACGGTCACCCTCGAGGAGGC
>Ga0079224_100004457_pt1 | contig 18118 bp, 6 predicted proteins | sample Stecom2015_FD_80414 | JGI IMG/M metagenome (GOLD analysis project Ga0079224, IMG submission 80414) | Agricultural soil microbial communities from Utah to study Nitrogen management - Steer compost 2015 | ecosystem: Environmental > Terrestrial > Soil > Agricultural land | place: USA: Utah...
GTGGAACCGTTCCATCGCGTCGTTCTTCAGCTCCCAGCGGGGCAGCGTCACCACGCGCACGTCCACGCCGCGCGCCTGCGCGTCCTCCAGCGCGGGCAGGAAGTCCTCCACCCGCCTGGACACCCACGGAGCCCAGATCCAGACGCTGCGTCTCGCCCCGGCAATGCGGTCGACCAGTTCGCCGGGCACCTCTCCCTCGTCGTAGAGGCCGGTGTACTTCACGTACTGGCTGACCGCGTCCCACAGGTCGCGCGCCGCACCCTCCAACAGGGGCGGTTCGTGGCCGCCGAGGATGTCGCCGACCCGCACGACCTCGATCTCACCCCGGTGGATGCCGTCCCGGACCGCGGCCAGCGGTCCGCTCCTCGCCCGCTCCACCCCGGTGCCGTTGCCGACCAGGAACAGGTGGTGCCTGGCTCTGGTGATGGCCACGTTGAAGAGTTTCAGGCCGCTCAACCGGTAGGGGTCGCCGCCCAGCGCTCCCCCCGCGACCCAGCCGTTGCCGTCCTCGACCATGTCGAAGACCACCGTCTCGAACTCGCGGCCCTGGAAACGGTGCGAGGTGCCGACGTCGATGCGGGGGTTGCCGCCGGCGTCGTCGATGATGTTCTGGGTGAGTTCCGCCTGGACCCGGTAGGGGGTGACGACGCCGACGCTCGTCGCGGCCCCCGTGCTCAACTGCTGCTCGGCCACCGCGCGGGAGACGACTCCGCCGACGCTCCACCACTTGCCGCCGCCCTCGGGGTTCTGCTGCACTGCCGACATGGACTCGCCGAGACCGTCGACGTCGACGAAGACGACCTGGGTGCGGGCGCGGTCGGACGCTGTCCGCAGCAGTCCGCCGTAGGCGGTGGCGTTGGCGAGACGGGTGAGTTCCGCACCGAACCGGTGCTGTTCGGTGAGCACCACGCAGCCGGGTTCCCGGACCGCCTGTTCGGGGGTGGCCACGTTGAAGAAGGAGAAGCAGTCCCGGGGCGCCAGCCAGTCCGCGACCCGGGCGTCCTTGTTGTTCCTGAGTTTTTCGGGGGCGATGGGCGAGTTCTGCATGAAGTCGCCCAGCAGCACCGCGCCGACCCTGGCCCGCGACACCGCGTACATGACCTCGGGGACACTGGAGGCCGCGCACTCGTCCACGATCACGTAGTCGTACTCGCGTTGCGCGATGACCGGTTTCATCCGCATCATCGCCAGCGTCGAAGCGACGACCGAGGCTCGGCCGACGAAGAAGCGTTCGGTGTCGCGACCCAGCTCCGCGAGTTCCCGCTCGATTTTCTGCCGCCGCTCCTCCAGTTCCGCGATGACACGCCTGGCCTCGTCCGCCCGTTCCTCCAGCGCACCGAGGCGGTAGAGCAGACCGTGCAGATCCGCCCGGTCGGCTCTCTCGACCAGCTCCCGGTCCTCCCGGGTTGCCTGCGGATCGGCCAGGACCCGCTCCAGTCGCGCTCTCAGCGACTCCGCTTCGGCCTGGGCGGTGCGGTGCTCCGCGAACGCTGCCCGAGCCCGCTGTTCGCTTTCCTGTTTGTGCGCCCACACCTGCGAGACCAGGCTTCTCGGCGTGTTGGCGTTGGCTCTCTCCAACGTTTCCTTCTCGGCGGTCAACCGTGCGATCTCGCGGGTGACCGCGCCGTCGACCTGGTGGAAGCCGTTGCGGGCTTCTGCGAGGCGCTGTTCCGCCCCGGCCAGTGCGGCCTCGGCCTCCCTGCGGCGTCTCCGGGAGCCGAGGCGGGCGAGGAAACCCTGCCCCGCGAGCTCCTCGAGTGTGGTCTGAGCATGGGCGAGCGCGTTCTGGGCGTCGTGTACGGCGAGCAGTGCCTGGTCCCGGCGGGCCGCGCAGTGCTTGATCTCGGCGTTGATCTCGTCGACGCGTCTCCAGCCCTGGACGGCTTCGGCGAGTCCCTGCCACTGCCGGTCCGCCTCCGCGGCCCCGCTGTTGGCCTGGGCGAGTCTCTGCGCGGCGGTTCCGGCCGCGCGGACGGCGCTGTCGTAGCGGTGGTTGAGTGTGGCGGCGAGTTCGGAGGTGTTGATCCTGTCCCGTGCGGCCTGGTAGGCGTCGAGGTCGAAACCGGCGATGACCTCCAGCGCTTCCCGGTGTTCCGCGATTGGCTGGTGGGCCTGGGCGATCCGTTCCTCGATCGCGTGGAGTTCGGCTTCCTTGTCCTGCTGGCTGCGGCGTTTCAGCGCGGTCAGGGAGACGTTCTCGTTCGCGGCGATGTCGGCCAGGTGCGGGGTGCCGACCCGCACCATGGTTCCCGCTTCGGGTTGGAGCCTGCGCACCGCGCGTTCCAGGGCGTTGTCGACGGCGACGTTGGTGCCGGAGACGAGGAGGACCGATCTGCGCAGGTCGTGGGCGTGCTGGAGGGCGCGTGTGATGACTTCGGTCTTGCCCGTGCCGGGCGGTCCCCAGATCAGATGGAGGCCGGGGGAGACGCAGGCGGTGAACGCGGCCCGCTGTCCCTCGTTGAGTCCGGTGGTCGCCGCACTGTTCAACGGGGTGGGCAGCGGGTCGGGGCGCCGCTGCCCGAAGGCAGCCACCAGTCCGGTTCCGTCCAGTCCTTCGAGGCCGTCCAGCAGAGTCTTGACGAGCTGGCCGGCGGGGCGTCCCTGCTTCCACAGGTACAGCCCTTCGGCGGGGGCGTGCTGGGCGACCCGGACGAAGAGCTGCCCCTCCTCGTTGACGGTCTCGCGCAGGTTGTAGCGGACCTGTTCGGAGCCTCCGGCGGGAGCCAGGTAGGCGGCTTCGAGGTCGGTTTCATCGACTCTGCCGTCCCGCGCCGTGACCGTGAACCATCCGGGGCCCCGTGCCGATACGGCCAGGGCCTGTCCCACCTTGCTGTCGCCGCGTTTCTTCTGGTCTCGTCCCCCGCCTTCGGCCTCGTACCATTTCCGGACCGCACCAATGGCTTCGTCCAACCACGTCGCTCGGGGGGAGTGCCGCGTATTCACTTGTCGCCTTCCCAGGGCCGGATTCGTACCTCAGGGTGACCCTACGGCGTCGAGAGGACACCTGTGGTCGGGAGCAGCGGCCTGTATCGGTCACCTGGGTAGGCGTCCCGATTCAGCTTTCGCAGGGAGGAGACCGACGGTTCCGTACACCGGAGTCCACGGGGACCGTTCCTCCGGAGGAACCGAAACCGTGTCCTTGTCTCGATCAGCGGAGCCGGTGTCGCGTGTCGCAACAGAGTGGCCGGTTTCGGCCATTTCTGCGGCTGGTTTCCCCGTGTTTTCCGGTGTGATCTGGACCGGCGTGTTTCTCGGGTTCTTTGGATGCTGTCCGGGAATCTGTCGATTCTTTCTACAGTGGTGCCGCTCGGTGTACCACCTAGAGGCGCGGAGGCTGTCGGGTGAGCGGCGGCGGAGTGATCAACCCCGACAACATTCTGATTCCCAACGCGGATCCGGACGCGATCGAGGCCGTGGGCAGGGCCCTCAAGGACGACGCCGCCGACATCGCCCAGGCCGGCCACGACATCACAGCGGCCTGGGCCGGCCTGGAGGGCCACTACGTCGCCCCCGAGTCCGAGGAACTGCTGGCCGCGGTCGATCCGGTCGCCGCAGACGGCGACGAGATGGACGACAAGATCACCACGGTCGGTCAGGCGCTCATCGACTTCGCCGAGGAGATCCGCCCCCTGCTGGCCAGGTGGAAAAGCCTCAAAGCCGACGCCGAGACCATGGCCGCCGACATCGCCGAACAGGGCGAGGAGCGGACCAGGGACGAGGACCGGGTCGACGAGCACAACCAGCTCAACAACGATCTGGCCGCGGTGCAGACCGAGTACCAGGCGGCCGAACGCGACTGCGCCAACGCCATCACCGCCCTGGTCGAGGGCGGCACCCGTTTTGTCGCCGCCGAACTGGACGGCTCCACCGTGCCCGCCCGGGGCGAGGTGGTCTACGGCCTGGCCGAGGCCCCCCAAGACATGGCCACCAGTTGGGCCAGCCCCCAGGAGCACGACGCGCCCTGGTGGGTCGATGTGGGCGCGGCCGTCGGCGACTTCGTGCTGGGCGGTATCCAGGACACCGCGGGCATGTTCGGCCTCTACCACGACGAACGCGGCTGGGGCGCGGACTCCTGGGGCGCGTGGAGAAGCAACCTCGGCGAGTACTGGGGCCAGACCCTGGCCACTCCGGCCTATCTGCTGGGCCTGTACAACGGCGAGAACCTGGTGGGCTCGGTGGGCGAGTGGGGCACCAATTTGGCCACCACCTGGGGCGAGGTCGCCCCACTCCGTGGTGCCCTGGCGCGAATGGGACACCCGGCCCGGCTATGTGATCACCACCGCCGCCCTCAACCTGGGCGGCATCGCGCTGGACATCGCCTCGGTCGCCGGCGGCACCGCGCTGAGCGCCACCGGCTACGGTGCGGTGCTGGGCGTGCCCCTGGCGGTCTGGCGCGGCGCCAGCCTACTCAACCGGCTCGGCAAGTTCGGCGGCCTACTGCCCGACGCCCCCTCCTCCACCCCGGACGTGAACGTGTCCCTGGGGGACCGGCTCAGCCTGCCCGACGGCCTCAACCTACCCGACGGCCGCACCCCGGCCAGGTCACCACCGACCTGGGCGACGCCGCCGACGCCCTGTCCCTTCCTTCCACCCGCCTTGACGCCCTCACCGACGCCCTGACCAACGCCGACGCCTTCGGCCACCCGCCGAGCGGAGACAGCGGCCACCCACCCGGCAATACCCCCGACACCGGTGATGCCCCACCCACACGCCCCGCCACCGCCGAGGACCACCGACCGCCACAGCAGCCCGACGACAGCGGACAGCCCTCCCACCCCGCCCAAGACACCCCCGCCCCCGGCGGCACCGGCAGCGACAGGGACGGTGACACCGAAGCAGACACCTCTCCTACCCAAACCCCCGACACCGCTCCCTCGGACACCGGCCAGGCGGCCGAGCTTCCCACCACCGAACAGATCCTGCGCCTGCACGAGGACATCGAGCACTTCCTCAGGCAGAATGCGGAGGTTCCGGTCGGCGCGGGCGTGGGCGGCCGCACCCCGGGCGGCCCTCTTCCCGACCTGTCACCCAGCGCCCACAGCAGAGACCACACACCCACGGGAGAGCCCACCGGTTCCGGTGGCGGACCGGGAGACGGCCCCGCCGACCCTCCTGGAACAAGAAACGGAGACTCCAGTCCCACCAGCGGCCACGGGGACACGTCAACCAGTGGCGGGTCCTCCGCCAACAGCGGCGGAGGAAACAGCTTCGGCCGCGGCGGAAACGGCGGTCCTCCCACAGGCGGTCGTCTCCCTGAATCCGGACCGGGTGAAGGCCTGGACGGCCGCACAGGTGGCAACGGCCGATCTGGGGGCTCCTCAGGGGAGGGGGAGTCGAATTCCGGCCTCCCGGGTGAAGACCGGAATCTCGGTGACCGGAAGGACGGTGACAACGGCGAGGAACCTATCCGTGGCGAACGCGACCCGGACAACAGTCGCAGTACCGAGGAGACAGGGAGCGACTCCTCCGCCGCAGGAGAAAGCGGGACTGGAGGCTCTGACCCCGGAGGTAGACCGGTGTCCAATCCCACCGGGGGGATGCTTCCGGAGCTTGAGAGCAGCGTCAGGGAAGAACTACGGAAGGCGGGAGTTGACAGGGATATATGGGAAAATGTTGTCTCCAGGCTGGAAAAATCTCCCTACGGCCAGAGAGTAGCGGAACTCGTCACCAGTGGGAGGCTTTCGGATGTTCCAGGGTACCGGACAGTTCTGTCAATGTGCGCGGACAAACAGGACCTGGACAACCGACTGGCCGCGCCTCGCATGGCTCTGGAGCACGCTGCCGAACTCCAGGACGCCGGAGTAACGAATATTGCTTTCGAACACAGGTTCACCGATCCCGACACCGGTCAGGCACAGGACATCGACGTTGTCGCGTTCGGACCGGACGGAGAGCCCAGCCACGGATACGAACTCAAGGACGTGTTGAGTATCAACGGAATCGACAAGAGAGCCAAGGAGGCAAACCAGCAGTTTGACAACATCGACCAGGAGGCCTTGACCGAGAGGATAATCATCATCGACTGCCATCAGTCGGTAGGCAATTTTCCAGAAGCCAAACAGAGAAAAATCGAGAGGTTTGCGGAGCGATCCGGAACCACGTTCAGGATCCGTTTCGAAGACGGATTCGTCACAATCCCGGACAAAAACATCTTTCCATGAGGACAGCATGTCTTTTCTGATCAGCTCTCCCAAGGAGAACGGTTCGTGGACGTTCGACCTCGACGACCTATCCGACCCCGGACTCACCACCGGACTGCACCTGGCCAGGCGCACCGTGGAAACACTTGCCAGGTACGACCTTCTCGAACCGTACGGAATCAAGTGCTCCTGGCTGGTTCCCAGACGAGGGGGAACCGGTATCACCACCTCCCTCACTCTGGGAAATCATCCTCTGGACTCGCCTGAAACAGCCGAGCGCATCCTGTCCAGTCGCCCCGTGGGGTATCCCGACGCCGAGGTCAACTGGATCACACTTCCGGGTCCCGGGATCTGGATCGATGCAGAAGGTCAGCGTCGTCCCGAACCGCAACTGGTAGATCTCCAGGTGGACACTGACCCGGTCTCGGCCCGGGTGAAACTGAGCGTGCACCACGATGTGTGGGCCTACTACGATTTCTTCGGAAACCCCCACCCAGAGGTGTACCGAAACAACGCGCCTCGCCTCGAAGCCGCACTCAGGGAACTGGAGGATGTTCTCGGCGCGGAGGCCTACCCGGGAGACCACACCTTCTTCGGCGCGCCCAAGCGGTACGGCCTTCATGTTCCCAAGCCGGACGAGAACGGCAGGGGCCCGGATGTGACAAAGTTCTTCTGGCTCTGACTGAGGTGTGAGTGTTCGGTTCTGCGGTGGGCGCGGGGTCTTTGCAGAGAAATCAGGAGGAAATTAGGCATTCCGCACCGGCCGTCCGGGGCGGCCCCACGGGCTGGCCGTGGCCGGTGGTGTCCCGCTTCTGGAGGGTTCTGTGGAATGCCTCGGCCTCGCCGGGGCGCGGCGGAATCGCATCCTCCACGAACCCGACACTCAAACCTCGATGAAGTACCGGTTGTGGAACCATCCACCGTGGCTCCGGGGTCGGACTCGGCACGCGAACTCGACCCCGGGGACAGGATCACGACACCGCGGGGCGGGGACAACCGTCCGGTCGGAGTCCTTCCCCCTGCTTCGGTGTCGCTCGTTTCACTCCCCCACCACGAACCGGGTCGGCTCCGCCAGCACCGCCCGCGCCCCCGCCACGTCGGCCAACCGGGCCGCGAGAGTGCGTTCGGCGAGGTGGCGCGGGAGCGCGGCGGTGAACTTCAACCCCTCCAGGGCCCTGTCGTCCACCTGCGGCAACGCGACCCGGTCGACCGCGGCCTCCCGGACCGCCCGCCAGCGGGCCGGGTCGGTGTCCCCGCACAGCCGCAGACCGGTGTCGCCGACCCGCTGGGCGGGGTCGACGAGTCCGGTGAGGGTGGCGCGCAGGGTGAGGTTGGCGCGCGTGCCCGCCCAGGTCCACCAGCGCACGTCGCCGCCGCTGCGGGTGACGACGGTGCCGTCGGCGTGGACGTGGTCGGCGTGCCGGTCGCGGGCTCTGGCCAGGGCGTCGACGGCGCGCCGGGTCAGCTTCACCGGCGGGTCGGCGCCCAGCAGCACCTCGCGCACCGCCCGGGCCAGTTCGAACGACCAGCCGGTGTGGCCCGCGGCCTCCCAGCGGGCCTGCCCGCCCCCGCCGTCGCCGACCGGGTCCACGAAGCAGCGCCGCCGTTTCCAGTCCACCCAGGTCACCGCCCAGGTCCGGCCCGCCAGCAGCAGCCTGCGCGGCCCCTCCCCGGGTTCGGCCGCCGCGAGCAGCGCCGGGTTGGTGCGGCCGATCTCGGTGCGGCCGTGCAGCACCGTGAACTCCGGGGGCGCGGTGAACACGCCGGTGAGTTCGGCGAAGTGCCGCCGCCCGAACCGGCGTTCCGCTTCGGGGCCGACCTGGAGCATGCCGCCGTCGCGGGTGAGGAACCCCTCGCGCAGCAGGTGGGCGAGGACCGGTTCGCCGTGGCCGAACGGTTCCAGGCCGTCCCACCACTCCGCCCACAGCCGCTCGCCGACCTGCGACTCCTGCAGGCACAGCGCCAGCAGCTGCTGGGCGACGATGTGCCGGGGCTCCGGGGTGGGGTGCACGGGTTCCACCCAGTGCCGCCCCCACAGGCGCAGCAGTCCGGCGGCGCCCAGCAGTCCGGGTTCGTGGAGCGCGAGGAACAGGCAGTTGCGGGTGGTGTCGGCGCGGCGGCCGGTGCGGCCGATGCGCTGCAGGAAGGAGGCGACCGTGCCGGGCGCGTTGACCTGGACGACCCGGTCCAGGTCGCCGACGTCGATGCCGAGCTCCAGGGTGGAGGTGGCGACGATGACGCAGTCGCGGGCCTCGGCGAACGCCTGCTCGGCGCGGCGGCGTTCGTCGACGGACAGGGAGGCGTGCGACAGGAACACGGTGGTGCCCCTGGCGCGCAGGGCCGCGCCGATGCGTTCCACGAGTTGCCGCGAGTCGCAGAACACCAGCCGCTTCTCCCCGCGGTGCAGGGCCGCGATGACGGTGGCGGCGTTCTCGGGGGAGCCCACGTAGTCGAGTTCCACCTCCCCGGGCGGCGGGCCCTGGTCCGGCGGTGGGGCGGTGGGCGGCCGCACCCCGGGGGCGACCACCCGGCCGGGGCGTGTCCCGGCGCCGCTGCCCTGCAGCCAGGTGAGCAGGTCGCGGGGGTTGCCGACGGTGGCGGACAGCCCCACGCGCTGCACGGGCCGCCCGCACAGCCGGGTGAGGCGCTCCAGGACGGCGAGCAGGTGCCAGCCGCGGTCGTCGGACGCGAACGCGTGCACCTCGTCGACGACGACGGCGCGCACCCCGCCGAGGAAGGCGCGGTGGTCGACCTTGGTGCTCACCAGCATCGCCTCCAGCGACTCGGGCGTGGTGAGCAGGACGTCGGGGCGGTCGCGCAGGATGCGTCGGCGGGCGGCCGCGGTGACGTCGCCGTGCCACAGGGCGGCGGTGCGGCCCAGCCACCCGGCGTAGCTCTGCACACGCGGCAGCAGGTTGTTGAGCAGGGCTTTCAGCGGGCACACGTACAGCAGCGACACGCCGTCCCAGCCGTCGCGGGCCATCGCGGTGAGCAGCGGGAAGAGCGCCGCCTCGGTTTTGCCGCCGGCGGTGGGCGCGAGCAGCACCGCGTCCTCCCCGGCGGTGAGCGGCGCGAGCGCCTCGCGTTGCAGGGGGCGCAGCGCGGGCCAGCCCAGCGTGTTGACGACGTGGTGGGTGAGGGTGGGGTGGAGCAGGTCGAGGCTGCTGGCCGCGGTCACAGGTCGAGTTCCACCTCGTCGGCGGAGGAGGCGCGCCGGGTCCAGGCGTTGCGTTCGGTGTCGGTGAGGTCGCCCGCGCGCACGGTGAGCCGGTAGTGGACGCGGGGGTCGAAGTCGGCGATGTCGTTGACCCGGTCGCTGACGTCGACGAGTTTGCGCAGGAACAGGCGGGGCGCCACGCCGATCCGGCCGCCGAGCTCCCCGGCGACGGCTTCGGCGAGGTCGCGCACGTAGGCGTCGTCGACGCGGTCGCGCACCCGGTCGGGCTGTTCGGCGCCGGCGGCGTAGAGGTCGCGCACGGCGGTGCCGAGCCGGTGCAGGCGGTGCAGGTCGAAGCCGGGCAGGCGGATCTGCACGGCCCGCAGGTTGTCGTGGCGCGGGTCGGCCATGAAGTCGGTGGCGAGGCGCTGCGCGAGCGGTGCGAGGCGCTGCACGCCCTGCGGCCCGTCGTAGAAGGCGGGGGTGCCGGTGATGACGAGGTACAGGCCGGGGAAGCGTCCGGCGGCGATCTCGTCGAGGAGCTGCCGCAGCGCGTTGAGGGCCTTGTCGCGGGTGTCGGAGCGGGCCCGTTGCAGGGTTTCCAGTTCGTCGAGGACGACGAGCAGTCCGGGGTGGCCGCAGTCGCGCAGCAGGGTCAGCAGGCCCTGGAGGGCGGCGAGTGCGCCGAAGTGGTCGAGGTCGCCCTTGATTCCGGCGTAGCGTTTCGCGGCGGCCGCCACGTTGGGCTGTCCGCCGAGCCAGGCGGCGAGCGCGTCGGCGGTGGCGTTCTCGCCTTCGGACTGGGCGCGGTGGTAGCCGCGCAGCGCCAGCGCGAACCCGGGGCTGCTGCGCGCCACGGCGGCGAGCCGCTGTTCCAGGAGGGCGGCGACCTCGGCGGTCAGGGCCTGCTCGTCGGGGCCGTCGGCGCCGGTGGGCACCGTGCCCCGGTCGAGGACGTCCTCTTCGAGGGTGTAGACCCAGTTGTCGATGATCTCCCGCAGGGCGCTGGGCGGCTGGGTGGCGGTGGCGAGGCGTTCGGTGAGCCGCCGGTAGACGGCTTCCAGCCGGTGCAGGGGGGTCTCGGTCTCGGAGACCTGGATCTCGGTGACGGCGAACCCGGCGCGTTTGGCGCGTTCGGCGAGCCAGCGGGAGAAGAACGTCTTGCCGGCCCCGTACTCGCCGCGCACCGCCTTGAATCCGGCGCTGCCCGCGGCCACGGCCGCGAGTTCGCCGTCGAGGACGGTCTCGAAGCGGTCGAGGCCGACCGCGAACAGGTCGAGACCGGACTGGGGCACGGTGCCGCGGCGCAGTGCGTCGAGGACCTCGCGGCGGCGGGCGGCGCTGACGGCGTTCACCTAGGACGCCCCTTCCGGGAACTGCTCCTTGAGCAGGGGGATGTTGAGTTCCACGGCGCGGTCGGCGTCGGTGAGCACGAGTACCGGGAACATTTCCACGTTCAGTACCTTCGCGACCATCTTCAGGAACCGCACCGCGCGGAACGGTTCCTTGCCCGCTTCTTTGGCGACCCTTTCGACGGGCAGGCGGGGCCGGTCGCCGCCGACCGCGGCGAGCGTGTCGATGACGGCCGCGATCTCCTCCTTGGCGGGGCTGCGCGGCACCTGGCCGTGGATTTCGGTGAAGACCGAGGAGTCCACGACGCGCCGGCCCAGGGTGCGGACGGCTTCTTCGGGGGCGAACAGCGCGTCGTCCTGGACGGCCTGCGGGCGCCCCTTCCGGGCGGCGGGCCGGGGCGGGCCGGCGGGGGCGTGCCGGGTGGGGGCGGCCAGTTCCCGGTTCCACCAGGCGGGTTCGTGCTGGGTGGGGCGCAGGGGAGTCCATCCCTCGGGGACCAGGCTCCGGTCGGGGACGAACACGAGCACGGGGATGACCATTTCGGCGGTGGAGATGCCGCCGTGGTAGCCGGCCCGGCGGGAGGTGTAGCGGATCCGTTCGTCCCAGGGCACGACGATGCTGCCGCCTCCGGCGAGCACCCGGTCGCCGGTGACGAGCAGTTCCCGGTCGCCGGGGGTTCCGGTGCGGTAGCGGGCGGCTTCGCCGTCGCCGGTTCTGCGGTTCTCGTCGCGGTCCCACACGTGGCCGTGGTCGGAGGTGAGGATGACGGGTCGTCCGGCGCGTTTGGCGGCGTCCAGCAGCGCGGGGAGTTTGCCGATGCGGCTGGTCCGCCAGGCGGCGGTGTCGCTTTCGCGGCCCTTGGCCAGGGAGTCGTCGACGATGTTGAGGACGACGGCGACGACCCGCTCGGTGTCGCCGACGGCCTCGTAGACGTCGGTGGGCAGCCGGTCCCCGGCGCCGGCGGCGAGGTCCCGCTGGTAGAGCAGGGTGCTGGGCCGCCCTCCCCACGACGCCTGCCGCCACAGCGCGGCGAACCCGGCACGTTCCTCGCTCTGGCCGCCGGTGGTGAGGGCGCCGCACAGCAGCGAGGTCCGCGAGCAGGTGGTGATGGACGGCAGGGTGGCCAGCGCGCCCTCGCGTCCGCGTTCACTGCGGGCGGCTTCGAAAAGCTGCCCGTCCGCGGTGATCTCCTCGGCGAGCTGCACGGCGACCTCGGCGCTCATCCCGTCGAGCACCACGATCAGCGGGGCGCGTTTCTTCGCCACCGGAAGGGCGACGCGGTGCAGCAGGTTCTCGGCGAGCAGCAGGTGGTCGGTGTGCGACGACACCTCGGTCCACGCGGCGACCCGGCGGGCGAACGTCTCGTCGACGGCGGCGCGCCGGTCGCGGACGCGCGCGTACAACTGGCGGTAGGCCGCGCCGAGCGCGGGACTGTCGGTGTGGGTGGTGTGCAGGGTGCTGGCGGCGCGGTCCACCCAGGCGGTGTCGGCGAGGTGTGCCGCGACCCCGTCGGCGACGGTGTTGCGGGGCGGTTGGTCGGAGGCGAGCCAGCGCAGCAGGCGGACGGCGTTGAGCGCACCGGCGAACTCCGGTGCGGTGGGGTCGCAGCGCCGGTGGTCCCGGATGCGGGCGAACGCCTCCTCGACGGGGGCGAGGTCGTGGGGGTCGGGGTCGGGCGCGTCGGGGCGGACCAGGAGGCTGATCTGCGCGCCGAGCGCGGCGAGGCGGGCCTGGAGCCCGGTAGCCAGGACGCGGCTGTTCTCGGCGGCCGCGTCCGCGCCGACGGCGGCGAGGATCTCCTCGGCGCGCGCGCTGGCGCCGATGGCGGCGTCGTGTTCGGCGCCGTCCATCAGACGCAGCAGGGCGGCCTCGCAGCTGTCGGCGAACCGCCGCAGGTCGTCGACGCTGGGCGGGGGTGCGCCGAGGAAGCGTTCCTCGACGCGGATGCGTGCCTCCGCCATGCCGGGCAGGCCGGCGGTGTCGGCGTCGAGCAGTTCCCGCAGGACCAGTCCGACCGGCAGCGCGTCGTAGACCTGCTGCCGGTCGAGGAGGCGGAACACGACCCGGGCGACCGCGCCGACGTGCTCCTCCAGGGCGCGGCGCAGCCCGTCGCGCTCTTCCGCGGGCAGGGTGGTGAAGCGGGTGACGCGGACGGGGTCCCTGGTCCAGTCGAGGAGGGCGGCGGCGTCGAGCCGGTCGGCGGCGTGGTGGCCGAAGCGGACGGCGGCCACCCGGTGCAGGGCGTCGTCGAGTTTGAGGACGGTGGTGCCCCGGCGCCACTCGGCTCCGGTGCCGACGTCGTAGAGGGCGTTGGCGAGCCACGCCAGCTCGCGGGAGTGCAGGCGCGGGTCGAGCATGCGCAGCCCGAACTCGTCGGCGAGCAGCTCCCAGCTGTTGACGGCGGTGACCTCGTGTCCGACGATCCGGGACAGCAGGGAGTCGCCGAGGTCCCTGGTGGTGCACGGGGTGAGCAGCACCAGGTATTCGGCGTCGCGGGGGCGGCCCAGTTCGGCGAGGACGGCGAGCACGGTGGGGGCGGGGGCGACGCGGGCGCGGACCGTGCGGCCCCGGTGCTCGACGGTGATCTCGTCGGGTCCGGACCATTCGGGGGCGGCGCGCAGCGCGACCGCGCGGGCCGCCGCCGAGGCGTGGCCGCGTTCGGCGCGCCGTTCCTGGCGGGCCAGGGCGCGCCGCAGCGCGCCGCGGACCGCGTCGACGGTGACGGGCGGGGCGGTTGTGGCGGGGGCGGTCACCGGCGCACCACCCGCACGGTGATCTCGATGTCGGCGTCGTCGGGGATGCCGAGCCGGCCGCGCAGGCGGGTGACGGCGGCGGCCACGTCCTGTCCGGGGGTCAGGACGGCGCTGGCCTCGGCGGCGACCTCCCCGATGACCGGGTCGGGGTGGACGACGGGCGGGGCCACTCCGCCTCCCCCGGTCGGCCCGGAGCCGTGGACGACCGGGTCCTGCTTCTTCGTCACGCTCCTGCGGATCAGCTCGAACGCCCTGCCGGCCACCCGGTCCAGTTCGGTGGCGAGCTTCTTCTCCTGTTCGTTGTGGCGTGCCGCCGTCCGCAGCGTCTGCAGCAGTGCGGCGGCCTCCGACGCGTGCTCGCCTCCGCCGTCGACGAGGTCGAGCAGGGTGTCGAAGGTCTCCCAGCGGGCGCTGTCCAGCGCCGCCGCGACGTTTCCGGCGGTCTCCATGCTGACCTTGTAGACCGCGGCGTCCCCCGGCAGGTCGGCGCGGGCCAGCGCGGTGACCAGTTCGGTGTCGTCGGCGAGGGCGCGCAGTCGGCCCAGCAGCTCGTAAGTGGCCTGGGCGGTGCGCAGCCGGGGCGCCTCCTCGTCCACGCCGAGCAGGACCGCGCGCCGCTGCAGCTGGGTCAGCAGCGTCTCGGTGGCGGCGAGCCAGGTGCTGCCGCGCTCCTTGAGCTGTTCGGCGAGCCGCTGCACGGCCCGGGCGTTGCGGACCGGCTGCGGTTCCAGGCCGAACAGCTGCCTGGCGCGCCGGTTGGCGGCGTCGAAGTCCTCCTCGGAGGGCAGCGGTTGGCGGCGCAGCACGATGTCGCCGTCGAGCCTGCCGATCTCGGCGCCGGTGTAGCGTTTGCCCGCGCGGATCCACGCCCGGTCGGACTGCACCGCGTAAACCAGCACGAGCAGGTCGACGATGTCGTCGGGCAGTCCCTTGCCCTCGCCGCGTTCGCGGATCCACTTCTTCAGGTCGCGGACCCGGATGTCGGTGGTGTCGGGCTGCTCGGTGCGGGCCGCGTCGTCCAGCGCGGTGAGCCAGGTGTCGCGCAGGATGAATACCTCGCTGACCGTGGCGATCTCCAGCGGCTGGGCGACGCGGCGCAGCACCGGGAGTTCGCTCTTGGCCGCGGGCTCGTACCGCTGCAACCGGTCGGCCTTGGCGTTCTCCACGGCCTGCAGGACGGCGGTGAGGTCGCTGCGGCGCACCTCCCGCCTGGCTCCGGTGACGGCGGAGAAGTCGGGGTGCTCGGGGTAGAGGTGGTCGAGGAGCTTCCCGGCGATGCGGTGCAGGGCGTCGCGGAGCTGGCTGCCCGCCTCGATGACGATGTCGACGTTGGGCAGCAGCGCCTCGACGTGCTGCGGGACGCGTTCGCCGAGGTCGGTGTCGTCGGCGTTGGTGGCGCCGTAGACGCCGCGCAGCAGGTCCCGCAGCTGCTCCCGGATCCGGTGGGCCTGGTTGTCGAGCTGCTGGCGGGCCTCGCGGCGGTCCTCCGAACTCCAGTCGGGGGCCTTCTCCTCGATGACGCCGTCCTGCAGCAGGTGCTCCATCATCAGCAGCCGCCGCGCGTCCTGCTGCCGGCTGTCGGACAGGAAGTGCGGGAGCCAGGCGAGGGTGGCGGGCGGCTCGGTGAACTCCTCGCGCAGCTCCTGGACGCGCTGCCGGTCCTCGACGGGCCGGTGGGCGCCCTCGTCGAAGGGGTAGTCGACGACGACGCGCACCGCGCCGGGGGTTTCCGGGACGAACCGCTGCCGCATCAGGGAGTCCTCGGAGCGGACGTTGCCGAAGTCGAGTTCCACGGTGCGCAGGGTGCCGCGCCAGGTGATCTCGGTGCGGGTGGCGTCGGGGTCGAGCCCCAGCTCCTCCCAGAGCAGCCGTTTGAACAGCCGCCGCATGGCCTGGTCGTTGGCGGCGTTGTAGCTGCTGCGCATCAGCGACTCGGTGTCGACGCGCAGCAGGTTGAGGGTGACGGTGGGGTTGTCGCCGGGGCCGACGCGGACCTCGCCGAACTGGGTGCCGAGCTCCCGGAAGAACGCGGCGGTCCTGGTGACGTCCTGGCCGGTGCGGCGCGCGGGGATGATGCCGTGGTTGAGGGCGATCATCCGGCTGACGGTGACCTCCTTGAGCGCGGGCACGTTCGGCACCAGCGAGGCCAGCAGCATGGTCTTGACGAGCAGGTCCTCGGCGCGGAACGGGTGGCGCACGTCCAGGCCGGCCGCGTCCTCCTCGGTGAGCTTGTGGCGGCGCAGCAGCCAGGGGCGCACCTTGTTGCGGTAGAAGTCGCGGATCTTCTCGTACTCGGCGCTGAGCCGGTCGTGGAAGGGGCGGTCCTCGCCTTCGACGAGGACGTCGAAGACCGCGCCGAGCGGCACGAGCTGTCCCACGGGCAGGCTGGTGCGGTGGTTGACCAGCAGTTGCCGCATGAGTTTGAGGGCGCTGCGCTGGCGTTGCAGGGCCGCCGACAGGTCCACCATGACGTGCAGCAGGGCGGGGCTGAACGGGTAGAGGGCGCGGAAGTCCTCCCAGGTGTCGGCTTCGCCGCCGGGCGAGTCGAGGAGGGTGTCGCGCACCTCGGGGCGGGTGTTGCGCATGCGTTCGAAGGCGGCGCTGATCTCGTCGGCGGCCTCGGGGGTGGCGGGGCGCAGCAGCCGGTGCCGCACCACCTCGGTGAGGTTGCCGTCCTCCAGTTTGATGTGGCCGAACCGGCCGTCCCAGTACTTGAGGGTGTCGAACAGGCCGCCGGTGGCGCCGGTGACGTTCGTGCCGACGAGGTCGCGCAGGTCGCGCTGGCGCGGCACGAAGCTGATGACGGGCGCGGGCCGGTAGGACTCGGAGGACTCCACCAGTTTGGACATCTTCTGCGCCTCGGCGTTGATCTGCGCCTCGTCGCCGCCGAGGAAGCGGGTGAAGCGCAGGATCAGTTCGTCGAGCAGCAGCACGACGGCGTCGTAGCCGAGTTCCTCCTTGGCGTGGCGGCTGATGACGGACAGGCCGTCGTCGAGGGTGACGAAGGCTTCCCGGTCGCCGTGGACGACGTCGGTGTAGCGCCTGAAGTGGCTGCCGAGCAGGGCGCTGACCAGTCCGTTGCGGAGTCTGACCTGGTCGGGGTCGGTGGTTCCGGCGGGCACGGCGAACGCCTCGTCGAGCTTGTCGGGGGTCCACCGGGCGGCCGCGGCCCAGCGGGTGCCGCCCCACGCGCTGGAGGCGGCGGAGCCCTCGGGGGCGGGCAGGTCGGCGATGAACTTCTCGTCGCCGAGTTTGGCGCGCAGTTCGCGGGCGTCGGCGAGCAGGCCGTCGGCCCGGTAGACGGGCGGGACGGGGGCGTCGGGGTGCAGGCGGCGCACGGTGCGCACGTAGCCGCCGAGGATGGCCGCCTCGATGGATTCGGCGTCCACCAGGTGGCTGGTGACGAGCAGGAACTTCTTGCCCTCCAGCCAGTCGTCGTGCTTGGCGAGGACGTCGGGCATCCGCGCCAGGCCGCGTGCGACGGGGTCGTGGTTGAGGATGGCGTGCAGCACCGCCATGAAGTGGCTCTTGCCGGAGCCGAAGGAGCCGTTGAGGTAGGTGGCGCGGGACTGCCGCTGGGCGAGCGCGCCCTTGATGGTGGTGAGCGCCTCGTCGAAGTTGCGGGCGAGCTGCGGGGTGACGACGTAGTCGCGGAGCGCCTGGGCCTGCTTCTCCTCGTCCACGCCTTCGGAGACCTTGAACACCAGGTCGCCGTCGTGGATGGCTTCGGGGATCTCGATGAGGTCGCCGATGAACCGTTTGCCGCTGGCGGTGGAGGGAGACGTCGTCATCGCCGAGGGGACCCTTCTCGCACTTCAGGGGATGTGGGCTGCGCGCGGCCGGCAGGAGGCGCCGGACCGTGCGGCACGCCTCTCCAAGAGTATGGCCGCCACCGACGACAGCGCCCGCCCGCCGACGGAGAGGACATGCGGACTCATTCTATGTGTTGACGACGATTTCATCACTGTTTTCCGCAATTAAGCATCACACTCCCTTCCGTCCCGTTCGGCCGCCCTTCCCCCACGGCGCGGGAGAAGGGCGGCACTCTCCGTGACCTCCCCTTTTTTCCTCATCCTTCGGGTTGATCGCGGTCCTTTTCTCTGCTTCCGTGAGATTCCAGTGAGCAGAAGGACAAGAGGTATGGCGAGTCGCAACTCCGAGGACGACCAGGGACTCGACGCTCTTCACACCTGCTCCCCCGGGTGTGACGCGGCCTTTCAGAACGCGCTCGGCAGCGCTGCGGCGGACGCGGACGGCGCCGGCCTGGACACCGGCGCCTTCCGGCCGGTCCGGCTCGACGTGCGGCAGTTCCGCGACCTGTTGGACGCGCTGCCCCCGCCCGTCGACTCCCCGCCCCTCCAGCGGTCCTGGTCCTCCGGGACACGGGTCCTCATGGAGGAGGCGAAAACACTCCACCACACCCTGTACCGCCGCTCCTCGGAGGAGGAGCGCAGACGCCACCTGCTGCTGCGGGCGTACCCGGTGGCCTCGTTGACCCGCGACCCCGGCTCGCTGGGGCTCGACGCGGACGCCTGCGCGGCCCTGCTGTCGGGACCGGACGGCGCCCGCGAGGTCGTCGCCTCCCGCTCCGGCCTGCTCTCCTGCCTGGAACTCGTCGGCCGCCTTCCGGACGTGGCGCGCCTGCTCGCCCTGCAGATGGCCGTCCTGAGCTGCCGTCCGGCCCCTCCGCTCGCGGTCGGGCTGCTGCTCGCGGA
>Ga0079224_100004458_pt1 | contig 18116 bp, 12 predicted proteins | sample Stecom2015_FD_80414 | JGI IMG/M metagenome (GOLD analysis project Ga0079224, IMG submission 80414) | Agricultural soil microbial communities from Utah to study Nitrogen management - Steer compost 2015 | ecosystem: Environmental > Terrestrial > Soil > Agricultural land | place: USA: Utah...
CCCGTTCAGGTCGAACACCGAGAAGCTCACCGAGTTCAGGTTCGCCGTCCCGAGGTCCACGTCCTTCGTGAAGGTCACGAAGACCGAGTCGTTCAGATAGATCTGCGACCCGTTCGGCGGGTCGGTCGCGAACACGAAGAAGTCGCCGCCCGACCCGGGCAGCCCCGACACGTCGCTGCTGCCGCCGCCACCCGAACAACCGCTCGCGGCCAGCAGGAGCAGCAACGCAGGGAATCGTCGAACCATGGCAGAGTTCATCGGTGGGAAGGAGCTCGCAACCTGGGGTGCGCGGCAGTCACCAGGGCGCGGGCAAGGCAGCCTCGAGGGGTGCGGAAGTCTAGCACGCACCTCGCTCGGTCGGATGCGCCCGCCGCAACGAACGGGTGCAACGCAGCGCGTCGCTTGCACGCCCCGCTCGATGGCACGCTGATGCCCATCGCACCGAACACAGAGAGATCGTCCGTCGATGCGCTACGCGCGCGGAGCCGCATGCGCACGCCGAGAAACCGCACTCCGGCGGGGGTGCCGGAGATCGACACCGAGGCGGGGCGCCTCCGTCGGGTGCGAGCGGCCGCACGAGGCTGCAGTCGATGCGAAGCGGTGGGAGACGACGGAATCATGCGTGGCCGGAGCGCCGCAGCGCCGCACAGCCCGCCTCGTGCAAGCGCCGCGGGCCGGACGGTGCGGGATAGCCACGAGATCCGAGGGCGAGCACCGGCCATGGAGTTTCGCCCGAGTCCCGTGGCTCCGCCGGAGGGCGGCCGGCGGGGGCGCACGGCAGGATGCCAGACAGGCAGGAGCGCCGATTCGCCGCACTCCGATGTCCGGGGTCCCGTGACGGCTGCGAGGCGTCGACCGCCCCGAATCACTCCCTCGCGCGCGCCGCCGCCCGACCACGCACCCGAGCACGGGTCTCGGCGGAGTCGACGCGCCGGCGCGGATGACAGCACTCAGAACTGGAAGGGCAGCACCAGGTAGTCCAGCTCGGGACGCGGCGCGGTCGGCGAGGGCAGGCGGTTGCTGTCGACGTTGGTGCCCTGCTCGGTGAACGACGTGTTGAACAGGATGTCGCACTGCACCGCGACGGCACCCTTGGTCTCGCCGTTCTGCTTGCCCAGCTCGCGGATCTGCCGCATCACCTCCGGCCGCTGCAGGTCCAGCTCGTAGAGGAACTCGCGCGGATCCTGCGGGATGCGGTCCAGGTCCAGCCCGTTCTGCATCCGCGGCGACTTCGGGTTCACGTGGAAGGCGAACCCGATCCGCGCGTTGATTCGCGGCACGTTCCGACCGTTCTCCACGAACGTCGCCCCGAACCCTTCCCCGTCGCTGTTGCGGAACCCGATCAGGTCCGCCAGCACCTGCATCGTCGCCACCGGCTCCAGCGGCAGCGGGCCCGCGTCACGGCTCATGTAGATCTCCGAGCCCGTGTGACTCAGGATGCGGTACGAGCCGATCACCGATCCCAGCGCGTTGCGCAGCTGCACCCGGTAGCCGGTGTAGCGACCCGGGATCTGGCCGAGCAGCGGCGACGCCTGGTTCAGGCGCAGCAGGTACGCGGGCGTCCCGCGCCACTCTGCGTTCGCCTCGATCGACGCGACCGGCAGCGGCGACGGCAACACCTCGGGCACCACGCGCTCGACGCCCGTCGCCGTCGACTCGTAGCGCACGTAGCCCTTCGGCTCGTCGTCGCCATGGAACGTCCCGGCGAACAGATACGTCGGGCCGGCCTTCAGACTCGTGAACGGATTCGTCGGATCACTCGGGTCGATCCGCTCCTCCATCTTGCGCGGCGACAGGTCGGTACCCGTCGGATCGGGCAGGCGCACCGTCGCGCCGGTGTCGATCCACCGCGACCGCAGGCGCGACACCGCGGCGAACGGCGCCGGCAGCAGGATCGGCGACGGACGGATGTCGCCCTCCGCGCTGTTGCGCGTGCCCGGCCCGAGCGTGAACGGATTGCCCTCGTCGTCGACGCCCGGCTCGCCCGTCTCCGACAGGAAGCCGCGCCACCCGAGGAACTTGTCCTTCTCCGGGCCGGTGATCGCCGGACCGCCCTGACGGTGCGGGTTCGTCCCCGGGACCAGGCCTTCGGCCAGCTTCTGGTCGTCGTCGTAGAAGAAGATGTTGTCGTCGAGGCGCGTGCGCGAACCGTCGCCGTCCTCGCTCACCGGCCGGTTGTCGCCCGGCGGCGCCATCAACTGCACGATGCCCATGCCGCCGAACCCGCCGATGGGGTTGAAATCCCACACGGTGTTGGCCGTCGGGCCGCCCTTGCCGGGGTACTTGCCGTCGACCGGGTTGCCCGCGAACCCTCCGCGCAGGCCGACGCCGCCGTCCGCCTGGATCGCGAAGGTGTAGGCGCCGTTCGTGTTGTTGGAGGTCACCGCCTCGGCGTACGGACGACCGTGCCGGGTGATGTGGATGCCCGTGCCCGACATCAGCACGATCATCCCGCCCGAGCCGCCGCCGCCGCCAGCGTGGCTGTTGGTGCCGGCCTGCTCGCCGCCGCCGCCGTTGCCGCCGTTCGCGTTGATGAGGCCGGTGCTCTTGATGACGATGCGGCCGAGCGCCTTCACGATCAGGATGCCGCCGCCGGCGCCGCCGCCGCCGCCCTTCTGGTCGTTGGCGAACGAGGGGTTCGGCGCACAGCGTGGACCAGTGTCACCGCCGCCGCCGCCGCCCGAACCGCCGCGCGGCGTGAGCAGCTCGCCGGTGATCCGCCGGCCGCGCGCGATGTCGATCATCGTGCCCCAGAAGTCGTTGTCGCGGCGCAGGTCCCTGAACCCGAGCGGGCCGGCGTCCGCCTGGGGACAGGTCGCCGGAGGAGGCGAGCCCGTGCCATTGCGCCCCCCCTTGCCGAGCATGACGGTGTTCGTCGAGGGCGCCGAGCCGGCCCACGCGAGCACGTAGTGCGGATCGCCCTGGGTCGCGAAGCTGCCGCCGCCACCGCCACCGCCGCGGCCAGTGCACCCCGCGCCCGTCGACATGCAGGAGTGCCGTCCGCCGAGGCCGCCGCCGCCGGGGGTCTGGAACGGGCCGTAGCCGTCCTCGCCCTTGTTGTCGACGTCGACCGCCGACGGGCTGCCGCGACCGCCGTTGCCGCCACCGCAAGCGGCGATGCCGCCCGGCGTCGGGAAGTTCGCGGAGTTCAGCGTGTCGACGCGCGCACCGTTGCCGCCCGCGACCGTCAGCTCGCCCTCGACCACGAAGTCGCCGGTGACCAGCCACACCATCGGCTTGCTGCCCGTCCCGTACACCGTCACTCCCGCCGGGATCGTCACGTTGCGGAACTGGAACACCCCGCCCGACACGTTGAACGGCGCACCGTTCTCGGGCGTGATCTGCGTGAAGTCGGTGTTCAGCACGACCTCGCGGAACCGAGGCCGGTAGTCGAACTGCGTCTCCACGCCTTCGAACTCGAACCCGGCGCGCACGTAGCCCGAACCGATCTCCGCAAGCGGCTCGAGGAACACCGGCTCCAGGTCGAGGTTGCCCAGGTCGTCGAAGTTCTCCACCACCGCGTCGAACTGCGGCTCGCGCGCCGACTCCGTCCGGAAGCGGAACACCGTGCGCACGTGCTCGGCGTTGTTCCGGTTCGACTCACCCGACAGATCCTCCAGCGTCGACTCGACGATCACGCGCACGTCGGCGTTGTTCGGGAGCACACCCGTCGGCGTCAGCAGCAGCGTCGAACCCTCGTTCGAGTTCGCCTCGATCTCGACCAGCGCCGGGATCCACGCCGCCGTCCCGTACTCCGGATCGTCGTACTCCAGGAACACCCGCCCCTTGGTCAGCGGGTCGATCTGCCGCGGATCGATCAACCCGGGGTTCGGATCGAGGCGCGTCGGCACGTTGGTCGACGCAGGATTCAGCGGCTGGTCGAACCTCACCCGCACCTCGACCGGGCGCTCGCCCTTCTTCCCGAGGTACACCACGCCGTTCTCGTTCGGTACCGCCTCGACCGCCACCACCTGCGGGCCGCCGCCGCGCGTGTCACGGAACAACTGCGACGGCGTGGTCCCGTCCACCGTCTCGAACACCAGCGTGAACGGATCGCGCAGCGCCTTGCCCGTCTTGTCGCGCAGCGTCGCGCCCTGCCGCGCGCCGCCCTGCGCCAGCTGCATCAGGTAGCGCCGGCCGGCGCGGAAGCCGCCGTTGGTGTAGTCGTCGTTGTTCGGAAACGCCGGCCGGAACTCCAGCACCCGCGTGTTGCCTTCCGCACCGCCCGGCGCCGGATGCACGAGGAACGTGCCGCGCGGCTGCTCCTGCAGCGGGTTCCCGTTCAGGTCGAACACCGAGAAGCTCACCGAGTTCAGGTTCGCCGTCCCGAGGTCCACGTCCTTCGTGAAGGTCACGAAGACCGAGTCGTTCAGGTAGATCTGCGATCCGCTCGGCGGGTCGGTCGCGAACACGAAGAAGTCGCCGCCCGACCCGGGCAGCGCCGAAGACGCGTCGCGGTCGCTTCCGGAGCATGCGGCCACGGCAAGCAGGAGGGAGAGTGCCGGAAAAAGGCGCGGCATGGGTGGCAACGACGTGGTCGGGTTTCGACGGGTCAGGGCGTGACAACAAGCCGCCGCCGGCGCGCGGCTTCGGTTCCGTGGGGGCCGCCGGTCCGCCTCGTGCGCAGCCGCTCCCGCCCGTCCCACGGCCCCGTGGCACTCGGGGAAGCCGCGTTCATTCCAGCGACGACGAGCCTTCACCGCGAGGAGCGCAGGATGGTGAGTGCGAGTTCGAACGACGCAGAGACGCCGGTCGATGCACGCGGCAGTAGCGCCAAACCTGCAGGCGGGAACCACGTCGGACATCTTGCCCAGGCACCATCGGGGCCCGCACCCCCACCCCGCTCACGCGAGCGCCCGCAGGATGCGGTCGTGGACCTCCGTCGCGTGCACCTCGGCGGCGGCATCGTCGGGCCGCGAGTCGAGGAACACCGGGCCGGCCTCGGGGGCTTCGAACAGACGACCGTGCGTACCCCCGACGATGGTCGGATCGGTGCCGATGACGTCCATCAGGTAGCGGAAGCCCAGCGCCTTCTTGGCGAGCGTCCTGGCGACGCGCAGCTTCGGCCACCGCAGCTTCGGGTCGACGAACAGTTCCGTCGGGTCGTACCCGGGCTTGCGGTGGATGTCGACCGTGGTCGCGAAGTCCGGCCGGCGCGCTTCGTCGAGCCAGTAGTGGTACGCGAACCACGCTCCCGGCTCGGCGACGCACACCAGCTCGCCGCTGCGCTCGTGGTCGAGGCCGAACCGGCGCTGGCCGTCGCGGTCGAGCACCGCGGCGACGCCGGGCAACCCGGCGAGCAGCGCGCGCACCCGCGCCAGGTCCTCCGCCGCGCGCACGTACACGTGCGCGATCTGGTGGTCGGCGACCGCGAACGCGCGCGACGCGCCCGCGTCCAGCAGCTGACCGTGGCTGGTCTCCTGCACGCGCAGAAGACCGTGCTGGTGCAGGACGCGGTTCACGAACACGACGTGCGTCGCCTTCTCGATGCCGTACTCCGACAGCACGAACACGCGCGCCCCGCGCGCCAGCGCCGCCTCGGCGAGTTCTCCCGCGACCGCATCGACCTCGCGCACGGCGTTCTGCGCGCGCGGGTCGTCGGGCCCGTAGCGCTGGTGGTCGTAGTCGAGGTGCGGCAGGTAGACGAGCGCGAGGGTCGGATCGTGCGCCGTGATCACCTCACGCGCGCAGTCGGCGATCCAGCGGGTCGAGGCGAGATCGGCCCCCGGTCCCCAGAACCGGAACAACGGGAACGGACCGAGGCGGCGCTGCAGTTCGGCCTGCAGTCCGGGGGGCTCCGAGTACAGCCCCGGGCGCTTGAGGCCGTCCGCGTGGTACTCGGGACGCGGCGTGACGCTCCACGTCACGTCCGCGTACATGTTGAACCACCAGAACAGCTTCGCGCAGGTGAAGCCCGGGTCGCGCCGGCGCGCGGCGCCGTAGACCTTCTCGCCCTGCACGAGGTGGTTGCTCTGCCGCCATAGCCACACCTGCGCGAGGTCGCGGAAATACCAGCCGTTGCCGACGATGCCGTGGTCGCGCGGCAGCCGGCCGGTGAGGAAGGTCGCCTGCACCGAGCAGGTGACCGCCGGCAGGATGGTGCGCAAAGGCGCGGCGAAGCCGCGCTCGGCGATCGCCCGCAGACGCGGCGCGAAGGCGAGATCCTTGCCGCGCAGGCCCACGACGTCGAGGACGAGGAGCTTCACCGCCCACCTCCGCCTGCCCCGTGCCCCGCGCGGCACGGACGGCCTGCCCCCGGCCCGTCGGGTCGGCGGCGAGGTTTCGGGACTGCTGGGCGCGCCTCGCTCAAGGCCGCGAGAGTCAACGCCGATCGGGGGCGCGGGACAAGCATGGGGAACTCATGACGACGCACAAGATCGCCGTCCTGGCGCTCGCCGTTGTTCTGGGACTGCAGGCGAGCGCGCTCGCCCAGCAGCCGGGCGCCCAGCCGACCACGGAGATTCATCCTGCGGGCGAGGCCCGCCTCGCGCCGCGCCCGGCGGCGCCGCCCGCGGCGGAAGGCGCCGGCGCGGAGCGCAAGGACGCAAACAGCAAGGCGGCGGACGGCGAGCGGGCGCTGGCGCGCTGGGTGCACGACCACGCCGACCGCGACGGCGACGGCGTGGTCGACGACGCCGAGCGCCGTCGCCTGTGCGCACTGCTGGAACGGGACCGCGACGCCGAGCTGGAGCCGGCCGAGCGTGCCCGCATCCGGGCGCTGCGCGCGCGGCTCGACCGCAACGGCGACGGCAAGCTCGACGAGCTGGAACGCAAGCGCGCGCGCATGTTGCTCGACGCGGAGGCGGAAGCGCGGCAGAAGGCGCGCGAGGAACGGCGTGAAGCGCAGCAGGACGCGCGCGACGAGATCCGGGAAGAGCGGTCGGAACGGCGCGAGGACCGGCGCGAGGAGCCGTCCGGACGGCGCGCGGACCGCCGGGATCGGCACGAAGACCGGCGTGACGCACGACAGGAGCGCCGCGAAGCGCGCCGGGACCAGCGCGTCGAGGCGCGCGACCGGCGGACCGAGCAGCCCGCCCATGGGCGCACGCGCGGCGCCGAGCGCCGGGACCCGCCGCCGACCGAGCCGGCACCGGACCGCCCGCGGAAGGCGCACCGTTAGCGCGCGCCGGCGGAGCCTACCGCTCGCGCGCGCAGGGTTCGCACGCGTCGAGAAAGGCGAGGAATTCCGCTCCGGCACGCACTAGAAGGAGCGCCATGCGCCAAGAGTCGGACCTCGAGCGCACCCACCGCAACCTCCCGCCGCCCTGGGACCGCATCTTCTCCCTCGGCACGCGCGTGATGGTGTGGGGCCTGCTGTTCGGCGTCCTGTACATCCTCCGGCCGTTCTTCCTGCTGATCTTCCTGACGTTCGTGTTCGCCTACATCCAGGCGCACGGCGTCGACGGCCTGCAGCACCGCATCCGCAACCGCCCCGCGCGCGTGGTGCTCGTCGCCCTGGTGTTCCTCAGCTTCATCGGCGCGGTCGGCTACTTCATCGCGCCGCAGCTCGCCGAGCAGGTGCAGGACTTCGCCGGCAACTACCAGAAGCACGCCGCGGCGCTGAATCGCACGGTGCACGAGTTGGGCGACAAGTTGCACCTGCCGAAGAAGCAGGCCGAGCAGCTCAAGAGTTTCGAGATCGAGGACCTCGTCGCCGACCTCATCGGCTTCGGGTTCGACGAGGTCGACGATCCCCCGCCGCGGACCGTGCGGATGACCGACGAACCCGTCGAGCCCGGGCAGGCGCCGCGCGACGACCTGCAGACCACCCCGGTACGGGACCGGGCGATCACGCAGGCGAACCGCGCGGCGGTGCGGCGGACCATCGAGAAGCTGCAGGGCATCGCCGGGAACCTGCTCGCGATCGGGTCGGCGTTCCTGCTCTCGCTGCTGTTCTCGTTCCTGATCGTGCTCGACCTGCCCAAGCTCACGCGCTCGGTGCAGGAGCTGCGCTACACCAAGATCGGGTTCATCTACGACGAGGTCGCGGAGAACATCAAGGACTTCGGGCGCGTGCTGGGCACCGCGCTGGAGGCGCAGCTGTTCATCGCGATCGCGAACACGATCCTGACCGCGCTCGGCCTGTGGCTCATGGGCCTGCCGAGTCTCGTGTTCCTGTCGACGATCGTGTTCTTCTGCAGCTTCATCCCGGTCGCCGGCGTGTTCCTCAGCTCGACGCCGATCTGCCTCGTCGCGCTGCAGGTGCCGAACGGCGGCGTGAAGCTCATGCTGATCGCGATCGGCCTCATCCTGCTGATCCACTTCGTCGAGGCCTACTTCCTCAACCCGAAGATCTTCGGCCACCACTTCCGGATGAACGCCGTGATCGTGCTCATCGTCCTCACGATCGGCGGCAAGCTGTTCGGCGTGTGGGGCCTCGTCCTCGGGCTGCCGGTGGTCAACTACTTCTTCGCGCACGCGATCCGCTACCGCGACCACGAACTGCCCGGCGGCGTGAGTACCGGGGGATCCGCGGGACCGCCGCAGGCCGCGGCCGGCTGACCGCCTCAGCTCGCACCGGCGCTCACGACGACGACGCGGTCCGGGTGCAGGTGCGTCTGCGCCACGCGCAGCACGTCCTCGGGGGTCACGGCGCGGATCAACGCGGGGTAACGGTCGACGTAGTCGAACCCCAGACCGAAGCGCTTGGCCTGGATGAGGTAGCGGATCAGGTTGACGTTGCGCTCGAGACCGAGTGCGAAGCTGCCGGTCAAGTAGTCCTGCACGTCCCGGACCTCCTCCGCGGTCGGTGGCTCGCGCCGCATCCGCTCGATCTCGGCGAGGAACACGTCGATCGCGCGCGCGCGGTGCTCGGGCGACGTGCCGATGTAGGCGGTGAACGTGCCGGGCTCCTCGCCTGCGCTCGCGGTGATCCCGGCGAACACGCTGTAGCACAGCCCCATCTCGTCGCGCAGCCGCTTGGTGACGCGCGAGGTGAACCCGGGGCCGGTGCCGAGCACGTGGTCCATCACCGCGAGCGCGTAGTAGTCGGGGTGCGTGCGGCGGATGCCGATGTGGCCGAGGTAGACGTGCACCTGCTCGCGGCGCATGGCGACGTGGACGTCGCGCCGCTGGCGCGGCAAGCGCGGTTCGGGACAGGGTGGCCGGGTCGGCCCCTTGCGGTTGAACCCGCGGAACGCGCGCGCGAGCAGGTCGAGCGTCACCTCGGGAGGCATGGGCCCGGACGCCGCGACGTAGCCGCCGGCCGGGACGAACCAGCGCGCGTGGAACCGCGCGAGGTGGCTGCGCCCGAACGTCGCGACGCGCTGCGGCGTGCCCTTGAACGGCCGGCCGAGCGGGTGGTCGCCGTAGACCTCGGCGCGGAAGCGCAGGCCGGCGACGATGTACGGATCCTCGAGGTCGGCCTGCATCTCGGCGAGGATCTCGCTGCGCACGCGCGCCACTTCGCGCGCCGGAAAGGCCGGTTTGGTCACCGTCTCGACCAGGAGCGGCAGCGCACGCGGCGCGACCGCCGCCGGACACCAGACCGTCGCGCCGCTCGTGTTGCCTTCCAGGCCGCCGCCGAGGTTCTCGATCGCTTCGGCGAGGGCCGCGCCGCTGCGCACGGTGGAGCCCTCGTCGAGGCAGTCGCCGACGAAGTGGGCGAGGCCTTCCTCGCCGGGCGCCTCGTTGCGCACGTCGACCGCGAGCACGACGCCGCAGGCGAAGGTCGACACGCCCGGGTTGCGCACCGCGAGCAGGGTCAGCCCGCTGTCGAGCGTGCGCTCGGCACATTCCAGACGGATGCGGGCGCTCATGCGCTGCGTACCCTGCGCCGCCGCGGCCCGACCTTCTTGCGCGGCGCCGGACGACGCTCCGTGCGCGCGTCGGCCGGCAGCGACCACACGACGTTCCAGCGGTCGGATGCGAAGTAACGCGCCATCACGGAGCGCACGGTGCGCGCGGTCACCGCGCGGTAGCGCGCCGGCAGGTCGCGCAGGACCTTGTAGCCGCCGGGCACCGCCGCTTCGAAGCGGCCGATCTTGAGCGCGACGTCGAGCACCGCCTCCTCGTCGAACTGCAGCGCCGCGTCGATCTGCACCTGCGCGCGCTTCAGCTCGGCGGCGGTCGGCCCCTCGGCGATCAGGCGGTCGACCTCCTCGCGCACCGCCGCCTCGGCGCGCTCGCGCGAAGCGCCCGGCTTCAACTCGAGCATGATCCAGAACACCCCCGGGTCCTGCCGGGTCTCGTTGTTGGTGTGCACCTCGGTCGCCAGCGCGTCGCGCTGCACGAGGCGGCGGTACAGGCGCGAGGTGCGCCCGCCGCCGAGCACCTGCGACGCGACGTCGAGCGCGAGGTCGTCGTCCTCGCCGATCCGGCAGGTGCGCACGGCGACCGCCATGCGCTGCAGGTTGCCGGGGAAGCGGTACACCGCGCGCCGCTCGCCCTTCTGCTCGGGCTCGGCGAGCGGCTGCACGCGCGGCTCGGCGGACGGCGGCAGCGCGCCGAACAACTCGCGCACGCGGCGCTCGGTGCGCTCGACGTCGATCGCACCCGCCACCACGAGGAACGCGCGGTTCGGGCCGTAGTGCCGGTCGTAGTACGCGCGCATCGTTTCGTGCGTGACGCGCTCCAGATCCTCGCGCCAGCCGATCACTGGGCGGCGGTACGGGTGCACCTGGAACACGAGCGCCTCGGCCGCCTGGTGCAGCATGCGCCAGGGGTCGTCCTCGCCCATCGCCAGTTCCTCCAGCACGACCGACTTCTCCGCCGCGAACTCGGCCGGGTCGAGCAGGCAGCCGCGCATCCGGTCGGCCTCGATCTCGAGCGCGGTCTCCCAGCGGTCGGCGGCGAGCGCGAAGTGGTAGACCGTCTCGTCGTTGTCGGTGAACGCGTTGTTCAAGCCGCCCATCTTGCTGGTGAGCAGGTCGATCTCGCCCTTCCCGAACCGGCCGGTGCCCTTGAACATCATGTGTTCCAGGAAGTGCGACAGACCGCTCTCGCCGGTGCGCTCGTCGCGGGCGCCGACCTGGTACCAGAGCACGGTGGCGACCACGGGCAGGGCGCTGCGTTCCAACAGGAACAGGCGGAAGCCGTTGTCGTACCGGACCTCGGTGACCGCGTCGACGTTCATGCGTCCTCCTGGCTCGCCTGCGCGAGCAGCGCCGCGACTTCGTGCTCGCCGAGGAACCGGCTCTCGCCGCGGCCCAACCGGTGCAGGGTCAAGGATCCGATGCGCACCCGCTTCAGCGCGAGCACCGGATGGCCGAGCTTGGCGAACACGCGGCGCAGTTCGTGATGCTTGCTCTCGCGCACGGTGACCTTCAGGTAGCTGCGGTCACGGCCGAGCCGTTCGACCACGATCTTCGCCCTGCCGGTGCGTCCCTCCGCGAGCCACACGCCGCCGCGCGCCTTCTCGACCACTTCGTCGCTGACCCGGCCGCGCACGAGGACCGCGTAGGTCTTCGGGATGCCGTAGCGCGGATGCGTCATCGCCTGGGCGAACGCGCCGTCGTTGGTGACCAGGATCAGGCCCTCGGCGTCGAGGTCCAGGCGGCCGACGGTGAACACCCGACCGCGCACGTGCGGCAGCAAGTCGATCAGCCGGGTGTGCTTCTCGTGCGGCGCGTTGGTGCACACCACCCCGGCCGGCTTGTTGACCAGCAGATACACCGGCCGTTCGACCTGCACGCGCTCGCCGTCGACCTCGACCGTGTCGCGCGCGGGATCGACGCGCCGGCCGAGCTCCCGGTCGACCTCGCCGTTGACCGCGACGCGGCCCGCCGCGATCAACTCGTCGGCGCCGCGCCGGCTCGCGACCCCCGCCTGGGCGAGGAAGCGGTTGAGGCGGACGAGCCCGCCTTCCGTCGACGGCACCGGGGCCGCCGGGGTGACCTTCACTCCGGCCCGCCGCCGCGCGGACTGCCCGGAGGCGCGCACGCGCCGCCTCCCGGCCCCCCCCGGCGCGCGTCCCTGCGACGCACCGCGGCCGGCCTGAGGCCGACCACGACCGCGCGATGGTCCCCGTCCGCTCCGTCGCCGGGCAGCCATCACCGCAACGCTCGGCAGGGCAAGGAGACGTGGATGGCAGCGGCGAGGGGCATGCAGGACGGGCCGCAGTATGCGCCGGCCGCGGTCGCGGTCAAAGCGTCGCGCGAGCGAGCCATTCGATCCGCCGGCGGCGCGGAAGGCGCGCGCCGCACGGTCGGCCCGGCCGCATCCCGGGGGCGGCAGGCCGCACGCATGCAGTTGCCGCGCCGTCCGGCCCCTGCTCCGCGCCTATTCCGCGAGCGTCGCGCGCAGGAAGGCGACGACCTCGGGCCAGATCTTGGCCGCCAGCTCGGCGTCCAGCGTGCCGAGCGCGTTGTGTGGCGCCATGAACGCGTGCCCGGTGCCGGGATGCACGGTGAGCGTCACGTCCTTGCCGAGCGCGCGCAGCTTCTGCTCCAGCGCGCGGGCGCCCGCGGGCGGGAAGAAGTCGTCGCGCTCGGCCATGTGGCCGCGCACCACCGCACGCATCGGCGCCCAGTCCGGCTCGTTCTCCGCGCTCGGGTAACCGTAGAACGGCACCGCCGCAGCGATGCGGTCGGGACGTCGCGCGGCGAGCAGGAACGCGAGCATCCCGCCCATGCAGAAGCCGACGACGCCGAGGCCGCGGCCCGTGACGATGTCGAGCCCGGCGAGGTAGTCGACCGCGGCGCTCATGTCGCGCGCGGCGCGGTCCGGCGGAAGGGCCTTCATCAGCTCTGCCGCGCGGTCCATCTCGTGGTGCTGGGCAAGCTCGCCGTGGTAGAGGTCGGGAGCGAGCGCGACGAACCCGTCTTCACCGAGCCGGTCGGCGAAGCCCTTGGTCGTCGAGTCGAGGCCCCACCATTCCTGGATCACGAGCACGCCGGGACCGCGCCCGCTGCGGGGGCGGGCGAGGTAACCGGACGCCTGATCGCCGTTGCTCGGGAAAGTGACGGTCTCTGCCATCTCGTTCGCCTCGTGCTTCGGGTTGCGGTCGTCATCGTCGCCGCAGCTTCCGCCGGCGCAACGGTCCTTGCCGCCCGCGGTCGCGGGCGCCCGCGCGCGAGCGGCACCGGCGGCACCGGAGCGAACTCCGGAGGCGACCATCTCCGCCGCATTTCGCGCGGCGCGCGTGCGCAGCGGGCCACGCGCCGGCTTTGCGGCCGCAACGCGCCAGGCGGGCTGCGCGTGGAGCAATCGGACCCGACGACGACGATCCCCGCGCAGCGGCCGAGGAACCCGTGCGTCAGGGTTTTTCCGACCTGCAAGGCGCGCGCGTCCCGTAGCGGGCGCGACCGCGTAGAACCATGCGTTTCCGCTCGCCGCCGGCGGGCGCTCGACCACTCTTTCGTCTCTGCATCATGCGCACCTCCGCCTTGTTCGCCGCGTTCCTCAGCTTCGGCGCCGTCCTGCCCGCGCAGTTCACGATCAGCGAGGTGCTGATCGACGGCCCGGGTTCGGACGATGGTCTGGAGTTCATCGAGATCCGTGGTCCGGCGTCGACCCCGTTGACCAACTACTACGTGCTGATCATCGACGGCGACGGCTCGAACGCCGGCGACATCGACCACGTCATCCCGCTCGGTTCGGTGTCGACCGGCGCGAACGGCCTGCTGCTCATCCGCGACACGACGGCGGTGCTGCAGCCGCCGCCCGACCCGGCGACCACGGTGCTCGTGTACAACCCGACGCCCGACATCGAGAACGGGACGAGCACCTTCGTGCTCGGGTTCGGCAACCCGCCGTCGGTGGGGGCCGACCTCGACGCCGACGACGACGGCGTGCTCGACAACGGCATCCCGGGGTTCACGACGGTCGATGCGGTCTCCATCACCGACGGCGGCAACAACGACCGGATGTATGCGCGACAGCTCGGCGGCACCGAGTTCCCGTACAACGGCGAGTTCACTCCGGACTGCCTGTACCGCATCTACGACGAGACGGGCGCGCCGTTCGGCTGGACGGTCGCGGACGTGGTCGCGCCCGGCCCCACCGGCCCGTTCTCGTTCGACTTCGCCGCCAACGAGGTGCAGGGCGGCCTCGCCGAGGGCTACGGCCCGCAGGGCCTCGACCCGGGCCGGATCAACGGCCGGATCACGCTGTGGACCAACGTGTACGGCGTCGATGCGGCGAACGGCGGAAGCCAGGTGATGGTGCTGGACGCCGGGCAGGCGAACGCAGGGCTGCCCTACCTCTTCCTCGGAAGCTTCGCAGGGACCCGGCCGGGCATCGCGCTGCATCCGACCGTCACGCTGCCGCTGAACTTCGACCCGTACCTGGTCGCGCTGACCGGCCTGATCAACACGCCGCTCCTCAACCCGTCGTTCGGCGTCCTCGACGGGCGCGGCCGCACGGCGTGCGCGTTCACCCTGCCGCCGGGCGTCTTGCCGCCGGACATCGTCATCGACCACGCGGCGATCGTGCTGCGCCCCGCTCCGTTCGGCTTCACGTTCGCGAGCACTCCGGCGCGCGTCGTCGTGCAGTGAGGCGCGGACGGCGCCGCGGCAGTGCCGCGCGCCGCGTTCAGTTGCCGCCGCCGGACGGCGCCGCGTTGCCGCCCCCCGGAGGCGTCGCGGCTTCGGCCCTGGAGCGGGACTTCATCGGCTTGCGCAGCGAGCGGAGCGCCTCCCAGCGCACCTTCTCGTCCGGATCGTGCTGCGCCGCGTGCTCCAGCGCCGCGCGCACGGCCGGGTCGTCGCGGAAGCGATCGAGCGCTTCCGCGGCCTCACGGCGCACTCCGGGTGCGGCGTCGGTGGCGAGCGCCTGCCGCAGCGCGACTGCGAGCGTCGGGTTGGTTGCGCCGTCGAACTGCCGCCACACGTTCTCGCGGACCTCGGGGTCCTCGTGCGTCTGCCCGATGACCACCATCGCCTGGACGATCTCCTCGGTGTACGCCTCGGCACCGTGCTTCTGCACCTCGCCGAGCGCCTCGCTGCGCTCCATCGCCGACAGGTTGGGGTCGAGCACGCGCTGGCGGGCCCACTCCAGGTGCTGCGGGGTCCCGCGCTTGGGTCGGCCCGACTTCGTGAGCTGGGTGCCGTCCGGCGCGGTGCCGGTCGCCGCGACTTCGGTCGCGGCAGCCGCGTCCCCGTTGGAGCCCTTCTTGTTGCCGGAAAGTTCGGCCTCGAGCTTGTCGAGGCGCGCGTCGAGGTCCGCCGGCATGCGCTCGGCGCCCGACGACGACACGCCGAGGACCGGCGTGGTCCGCTCCGTCGACCTCCGTTCCAGCTCGGCGAGGCGCTCCTCGATCCCGTGGAGGCGGTCCAGCACCTCGTCCGCCGGGTCGACGCTGTGCTGCGGCGAAGCGGGGACGACCGCAGCGTAGAGAGACAGCGCGCAGGCGACGGCCGAGAAGCCGAGCGCGGCGGCGACGGACTTGGGGGTGGGGCTCATGGTGCGGGAATCGGCCATACTACGGCCGCATCTGCAGCCCCGGCTCGGCGATCGAACCGGCGTCCCGCAGGCAGTCGGTAGTCCGGACGCGGCAACCCCCGACGGGACCCGGGGCAAGCTCCCCCCGATCTGATGGCTCGACCGCGCTCGGGATTGGCGGTCCGTGGTTGCACCGTGCACCCCACGGCCCCTGGGGATCTTCCACGCGGCTAGGGCGGGCCCGCCCAGAGGATGGTGAGCGGCCCCACCGACGAGACGAACACGGCGCCGGTGCACGCGGGCACGAGGACCGTGTCGCCGAGGCCGATCTGCATGGGCGGGTCTTCCCCGCGGCTGCGCCACCCGATCGTCCCGCGCCCGTGCACGACCGTACCCACCTTGAACTTCCCGTGGGTCGATACGGTCGACGGCCCGTCGACCGCCTGCCGCGTCAGGGTGAAGTGCTCGTTGCGTACGAGCAGCTCGCCCTCCTCGGTGTGCACTCCGGCCACCGTCGTCTCGGCCGGGAAGTCGAACCGCGCCGCGCGCAGGCCCTTGTCGAGGTGCACTTCGCGCGGCCGTCCCCAGTCGTAGAGCCGGTACGTGACGTCCGAGTTCTGCTGCACCTCGTAGACGACGACGTCGGGGCCGATCGCATGGATGAGGCCCGGCGGGATGCGCACCGCGTCGCCGGGGCGCGGCGTGAACGACTGCAGCAGTCCCTCGACCTCGGCGCCGTGCGCCACCGCGGCGAACGCGGCGCGCTCCACGCCGGCGCGGACGCCGCGGATGATGCGGGCGTCGGGCCCCGCGGCGAGGACGACCCAAGCCTCCGTCTTGCCGCTGTCACCCTCCTCGGCCGCCATCGCGTCGTCGGGGTGGACCTGCACCGACAGCGCCTCGCGCGCGTCGATGAACTTGATCAGCAGGGGGAAGCGGTTGCCGGGCGCCGGGCGCACGCCGTGCCCGAGGAGCGCCTCCGCGTCCTCCGCCATCCATTGCGCGAGCGTGCGGCCGTCGGCCTTCATCCGGCTGCTGCCCTCGGGCCGGTCGTACACCTCCCAGGTCTCGCCGACCTGGATCCCGGGTTCGAGCGGCAGCCCGAGCACGCGCTCGAGCGCGCGTCCTCCCCAGGGCTTGGCGACGACCTTGCGGGACAACAGCGATGGCCGGAGCCGCGGCGTGCTCATCGCGGGCTTGCGTAATCCAGGGCACCTGCCTGCTGCAGGTACGGGCAGGCGCGGCAGTAGTCGGTGAGGTTGCCGGTGAACAGACCTTCGCGCAGGCGCCGGTACTCGTCCCCGTTCCAGATCGCCTCGAACGGCTGCGTGAACGCGTTGCCGAGGATCGGCCGGGTCGGCGAGCAGCACGGCATCACCTCCCCGTGCAGGGCGACGAACACCTTGCGCCACGCCATGTCGCAGTAGTAGGCGCCGCGGTACCCGGGCGGCGGGCCGCTGCCCGAGACCGGCACCTCAGGCTCGGCGACCTCGCGAGCCGGCGCCCCGTCCGACGCGGCGATCGCAGGCTCGGCCGCGACGGCTTCCTCGTCACCATCGGGCAACGGAAGCGGGGCCGGCAGCTCCACGCGCATGCCGAGGCGCGCCGCCGTCGCGCGGGCGCGCGCGAGCGCCGCGTTGGTCCGTGCGGGGTACAGCTCCGGTGAGGAGGCGCGGATCGACGGATCGGTGACGATCATCAGGCAGCCGGTCACGAGGTCGGCGTCGTTCGCTGCCGCGAGCTCGATGATCTGGGCCAGCTCGTCGAGGTTCTCGCGCATGATCACGACGTTGAACCCGAAGCGCACCGCGCGCCGCAGGCCCAGCTCGCGCCGCAGCCGGGCGAACTCGGCGACGTTGGCGAGGATCTGCTCGAAGTCGGCGCCGCCGCGGATGTGCTCGAACGTCGCCTTGGTCGCGCCGTCGAACGACACGGTGAGGCTGGCGAGGTGCGGCATCAGCCGGCGGAGCCGCTCACCGCGCATCAGCATGCCGTTCGTGTACATCTCCACCTTGCAGCCGTAGCGTTCGACCTCGGCGAGGAACTCGTCGAAGTACGGCAGCAGGAACGGTTCGCCGCCGAGCGTCGGATTGACCGTCCGCACGTGCGGGAACGCGGCCTTGGCGACCAGGCGGAACATGTCGACCGGCATGGTGAACTTGGTCCGGCCCTTGGCGCGCATCTCGTCGCGCAGCATCTCGAACCCGCACATGAAGCAATGCAGGTTGCACGCGCCCGTGAACTCGAACACCGCGTGCATCGGCCAGCCGTCCACCGTCCCCGAGCCCGCGAGCTCCGCGGCGAGCACGCGCGCGTCGTTGCGCTCTTTGAACTCCTCGTAGGGGTGCGGCATCGCGGCGGACGAGGCAGCATAGCCCGCGGCCTCGCGCGCGCGTCGTCCCGGCCGCCCGACCGTCTCGCGCCGAGCACCGCTCGCCCGGGGCACAGGCTGCAAGGGCTGCACGGCGCGCCGGCGCGCGCGCAAGTCGCGACGCCAACGCCGCGATGCTCGCGCGCGCGGCCCGCGCGCGGACCCGGTTACGCGGCCGGTGCTCGCGGCTACCACTCCGGGCCCGCTGCGTCGCTTGCCGGTCGCCGACGCGTGAAGTAGCCTTCCCCGGCTCCCCGGCGCGCACGCGCGGCACACCGCGCATCGTCCCGGCGTCCCCGGATCCTGCGCAGACTCCACGGCACCGCACCCCTGGCAATGACGGCTGTTCTTCGTTCCTTCACCGCCCGCTCGCGCCGCCTGCCGTTCGTCATCCTGGTCGGCATCTCGTTCGCCGGCTCGGCGG
>Ga0079224_100004459_pt1 | contig 18116 bp, 16 predicted proteins | sample Stecom2015_FD_80414 | JGI IMG/M metagenome (GOLD analysis project Ga0079224, IMG submission 80414) | Agricultural soil microbial communities from Utah to study Nitrogen management - Steer compost 2015 | ecosystem: Environmental > Terrestrial > Soil > Agricultural land | place: USA: Utah...
AACGTGCGGATGTTACCGGATTGTCACCCGTCCCGATCGTCTTCTACGCTCGATTCAGCATCGGAATCGACGAGTCGGGTTGACGGAGACAGCGCCCCTCTATTTCGCCCCCGGAGCCGTTCTCGCGGCCGCGATCATTCTCGGGGGCATTTCCGGATACGCGTTTCAGCGGACCTGGCGGCGCATTCTGCCTCGTCCTTTCAGCCGTGACGTGCTGAAGCGGCTTCCGGCCGATGTCCGCGCAATGCTCACGGCCGAGGAGCCTTCCGAGATGCTGAAGCATTACAAGGCGGTCCTCGCCGGAATCCTCGGCTGGTCGGCTCGCAACGCCGCGGGGCTTGCTTTCGGTCTCATGCCCGCCGCCGCCGCGTTCCTGCTGCTCGCGGCATGGGACCCGTCGGCGAGGCTCGCGGCGCAGATCGAGCTGTATCCGGTCGAGGAGACGCTAAGCCCCGCTGCGGCGCGCTCGCCGTGGATGCTCGAGGCGGGCCGCATGCTCGCCGAGCGGGACGCGGTGACGGCAAGCGGGCTCGTCGTCGGTGCGAACCAACGGATCGGCGCGCGGCGCATCGGAGACAAGCACGCGTTCTGCTCGTCCGTGCCGAAGTGTGCGCTGTTCGAGATGATGCTGTTCGATGCTGAGCTCGCGCCCGACCTCGATCGCTCGCTCGTCGTGCGTCCCGCGGCGTTCGATCTGAACCCGGCCTGGCCCTACGTCAACGACCTCGAGCTCGCCTTCTTTGCAGCCGTCATGCTCGGCAGCGCGGGAGCGGCGTTGGCGCGCCGGGGACGGCAGGACGAGCGCTCGTGAATCTGCGCGCCAGCGACTATCTACTATGCCGACTGGCGCATCGCGCGCCAGGCGCGCTGAAGCTGATCGGCGACATGGAGACGGACTTCCTGCGGAGGCGGCTCGACAGGATCTCGATCGACCGCCCGATATTCATCACCGGGCTCGCACGCTCGGGCACGACGATTCTTCTCGATCTCTTCTCGCGGCTCGAGCCCGTCGGCACGCACCGGTACCGGGATTTTCCGTTCCTGTTTGCGCCGTGGTGGTGGAGCTGGTGGAACGATCGCGCCGGCCGCGCCGAGGGTCCGGTCGAGCGGCCGCACAAGGACCGCATCAAGATCACGAAGGACAGCCCCGAAGCGTTCGAGGAGCCGATCTGGCGGTACTTCTTCCCGTTCTTGAACGATCCCACGGCCCTGCACGTGCTCACCGCAAACGGCACGGACGAGCGGTTCGATACGTTTTTCGAGGACCACGTGCGAAAGGTGCTCCTGCTGCGCGGCAAGACCCGATACGTCTCGAAGGGCAACTACAACTTGACCCGTCTGCGCTATCTCGCGCGTCTTTTCCCGGATGCTCGATTCGTCGTCCCGATTCGACATCCGGTCGATCACGTCGGCTCGCTGGTTCGTCAGCACCGGCTCTTCACGAGCTACTCGGACGATGATCCGCGCGTACCCGAGTATCTGCGCGCGGCCGGACATTTCGAGTTCGGCCCGCAGAGAATGCCGATCAACGTCGATCCCGAGGCGTCGGCCCGCATCACCAAGGCGTGGGCCGATGGAGACGATCCGACGGGCTATGCGATCTCGTGGCGCGCGGTCTACGCTCATGTCGACGAGGCGGCGCGGGAGGACGCGCTCGCGGGCCGGGTCATGTTCGTGCGCTACGAGGATTTCTGCGCGCGCCCGAGCACGGTGATCGGCGAGCTGCTGCGCTTCTGCGGGCTCGGCAAAGGCGCCGAGCTCGGCCGCGCTCTCGCGCGCGTCTCCGCGCCGTGTGGCGGCGCGGGGTCCGACGCATTCGCGGCGCAAGTGTGGCGGGAAGTGCGTCCGGTGGCGGAACGTTTCGGCTACGACGAGAGGAGAGTCGCGCCCGCGTATCGGTAGTCGTACCGACTGGTCCGGAAGTTGCAGCGCTACGTCGTCGCGAAAAGCACAACAACGACGAGGGATTCAGTGACGTCAGGGAAGACTCAGCCAGCTCCGTTGCCGGGCTCGAGGTCGGCATGAGCGGCGTCGCGGCGCAGCGGTGGCTGAGGGCCTACTTCTTCGCATCGGTTCTCGTTGTGATCGCGCTCGGCGTGTTCGCGTTCGGCGTCGCAGTGGGCGCGTTCAAGATCTACCCGTATCCGCTCCTCGAGCAGAGCGCGGCCGCGGCCCGGGATTGGATTCGCTATCCGCGGCACAACGCGCGGCTGCGGCCGGAGAAGTTCCTCGCGCCGCGGCCCGTCGCGGCCGCCGGGGCGGTCGCCGCGAAGCGATCCGAGAACTCTTTCGACGGTGTAAAAAAGGCTTTCGACGGTGTGACGTTCGTCGACGGCTTTTTCGACGAGACGACCGGCATGCGTTTGCTCGACATGGACGGTCGAGTTCTGCACGCATGGCGCGTGAGTTTCAACGAGCTGTGGCCGGATGCCGATCACGTCGAGCGCGCGATGCACGACTGGGACGCACAGATCCACGGCGCCGTGCTGTACCCGAACGGCGACGTCGTGTTCAACTTCCAGTACGCCGGGCTTGCGCGCATCGATGCATGCGGACGGCCGCTGTGGCGGGTCGCGGCCCAAACGCATCACTCCGTCTACGAGGACGCGAACGGGCACCTGTGGGTGCCGTCCCGGCGTCGCCACGACGAGCCGACTCCCGCGCTGCCCGACGCGCCCGTGCCGTTCTACGAGGATCTCGTGCTCGAGGTGTCCCCGGACGGGCGGGTCCTCAGAGAGATCTCGATCCTCGACGTGCTCCTCGATGGAGGGTATGAGGGCTTACTGCTCGCGAACGGCGAGCACGGGGCAGTGCTGAACCTGCCTCTCGACGGCGACTTCACGCACCTCAACGACGTCGAGATCCTCGAGGAGTCGATGGCAGCGGCGTTCCCGATGTTCTCGGCCGGCGACATGCTGCTGTCGCTGCGCAACCTGAACCTGCTGCTCGTGATCGATCCGGACGCCGCGACAGTGAAGTGGTGGATGATCGGTCCATACCTGCGCCAGCACGATCCGGACTTTCTGCCGAGCGGACGGATCTCGGTCTTCGACAATCGCCGCGACGGCTCGGGCGGCGAGGAATTCGGCGGAAGCCGGATTCTCGAGATCGATCCCGCGACGAGAGAGGTCGCGGTCCTCTACGGCGACCGCAAAAATCAGCGTTTCTACACCGCAACGATGGGCGATCACCAGCATCTGCCGAACGGCAATCTGCTGATCACGGAGTCGGAGGTCGGCCGCGCGTTCGAGGTTTCGCCGGCCGGCAAGATCGTTTGGTCCTATCTCAATCGATGGGACGAGGAATCGTCGGCGCTGATCGGTCGCGCGGTGCGATATCCAACGAGCTACGTCAATTCGATCAAAGCGGAGAGCTGCGATGAGAAGATCAGGCAATAGGGACGTTGCGGGGAGGCTCGACAGGAAGGCGGGCGCGTCTCGGCATTGGAGTGCGGTCGCGGTCGTCGCCGGATTTGCCGCATCGCTTGCGCCGGCCGCGGAGGCCTATGTCGGCCCCGGTGCCGGGATGGGGGTGCTCGGCGTCCTTCTCGCGGTGGTCGCGGCCGTCTTCATGGCATTGGTCGGCATCGTTCTTTGGCCGATACGCATGGTCGCTCACCGTCGCAAGACGAGGGCGCGCGCGAGCGGCGGCGATGCGGCGAGCGGCGAAAGGCCAAGACGCGATACTCGTCGCGACAGCTCGACGCCCGGTGAAGCGCGCGGCAGGACCTGATTCACGTAGCGCGGCGAGCCTGCATGCATCGAGGCGCGAGTCGGGGCCGTCCGCTCCGCGTCATACCGCGGTGGCGCCGAGCCGATCGGACGTTTACGGCGGCGGCCGCATATGGCGAGCGGCATCGGCGTCGCGTAAAGTCGCGCCCATGAGCATCACGGATACCCTCGAGCAGCTGAAGACGCAGTACGTCGAGCTGCACACCCGCAAGGAAGACCTCTTCTGGGTGACCAAGATGGGCGTCGCCGACGACATGGCGGCCGCGCGCAGGGCGATGGCGGAAGCCGAGATCGCGTGGAACGGGTTCCTGCAGGACCCGGAGCGTCTCGCGTCGCTGCGAGCCCTCGCGGGGAGGCCGAACGGCGCGACCGAGGCAGAGAGGCGGGTGCTCGACGGATGGATTGCGACACTCGCCGCGCACGTGATCGAGGATCCCGAGGCGCGCAAGCTGTCCGCCGAGATCGTCGAGCTCGAGGCGGCGCTCGCCGAGAAGCGCGCGGCGATGCCGCTCGGTTACGTCGACCCGGCGACCGGCAAGCACACGCCGGCGTCGAGCGTGCGGCTCGCGTTGATGATGCGCACCGATTCGGACGAAGCGCGCCGCCGCGCCGCATACGAGGGTCTGAAGAGCATCGAGCCGTTCGTGCTCGACGCGGGTTTCCTCGAGATCGTCGAGAAGCGCAACCGGCTCGGCCGCATGCTCGGCCACGAGGACTACTACGCGTGGCGGGTAGCGGTCGTCGAGCGGATGAGCAAGCAGTCGCTGTTCGACAGGCTCGATGCGCTCGCGGCGCGCACGGCCGAAAAGTCGGGAGCCGAGCTCGCGGCGTTCGAGAAGAAGCACGGGCCGGGCGCCCTCGAGCCGTGGAACTTCCGCTACCTGCGCGGCGGCGACATCGAGCGCGAGCTCGACCCGTATTTCGGATTCGCGGATGCGTTCGAGCGCTGGGGCCGCTCGTTTCATGCGCTCGGCGTGCGCTACCGCGGCGCGACGCTCACTCTGGATCTCGTGGATCGCCCGGGAAAATACGAGAACGGCTTCATGCACGGCCCCGGCCCCGCGTATTTCGACGGCGGCGCATGGCGTCCGGCGCGCGTGAACTTCACGGCGAACGCGGTCGTCGGCCAGATCGGCAGCGGGCTCGTCGCCGCCGAGACACTGTTTCACGAGGGCGGCCATGCCGCTCACTTCGCAAACATCCTCGCGGATGCGCCGTGCTTCAGCCACGAGTTCGCGCCGATGAGCGTCGCGTATGCCGAGACGCAGTCGATGTTCATGGACTCGCTGCTCGGGGACGCGGACTGGCGTGCCCGCTACGCCCGGGACGAGCAGGGCAGGGCGATGCCCACCGAGCTGATCGAGCGGGCGATCCGGCAGCGCCAACCGTTCCGCGCCTGGGACGTGCGCATGATGCTGACTGTGCCTTTCGCGGAGCGCGCGCTGTACGAGATGGCCGACGCCGACCTGCGCCCCGATCGGGTGCTCGATACGTTTCGGCGCATCGAGCGCGAGCTTCAAGGGCTATCGGCGGGCGTGCGGCCCGTGCTCGCGGTCCCGCATCTGCTCGCGGGCGAGTCGAGCGCGTACTACCACGGTTATGTCCTCGCGGAGATGGCGGTGCAGCAGACGCGCCGTTTCTTCCTCGAACGGGACGGCTTTCTGACGGACAACCCGCGCATCGGCCCGGACCTCGCCCGGCACTACTGGGCGCCCGGTAACGCAGCGTCCTTCGACGACACCCTCGTCGCGTTGACCGGCAAGGCCCTGTCGCCCGACGCGCTCGTCGACGCGTGCAATCTCGGCACGGATCGGGCGATCGCCGAAGCCCGCGAGGCCCTCGAGCGCGCCAGAACGCGGCCGGCCGCCGACGAGCGCGTGCAGCTCGACGCTAAGATTCGGGTCGTGCACGGCCGCGAGACCGTCGCGTCGACCGACGGTGCCGACTTCGAGCAGGCGGCGGCGGATTTCGCTTCGTTCATCCGACGGCTCGAGGCGCAGAACCGCCCCGCATGAGCCTTCGCCGGCGTCGATGCCAAGCTCGGAGAATCGCGGATGCACGAGAGCAGCGAGTGCCGCGGCGTCAGGTCTTGGCTTGGGCCTCGGCGCCCGGGACGCCCGCACGGGTCGACGCGTCGAGCTCGATGTACTTCAAGTCCAGCTTCCCGCCAAGGCTGACGATGTCGCCATCGGCGAGCAGGCGCCGGCCCACAGGCTCCGAGTTCACGAGGATCCCGTTCGTGCTGCCGGCATCTTCGATGATCGCGCCGATCCCGCGCACGATGAGGCGGGCGTGTATTCGGCTGACGAATTCGCGCCGGATGCAGATGTCGTTGCTGGACGACCGCCCGATCGTGACGCTCGGTTTGGTGACCGGATAAGTCGTCCCGTCCGGCCCCTCGAGCACGGCGATCGGCCGCCGGTCGCTCTGCAGATCGTGGCGGAACAGCTCGCCGATGCGAATGATCTCGACGTTCTCGGACGCGTCGGCCGACCCATTGACCTCGTCGTGCGCGGCGCCGTTCGCCGCGGAGCCGGAAACGGGGGCCGCCGCTTGGCCCGCAGCGTCGATTTGGCTTTGCAGCCTCTCGATCACGCTCTGCTTCGCATCGAGCTCCGCCTCGAGCTTGCCGATCAGATGCTGCTGAGCGACGAGCTCCTGGCGCAGTGAGCGCACCTCGACCGCGGCCCCTCCGTGGCGCCGCTCGAGCGCGGCGAGCCTTTGGTTCGCGTCGTATGCCTGGGCTTCGAGCTTGTCCCGTTCCGACTGGATTCGCTCGAGCTGCTGAACCTTCTCGTCGAGCTGCTCGCGCAACTCTCCCAGCTTCGCGAGCTCGGTTCGCTGTGCCGCGATCTCCTGCTCGAAGCGCGCGATGCGCTCGTCCTTCTCCGCCTCGATCGCCTTCGCGGATTCACGCTGCTCCTCGAGCTTGTGCTCGAGCTCCTCGATCGTCTTGTCGCGGCGTGTGACGCAGCGCTCGAGCGATTCCGCAAGCTTCGTCTGCTCTCTGGCCTCGTTCGCCGCCTCATCGGCGATCCGCTCCGCGCGCGCAAGCGCGTCGCGCAGGCCGTCGAGCTCGTCGGTGCTCTGCTGCAGCCGGCGCTGGTCGTCGCGCTGCGACCGCTCCCGCTCCTGAAGCCTGCCTGCGAGCTCCGAGCATCGGCGCTCGAGCTCGATAATGCGATTGGACAGCAGCTCTCGTTCGCCGTCCTTCCTCGAGAGTTTCTCCTCGGCGTCCCGGACGACCTGCTCCATGCCGGCGAGCGTATCCTCGTACTGCTCGATACGCTTCTGCATCTCGGCCCAGTGCGCCTTGCGCCCGTCGATATAGGCCTGCAGATCGTTCACTTCGGCGCGAAGCTGTCCGTTCGCCTTCTCGAGCTCTCGATTCTTGGTTTCGCAGCGATCGAGCTCGGCCAGGGCTTCGCTCCAACGGCTGCGCAGCCGCTCGACCTCGCCGTCGACCTGCTCGAGCCACTGTGCGGCCTTGCCGCGGGCCGCCGACTCCTCTTGCGGAGAGGCGGTCTCGCCGGGCGCCTCGTCGCTGCCCTGGGCGGCGGCACGGCCGATGCGGTTGACGTTCTTTTTCTTATTCGAGCTCATCGCCGATCGCCTTTCGGGGTCAATCAAAGCATACGGACCGCGGCGGGAGACAGTCAGGCGCGATGGGCCCTGAGATCCGGCAGGCCCCCGCGCAGGTTGTGCACCGTCGACACGATCGCCGTGCGCGTCTTGACACCGAGCTTTGCGCGGATGGACTTCAGATACGCGCGGACTGTCTCGACGCTGACCGCGAGGCGGTTCGCGATCTCCTTGTCCGTCGACCCGGACATCAGCGCATCGAGGACGTCGACTTCGCGCTTCGACAAGCGAAACAGCCCCTTGACCTGGTCGAGATCGATGGAGGCCAGCTTCGGGTTGCTGATCGGCTCGACGAGAGCGGCGTACACCTCGTCGGCGTCCTCGTCCGCCTTCTGCAGCCGAAACAGCCGCATGCAGTAGAACTGGTTCTCGAGGATCACGAGCGCGCAGCGCTCGCCGGGCTTGTCGATGACCAGCTGCTTGACGATGGATGCGACCGGCTGCGGCTCGCGAAAGAGCCGTTGCGCCTCTGCGAGGGCCGCGTCGATCATCGGATCCGGCAGCTCACGAGTGTCGTTGGGCTTGGCTTCGAGAGCCGCCGAGGCGTAAAGCAGCTCCGCGCGCTGGTTCAGAAGCATCAGGAGCGGCCGCTGCCGCCGCCGGAGAATGTCGGTCAGCTTGAAGTCGTACTTCTCATCCGTCTTATAGAGGTCGATCCGGTCGATCGACAGTAGCTTGGCATCCGTCGGACTCAGATCCATGGCATTTCCCCATTCCTTGAGATGCGCCCCGGGGTGAGTGTTCTTTCGGTTATTGCACACCCGGGAAGAGCTGCTGGCTAGGTTCTCAAGTCTAGTCGATCGACCCATGCCGCTATGTGATGCAGCTCTCACTTGTCCTTTCGCGCTACATGCCTCGAATGTCAAGCCTCCCCAGTTTGAGGGTACCTATTCGAATGGCACGGCAATTTCGCCTCGTCAATAGACGTCGCGAACGCTCGTGTTTACCCCAATTCTAGCGTACTGCCTCGAATAACCATGAGCGGTAGTCCCAACTCGGGAATTGTTTGCCAGCCAGCACAAACTATCGTTGGTCGCGTTGGACGTACCCCGTGCCGCCGAACCTCCAGCCAGACCGGCGACGAGGTTGCGCAAAAGCTTGGGAGAGACGTGGGTATCTTGGCAATAAGAAGGAAAACATCGATGAACGGTAATCTCAAAGTCCTTGCGCTCGCCGTTTTGCTCGGGATGGGCGGGCAGGCGTTCGCGCAAACCAATGCCAATGATGAAGTCGACGCCGATGGAAACACTTCGTCGGCCGCGAATGATGCGGGCGTTGCGACGACGCAGGTCGACGAATCGCTGAACCTCGACGTCGAGATCGAGAGCGAGGCCGAGGGCGAGTCGAGCGCTTCTTCGCTGCTCGGCAACTCGAGCGCTGGCGAGGCCGAGGCAGAGGCCGACGGCTCCGCGGCTGCGAACAACCGCAGTCTTGCCGCGTCCGGCGAGCTCGATGCGGACGAAGGCGCCGCTGCGAACAACGGCAGCACGGCGACGTTCACGGACCGCTCCCTCGAGAACGAGGCCGAGGACGGTAGCGCGGCCGCGAACAACGGCAGCCTTGCGCTCGACGGCGAAGCCGACGGCGATGACCGCGCCGCGGTCGCGAACAACGGCAGCGTTGCGACGTCGATCGACAACTCGACCGAGATCGACACCGATGTCGACACCGACATCGACACGGAGATCGAGACCGAGGCCGAGGCTGAAGGCGAGTCGAGCGCGGCTGCGGTCAACGGCTTTGCCGCGGCGGGCGAGGCCGAGTCCGACGGTGACCGGTCTGCAGCCGCGAACAACGGCGGCATCGCGACGGCGATCGACAACTCGACCGAGATCGACACCGAGATCGACTCGGAGACCGAGGCCGAGGCTGAAGGCGAGTCGAGCGCGGCCGCGGTGAACGGTAATGCGGTCGCCGGCGAGTCCGAGGCCGAGGGCGACGGGTCGGCGTCTGCGAACAACGGCGGCTTTGCCGCGGTCGACAACAGCCAGACGGCGAACACGACGGTCAACACGACGGTCAACACGACGACCACGAGCACGACGAACGTCACGCTTGGCGATATCGCGGCGAACGTGTCCGTCCTGCAGGCGACCGTGTCGGGCAACAGCGTGACCCAGTCCATCACCGGGGACTACTCGGACATTCTGACGAAGAATGAGATCGAGGATTCCGTCCGCGGAGTGACGGGCATCACCGTCGTCGGTCAGAACGCGGGGCACAACGGCCTGGTGCAGCAGAGCGTCAACGTTCAGGCGAACCTGGACATGGTGCCTGCGGCCAACTAATCCGGCAACGGATCGACCGTGTTCAAAAGCTGGAAACAGCTGCTACAGGGAGCGGGCCGGGCGTTTTCGCCCGGCCCGTCTCCTCGCCCGAGGAGAGATGCGGTGAAGAAGAAATACGAGGCTCTCGGCACGGCTGCGGCGCTGGCGTTGGCGGGCGTGCAAGTATCGGCCGACGAGAGCGAAGCAAACGCGGCGGACGATGCGGCCGCCGAGTCGGCGGTGGTAACCGCGTTCGATTCTGCGGCGACACTGAGCACGGAGGAGCTCGGCCAGCAGCGCGCGGCAGCGGATCTCGACCTCGACATCGAGGAGGTGGTGATCAACAGCTCGTCACAGGGCGGCGTCGTCCAAGGCAACGTGGCGAAGGACACTCATAACGGCGCCAACATGATTACCGAGGGCGCGTTCATCGGTGCGAGCGGCGTCATCAGCACCGTGCAGAACAGCGGCAACAACGTACTGATCCAGAATTCGACGATCGTCAACGTGTCGATCGAGCCGTAGTTTCGGAAAGCGACAGGCGGGGACCCGACTCGGGGAGAGGTGAGGGTGGTCACGAAGGTCACAACGCGAGCCATGACGATCGTCAGCGAACCGGTCGAGCCCGGGGCGAGGTCGGCGCGGCCGCATCGGCCCCGGGGAACGGCTACGCGCCTGACGCGCGCGATGCGCACGGGGCTCGCCTGCACGGCTTTCGTCGTCGCGCCCGCCTGGGCAGGCACCGTCTGGCTGCCGGGGCTCGGCGGCTCTGTCGTGAACGTTCCGACCCAGAGCATTCAGGAGCGGAAGTTCGCCGAGGTCGTCCGGCAGCAGTTCGATTTCAGCTGCGGATCGGCCGCGCTTGCGACTTTGCTGACGTATCACTACGAGGATCCGACCGACGAGATGCAGGCGTTCAACGTCATGTACGCCCAAGGCGACCAGGCGCGGATCCAGCAGGCAGGGTTTTCCCTGCTCGATATGAAGAACTATCTGGCGACCGTCGGCTACGACTCGGACGGCTATCAGGCGGATCTCGATACCCTGGCCGGCGCCGGCGTGCCGGCGATCGCGCTGATCAACTTCAAAGGCTATCGGCACTTCGTCGTGATCAAGGGCTTGCGCGAGGACGGCGTGCTGCTCGGCGATCCCGCGCTCGGCCTGCGCCGTCTTCCTCGCGCAGAGTTCGAGGCCATGTGGGAGAACGCGGTGCTGTTCATCATCAAGAACAAGGCCGACGTCGGCAAACGGCACTTCAATGCCGACCGCACCTGGGGGAAGCTCGCCCGGGCGCCGCTCGGCGACGCGCTGAGCAACGACAACCTCGCGAAGCTGACGGTCGACCTGCCCCTGCTCGGAGAGTTTTGAGATGACACATAGGCACGCGACTCATGGCTCATCCGCAGAGGTCCAAACCCGTCTCGACGGATTGATTGCTCGATACTCCGTGCTCGGCGCGGAGACCCGGCGCAAGCGACGCCGAGCGTGGATCGGCCGGGCCGTGCTCGCCACCGGAGGCGTCGGCGCCGCCGTCGCCGTTGCGCTCTCCGATTTCGATTTCGCAGCCCTGCAGCCCGGTCTCGAGGACCTGCGGGCGCTGCGCGCGACGATGACCTCCGAGCTCGAGGCTTTCCATGCCGGCCGCACCGAGCTCGAGCAGCAGCGCGAGTGGCTCGAGCAGCAGAGCGCGGAGCTTGCGAGCCTCGTGATCGACTTCGATCGCCGCGCAGCCGCGCTCGAGGCCGAAAGCGCCGACATTCGCGAGCAAACGGCCCGGCTCGAGGCGGCCCTCGCGCGCGTGAACGAAGAACGGCAAGCGCTGCTCGCGGCAGCGTCCGAGGCACCACGCGAGGCCGATTCGATCGAGGAGATCGAGACGAAGCAGCGGAGTCTCGAGCAGCAGCGGGAAGCGTTTGCCGCGAAGGAAAGCGAGGTATCGAGCGAGCTCGGCGTGCTCTCGCGCCGCCGTCAGGAGCTCGAGGAGCGGCGCGCCGCGCTCGAGGCGCAGCGGCGCGAGCTCGAGGCGCTGCTGAACGACACGGGCCGCGGCGCGTCCCGAGATGCTCCGGCGGTCGCTTCGTCCCCGAGCGAGGCGTCGCCGGGCGCAGGCCTCCGGGAGCCGGAGTCGATGCCTGCAAGCGACGGTTCCGCGTTCGAGGCGGATACGGGATTCGCGATCGCATCGACGATCGGCCCCGAGTCCCTCGGCAACATGCGCGGCGGAATCATGCTGGGCGACGGAATGAACGTGTCGATCGGGCTGACGCGCAGCGCGAGCATCAACGGCATCGAGCAGGTCACGAACACGCTGACGCTCGACGAGCTGAATCGCACGCTCGGCACGCTCGGGACGCAAAGCCTCGAGCCCGTCATCATCCAGAACGGCCCGAACAACGTGCTGGATACGTCGTTCCTGGACGGCGTGGGCGCATTCGGCACGATCATTCAGAACACGCTCGACGATCAGGTCATCGGCACGAGCACCGTCCTCGACGTCTCGATCACCGACGTGTCGAGGGCCATGGACGGCGTGGCCGCCGGCCAGGCCCTGAGGGACAGCCTGTACTTTCAGCAGTGACGGAGGGTAGCCGTGCAGGGAAGACATTCGACCGCAACGAGTCTTCGGCTGGCGCCGCTCGCCGCGGTGCTGGCCGCCGTATTGACGGGGACTGCAGGGGCCGTCGAGCTCCCCAGCGACGAAGACCGGGTGCTGCTCGAGCGCAAGTATCGCGAGCTGCTTGCCGAGATCGAGGAGGTCGAGCGGCAGCAGCGGGTCGTCGACGCACTGATCGTGCGCGCCGAGGCTTTGGGGGAGCTGCGGGGCCGGGGCGCTGAGCCGTCGGAGCCGGGCGGGGCCGGGCCGCAAGCGGCCGGGCCCGGCGCAGCCGACGGCGCGGCGACGCCGGTCGTCGCCGCCGACAGGCAGGCGGAGTACGAGGAGCAGCAGTCGATGCCGGAGCTGCCGCGCGTCAGCTCGGAGATCGGCGGCGTGCTGACTCCGAAAGGGCGCGTCGTGCTCGAGCCTTCCGTCGGCTACTCGTACTCGTCGGTCAATCGAGTCGCGATCGAAGGCTTCACGATCCTGCCCGCGCTGCTGGTCGGGATCATCGATATCGCAGAGGCCGACCGGCAGACCTACACGAGCTCGCTGTCCGTACGCTACGGCCTGACGAACCGCCTCGAGATGGACGTGAAGGGATCGTACGTATACCGCGACGACAGCACGCGCTCGCGGGAATTCCTACGTGATTCCGTTCGCGAAAGCATCTTCAACTCGCAGGGAGACGGCGCCGGCGACTACGAGCTCGGCTTGCGCTATCAGTTCAAGCGGCGCAGCCCGACCGCCCCGTACCTCGTCGGCAACTTGCGGTACAAGGCCGACAACGGCACGGATCCGTTCGAGATCGCGTATCAGTCGCAGCTGACCGGCGAGCCGCAGTTCTCGAATCTCCTGCCGACCGGGTCGGGCTTCAAGAGCCTGAGCCCGAGCCTCTCGTTCATCTATCCGTCCGATCCGGTGGTCTTCTTCGGCAGCCTCGGGTACATGTGGACGCAGGAGGACGACAAGGGCAAGAGCGTCGACGACGAAGGCAATATCATCGGTTTCGGCGTCGTCGATCCGGGCGATGCGTTGCGCATGAGCTTCGGTCTCGGCCTCGGCCTGAACGACCGCTCGTCGCTCAGCATCAGCTATGCGCTCGACCGGTTCTCGAAGACCTGGATCGAGACCGCGGCCGAGCAGGAGATTGCGGGCTCGGACGCCACGGTCGGCAAGCTGATGGTCGGCTACTCGATGCGGCTCGCGGGCGGCACGCCGCTCAACATCGCGTTCGGCCTCGGCACGACCGGCGACGCCCCGGACACCGATCTTTCGTTCCGGATGCCGTTCAACCTCCGCAAGTAGCGTGCTCCGGGGGCGGCGGATCCGCCCTGCGAACGTCGCGCGGCCGGGAGGGCGATGCGTCCCTCCCGGCCTGAACGCTCAACCGCCCGCCGTTTCCCGCTCGAGCTCCGCAAGGGCTTCCTTCGCGACCCGGAACGAATCGACGGCCGCGGGAATGCCGGAGTAGATTCCGATGTGCAGCAGCACCTCGCGGATTTCCTCCTTCGTGCAGCCGTTGCGGATCGCGCCCTTGACGTGCACCTTGAGCTCGTGATGACGGTTCAACGTGCCGAGCAGCGCGATATTCAAGAGGCTCCGCGTCTTCTTCGGCAGCTCCTCGCGGCCCCAGACGGCGCCCCAGCAATACTCGGTCACGAGGCGCTGCAGCGGCATCGTAAAGTCGTCCGCGCCGCCGATCGACTTCTCGACGTACTCCGCGCCGAGGACCGACTTTCTGATCGCGAGGCCGCGCTCGAACAATTCGTCGTTCATTGACTTGAGTCTCCTTTGAATCGAACTCGGAGGGAATCGCAACGCCGCCGCTACCGGCGGCCGTCGCGCTCGTTTCGGAAAGCCGCGTGTCTCACCTCGGCCACGCGGGGGCCGCGAGGGCCGCATCCGGCGGGTAGACGGTGACCGGCACGCCGTCCTGCCACTGGATCACGAGCAGCGGCGCGTCGACGCGTCGGCCGTGCTCGTCGAACCGCACGCGGTTGCCCGGGAAGTAACGGGCCGGGCCTTCGGTCAGATCCATCGAGCGCAGCGCGTCGGTGACCGCGGCGCGATCGGCGGTGCCCGTCATCTCGAGCGCTTCCTTCAACAGCCATACGTGGCCGTACGCGCAAAGCGGATTCTGCGTGAGCCACGGCTCGCCGCTGCGCTCGATGTATTCGGCGGAAAGCTCTTCGAGCCCCTTCACGTTCCAGTTCGCAACGACGGTCATGATCCCTTCGAGCAGCGCCGACGGCATGTTCTTCGCGAGATCGGGATCGCCCATCGCGCTGCCGTTCGAGACGGTCGGCAGCCTGCCGCGGCCGAGCCCGAACTCGTTCATCTTCTCGAGCAGAAGCTTCGTATCCGCGACGACGGTCGGCAGAAGCAGCAGCAGATCCGGCCGGGTCGAGCGCACCCGCTGGATCAGCGGAGTCGCGTTCGACAGCGGCGGCGTGAACGTCTCATCGACGACGAGATCGAGGTCGAGCCGATCGAGGATCCCGCCTTCCTTGATCGGCTTGACGAACGCGACGGACGCGGCCGTGCTGTCCATCACGATGCCGATGCGGTCGGGCCGTTCGGCGCCGGCGCTTTCCGCGAGCTCGAGGAGGATCGGCAGCGCGCCTTCGGCCTGCTGGACGCCGGTCGGCGAAGTCTGAAAGATGTAGCGAAACCCGCGGCCGGTGATCAGATCCGAGTACGACAGCGTGAGCAGCGGCAATGACGCGCGCTCCGTGACTTCCGAGACCGCAAGCGTGAACGAGCTCAAGTACGAGCCGGTCGCGCCGACCATGTCGGGGTGGTCCGCGACCATGCGCTGCGCGGCATTCTTCGCGCGCTCGACGCTGTCGCCGGTATCGACGACCACGAGCTCGATCGGCGCGCCGCCGAGCGCCCGCACGCCGCCTTGCGCGTTGATGTGCTCGACCGCCATCTCCGCGCCGATCCGCATCACCTGGCCCTGCCGTGCCCAGGGCCCGGACAGCGGCACGATCAGCCCGATCTTGACCGGCGCCTGCGCGGCGGCGGGCAGCGCGAGCAACGCCGTAGCCGCCGCCAGTGCGGCGCGGCGGGTCCATTTCGCAAGGAGGAGGGTGCAGGAGGCGGTTCTGTCGCTCATGTCGTCTTTCCTTCTTCTCGGCGACGTCGGCGCTACATGCCGAGGTACGCGCGGCGAACCCGGTCGTCGTCCTTCAGCGTAGCGTGATCGCCCTCGAGGATCACGCGCCCCGTCTCGAGCACGTACGCGCGCCTCGCGAAATGAAGCGCCTCCGCGACCCGCTGCTCGACGAGCAGGATACTCACGCCCCGGTCGCGGTGGATCGCGACGATCCGCTCGAAGATCTCGTCGGCGACCGCGGGCGCGAGCCCCATCGACGGCTCGTCCAGCATCAGCAGCTTCGGCGCGGATGCGAGCCCGCGCGCGATCGCCAGCATCTGCTGCTCGCCGCCGGACAGGGTCCCGGCCGCTTGCCGGGCCCGCTCGGCGAGGACCGGGAACCAAGTATAGATTCTTTCGAGATTGTCGCCCCAGGCCGCGCGGCCCGCTTCCGTGTAAGCGCCCATCTCGAGGTTCTCGAGAACCGTCAGCGACGGGAACACCTGGCGGCCTTCCGGCACGTGCGCGATTCCGAGATGCGCCCTGCGGGCCGGCGGCACTGCGAGGAGATCCCGGCCGTCGAACCGGATCGCGCCCGACGTGATTGGAGCGAGGCCGGAGATCGCATTGAACAGCGTGCTCTTGCCCGCGCCGTTCGGGCCGACGATCGCGATCAGCTCTCCGGCCTCGACATGGATCGACACGCCGTGCAGCGCCGGGATGCGGCCGTACGCCACGTGCAGATCCGCGACCTCAAGCATTCGCTTCGAGCCACTTCTTGCCGAGATACGCCTCGATGACCGCCGGGTCTCGCGTGATCGTGTCCGGCGCGCCTGCGGCGAGCACGGCGCCGTGATCGAGCACGACGAACCGGTCGACGAGCCGCACCATCGCGTGCATCGTGTGCTCGATGATCACGACGGTGATGCCGAGGTCGGGAAGGCGGGCGATCAGGTCGATCAGCTCGCGGACCTCGTCGTGAGAGAGGCCGGCGAGGATCTCGTCGAGCAGCAAGATTCTCGGCTGCGACGCAAGCGCGCGGGCGAGCTCCATCAAGCGCAGCTCCCGGTTCGTCAGCTGACTGGCCATTCGCCCGGCCGCGGCCGCGAGCCCGACCGTGTCGAGCGCGCGATGCGCGAGGGACGCCGCCTCGTCGTCACGCGCCGCGCGCACGTATGCGCCGACGACGACGTTCTCCGCGACGGTCATCCTCGCAAACGGCTTCACCACCTGAAACGTCCGGCCGACCCCGCTGCGGCAGATGCGGCTCGGCCGTCTGCCCGTCACTTCCTCGCCGAAGAGCCGCACGCTGCCGGCGTCGGGGGCCGTGAAGCCGTTCAGCAGATTGAACAGCGTCGTCTTGCCGGCGCCGTTCGGGCCGATGATGCCGAGGATCTCGCCTTCGCGGACGTCGAGGCTCGCGTCCTTCACGGCGCGGAGCCCGCCGAACGCCTTCGTGAGGCCGCGGACCTCGAGCACGACCGGGCTTCGCGCGAGGCGCTCGGCGCGTTCCGCCCGGCGGACGGCGTCCTCGGCCGGCGCCTGCGCGATCGTGCGCGGCGGCGCGGCGGCGCCGACGTCCTCCGTCGCGGCCGGCCGTGCTTTCGGTTTCGCCGCGGCGAGCAGGTCGCGCACGCGCCAGAAGACGCCTTCGGGCGCGACCATCACGACCGCGATGATCGCGAGACCGTAGATCACGCCTTGGATCCCGGGGATGATATGGCCGAGCTCGGCATGCAGGATGTCCGCAAGCGGTACGAGCGTCGCGGCGCCGATGACCGGTCCCCATACCGTGCCGACCCCGCCGAACATCGCGACGACCAGCGCCTGCGCCGACACGAGCATGCCGAACACGGCCGGAGGCGTGACGATCAGCAGCACTACGGCGTAGAAGCCGCCGACCGTCCCGGCCATCGCGCCGCTCAGCGTGATCGCTTTCAGCTTCCAGCGCAGCGTATCGATTCCCGAAGCCTCGGCGGCCGTCTCGTCCTGCTTGATCGCGAGCAGCGAGCGCCCGAAGCGCGAGCGCTCGACGAGCCGCGTGACGATCATTGCCGCAAGCAGCAGGCCGAGCGCGAGGAACACGTAGACGCGCTGATCGGCGAACTGCATGTACGCGGCGGGCGCCTCGCGCTGCATCGGCACCGCGACTTCCTGGTAGCCGAGCCACTCGAAGACGTAGAGCAGCGCGAGCGGATACGCGAGCATCGCGAGCGCGAAGTAGTGGCCGCGCAGGCGGAACGTCGGGATGCCGATCACGAGGCCCGCGAGCGCGCCGAGGGCGCCCGCGATCGGGATGCCGACCCACGGCGACAGGCCGAAATCGATCAGCGCGAGCACGACGAAGTACGCGCCGATGCCGAAGAACGCCGCGTGACCGAACGAGATCAGCCCGCTATAGCCGGAGAGCAGGTTCCACGAGAGCCCCATCACGGCCCACACGGGAACGACCGTCATGATCAGCTGCTGATAGCTGTTCGTGACGAACAGCGCGACGACGCTGTAGAGCGCGACGAACGCGAGGATGCACCAGCGGTGGCGCGCCTTCGTGCTCACGCCCGCCGCGCCGCCGTGCCGAACAGGCCTTCCGGCCGCAGCAGGATGATCGCGAGAAACGCGACGAAGATCGCCGTGTTCTGCAGCTGGGTCGGCAGGATCAGCGCGGAGAGCTGCTGCACGAGGCCGATCGTGAGGCCGCCGAAGAACGCGCCGCGAACGCTGCCGAGCCCGCCGAGCACGACGCCCGCGTACATCACGATCACGTACTCGAGCCCGACATA
>Ga0079224_100004460_pt1 | contig 18111 bp, 15 predicted proteins | sample Stecom2015_FD_80414 | JGI IMG/M metagenome (GOLD analysis project Ga0079224, IMG submission 80414) | Agricultural soil microbial communities from Utah to study Nitrogen management - Steer compost 2015 | ecosystem: Environmental > Terrestrial > Soil > Agricultural land | place: USA: Utah...
AAGAAAAAAAGATTCTCCTACGAGAATCTTTTTTTTTGCAATAATATGTTTGATAAAATTTAAGTCACACTTACCATTAAATAGAAAAATAGGACCAAGGTGCTGAGTTAGGTTTGGGAGCTATAATTTCTATGGGTTCTTCGGTTGTTGGGTGTGTAAAATTTAATTTATAAGCATGCAGCGAAATAGATTTATCGGGGTTAGGTCTTTTATCGCCATATTTTAAATCGCCCAAAATAGGGCAACCAATATGTGCCAAAAGGCATCTAATTTGGTGGTGTCGACCAGTAATAGGATTAATTTCGAGGAGGAAGAATCGGTCGCTTTTCCCTATAACTTTATATTCTAATTCAGAGAAGAGAGCGTTTTTCTCTTCATGATTGTAGGCATAGCTTTTATTTTGTTTTTCGTTTTTTTTGAGCCAAGCTTGAATTATGCCTTCTGTTTGTTTAGGCTCGTTACGTACAATGCACAAATAGGTTTTACGAATTTTCTTTTGTTGGAATTGAGCGTTCATTCTTTCCAAACCTTTAGAGGTTTTAGCGAAAAGAACGATCCCAGTAACAGGTCGGTCTATTCTATGAATCACTCCACAAAATACATTGCCAGGCTTTTGATATTTCTCTTTGAGAAAAGCTTTAATAGTTTCAGAAAGAGGCATATCGCCGGTTTTATCTCCTTGTACAATCTCCCCAGATTTTTTATTTATAGCGATTAGGTGATTGTCTTCAAATAAAACTCTTTCTTGCATTAATATTGTTCTTTCTCGTTAGGGAAATCAGAGCTTTTTACGTCGGCTACATAAGCATGGATAGCGGTAGAGATTTCTTCGTAAAGATTAAGGTAACGACGAAGGAAACGAGGTTGGAATTCGTAGGTCATACCAAGCATATCGTGTACAACGAGAACTTGACCATCTACTCCAGCGCCGGCACCAATTCCGATAACCGGAATATCAAGTTCATCTGCAACACGTTTTGCAAGTTTAGCTGGAATTTTTTCGAGTACAAGTGCAAAGCATCCTATTTCTTGAAGAAGTTTAGCATCTTTTAAAAGTTGTTCAGCTTCTTTTTCTTCTTTAGCTCTAACGGTATAAGTTCCGTATTTGTAGATACTTTGAGGCATAAGTCCAAGGTGCCCCATAACTGGAATACCAGCACGAATAATACGGCTAACGCTTTCGGCAACATCTTCGCCACCTTCTAATTTAACGGCGTGAGCACCGGTTTCTTTCATGATACGGATAGCGGAGTTTAAGGCTTCTTTTGAGTTACCTTGATAACTACCGAAAGGTAAGTCTACAACCACCAAGGCACGTTCAACTGCACGAATAACGCTAGCTGCGTGGTAAATCATTTGATCTAATGTGATAGGTAAGGTAGTTTCGTGTCCTGCCATTACGTTCGATGCAGAGTCACCCACTAAAAGAATATCGATTCCTGCACGGTCTAAAATTCTAGCCATGGTGAAATCGTATGCAGTTAGCATAGCGATTTTCTCGCCAGCTCTTTTCATTTCTTGTAATTTATGGGTGGTTATGCGTTTTACGTTTCCTGTTACTGCCGACATATTAAGTTTTTTTTCGATATTATTCCGACAAAGGTATGAATATGTTCATTCAGTATTATAAAATACCTCTTATATTTGTTATATGAAGTTGAAAAATATACAGGCAATTTTATGTGCAATTACTTTAGGTATTGCATTAAATTCATGTCGTTCAGAAGTTGACATTGCGGGAAATTATAAAGAAACCACCGTAGTTTATGGGCTTTTGAACCAATACGACACTGTACAATATGTACGTATACAGAAAGCCTTTCTTGTAAATGATAATATTTTGGACTATACAAAAGTTCCAGATTCTATTTATTATAAACCAGAGGATTTAAATGTTGTTATTGAGAAATTGAACCCTAATAGCTATATGGTGGAGCAAACTATTACAATGACACCAACTTTATTGCCTAAAGATTCTGGAATTTTTGCGTCTGGAAATATGTTGATATATAAGACTAATGCAGCATTAGATTCTAGTCGTATTTATCGTTTAAAAATTACCAATACTAAGACTGGTAAAGTAATTACGGGTAAAACTAAATTGATAAATGGATTAGTAATAAAGAATCCGAATAGCTTTACAACTACCAGTGTAAACTTTAATCCACCTAGCAAGAACGGATATGATGTGCGTTGGAAACCTGCAAATAATGCGGTTTTATATCAAGTAGAAATTACCTTTAGTTTTACAGAAATCAATGTAATTACGGGTGAAACCAAGCCAGATTCAATAGTTTGGACTTTTGCGCCAATTTATCGTACAGGTACTGGAGATATAACGTATAATTTACCTCAGAATTCATTCTTCCAGTTTGTTCAAGAAAAAGTTCCTTATAAAGAGAACGTACAAAGAAAGATTGGCAAATTAAACTTCAAGATTTATGCGGGTACCGATGAGCTGTATCAATATACAAACATCAATAAACCTAGTACGGGTTTAATACAAGAAAAGCCTCTTTATACAAATATTGAAAATGGGTTAGGAATTTTTAGTGCTCGAGCATTTTTCTTAAGAAAAGATGTAGATTTAACAAAATCTCCTACTAGAGATACCTTAAGATTAGGTAAGTATACCGGAAATTTAGGATTCATTGAATAATATAAAAAAAGGCACTTCGATTGAGGTGCCTTTTTCATTTAAAGATCTTTGGTTTTATTTAAGCCCAGCTGCTTTTTTAATTTCATTCAATTTCATTAAGGCCTCAACAGGAGTTAAGGTATCGATATCGATATGGATTAATTGTTCGCGTATATTTTCAAGAACGGGATCATTTAATTGGAAGAAAGACAATTGTAATCCGTCTTCGGTATTTTTGCTTGGGGTGATGGATACAGGTTCGCCTTGAGCTCTTTTACTTTCTAGTTCAGTAAGCATTTTTTGAGCACGTTTAAGTACTTTTGGTGGCATACCAGCTAATTCGGCAACGTGAATACCGAAACTATGTTCGCTTCCACCAGCTTCAAGTTTACGTAAGAAAATGATTTTATTACCAGATTCCTTAATAGAAACGTGGTAATTTTTAATTCGATCGAAACTTTGAGCCATTTCGTTTAGTTCGTGGTAGTGGGTTGCGAATAGGGTTTTAGGTTTGTATTTAGGGTGTTCGTGTAAAAATTCTGCAATAGCCCAAGCGATAGAGATTCCGTCGTAAGTACTAGTACCACGACCAATTTCGTCGAGAAGGATTAAACTTCTTTCACTGATATTATTGAGGATACCAGCTGTTTCGTTCATTTCGACCATAAAGGTACTTTCGCCTGCGGCTAGGTTATCGTTTGCCCCAACTCGGGTAAAGATTTTATCTACTAGGCCAATTTCGGCAGCTTGTGCAGGCACATAACATCCCATTTGGGCCATCAATACAATTAAAGCGGTTTGGCGAAGTAATGCTGATTTACCACTCATATTTGGCCCCGTAATCATAATGATTTGTTGGGTAGAATCATTTAAGAAAATAGAGTTAGGGATATAGGATTCGCCTTGTGCTAAACGAGTTTCAATGATAGGGTGTCGTCCTTCAGTGATTTGAATTTCGAGACTATCGTTTACGTGAGGTTTTTGGTAATTTCTTTGAATAGCCACCTCGGCAAAAGACATTAGACAGTCAATTTCGCCAATTTGGAGTGCATTTAACTGGAATGCAGGAATATATTCAATGAGAGATTGAACCAGATCGGTATAGAGTTTAAGTTCGAGTGCTTGAATTTTATCTTGAGCGCCTAAGATTTTCTCTTCGTATTCTTTTAGTTCTGGAGTGATGTAACGTTCAGCATTTACAAGAGTTTGTTTACGAATCCAAGTTTCTGGAACTTTGTTTTTATGTGAGTTAGTTACTTCTATATAGTAACCAAAAACGTTATTAAAAGTGATTTTTAGCGAAGGAATACCTGTGGCTTCAATTTCTCTTAATTGCATTTTTTGAAGTAGTTCTTTACCGTTCATAGAGATTTCGCGGTAAGAATCTAATTCGGCATTAACTCCAGGCTTAATGATGTTACCTTTAGAGGTTTGAGCAGGAGCATCAGGGTCTAAGGTAGTTTTCAGGCGGTCAAGGGCAGTTTGGCAAGGGTTTAAGCGGTCTGAAAGGCCTTTAAATTCGGCATTTTCGAGCGAGCCGCAGATGTTTTTTATTTCAGTAATAGCCTCGAGTGAACGAGTTAGTTGGGTAAGTTCGCGTGGATTGATACGTCCGGTTGCTATTTTTGCAGATAGACGTTCAGGGTCGCCAACTAGGGGCAAAAATTCTTGAAGTTTTTCGCGTATTTCTCGAGAGTTAATTAAGAATTCAACTGCATCGAGTTTTTTATTGATTTTGTTTTTATCTCTGTAAGGGAGTAAAATTTTTCTTTTAAGGAGACGTGCACCTGGAGGAGTAAGGGTTTTATTAATTACAGAGAACAGGGTTGCTTGTTGGTCGCTTTGGTTATTGATTAATTCCAAGTTACGAATAGTGAATGGATCCATCCAAACGTATTCGTCTTGGTCTAATCGACTAATAGTGTGTATATGTGCGGGTTTGTCGTGACGGGTTTCTTTCAAATAGTGAAGAACGGCCCCAGCAGATATAATAGCTGCTTTAAAACCTTCAATACCATAACCTTTTAAGGAAGTGGTTTGGAGTTGGTTTAATAGAGTATCGTAGCTAAAATCGTATTCAAAAATCCAAGCTTCAAGCGGGAAAGTATAGAATTTTTCTTCGAGTTCGAAGTCTTTTTTAGTGCTACTACCTTTGCAATAGATAACTTCGGAAGGTTGGAAGTTCAGAAGCAATTTTTGGATATAAGTTTTGCTTCCTTCACCTGTTAAGAATTCTCCGGTAGAAACGTCTAAGAAAGCAATACCAAAGGTATCTTTATTTTCTTGGTGTATAGAACAAAGCCAATTATTAGATTGGTGGTCGAGTACATTATCGCTAAAGGCAACTCCTGGGGTTACTAGTTCTGTAACGTCGCGTTTAACGATGGTTTTTACGGTTTTGGGATCTTCTAATTGTTCGCAAATAGCGACTCTGAATCCTGCTCTTACCAATTTAGGTAAATAGGTTTCAAGGGAGTGATAAGGGAATCCTGCTAATTCAATTTCAGAGGCAGAGCCATTTGCTCTTTTGGTTAAAGTAATGCCAAGCACTTTATGTGCACGTACTGCATCTTCTCCAAAAGTTTCGTAAAAGTCACCAACTCTAAATAATAATACAGCATCTGGGTATTTAGCTTTAATACCATTGTATTGTTTCATCAAAGGTGTTTCAGACGCCGATTTTGCTCCAGTTTTTGCCATCGCACAAATTTATTATTTTCATTTGGGCTTTTATTCACTCTTTTTCAACAATTTTACACTCTAAAGCTCATTTTTATGTTCAAAAGGCTCGTATTTACATATTTCGTATTCATAAATAGTGTTTTCTTGGGGTTTAGTCAGCTTCCAATTGAGAAATTGCATCAAGGCGACATAATATTTCAGGAATTAAACTGTGGGTCGTTGTGCGAGAGCATAGCGAAAGTAACACCATCAAAGGATGGATATTTGTTTACACATGCTGGATTGATATTAAAAAAGGATGGGGAAATAATGGTTATTGAGGCAATAGGAACTCAGGTGCAGTGTACTAGAATAGAAGATTTTATAAAGCGCACGGCCTTTTCAAAAAAGAAAGGTATAGCAGTAGCGAGGTTTAAGTCGAGCGCAAAAGCCAAGAAAGCCTCGTTGGCGGCAGAATTATCCTTGAATTATTTAGGTATTCCATACGACAATGCCTTTTTACCAGATGGTTCGGCGCTTTATTGTACGGAGTTAATTCAATTAGTGTTTAGAAAGGTAGGATTAGGGGAAGCGATTAAATCGAAGCCCATGACATTTAAAGACCCAGAAACGGGACAAATTTTAGAAGATTGGCAGAAATATTACGATGAATTGAATTTAAAAGTTCCGGAGGGATTGATGGGAACAAATCCAGGAAGGTTATCCCTTTATCGTGGATTTAAATTTATTTATTGAAAATTGTAAATAGTTGATATATTTTTAGATATAATCTTTATGTGGTTTGATTTTTTTTTCCAACTTTGAAAGTACTAAATATATCAACCCATGAAGATTTTAGCCAAAATCATTGTGAGGAATAAGCTCACTGTGTTTTTTTCAATTGCGATTTTGGTTGCATTAACATCTAGTACTTCTTTACGAAAAGAGTTAAGAAGAGCAGATAAGCCTTATCATAGCTTTTTAGATATGGCCATTTATGATGCTCGCTCAATTTTAGGTAATGGAGATTATTTTTTGACGAGTGAGAATTGTAAGGGGTGTCATGGTAAAGATATACTCTACAATGCAGCAAATATTGATCCACAAGGAAATGATGTAAATGTGTACGACGATTGGCAGGCAACTATGATGGCTTTGTCGTCGAAAGACCCTTTATGGAGAGCAAAAGTGAGTCATGAGGTGCAAACATTTCCTGCTCATAGTTCATCTATTCAAAATACTTGTACTTCTTGTCATGCTCCTATGGGGCATTTTACGGCATTTTTCAGAGGAGATAGTCCATATTTACTTTACGACTTAGCGAATGATTCATTAGGTTTAGATGGAGTAAGTTGCGTGGCTTGTCATATGCAAGGCCCCGATGCTGGTTCGGCCTTTACAGGGCAAATTTCGTACGACACAACCCGACATATTTACGGGCCTTATACTTTTCCAGAAACGGGTCCTATGCAACTTTACACAGGTTACACACCCGAGTTTGGAGCTCATATGTCGACATCTAAAGTCTGCGCTTCGTGCCACACCTTAATTACAGATGTTTTAGATCAAGACGGAAATTATACCGGACAAAAATTCATAGAACAAGCGACCTATCATGAGTGGCAAAATTCAATATTTCACGCTAGCGATAGACATTGTCAATCGTGCCATATGCCTAGTATACGTGGGCCAGTTGTTATTGCCAATAACATTTTGAATTTGCCTGGGCGTTCCCCATTCAATCTGCATAAATTCGTAGGTGCAAATTCGTTTATGTTACAATTAATGAAAGCGAATAAGGCTGCACTAGATATTTATGCAGAGAATATAAATTTTGATAGTACCATAGCCAATACCATAGATTTATTAGAGAATAAGACCTTAATGGCACAATTAAATTTAGTGCAATGGTATGGAGATTCTATAGTAGATTTTAATGTAAAATTAAAGAATTTAGCTGGCCATAAATTCCCTTCGGGGTATCCTTCTCGACGTGCATTTGTGCAGTTTGTGGTTACAAATACACAAGGAGATACAGTGTTTATTTCTGGACTTTTAAATAATCAATTTGATTTAATACATCAGGATCCATTATATGAACCACATTATGATTTAATAGATTCAGAAGATAAAGTACAGATTTATGAAATGGTAATGACAGATGTGCTAGGTAATAGAACAACCTTACTTAAAGCCGCAGCCAATACAGTAAAGGATAATAGATTAGTACCAGAGGGCTTTTCGAATAGTTCATCTGTTTACGATACTGTTAAGATAGTAGGAATTGGGAGCGATTTAAATTTCAATAATGATGGGAATATAGGTTCTGGTACAGACCAAATTACCTATAGAATAAAAGTGCCTGAAGGGACAACTGCAATTAATGTATATACTAAAGTATATTATCAATCAGTTCCACCGTCGTGGGTAGAAGATATGTTTGAAATATTAACCCCTTCGATTCAATTATTTAAAGATATGTATATGGCGGCCAATAAGGCCCCTGTATTGGTAGCTTCAGATCAGTTATTGCAGGTACAAAGACCTGGAGTTTCGGTATTAGAATATTCAAAATCTAATCTAATTATTATATACCCAAATCCGAATTTAGACGGATTGATGAATATACGCAAAGAGAAAGGAATTGAAATTTATTCCATCGAAATTTATGATTCAAGCGGAAGGTTAATAGAAGCAATATCGAACCCAAGCGATGAGATATTGAAGATGCGAATTAATTCGAAGGCCGGACAGTATTTTATTCGCATACATACTAATTATGGAACATCTACCCAAAAAATAATCAAACTCAATTAATAAAAACATCCTATGAAAACACCTAGTACCCCAAAATGGATTTTAATGAGTATACTAAATTTGACGAGTATACCATTTATCTTTTCTCAAATCACCTTTAGCAATTCAAGTTCATTAGTACCATCAGTAATACATTCGGGGAATGCAATTACGGTTATGGATGTTGATGGAGATGGATTAGACGACATATTTGTTTTAGATAATTCGAAACAAGCAAAAGTTTTCAAGCAAAAAATTGGAGGAAACTTTGTTTTACAGAATGGAGTAAGTATGGGTGGTAGTTCTGCATGGTCGATGGTAGTGGGTGATTTAACAGGAAATGGATATAAAGATGTAGTTGGAGGATTTAATGGGAATGCTACATTATCTAAGAATTCAGGTTCTAGTTTTACGGCTGCAACTACCATTACGGGGTCGAATTATTTTCTACAAAACATGAATTTAGTGGATGTAGATAATGATGGAGATTTAGATTTATTTGGATGTAATGATGTTGGGTTGAGTAAAATTTGGTTAAATGATGGGAATGGAAATTTTACGGTATCGAATATTATAAATTTTGACGTTACTCCAACGGATGATAGTGGGAATTATGGGTCGGTTTGGAGTGATTTTGATAATGATGGAGATTTAGATTTATACATTGCAAAATGCAGACAAGGGGTTAACGACACGAATGATGCAAGACGCATTAATATATTATTTGTGAATAATGGGAATGGAACATTTACAGAAAATGCTGCTGGCATGGTTTAAAGATAAAGTCGCAAAGTTGGACAGCTAATTTTGAAGATATAAATAACGATGGTTGGTTTGATGTATTAATTACCAATCATGATGTACAAACTATGTTAATGTTAAATAATGGAGCTGGACAATTTACAAATATCAATGTAGGTAATGCAGCGGGATTAAATATAGCATTTACTCCATATGAAAGTAAGATGGCTGATTTCGACAATGATGGTTATGTAGATGTGCTATTTAGTGGCTCAACGGCATCGGGTACTTCTGCAAGATTATTTAGAAATAATGGAGACAATACCTTTTCGCCAGTACCGAATGCATTTCCGACAAATAAAACTATACATTCATTTGGGGTAGGAGATTTGAATTTTGATGGAAAATTAGATATATATGCTGGGTATGGTACAGGTTATAATACACCGTCAAGTATTCCAGATATACTTTGGCTTAATAGCACAGATAATGCAAATCATTATGTAGTGTATAATTTACAAGGGACAACAAGTAATAGAGATGCGGTAGGTGCAAGAGTTTTTATTTATGGACCTTGGGGAGTTCAAACCCGAGAAGTTAGAGTAGGAGAGAGTTATGGTAATTGTAATTCATTACAATTACATTTTGGTTTGGGTACTGCAACGAGTATAGATTCTACGATAATTAAATGGCCTTCGGGCACAAAGACAAAATTTGTAAATCAAGGTGTAGATCAAGTGTATCATGTAAAAGAGGGCGATTGTATTTCTCCGCAAGCGAATGTGAACATAATAGGAACTCCTTACTTATGTAATGGAGCATCTGTAACCATAGAAGCTCCAAGTGGTAATGGATATACGTATTTATGGAATACTGGTGCAACTACGCAGAGTGTACAAGTTTCTACTACAGGAGAATATAGTGTGCAAGTAAAGTCGGGGAATTGTAAAACATGGTCACCAAAAATTTTAGTAGAAGCCAATCCAGATCAAACTCCAAGCATCAATATACAAGGTTCAACCACAATATGTGAGGGCGAAGTAGTTGTATTAGAGGGCCCTGCGGGTATGAGTGCATATGCATGGAATTCGGGAGAGATGACACAAAGTATAATTGTTTCACAAACAGGTGATTATTTCTTGACAGTTTCGGGTTATTGCGAAGATTTTACATCTTCAATGGTTCACATAGAGGTATTGTCTAATCCGCTTCCAGTTGGAACAGGCGACGAAGTATTTATGTCGGGTTCAGGAACATTAAGTGCTACGGGTTCGAATATTGAGTGGTACGATGCAGCAAGTGGAGGAAATTTAGTAGGGACAGGTAATACATTTATCACACCTGTTTTAAATAATACCACCACATATTATGCTCAAAATGTAGTTTATTATCCAGGTGATACCTTAAACGTGGGGCAAGTTTCGCATAGTGGGTCATCGGATTATAGTGGATCGAATTCAACGGTTTCGATTACAAGTTTTGAAGTGTATGAGCCATTAACCATTACGTCATTCAAAGTATATACAGATAAAGCAGGAACGCGTGTAATAGAAATAAAAGACCTAAGTGGAAATGTAGTAGCTAGCGAGAGTGTGTTTATTCCAATTACTACCTTACTTTCTGGAGGATATTATAGAGTTCCGGTACATTTATCTTTAAATCCGGGTAATTATACCATTTCGACCAATACAGATTCCAATATGGTAAACTTAGGTTATGCGGGGCCAAGACTAAAAAGGAGCAATGGAGGAGGAGTTGCATATCCGTATACCTTAGCTAATTATTTATCTATTACTGGTACAACAGAAGGGAATTCCTTGTATTATTATTTCTACGATTGGGAAGTTGAAGTAAATGCTAATAATTGTGTAACATCTCGCGTACCAGTAACTTTGAAAGTATTAAATGATGTAGGTGTGCACGAATCATCGAATTCGAACATTAGCATATATCCAAATCCAACAAATTCATTGTTGAACATTAAAGGTCAAGATGGAGTAACTATAGAGAAAGTACAGGTAATAGACCTAATGGGAAAAGTGATAACGAATAAAATAATTAATGCAGAGAATACCACAATTAGCTTAGAAAATATACCAAGTGGTTTATATGTGATAAAGATAAAAGATTCAGAGAAGGAGCACAGTGCAAGGATAATTAAGCGATAGGAGTTAAAAGTGGATGATATGTTAAATTGAGATTGAAAATAGCTTAAATAATAAGCTGCTTTCGGGCATATTATTAACTTTATGGCAAATTTTAAAGAAATGGCATATCAAAATATTTTAGTTGATAGAAAAGGAACAATAGAGTATATCACTATTAATCGTCCAGAGAAATTAAACGCATTAAACAGAGCAACGATAGAAGAGTTAAGCAATGCATTTAAAGCTGCAAATTCAGACAAAGAAGTTCGCGTAATCATATTAACGGGTTCTGGAGAGAAGGCATTTGTTGCGGGTGCTGATATATCAGAGTTTGCGCATTTTAGTCCTGAAGAAGGAAAAAATTTAGCGGCTGTTGGTCAGGAGACCTTATTCAACGTAGTTGAAAACATGACTAAACCGGTTATTGCGGCGGTAAATGGATTTGCATTAGGCGGAGGTTTAGAATTGGCGATGAGTTGTCATATTCGTATTGCTTCAGAAAATGCGAAAATGGGATTACCAGAGGTTTCGTTGGGGGTGATACCAGGATATGGTGGAACTCAAAGGTTACCACGTTTAATTGGGAAAGGACGAGCTTCACAATTAATATTCTCGGCAGAGATGATAAATGCAGATACGGCAGAGAAATGGGGATTAGTGAATAAAGTAGTTCCTATTTCAGAATTAATAAACGAAGCAACAGCTTTAGCAGAGAAGATTTCAAAGAATTCACCAACGGCAATAGCTCAAGCAATTTTGGCAGTAGAGGCTGGATTTGCGGCGAATAAAGATGGTTTCAAAAAAGAAATTGATTGTTTTGGAAATAGCTTCAATACGAAAGATTTCAAAGAAGGAACAACGGCATTCCTTGAGAAAAGAAAACCTAATTTTATCGGAGAATAATCTCTGAAATAGAGCATGAGTAGATTAAAACAGCTAGCTGGTCAGACTGCTATTTATGGGGTTACCAATATATTAGGCAGGTTGATTAGTTACCTATTAACTCCTATATTAACATCAATATTTCTGCCTGGTCCACTTGGCGTTCAGGCAGTTTTTTATTCGTATATAGCCATATCTATAGCTATGTTGAGCTTTGGTATGGAAACGGCTTTATTCCGGTTTTCGAATTTAGAAAATGCTAATAAACCTAAAGTATTTGCTACGGCACAAAGTTTTGTGACCTTCGTTAGTGTTTTCTTCCTACTTATTTGTTTAGTATTCTCATCTCAAATAGCCAACTTGTTTGGTTATCCTGATCATAGCAATTATGTATTATACTTTGCAATAATTGTTTTTCTGGATACCTTAAGTGCAGTACCTTTAGCTAAGTTAAGAGAACAAAATAAGCCTGCTAAATTTGCACTCATTAATATACTAAACATACTAATCAACTTCGGGTTAGTAATGTTTTTCTTAGTCTATTGTAGAGGTTTATACTTAAAGGGAGGCTCAGAATCGTTAGGAATATTCAGTAGTATTTATAAGCATGATATTGGGATTGGATATGTTTTCATTGCTAATATTATAGCGAGTGCAATTAAGTTTTTATTGCTTTCTCCTATTATTTTTAAGAATGGAATTAAAGCTGACAAAGAGTTACTGATAAGTATGCTAAAATACACAACTCCATTAGCAATTGGAGCTTTAGCTTATATCATTAACGAGAAGGCTGATATTATCTTCTTAAAACAATTATTACCAATAGAAGAAGGAGATATTCAAGCTGGAATTTATGGAGCAAATTATAAATTAGCAATACTGCTTACCATTTTTATTCAAGCATTTAGATACGCTGCTGAGCCATTTTTCTTCAGTTTATATGGAGATAAGGATATGCCACATACTTTAGCAAAAGTGATGGATTTCTTTGTATGGTTCTGCTTAATTCTATTCTTAATAGTTACTCTTTATTTAGATGTTTTTAAATGGGTGTTTCTTCGTAAACCAGAATATTGGGTTGGTTTAGATGTAGTTCCTATTTTACTTATGGCCAATGTTTATAATGGGATATATCAGAACTTAAGTATATGGTATAAGTTAGGTGGTAAAACCATGTATGGCATGTATTTCTCAATAATTGGAGCATTAATTACCATAGTTTTAAACATCGTTTTAATACCTTATTTCGGATTTAGAGGTTCGGCTTGGGCAACTTTGCTATGTTATTTTAGTATATCAGTAATTTCGTATATAGTTGGACAGAAATATTATCCTGTTCCGTACAGAGTATTGAATATTCATAAATACATCTTTTTAAGTATAGTTATTTATGGGTTAACTCGATTTATACCAGCCGATAGACCAATTTTATACTATAGCGTAGCTACGGCAGCTATAGGATTATTTATTTATTGGCTATTTAAGAATGAAAATAGTTTAAAGTCGATATTAATTGCATTAAAGAATAAATATGGAAATCAAAATAGTAAATAATTCTACCAACGAATTGCCATTTTATGCAACTGTAGGTTCTGCTGGGATGGATTTAAAAGCGAACTTGGAAAGTCCGGTGATTTTAGCTCCCATGGAAAGAAAATTAATTTCTACGGGACTTAAAATTCAGTTGCCACAAGGGTACGAAGCACAAGTTCGTCCGCGTAGTGGATTGGCACTTAAGCATGGTATAAGCGTTTTGAATTCTCCTGGCACTGTCGACTCAGACTACCGCGGTGATATTGGGGTAATCTTAATTAATTTGAGTAATACTCCATTTGAAATAGTACCCGGAGAACGAATAGCTCAGTTAGTAATTGCTAAACATGAGCAAATTACCTGGATTCCTGTAGAAGCTTTGGACGAAAGTGATCGTGGTGAAGGTGGATTCGGAAGCACGGGTAAATAAGTGCGCTTTCAGAAACGTTTTTTATACAAATTATAAATAAAAAAAGGCTTACATATAGTAAGCCTTTTTTAGGTATTTGGTTTCTCTTATTTGAAACAATAGATTCGCATCATAGCGAATATATGTGTAGTTAAATTAATTTTTCACAAAAGACTTACTGCTCCTTTTGCCTTTGTATTTACATTCAATTTTATAAACACCAGTTGAAAGATCAGTGACATCTAAGATGATATTATTATCAGATTCAACTTTTTGTGTTTTGATTTTTCTTCCAGTTACATCGTAGATATTTAGGGTTACTGTTCCATTCCAATTACCTTTAATATTTAAATATTGGCTTGTTGGGTTAGGATACATTTCGAAAGCTAGACTTGCATGATTTTCTATGCTTGAGCAATCTAATACATTAATGGTTAATGAATCTACCGATTCGCAACCTTCAGAGTTTACACCTGTTAAGTAATAGGTAGTAGTTGTGCTAGGGGAGAATGGCATACCATTAATTACACCATTCGACCATGAATAAGATTCTGCATTTCCAGAAGCTAAAACAATAGCAATGGCACCTTCACAAATAGTTTGATCTTCGCCAGCTTCAACCGTAGGTACTGGCAATACATCAATTTGAATAGAGGCGTTAGATGAGCAATTTAAAGCATCAGTAACATGTAAGTTATAAATGGTTGGTTGAGTTGGGGAAACTAATATTGCACTTTGGTTATTATTTGGAATGGAATCAGTAGATGTCCAAGTAAAATTATAGGGATAGGAACCTCCACTGATATTTGCAGAAATTAGAGTGCTTTCGCCTAAACAAATACTATTTTCACCATCTATTTGAACTAGGAAGGAGTTAAATTGGGTTTCAGTAATTGTAGGTTCTACACTTGGTTTATTTCTTAAATAATACCAGAAATCGACATAGCCATAATGAATATTTGATAAAACGGATGTTGGGAAAGTATTTTGGTTACAGTTATTACAATATCTCATATCTAAATAAGTGATATGTTGCCCTGATTGTCCAGCTGCACCAAATAAATAACCATCAGAAGATCCAGAATGTATAGTTACAAGATATTCTGTATTTGGATTTAACCAAATTGGATTATTGTTATCGATATAAGTATACACATTTGGAGTTCCTGGAACTGAAGTTTGGCGAAGTATAGATTGAGTATTAAAATCAAATAAAGTTACGTACTGATTTGTTGAGTTTTGAGTTCTTTTCCCGAAATGAGTAACAAGAATATCTTGGTTAGGTTTAAATCTAAATCCGCGTTGCGAGTTAGAAGAACCTCCTGAATTTCCTCCAGAAACACTATCGGTTGCTGAATGTGGCCCATTAAATGTATTATTTAAATCAGAGCCAGCAGTTGCATTAGGGTTACCATAGAACATGTAAATTGATTTAGTTTCGTTAGCCCCTAAACTTGGTAATTTAACCCAAATGGTAGTATTGGGAGTGTTTATTCCGTTTTCAATCCAATAATTTAATGGAGAGCTTCCATCACAATTTTCGGCAAAGCGAATATCACTACCATCTACTTTCATTTCATTTGCTGAAAATAAGTGCTTGCGTGTTCAGGACAATTTGGACCTGAGTGTTCAGCGTCGTGCTTCCAGAGTTGTCGGTAATTGAGAATTGTTTGGAGTGGCTCCAGCCAGCTAATCCTTGAGAGAAAGAAGTTAATTGGAAAAAGAAAAATAAAGGGATGATAATACCTTTAAGCAGAGATTTCTTCATATGAGTTTTAGTTAATAGTTTTTTTAATAGTGTTAATATAAATGTATTTTATCAATTTTATATATGTTTTTCTGTTTTTTTTCACATTAACTAAAATTGTAATGTCTAGAGAGTTTTATTTTTTTGATTAACTCAATATGCTTATAAGAGTCACAATGACTGGTAGTGTCACAATATTATATATCTAGCGGTTGATTTATTATGGATAAAAAAGCAATTAACTGAAATGATATGGGATAAGGATTGCTCCCTCCGGTCGCTGACCATAATGGGAGGCAGCCCAAAGTAAAAGCGAAATTGCTTCGCAATTTGCTTTTTTTATGCCTCATCGCTCCTTAAAGCCTGCGGCTTTAGTCGCTATAAGGCATAAAAAAAGCCGCTTAACAGCGGCTTTTACTTTGTAGCGAGGACTGGACTCGAACCAGTGGCCTTCGGGTTATGAGCCCGACGAGATACCTACTTCTCCACCTCGCAGTGTTTATAGTGCAAAAGTACAAAAAAAATCATTACAACCAAGTTTTTCTCGATTAAAAATTTTATTTGTGATAAAAAAAATCACGAACTAGACCTTAATTAATTCGTACTTAAGTAAATTAAACTTTATTTCCCTTTCTTATCTTTGTAAGATAATTTGGCATTTATGAAAAAAGAGGAAGTACCACAAGACGACGGCTTATTGCAAGGCAAAACGCGGGACTTATATTATGTGCTCGACGAAAATGGGAACTATGTTAGTGCCCTAAGTACCGGATGGGAACCTAAAAACATAGTAATGCAACAAGCTTGGGATTTGATAAATGAATCAGTAGAAGAAGCAAAAAATAAAGTTTTAAATAAAGAAGCTTCTCCTCTGCTTTACCATATGGAGAAAAACCAGATGGATATTAAACTTCTCGCACAATACACTAATATCAATAAAAATAAAATTAAAGATCACCTTAAGTTTGGTGGACTTGACAATGCCTCTGAAGCCGACCTACAAAGCTATGCAGATGCTTTCCGCATTTCTATCGACCAACTTAAATCGATCAATTAAAATACATGACTGATATAAAATTCGAACATAAACAGTCGGCACACTGCGAAAATGGTGTGACCGCCAATCTTTTTACTTTTCATGGATTAAAAATATCTGAACCTCTTGTGTTCGGTATTGGCTCTGGGCTTTTTTTCGCTCATATGCCTTTTATGAAACTTACTGGAATTCCGGTAACAGGCTTCAGACCCATGCCAGGAATCATCTTCCAACGCGCTGCCAAAAAATTAGGCATCAAAATGAAGGTGAAAACCTATAAAAACCCTAAGCAAGCTATGGCCGACCTCGACGCAAATCTTGCTAAAGGTATCCCTACGGGCTGTGTTGTTGGTGTATTCCACCTTACCTACTTTCCCGAACCATACCGCTTCCATTTTAATGCGCATAATTTAGTTGCTTTCAAAAAAGAAAACGACCTCTATTATATCTCTGACCCAGTAATGGAAAACATTACAACTCTTACCTATAAAGACTTTGAACGTGTTCGTTTTGCCAAAGGAACTGCCGAACCTAAAGGTAAAATGTATTGGCCTATATCTGTTCCAAAAGAGGTCAATCTAAAAAAAGCTATCATTAAAGGTATTCGCAAAACTTGCTACGATATGACTGAGATTCCCTTGCCTTTCTTTGGTGCTAAAGGAATTCATTACTTAGCTAAACAAATGTTGAAGTGGCCTAAGAAAATGGAGGAAAGAAAAGCGCTGCAATACCTTGGTCAGGTTGTTCGTATGCAAGAAGAAATTGGTACCGGTGGGGCTGGTTTTCGTTTTATGTACGCCGCTTTCCTTTTCGAATGTTATACGATTTTCCAAGATGAACGCTTTAAACAATTTAGTATGGAAATGACTCAAATTGGTGATCTTTGGCGCGAATTTGCTATTGAAGCAAGTAGATTGGTAAAGAATAGAAGTAGATCTGGCTCAGACTGGGAGAGCGTTTCGAAACTCCTCCATAATATAGCCGATAAAGAACAAGATACTTTTGAACGCCTTTATAAATTAGCTAAAGAGTGGGACAAGAAACTGTAAATATTATTCAGGTTCAAAACCTAAGTAAATCCTATAAAGGCAAACTTGAACCCGTTCTGAATTCACTAAATCTAAAGGTTCCTAAAGGCGAATTCTACGGAATACTTGGGCCCAATGGCGCAGGTAAAACAAGTTTGATGAATATACTCTGCGGCCTAATTAAAGCAAATGCTGGTTCCGTTTCGGTACTTAATGCAAACCCAATTACTTTCTCTAATTTAGATAAAGTTGGAATAGGAGTAGTACCTCAGGATATTGCTCTGTACGATAAATTAAGCGGACGTGAAAACTTACTCTTCTTCGGAAATGCATATAGAATTCCTCCTAGAATTCTTAAGCAAAAAATTGATGAGTATACTAAGATTTTTGGCTTGGAGCATGCTATGAATAGACCACTTGGTACATATAGTGGAGGAATGAAACGTAGGGTGAACCTTATGCCGGGAATTTTACATGACCCTGAAATTCTATT
>Ga0079224_100004461_pt1 | contig 18111 bp, 15 predicted proteins | sample Stecom2015_FD_80414 | JGI IMG/M metagenome (GOLD analysis project Ga0079224, IMG submission 80414) | Agricultural soil microbial communities from Utah to study Nitrogen management - Steer compost 2015 | ecosystem: Environmental > Terrestrial > Soil > Agricultural land | place: USA: Utah...
GAAATGACTCGCGGTGCCCCTTGATCGTCATCAATGCGTTCGTGGACCGCTCGCGTCACTCAAACGACGCGTCGTGGCCACGTCGAGTGCCTATCTCCCTCACCAGCGCTTCCGATGATTCATCGAACGACGTCTGCGTGGCGCACGCTCGCGCCAGCGCTCCTCCTCGCGCTCAGCGTTCCTGCCGCAACAAGTGCGGCTCAGGGCACGCCGGCTTCCGCAAGTGAGCGAGCCATTGCCTCTTCCAGCGTGCTCCCCGGCGAATTCCGAGCGGCACCGATCGTGTTTTCGCCCACCGGACCGATGATCCGTGGCCAGGTCGTGGGCACCTCGGGGCACTTCGACTCGCCCTCTTTCGCCAAAACCGACCAGATTCAGTTCCAGGATCGCATCTACGTGGTGCCGCCGGGCGGAGCAAGCCTCGGCATGAGCTTCGTGGTCGTGGACTCTGTGGCAACCCTTCCCGGCGGCGGCATCGTGATGCTTCCCACCGGCGTCGTCCGGATCGAGCGTGCGGCCGACGGACAGGCAGCCACTGCTCGCGTGGTGGAGCAGTTCGCCCCGATGCGCGTGGGCCAGCACCTGCTCAGCATGGAGAACGTGCCGCCCGCTACGCCGAATCCGTCGCCCGTTTCGGAGCCTGTCGGAGCGCGCGTAGCCTGGCGTCCGGGAGCACCGGCACTTCCAGGTGTGCTGCAGTGGATGGTGCTGGAGCAGTTCGAGGGCACCACCTATTCCCCCGGAGATCGAATCACCCTCGTTCGCACCGCAAAGGAAGACACCAGGTATGGCGTCACGCTTCCCGAAGAGGAGCTGGGTGAGGCGATCGTGGTACGCAGCGGAACGCACGGCGTAACCGCGTTGCTCCTGAACATGGAGCACGGAGCCATCTCCGAGGGCACGGTCGCGAGACGGTCTGCGCGCGGCAACTGACCTCCGCAGCCAGGAACGCTGAGCATCGGCGCCATACCCGAACGGGTATGGCGCCGATTCAGTATGTGTGCGGGTGGTGATCGAAACCGGCACCCGGCCGTCATACTGAATCACCTGGATGCGACACAGGGACTGGACGCCATTCAGCCCGCGCACGCGACCGCATTCCGCGGTCGTTCAACGCCAGTTCACAGCGATGATCGCGCAGCAGTGAATTCGCGTGACCAACCGCACGCTTCCCTTCGGTATCAAGCTGAAAACGTGCTCCCGCACCAGTTACATTATCGGGCTGTTCCACACCTTCACCCTGCCACACGGCCGGCGTGGCAGCCTGTTCACCTCATCCGGAAGAATTGATGCCGAGAGCACTCGTAACGGGTGGCGCGGGATTTATCGGCTCGCACGTAGTCGAGGCGCTGATAGCGGAAGGCTTTGACGTCGAAGTTCTCGACAACCTGTCCAGCGGAAAGAGGTCGAACCTGCCGCCGGGTGTGAAGCTGTATGAGGCGAGCATAACGAGTCCCGAGGCCGCCGACGTCGTGCGAAGCGGAGGCTTCAACGTGATGGCGCACCTGGCTGCACAGATCGACGTGCGCAAGAGCGTAGCAGATCCGGCCTACGACGCCACGGTCAACGTGGTGGGCACCACCAACCTGCTCGAAGCCGCCCGCTCTGCAGCCGTTCCGCCACGCGTTCTCTTCGCATCCACCGGCGGTGCCCTGTACGGAGACTTCGTCACGCCGCCGAACGACGAATTGTTCGCCAAGGACCCGGAGTCGCCTTACGGGATCGCAAAGCTGGCTGCGGAGTACTACCTGGCTTACTACGGCCGGCTGCACGGACTTGAAACAGGTGTCCTTCGCTTCGCGAACGTATACGGGCCCAGGCAGGATCCGCACGGCGAAGCTGGTGTCGTAGCCATTTTCTGTAATCGCATACTCACGAATACCGCACTCACCGTGTTCGGCGATGGTTCGCAAACGCGGGACTACGTGTTCGTGAAGGACGTGGCGCAGGCAATGGTGAAGGCGGCAACCCGTCCGCTTCCACCGGCCGGCAAGCTGGACGCACGCGCCTGGAACGTTGGCACCGCGGTGGAAACCTCGGTCACCCGCCTCGCGGAAATCCTGCAGCAGGCAGCGGGCAGGGAAGTGGGCATCGAGTTCGCGCCTGCCCGCCCGGGTGAACAGAAGCGCAGCGCAGTGAAAATTGACAAAGCCTTGCTCGAACTCGGCTGGGCACCGGACGCGACCCTCCAGGCAGGGCTCGCAGAGACCTTTAACTGGTTCGCCGAGCGGGCCGCATCCACCTCATCCAACGCATGAATCCGTTCCTGATCGCGCAGGTCGCCGGCGCTGTACCCACCACACCATGGCAGATGGTCACGCAGGCCAGCCCCATCGAGCAGGGTGTGCTCGTGGTGCTCGCACTGCTCTCACTGGTGAGCTGGATGATCATCCTGGCCAAGGCCGTCGAATTCAGGCGTGTGGGCCGGGCGGGGGAGCGATTCATGGCTGATTTCGAACGCGCACAGACGCTGGACGAGGCTATCGGTGCTGCCCGCCGTGCCCCTCCGGGACCATTCAGCCGGGTGTTCGAAAGAGCGCGCCTCTTCCTCGTGGAAACCGTACCCGCCCTTGCGGGCACGTCCGAGCGGGCAGCCAGGTTCAGCGGTTCCCAGGTGGAAGCGCTCCGCTATGTGCTGGATTCCGAAACAGCCGCCGAACGCGACCACCTTGGCCGCTTTCTGCCCTGGCTCGCAACGATCGGCTCCGTGAGCCCACTGCTCGGCCTGCTGGGCACGGTGTTCGGGATCATATCTGCGTTCCTCGGGGTAGCGACCACAGGCTCGGGGAATCTCGCCGCTGTTGCTCCCGGCGTTGCCATTGCACTCACAGCCACGGCTGCTGCACTGGCGGTGGCCATTCCGGCCGTGTTCGGCTACAACATCTTTGCGAACCGGCTGAACCGCGTTGAGGGCGACCTCGAAGGCTTCGGTTCCGAGCTAATCGCACTGCTCGTGAGAGAGGGACGGATCTGATGTCATCACGGCGCCGGGGAAGGAACCGGATGCAGATCAACGCCGAGATAAACGTGGTGAGTCTCATCGACGTGATGATGCTTCTGATGATCATCTTCATGATCACGGCGCCCATGATGCAGGGCGGAATCGACGTGGCTCTCCCGCAGGGTGAATCACGACCGCTCGACGCTCGCAGCGGCCTGGTAGTGTCGGTTACGCAGTCCGGAGCCATCTACGTGGGGGACATCGAGCTTACGTACGGTCAGTTCGTGGAGTCGTTCTCGGTGTTCGCGGAAGGCAAGATGGATCAGGGTGTGTATCTGCGGGCAGACGAGAGTGTTGACTACGGTACCGTTGCACGCGTGCTCGCACACATGCGGGCCTCGGGTGTGGGCGATATCGGAATGGTCCTGGAGCCCGAGGCAATTCGCTGATGGCTCAGCGGGCGCGCGCAGCTGAACGTCCGGCGCTCGGGTACACACTCGGCGCGTCGGTGCTTCTGCATGCCGGTCTCGTTGCCCTGACGATGCTGGCGGTTCGCAGCACCGCCGGCGACGGGCTTGCGCGTCCCCCTGTTTACAAGGTGTCGCTGGTGGCGGCGCCAGCCGGACCGCGGCAGATGGGCGTGGTACAACCGCCGGCGAGCGAGCCGGTACCTGCACCGGCGGAGCCGCAGCCCGCTCCACCGGCCCCTGAAGTTGTGCAGCCCACCACCATGCCGCCGCCACCCTCGGAAAAGGCCCCGGCGGAGCGACCGCCGCAGCGCGCGACACCGAACATCACGGAGAAGAGTGCGCCTGTTCCGCGCGACGCACCGGTTGCGGGTGGCGGGCCGGAGGGTGGCCGCGGGACGGACGTGGCAAACGTTCAGCTGCGAGGGATCGACTTTCCCTACCCGGCTTATCTGGAAAACGTTGTACGGCAGATTGCTGTACGTTTCAAGCCAGACAACGCACGCAGCTATACGGCCGAGGTTCACTTCAAGATCAATCGCGACGGGTCTGTGTCCGAACTTCGACTCATCAAGCGCTCTGGCGACTTTCTGTTCGACCAGGAGGCGCTTGGAGCAGTAGAGTCAGCAGGGAAGGACCGCGTGTTCGGCTCGTTGCCCGGCGGGTTCTCGGATGACATCCTGCCCGTGTTCTTCAGCTTCGACCCCAAACTGATTCGCTGATGCACCATCGACTTCTTGCGCTCGTGGGCTTTGCCGCGGTAGCGCTTTCAATGCCGGCCGCTGCGCCTCTTCATGCACAGGAAGAAGTGGAAGGCGTGCGCATCGGACTCACCTACGATCCAACGGCCAAGCCGGGAATCGTGGTTCTGCCCGTGGCAGGAGCGGGCGGTGATTCCATACGCGCCATGCTTCAGCGCGACTTTGACTACGGCGATCGAATCAACGTGATCGGCGGGCAGGGGAGTGACCTGAGCATCAGCCCCGGTGCCGACGGCAGGCCTAACTACCCGCTGTACGCTCGCCTGGGCGCAACCGGCATCGTGCAGGCAGCCGTTACTGCTGCCGGTGGTCTCACCGTGCAGGTGCATGACGTCAACAAGCAGAACGTGGCGCGCACTCGCTCGTTCCAGCTTCCGTCCGCTTCACAGGCTGCGGAGTGGCGACTCGCCGTACATGCGGTCGCAGACGAGATCGAGTCATGGGTTACCGGAGTACGCGGAATTGCCGCCACACGAATCGCGTATACGTCGAATGGGCGTATCAGGCTTGTGGACAGCGACGGTCACGTGGTGAACACGGTGGGCGGTGACGGCATCGCACTCTCGCCCAGCTGGCACCCCACTGGCCGTTTCGTGGCCTTCGGCCTCCTTCAGGACGACGGTGTTCGCATCGTGATCCACGACGTCCAGGCCGGAACGTCTCGCATTCATCCCCACTCCCGCCGCGGCACGAACATGGTGCCGGTATTCTCACCGGACGGCTCCAACCTGGCGTACGCCGTTGCCGATGACGGAGGCACGGACATCTACATGACTGCCGCCTTCGCAACCGGGCCCGTTCGGCGCCTGACGGTAAGCCGCGGTCGCATCAGTACTTCGCCAACGTTCAGTCCCGACGGTCGTCGTCTCGCGTTTACCACTGATCGCATCGGCAACCCCGAGGTATACGTGTCCGGAATTGACGGCTCGAATCCGGAGCAGCTTACGCCCTTCAACTTCGGAGACCAGAGCTACCGGAGCAATCCATCCTGGTCGCCGGATAACGTGTCTGTGGCGTTTCAGTCGCGGATTGACGGTCGCTTCCAGATCGTGGCACTGGGGCTGAGGGACCGCCGGGTTCGTCAGCTCACCAGCGACGGGCAGAACGAAGACCCCTCATGGGCTCCGGATGGGCGGCATATCGTGTTCACGTCAACGCGAAGCGGCAGCCGCCAGCTCTGGATCATGGATGCAGAATCAGGACGTGCGCGACAGCTCACGCGCGATGCAGGCGCCCGACTCGCTTCCTGGTCGGGAAACCTTGGTGGTCGCTTTACAGCCGCTCCGGAACCGGGCGGTGTGAATTAGCTTACCCGCGTTCCGTCGCGACATCCCCCCACTCGGAGCGAACATGATCTCAATCAGGCAAGCACTCTCGCTGGCAGTCGCAGGTGTCCTAACGCTTTCTGCGTGCCGTAAGGATCCGGAACCGGAGCCAATGCCGGAGCCGGAGCCCGCAGTGGTAACCACCCCCACAACGCCGAGCAACGCTGACGCCGAGGCTGCAGCTCGGGACGCGGCCGCTCGTGAAGCAGCAGAGCGTGAGCGTCGCATTGCGGAAGCTCGTGCGTCCCTGCTGGCACCTGTGTACTTCGAGTTCGACCAGAGCGAGCTGTCGGAGAGGGCGCGGGCCACGCTCGACGCCAAGGTGCCGATTCTTGCAGCAAACACGGACATCAGCATCCGCATCACGGGCCACACCGACGAGCGCGGCTCCGATGAGTACAATCTGGCACTTGGTCAGCGTCGTGCAGGATCAGTTCGTCGCTACCTGGAGCAGTTCGGCATTTCCGGTAATCGAATCGAAACCACCAGCGCCGGTGAGGAGCAGCCTGCTCAGATGGGCTCCAACGAACAGGCGTGGCAAATGAACCGTCGTGCCGAGTTCGACATGCTCGGCGGACAGATACGGGTACAGCAGTGAGCGTATTTTCAACGCGCGCTGGCGTGGTGCTCCTCCCGCTGCTTTTCGCAGCGGGAGGGTGCTTCGCCACTCGCAACGACGTGAGAGTGCTGCAGGGCGACATTCGGACAATGCATGAGCAGGGGCTGCGTTCCGACTCGCTCAATCGTGAGGCAATTGCTTCACTCTCCGGCCAATTGGCCGTCATGGACGATTCGCTTCGCGGCCTGAGCACGCGCCTCACGCGCCTGCAGGGCAGCACGCGCGAGGACCTTTACAACATCGGCCAGCTTCTCATCCAGATTCAGGAGCTCACTGGCCAGAGCCAGGCGAGGATTCTGGACCTTCGGGCCGAGCTGGAGCAGCGCAACCGAATGGAGCCCATCATTCCGGACTCCGGAGGAGCCGCCAGTGCGACGCCCGGAGTCTCTGCCGAGCCGCCTGCGCCCGCTGCACCCGGGCCCGCTCAGCTCCTGCAGATCTCGATAGACCAGCTGCGACGCGGCAGTGCCGGAACTGCGCGTCGCGGGCTCGAGGAGCTGCTCCGCCTCTATCCCACGTCAGACCTGGTTCCACAGGCCACTTTCTATCTTGGCGAGGCTCACGCTGCCGAGGGTGACCTGGAGTCGGCTGACAGTGTGTTCGTTCAGGTATACACACGTTTCCCGCGCAGTAACGAAGCTCCCACCGCGATGTACAAGCACGGCGTCTTCCTGGAAGACCAGGGCCGCTCGCAGGAAGCGGAAGCAATCTTCCGCGATGTGGTGGAGCAGTATCCGCGTTCCGACGCGGCGACGCTGGCGCGTTCGCGCCTGCCGTCGAACTGACCCTGATACCCAGGCCCACCAGTATGGCGCAGACAGCTTCAGGCGCCGAGATGCCTTTCCTCGATCATCTCGAGGAACTGCGACACCGAATTCTGAAGTCTCTGGGGGCGCTGGTGGTAGGCGTGGTCATTGCCTTCACGCTGATCACGAAGTACAAGGTTGTGGAGTTCCTTGCCAGGCCGGTACTTCCGTTTCTGATGGATGGCCAGCTGGTCTACACGGGTCCCGCAGACGCATTCAAGATCGTAATGGGCCTCTCCTTCGCCCTCGGACTCATCATCGCCCTTCCGGTGGTGCTGTGGCAGCTCTGGGCGTTCATCTCGCCAGGCCTGTATCGCCACGAAAAGCGCGTCGTGGTACCGATGATCTTCTTCGCCACACTCCTGTTCATGGGTGGCGTGGCACTATCGTACCTGGTGATCCTGCCTCTCACGCTGCGCTTCCTGCTCAGCTTTCAGAGCGACGTACTCGCGCCATTCATTACGGCCAGCGGCTACTTCGGCATGGCAACGTCCATGTCGCTTGCGTTTGGCGCAGTCTTCGAACTGCCGATCATCATACTGGCGCTAACGGCGCTGGGCATCGTAACGCCGCAGATGCTGCACAAGTTCCGCAGACATGCGGTAATAGTCTGCGTGGTACTCGCCGCTTTCATAACGCCCGGGGGCGATCCGATCTCGCTGGCAGCCATGAGCATCCCGCTCTACCTGCTGTACGAGTTCAGCGTGGTGGTGAGTGAGGTGATCTATCGCCTGCAGCGCCGCAAGGCTGCCAAGGCAGCGGCAGACGATGCCGCGGGTGCCGTGGCGTGAGGCTCATGGGAACCGGCCATCGTGCGGCGGGCAATCGTGCGCGACTGCTGCGCGCTCCGTGGCCACTGCTGGTTTTCACGTTCCTCCTGCTTTTAGCACCCGCGCCTGACGCCCTGGCGCAGGAGCCGGTGCCCGCGCCTCCAGTAACCCGCGCAGATTCGCTGCGTGCAGACTCCTTGCGTGCAGATTCGCTGGCTGCCGCACTCCGGCGCGCCGGTGGAGACACGATTCCGCAACGCGATTCCATTCCCGCAGATTCTGTCGGCCAGCTTCAGGTAGACTGGGTGCCTGCTGACTCGGTGATGCAAAGCCTCATGTCGAGGCTCGGTTATACCGTCACTCGCTACCAGGGATCGTACGTTGGCCTGGACGCGCGCACGAACACACTCCTCCTGCGCGGCGACAGCAGTGAACGAGCTGCGGTGGACCGCGGCGACTCCACACTAGTTGTTGGTGACTCAATCCGCTTCAACGACTCCACGCAGGTGGTGGAGGTTCGCGGCGATACCGTGTACCTGAAGGATCCCACGCAGAGCATAGTTGCGCGTGGAAGGCTGGTGTATGACGTAGCGCGGCGGCAGGGACTGGTAACCAACCTGTGTACCACGGTGGAGAACGCGGGTCAGAACTGGTTCGTCTGCGGCGAGCAGGCTGCGATCGTGGGAGATACCACCGGTACCAGCGGCTCGCGCTTCTACGCACACGACAGCCACTTCACCACGTGCGACCTGGAGGTGCCTCACTACCACTTCGAGGCGCGGAACGTAAAGGTCATTCAGGACAGGCTTCTGGTCGGCAGGCCTGCGGTGATGTACGTGGAAGGTGTGCCGGTGGCGTGGTTCCCGTTTTTCTTCCAGGACCTCAGACGCGGGCGACGTAGCGGCTTTCTCGCGCCCCGGCTAGGTGTGTCAACGTTCATTCGTTCGGGCAGCGATTATCGCCGATCGGTAGACAACATCGGCTACTACTTCGCGCTCAATGACTACATGGACGCGAAAACGTGGATGGACTGGCGCTCGGGCGCCCGCCCAACGAGTGGCGACCCGGGCTACATGCGCTTCACGGGGCAGCTTCGCTATACATGGCTGGATCGTTTCATGTCCGGTGACGTGGGGCTTGCCTACACCACGCAGAACGACGGCACGAAGATGCAGCAGTTCTCGTGGGGGCACCGTCAGCGGTTCTCATCGAACACGAGCCTCAACTTCAACCTCAATTACACCACCAACACCACCATCCAGCGGGACAATGCGCTGCACCCGGGAATCTCGCTCGCCACCATCCGCTCCAACGCGAACTTTCAGCAGACGCGAGGTCCTTTCACCTACAGCCTCGGCGGTACGGCGGCGCAGTATCCCGGTAGGGACGCGAAGGACATACAGTTCCCCAACTTTTCCCTGTCTTCCACGCCGCTCTCGGTAGGCGACTGGCTGGTATGGAATCCGCGGATCAGCCTCACGAACAGCCTCACGCTGGACGAGCAGCTCAGCGGTCGCTCGGGAATGCAACTTCTTCCGCAGGCCGGTGGCGGCGTTGACACGCTGATGGTGCAGGGTGATCGCCGGAACACTCAGTTCACCTTCGGTACCCCGCTCCGGATTTTCGGCTGGGACCTGCAGAACACGTTCTCCCTCAGGGACTCGGAAGACAATTTCCCGCAGCTGGTGCAGGTAGTGGATACGCTCTCCCCAACGGGATTCGAGCAGCGCCTATACTCCAGAACGTATTTCACCGCACTCGACTGGCAAACGTCATTCTCCCTGCCAACCCTGCTTCAGGGATCGTGGAACTTCGTGCCGTCGGTGAGCCTGCAGAATGTTGAATCAGGCGCGGGATTCATGGTGCGGAGTGAGCGCACGGGAACGCAGTTCGTTTCACAGTCAAAGCGACTCGTGTACGGTGCGAGCGTTTCACCAACGTTCTTCCGGCTGTATCCGGGAATCGGGCCGTTCGAGCGCTTCCGCCACGCTGTTCAGACACAGCTCTCGTATGGTTACTCGCCTGCCGCACGCGTAAGCGACGAGTTCCTTGCGGCCATTGGCCGTGACCCGCGCGGTTACCTGGGCGCGCTGCCGCAAAGCCAGCTTCGGCTGTCGGTGAACACCAACATCGAGGCCCGATATCGCAGCCGCGAAGCGGCCGCAGATACGTCCGGTTCGCCTTCTCGCCAGTCATCCCAGAGCGACAAGATCCGACTGCTCACACTGAACCTCTCGTCGCTGGGCTACGATTTCTTCAAGGCAGACTCCACTGGCAACGGTCTCACCAACCAGACGTTCAACTACAACATTCGCTCCGACCTCCTCCCGGGCTTCGACCTGAGCGTGGACTACGACTTGTTCAAGGGGAGCGTGGTGAGCGACACCGCTGTGTTCGATCCGTATCGAACCTCGGTAAGGGCATCGCTCAACGTTGACGCGCAGTCTCCGCTCTTTCGCGGCATCGCCGGTCTGTTCGGTGTGGACGTGAGCCGCACTGCCGCGTCCGAGCAGGTAGGCGGGCGCTTTGACGAGGGTACCGATGCGCTCGGGCAGGATCGCGGTCAGTCCATCGTTGGCCGTGAGAACCGCCTCGCCATGCGGCAGATACCGTCCGGACAGGGATGGCGCGTGGCACTGACTTACAGTTCGAGCCGCAGGCGTCCAGTTAGCGGCGAGAACATCATCATGCAGGATCCCGAAATCGAGTGCGGGCCGCTTTCGTTCAATCCCGTGGCATTCCAGCAATGCCTCGAGCGCGTGCGGCTGAACCCGCCAGACGACGCTCTGGAAACGCCCGGCACCATTGGCCGACCGATTTTCGTGGCCCCGCCGCTTAGTTCGCTGTCTTCCTCACTGTCGTTCAACCTCACGCCAAAGTGGGCAGCCAGCTGGCAGACCAGCTATGATTTCCGAACCAGCGAGTTCGCCACGCACGTGGTTTCTCTGCAGCGCGAATTGCACGACTGGATGGCGAACTTCTCGTTCACCAGAACGCCCATGGGCGCGTTCTCCTTCAGCTTCTTCATCTCGCTGAAGGCCGAGCCGGACTTCAAGTTCGACTACAACCGCCAGTCGTATCGCGGGAACTCCAACTGATCGGGTGGCGGTGCGAGAGCTCGAAATGGACAAGGCTTCCGGCATGGCCCGCATGCCCGAGCTTCCGATTCCATACGCGTTCAGGTTGCCCGCACGTCTCCCAAGCGTCTTGCCAGTGGTGTCCGCCCCCGGTGGGGCGGCCTCGCCGCATTCTCCGTGATCTGCCGGCACGCCTGCTCGGCTCACACGGCTGCTGCTCACGCCCGGACAAGCAATGTCGAACCTCGCCAAGCTTAAGAAGAAGGCCGCTGACCTCGAGCAGAAGAGGCAGCTCGACAAGGCACTCCCGCTCTACCAGCAAATCGTTGATGGTCAGGGCGACGGCGACGACGCCGACGTAGCTCTCTGCAACAGGGTTGGAGACCTCCTTCACCGCGCCGGGCGCGTAAATGAGGCCATCTCCTACTGGGAGCGCGCCGTGGAGATGTACTCCGCGCGTGGTTTCCTCGACAATGCCATCGCGATCTGTCGGAAGATCCTGCGGGCGTCACCTGCCAGCGTGGGTGTGCACCACAAGCTCGGCGTGATGCACGCGAAGAAGGGGCTGCGCAACGACGCCAAGCTCCACTTCCTGGAGTACGCGGACCGCATGCAGCGGCTGGGCGAGATGGACGAGGCCTTCAAGGCGCTTCGGGAATTCGCCGACCTCTGCCCCGAGCACGACGACGTACGTCAGTCGCTCGCTGAACAGCTCATTCGTCATGAGCGCGTTCCGGAGGCTCTGGAGCAGCTGGATATCCTGCACGCCCGCTACCGTCAGACGGGCAGCGTTCCCGAAGCCGAGGCCACCCTCGAGCGTATTCGCTCGCTGGATCCTGCCTATGAACTCCACGCCGTGCTGCCACCTGCAGAGCACGATCAGGAGTTCCTGATGGTGGGTGGCGGACGCGGCAAGAATTCGCCTTCGTCGGGCGCGGGCGATGGCCTCGTGCTCATAGGACCGGAAGCCACGGCAACGCCCACACCGCCCGCGAGCGTTGATGGCATCGAGTTCGGTGGCTCGTTCGAGGCGCCCGCCAGGCCGCGAAGCGAGCTGGATGTGGTAGAGGAGGAATACGAAGATCCGGCAGCCCTGGGAGTCAGCCACGGCGACGACCTCTCGCTGGACGGTTTCGAGCCAACCTCCATGCACTCGGAGCCGAACGCGCGTGACACCGATGCGATGATCTCGCCGGCCAACACGCTGCACCAGCTGGATACTCCCGATCCTGCATTCGCGCTGCCCCCGCGAGCCGGCTTCCAGGACGCGCCAGCCGACGCTGGCGAGATGGAACTTCTGGATGGCGACTTCGACATCGGCGGCAACGACTCTGCGACTGACTCGCAGGCCGGGCACAGTGACGAGGAAGACGTTCGCTCGCACCGCAGCGAAGACGGTGATGCTGCAGCGGAACTGGCTGCCGAGGCTCAGCGGCGCGGACACCAGCCTGACGTGATGGACCAGCTTGGCGTCGGCGACCCTGACGATGCTATTGGCGACCTGCCGCTCATTGACACGGCCGAGCCTTACGAGGCGGAATCGGCTGCAGGCGATGACGGCGCACTCGAGCTGTCGGCATCGGGCAGCGAAGATTCGTTCGAACTGATGCCGGATCTGGAAACCCTCGAGGATTCGCCTTCGGTTGAGGCACTGGAAGAGGACAGCAGTTCGCTCGATGCAGATGCTGCCGCATTCTCAGGCGATCCGGACGCCAGCCTGATCGAACTGCCGGACATCGAGGCAGACGCGCACCTCGACGAGGGTGCAAGCGACTACGAGGAGAGTGCGCCGCTCTGGGATGCGTCGCCGGTGGCGAGCTCGACCAGGGAGAATGCCCCGGGCTGGCGCCGCACGAGTGACATGCTTCGTGCTGATGGCGATACCGAAGGCGCGCTGCGCGAGCTGGATTCCGTGCTGGAAGGATTCCTCAGCACCGGCGACCTGGTAACCGCCGGCGACGTGGTTGACGAGATGATCTCGATAGAGCCGCGCATCGGCTACCATCGTCAGCGCGTGGATCTTGCGTTCAAGGGCGACGACCGGGTGCGGCTGCGCCTGGCGTACGAAGGTCTTGCAGACGCACTGACGGCGGCTGGCGATTCCGTGGAGGCCGCGAGTGTGCGCCAGCGCATGGCCGATCTGGATTCTGCCGGACGTCTGGCTGCTGCCCCGGGAAGTGCAGTATTCGGAGCCGCGGCAGGCAGTGCAGGGCAGGGAGTGCAGGCGCCGCAGTCGCACGCCGAGCCCGCTTCATCGCAGAATGGACTGGCAGAATTCGTGAATCTCGGCGATCTTCTGCGGGCTGACGAGCCGGAGCGCACTACGCGAATGGTGGTGGAGGAGCAGGCGCCGTCTGGCGACGAGCAGGCGGACTTCGCGGAGATGCTGGCGAAGTTCCGGCAGGGGCTCGAGGAGAATGTGGATGCGGACGACTTCGAGAGTCATCATGACCTCGGCGTCGCCTTCCGCGAAATGGGTCTGCTGGACGAAGCCATTGTAGAATTCCAGAAGGCGCTTCGTGGTACGGGCCGCAGGTTGCGGACCTTCGAGGCCCTCGGCGAATGCTTCGTGGAGAAGGAGCAGTTCCAGCTCGCTTCAGCTACATTGCGTCGCGCGCTGCAGGAGACGAACGAGGAAGACGATCAGTTCGTGGGTGTGTGGTACCTGCTTGGTGTCTCCCTCGATGCTCTGGATCAGCGTGAGGAGGCCGTGAAACTCTATGAGAGGGTGCTTGCCGTGGATTATGGCTTTCGCGATGCAGCGGACCGAGTGAACAAGACTGTGCGAGCCGTTTCGTGAGTGTACCGGCGCGTTCGCGCGTTGCCGACGCGCTCGTTGAAATCCAGGCACCGGTGCGGCCACTGCTCGATCGGGTGCCGGACGAGATGTGGCGGATTATCGCGGGTGATGCGCCACTTCTCGCGCAGGTGAGCGAGCACCTGATGGGCATGCGTGGGAAGATGTTTCGTCCCACGCTCACGCTGCTTTCCGCCAGCCTGAATGGCGAGCCGCGGCGCAACGCGCTTACGGTGGCAGCGGTGGCGGAGCTCATACACCTGGCCACGCTTGTTCACGACGATTCCGTTGATCACAGTGCGCTCCGCCGCGGAATGCCGACGATCAACAGCCTTTTCAGTCACCAGGTTGCGGTGATCACGGGCGATTATCTGTACATCCGCGCGTTGGCCGAGCTGGTGGAGCTGGAGACGGTTGAGCCCATGCGCGTGTTCATGCGTGCGTCTCGCGAGATGACTCTCGGAGAAATGCACCAGATCGTGGCAACGAATGCGCTGGGCTTCGACGAGGACGGTTACTACCAGCTCATCCGCGCGAAAACCGCGTCTCTCTTTTCGTCATCCTGCGAGGTAGGTGCCTTGTACGGCTCGCCCGAGTATCGCGAAGCGCTTGCGCGCTACGGACACGAGCTGGGCATGGCCTTCCAGATTGCAGACGATCTGCTGGACTATACCGAGGTCGAGGAGATCACCGGGAAGCCAACCGGCCATGACCTGCGTGAGCACAAGGTGACTCTGCCGTTGATCGCTGCCATGCGGAGCATGTCTGCCTCAGAGATTGCAACCGTGAGAGAGCTCTTCGAGGAGCCCGAGCCGTCGGATGCCGGGATTGCGGAGGTCGTATCGCTCGTGAGGTCGCACGGCGGGCTGGACTATGCGCGCCAGCAGGGGGATTCCTTCGCGCGGAACGCTGAGGTTGCACTGGCTGATGTACCGGCAGGGCCGGCACGTACAGCGCTGCTGGATGCGATTGCCTACGTGATGGACCGCAGGTGGTGATGGCGCGCTCATCAACGGCACGGCACCGGCTTGGCTTTCACCTGATCGTACTCACGATCGGATTCATCGTGGGCGGGTTCCTCACGCAGTTTGCCAGGAAGTTCCTTCCGGCAGGTGCGGTGAAGGAGTTTCTTACCACAGGTGTTACGCCGTCCATTGGCCCGCTGGGCGTGGATCTCGTTATCTTGAAGATGTCCATAGGGCCGATTGCAATTGACGTGGCCCTGCTGAGTCTGGTTGGTGTTCTGATCGCCTACCTGATCGCCCGTTCGCTCTTCTAGGGGGCACTATGTTTGGTAATCTTGGCATGTGGGAGATCATGCTGATCTTCCTGCTCGTCCTCCTTCTCTTCGGGGCCAAGCGCATTCCGGAGATTGCGGGGTCGATGGGTAAGGGGATAAAGGAGTTCAAGAGGAACATCACGGACGTGGAGCGTGCGTTCAAGGAAGCGGATCAGCCACCGGCCATGGAGCAGCGGCGCCCAGCGGATCCGCTACCGGCATCGCAGCAGGATGACGCCGACGTTACGCGGGATCGCGAAGAGCCGCGTCGATTGATGAGTTGAGTCTTTAAACGCTGCCGCCGTAAAACGAGAACGGGCCCCGAGGATCAACCTTGGGGCCCGTTCTCGTTCCGCTGGCGTGAGGCGGATCGCCTCACGCTCGCTGCCGGCGTGATCGCTGCGTCAGATCTGAGTCTGGCGAAGCTTGCGCTGAATCACTGCGCGGTTGTCATCAACGTCTGCCGACTGCCGCAGGCTGATCAGGTAGTCCTGTACGCGCCGCTGGCGCACCTGCTGGGCGAGCAGCATGCGCTGTATCTCGCGCTGCGCTTCCCACTCGCCGCGGTCTGCAACCGTGCGGCTCTCCACGCGCAAGACGTAGATGGCGTTTTCGGTGCGTACCGGTGCGCTCACGGCGCCAACCGGGAGTGCGAATGCTGCACCGATGGCGCGATTACCCTGGCCCAGGCCAGCGTCTCCGGAAACGCGGGTGAACGGCTGCGACGTGGTGATCTCAACGTTGGCTGAGGCAGCAGCGCTCTCGAGCGTGCCTGACGCCGCCTGACGGGCGAAGCTCGACGCGCGCTCAGCGAGAAAGTCCAGCTTCTTCTCTCGTGCCACGCGAGCGAACACCTCGTCGCGCGCATCCTGGAGGGAAGGCACGCCACCCGGGCGCAGTGAATCCAGTCGCGCGAGGAAGTACCCCTCGTCTGCAACTATGAGGTCGCTGGATTCTCCAACTTCCGCGCCGGTGAACGCCCATGCGCTTACGTCGGGAATGGCGCGGCCATCCACCACCAGTCGCTGTCCTTCAACTGCCTGGCCGGTGAAGACACGAAGCCCGAGTTCTGCTGCAGCGCTATCGAAACGAGCGGGCTCCTCGGCCATCGCGGCCATGTTCGCCAGGCGATCAGCAAGGCGATCCGTTTGTACGGCGCTCGAATCGCTTTGCTGAATGGGGATGAGGATGTGGCGAACGGATGCCGAGTCGCCTGCACGCTGATCAACCCGAATGATGTGGTACCCGAAATCCGAAAGGATCGGTTCGGAAAGCTGGCCAACAGGCAGTGCTCGTGCGGCATCCGCAAACTCGGTGACGTACGCCGAAAGCTGCGCGGTGCCGAGATCGCCGCCCTGTATGGCGGAAAGGCTGTCTGCCGATTCCATGCGTGCAACTTCGGCAAAGTCTTCACCGGCAAGCACGCGCTCGCGAACCTGCACTGCACGCGCCATCGAAGCCTGCGAATCTGCCGGCGACACGACGCGCAGAATCTCGACAACCGATACTGCCGCACGACCCGGCCGCTCCAGTTCCGCCTTGTTTGCATCGTACCACTGGCGGAGCTCCGCATCCGAGACGGTTACCGCGGAATCCGGAACGTCTTCAGCGCGGAAGGATGCGTAGGACACCACTGCACTGTCACGCGTGTCCTGCCACAGCCGCCACAGCTCAACGTCGCTCACGTAGGCATCCGTTGCCACCTGCTCGAAGAGCTTGGTGCGCGGGATCTCCTGCCGGTAGTACGCCTCGAGCTGCACGAGGATGCCCTGCTGCTGGGCGGCCGGGCTGGCGAGGAAGCGCTGATACTTGGCGGGATCGAACTGGCCGTCCGTCTGCAGTTCGGGGCTCGCCATGAGCGAGGGTGGCGGGGACAGGCGTGCTGCCTGACGAATCTCGTCGTCCGTGACGCGTATGCCGCGGCGCGCCACCTCCTGGTTGAGAAGCGTCTCGCTCACGAGCTGTTCGAAGGCTTCGTCTTCCACGCGAGAGCGCTCGTCCAGCGTGAGCCCACGACCAATCTCGGCCTCACGTTGCTGCGCGAGCTGCTGCGTGAGCGTAATCCATGCGCCGTAGGTAACGTCATCCCCGTTCACCTTGGCTACGGTGTCTCCGGGGCTGACTGTGGGACGGTCCATCAAACCTTCGAAGGCCATGAGCGCAACGAAGAAGATGAAGACGAATACCCAGATGTACTTCGCGGCGCTCCGCATTTCTTGCAGCACGGCGCTCGACTCCTGACAGGCGAGTAAAAGAGGTTGTTGGCGGAACGGTGTAGCCGGAAAACGTACCTGCAAACATGCGCTAAGGGCAAGTGAGTATGCGACTTCTGATTGACTTGTGCTGCCGGCGCCATGTATCTTGCGGCCGTTCACCCCCGCCATAGAGCGCGCTGCCCTCACGAGGCGTCCCGAGGAGCTGCATGTCCGGATCGGCCCGCACAGACGATCTAAAGCAGAAGTTCCACGAGAATCCCGGGCGCCACTTCGCGGCCCTCGCGAACGAGTATCGGAAGTCCGGTGAACTCGACAAGGCCATTGAGCTCTGTCGGGAACATCTGACTGAGCAGCCTCGGCACCTGAGCGGCAACGTGGTGCTCGGCAAGGCGCTCTTCGCTCGAGGAGACCGAAGTGGTGCACGGGGTGCGTTCGAGGCCGCCCTGATCACAGACTCGGACAACGTGGACGCCCTGCACCAGCTCGCGCTGCTCGCACGAGACGAAGGGCAGGGAGTACTGGCGCTGGATTACGCCAGGCGTGCGCTCGCCGTGGACCCGCAGGATCCCGAGCTGCTGGCCATGGCGTCGGACCTGTCTGCGCCCCCCGACGAGGACGTGGCGCCTCCGTCGTTCGACCCTCGGTCCATGTTCGAAGACCACGTGGCTGCAGTGGCGCCGCCGTCAACGAACCCGTTGTCGCGCTCCAGGGCCGTGGATGAGCTTCTGAAGGACTTGCCGCCCGATGAGGCCCCCGAGGGCGGCAAGACCCCTGAATCGGACCTTGAGGGCAGCGTGGGGGCCGTGGAGGGCATTGCCGAGCCGGGCTCAGCGGCCGAGGTGAGCGTTGGGGAGGCTGAAGCCGGTTCCTCTGCGGAGTTCGGCCCCTCGCCCGAGGTCGGATCCCCCGAGGCGGCCGGTTCTTTCCTGGAAGCCGAGGGCGACGACAAGGCCACGGTTGCGTCGGACGCGGCTTCCACCGAGGACGGACAGTCGTGGGACGACATGACCGCCGACGACGTGGAACTTCCTGATCACCTGATAAGCGACTGGC
>Ga0079224_100004462_pt1 | contig 18109 bp, 12 predicted proteins | sample Stecom2015_FD_80414 | JGI IMG/M metagenome (GOLD analysis project Ga0079224, IMG submission 80414) | Agricultural soil microbial communities from Utah to study Nitrogen management - Steer compost 2015 | ecosystem: Environmental > Terrestrial > Soil > Agricultural land | place: USA: Utah...
ATCTATAGTATTCGAATCAATTTCCATCGCTTTACCATACAATTCCAAGGCATAATAATAATCACCCTTTTGATACTTCTCGTCAGCATGCTTCAAGTATTTTGAAAGCATATTTTGACCGAAGCCGAAAAAAGTCGAAACAAGAAAAATCAGTATTAGATATAATCTGGGCATATTCTATGAATTGATTTTGATGGTTTAAATCTGAAAAGAATATAGCGAACGGCAATTTCAAAACCTCCTCTGACACGACTGGCTTTCGTTAACGTTGAAAAGTTCATGTCATAACTCAACCCAACAAACCACTGCTGATAATCCATTCCAACAGTGATGTATGCAGCATCAAGCGTTCGATACCAAATACCACCGTAAACAGCTCGGTATTTCGATAAACGATTGACTAAGGTGTATTTTACCGATGAACCAAAAATTATTTCACGATAAATCCCTTGAAAACTTAACTGAAAACTCGGTATGATATCCCAATCAAGACCAATAGGATGAAAATACCTAGCATAAATATTCACTCTTCTATCTCGATCAATTTGTTCATCGAAGAAACCTTGATTTGGTCTGTTGATATTGTACAATCCAACACCAGCTTCTAATACTTTTCTTTTTTCAATTATATAACGATAACTCGCTCCTACTCCAATACTGAAATTCGTTTTTCGATCATGAGAATACAACTCATTCGTAGGTAGACTTGGATCGTATGATTGACCATTGTATTGATTACCAAATTTGAAAGCTTCCCAATTGACCTGTCTGTGGTTCATTCCTAAGTTGATCCCTGGTCGAATTGTATGACTAGAATCTTTCGTCAATTTCAATTGATAGGAAACATTTGCTTGAAGCTCAATTGTTCTCAATTTACCATCACCTGTCACATCATGAAAAAACAAACCACCAATTCCCAAAGCGCGAAAGTTATATGGCTTTCCATCAACAGCTAAAGAAAGTGTTTGATAGGGAACAGATACTGCTCGCCATTGATCTCGGAAATTTCCTACAAAACGAACATCTCCATCGAAATTACCCGCATTACCAGGATTTTGAAAAATAGGATTATCATTGAATTGCGACCAATGGATATCTTGTGCATTTACAAAAAATGTAACGCCAAACAAGATGATAAGAGCCACAATTTTCTTCATAATAGCGCAATAGTTTTGATGAATTTACAAATATTTTGCACACAAAACTTGAATTTTAGCCAACTAGTAAATATTTTTTATGATTGAATCCATTTTTAGTAAAAAAAATGAAGAATTATTTATCAAATTCAAACATCGAATAACATGCTGTAATATTTGTATTTCAACTATCTTTGCGGTGTAGAAAATAATCTTATGCACAAAAATAAATATACAGTTACCGCAGCCCTACCTTATGCTAATGGACCGATTCACTTAGGACATGTAGCAGGTGTTTATCTTCCAGCAGATATATTCGTTCGCTTTTTGAGGATGAATGAGCACGATGTTGCATTCATTTGTGGAAGTGATGAAAATGGTGCGGCAATTACTTTACGTGCAAAAAAAGAAGGAATTACACCTCAAGAAATCGTTGATAAATACCACAAAATTATTGGAGATTCTTTCAAAGATTTTGAAATTTCTTTCGATATTTTCCACAGAACTTCCACTCCATTACATCATGAAACGGCTCAAGAATTTTTCAAAGTATTGGAGTCAAAAGGGAAGTTTACCCAAGAAACAAGTGAACAGTTTTACGATGAAGAATTCAATCAATTTTTAGCTGATAGATATATCACCGGAGAATGTCCAAAATGTCATTCTGCTGGTGCATATGGTGACCAATGTGAAAAATGTGGAACATCACTCAATCCATTGGAATTGATTAATCCGATTTCTACATTAAGTGGAAAAGCTCCAATCTTGAGACAAACTTCACACTGGTATTTACCAATGGAACGTCACGAAGATTGGTTGAAAGAATGGATTAAAGAAGGAAAATTAGATGGTATTCAGCAACACGATCCCAAAAAATGGAAAAATCAAGTGATTGGTCAGTGTATGTCGTGGATAGACGGAGGTTTACGTCCACGTGCTATGACGCGTGACTTGGATTGGGGAGTGAAAGTTCCATTGCCAAACAGTGAAGGGAAAGTATTGTACGTTTGGTTAGACGCACCAATTGGATATATTTCTGCAACAAAACAATGGGCTGCAGATAATGGAAAAGATTGGGAGGACTATTGGAAAAATCCTGAACGTAAATTGGTTCACTTCATCGGGAAAGACAACATCGTTTTCCATACAATTATCTTTCCTATCTTGTTGAAAGATCATGGAGATTTGATCTTACCAGATAATGTTCCAGCATACGAATTCCTAAATTTAGAAGGAGAAAAATTCTCAACTTCTCGCAATTGGGCTGTATGGTTACACGAATACATTGCAACTTATCCAGATAAAATCGATGAGTTGAAATATGTTTTAACTTCCATTGCACCGGAAACAAAAGATGCAGAATTTACTTGGAAAGAATATCAAGCACGTATCAACAACGAATTAGCAGATATCATGGGTAATTTTGTTAACCGTGCTTTGGTATTGACGCAAAAATATTACGAAGGAAGAGTTCCTGCATTGGGAACATTAACTACAGAAGACCAACAGATATTAGACGAAATGGCTGCCATTCCAAAACGCATTTCGGATTTGATATACGATTACAAACTAAGAGATGCGCAAGCAGAAGCAATGAATTTAGCTCGATTAGGAAATAAATTCTTAGCAGATACAGAGCCATGGAAATTGGTAAAAGAAAATCCTGAACGTGTTGAAACAATTATGAATATTGCTTTACAAATTACAGCAAATTTGAGCATTGTTTTCCAACCATTCCTACCAAAAACAGCAGCGCGTATTGCTCAATTCTTGAACATTGATTTCAAAAATTGGGAAATGGCAGGAAAATCAGATCTTTTAAAAGCAGAACACGTTACAAACAAACCTGAAATATTGTTTTCAAAAATTGAGGATGCAATGGTAGAACAAGAAATAGAAAAATTAAAAAATGCGAACACACCAACCAACAATTTCGCTCCTCAAAAAGATTCCACAACATTCGATAATTTCTCTGCAATGGATATCCGATTGGGAACTATTTTGGAGGCTGAAAAGGTTGAAAAAGCAGATAAATTATTAAAATTGACTGTTGATACAGGAATTGATAAACGTACGATCATTTCGGGGATTGCAGCACATTACAAACCAGAAGAAGTTGTTGGTAAAACAGTAGCTGTATTGATCAACTTAGAACCGCGAAAAATACGTGGTATTGAATCTCAAGGAATGATTTTAATGGCTGAAAACGAAGCTGGGGACTTGAGTTTCATGGTTCCAGAAAAAGGATTTGGACCAGGATTTGAAATTAGATAATACAATAAAAATATAAAACAAAAACCATATGTTAGAAATAACGCGAATTCGAGCAGAAAAAGATGCAATCATCGAAGGTTTGAAGAAAAGACATTTCGATGCAGCACCAATAATCAACGAGATTTTGGAAAAAGATGAATTGTGGCGCAAAGGCAAAGCCGAACTTGATTCCATCCTATCTGAAATGAATAGTTATGCGAAAAACATTGGTTTATTGATGAAAGAAGGAAAGAAAGATGAAGCTGAACAAGCGAAATCTGCCGTAGCTGAGTTGAAAAACAAAGAAACTGCATTAAAAGAAGAAGTTGATGCTTTGGATAAAGCAATTCTTCAATTGATGTATCAGTTACCAAACGTTCCAAATGAAATGGTGAAAGCTGGTAAAAACGAATTGGACAACGAAACCGTTTATGAGTACGGGCAAGAACCTAAATTTGATTTTGAAGCTTTACCTCATTGGGATTTAGCCAAAAAATATGACCTAATCGACTTCGAATTAGGAGTAAAAGTTACTGGAGCTGGATTTCCATTCTACAAAGGAAAAGGAGCAAAATTACAACGAGCATTAATTAACTTCTTTTTATCTGAGGCAGAAAAAGCAGGATATACAGAATACATTGCTCCACACGTTGTTAATGAAGCATCAGGGATCGGTACTGGTCAGTTGCCAGACAAAGAAGGACAAATGTATCAAATTCCAATTGATGGATTGTACATGATTCCAACTGCAGAAGTTCCTTTAACAAACATCTACAGAGACGTTATCTTACCATCAGAAGACTTTTCTATCAAAATGACTGGATATACGCCTTGTTTCAGAAGAGAAGCTGGTTCTTACGGAAAAGACGTAAGAGGTTTGAATAGATTGCACCAATTCGACAAGGTTGAAATTGTACGTATTGAGCACCCTTCAAATACAGCAAAAGCATTAGAAGAAATGTTGGAGCACGTAAAAGGGTTATTAGAAAAACTAGGGTTACAATTTAGAATTTTACGTCTCTGCGGTGGAGACACTGGTTTTGCATCAGCTATGACGTATGACTTCGAAGTTTATTCTGCTGCACAACAAAAATGGTTAGAAGTTTCTTCTGTATCACGTTTTGACACATTCCAAGCAAACCGTTTGAAATTACGTTTCAAAACAGCTGATAAGAAAACACAATTGGCTCATACGTTAAATGGTTCTGCATTGGCTCTTCCACGCATTATGGCTTCTCTAATGGAAAATCACCAAACAGCTAATGGAATTAATATTCCAGAGGTTTTACAACCGTTTACAGGATTTAAAACAATTGAATAGTTAAAGAATAATTTTCTATTAACGAGATAAAAAATAGGGAAGCAAATGCTTCCCTATTTTTTTACAATTTAATATTATCGAATGATGGTTACATGACCAACAAACATCTTACGTTCATCTGTAGATTTACGTTTCACTTCTATTTTCCATGTGTAAGTTCCATCTTGACACACATCGCCATTTAAACCATAGCGACCATTCCATCCAATGCTAGCATCATGTGATTCAAACACCATTTCTCCCCATCTGTTATAGATATATAGCGAGTAGTTATATGGATCAAATCCTGCTGTAAACACAGGCATGAAAGTCTCATTAAATGCATCTCCATCTGGTGTAAATGTATTTGGAACATAGAATAACAGTTCATCATCTACTTGAACAGTACGGATTGTTGTATCAGCACATCCATCAGCGGAATATGCTATTAATGTAATTTGGTAAACCGCTGCATTATCATTTGGAAAAGCATGAGTAGGTGAAAATTCAGAACTCAAAGGAGATCCATCACCGAAATCCCAAACAAAAGACGTTGCATTCATTGACTCATTCACCATGTTGGATTCCCACTGATAAGTTGTTAATAAATTTGGAGTTGGCGTAAAGTCTGCAACTGGATTGCTATACACACAGATATACTCAGTTCTTGTCAATGTATTAGCACATCCCTCAGGAGTACTTACCACCAATGTAACATCATAGCATCCAGGATTATTAAATTGTGTTGAAACCACACCACAACCTTGAATTACCTCACCATTTCCAATATACCAAGTACAGTTTGTCAAGTTTCCTGTTGAATTATTTGTCAAAATTGGCATAATAGGTGCACATCCGGAAAGGTTTTCTCCTGCGAAGTCCATTTGAGGAATAGGAACAACATTAACCAAAACCTGATCTGTATTTTGGCATCCATTAACATCAGTACCAACAACAGTAAAAGTAGTAGTCTGATTGATTACAAAAGGAATTCCATTATAGGCATTGTTATCCCAAGAATATGTTAGCGCTCCAGCACCTGTCAACACAATTTGTTCACCATCACAAACTGTAAGGTCGTTACCTGCATTCACATTCGGTAATGGATGAATAATAATCTGAGTATTGGTATTTATATCCTGTGAACAGCCAATAGCACTACTTTCTTGCACATTCACTAGATTAATCGTAAATGTACCAATGGCATCGGTAGGGACAGTGAATGTATAAGAATCACCCGTTGAAACTACAGTTTGGTTTGTACTTCCGTTAATATTATAAACAAATGTATAAGGTGCTACCCCATTATTTCCAGTAAAAGTTACCGTTGGTGCATCTGTATCATTAAAACATGCTTGTAATGGTTGAGAAACAGTTGCATTTGGTAAACCATTAACCGTTATTGTTTCAGTCAAGCTTAAATCTTGGTTACATGTATTCCCTTGGAACTGAACATTTGTCAATGTATAAACGTAGGTACCTGGAACCGCAGTTGATTGGGATAAAGTAGCAGAATTAGATCCTGCAGGAGTATTAATTGTTTGAGACGGTCCTCCATTTATGTTATACGTAAATATATATTCAGACCCAGGAGATGAACCTGTGAATGTTACAACAGGAGCAACATCCCCTTGACAAACTTGAATTGATCCAGAAGTTGTTGCACTTGGCAAATCAACAACTGTTATTACGGCAGTATTATTTGTTGTAACATCAGACAAACAACCAGAATTCAAATCTTCTACTGAATGTAGCGTATAAGTATATGTTCCTGCAACCGACGTTGGAACACTAATCGTTGCTGTATTAGAACCAGTAATCGTTTGTGTTGGTCCACCATCAATTGAATAAGTAAACTGATAAGTAGTTCCAGTCAGTCCATTCGAGCCAGTGAAAGTAATTGTTGGAGAAGCATCTCCTATACAAACAGAAGTTGAACTTCCAATTGTAGCAGACGGTAATGGATTAACATCCACCGTAGCACTTTCATTGACGTCATTTTGACAAGTTTCAGATATTGCATCAGACACATGCGTTACGGTATATGTATAACTACCCGTGCTTCCTTTCGGTATAGGTATCGAGACAGATGTTTCTCCAGGAGCAGTAGTTATTGTTTGATTACCCCCACCATTTACATTGTATGTAAACGTAAAAGGACCCTCGGTTGGAGAACCAGTAATCGTTATCTCAGGCGGTGTTTCTCCAATACAGACTGATTGGTCACTAGCCACTTGTACTTGTGGGCCCGAAATTATCTCAACGACCTTATTTATGGTATCCCAACAACCATCAGCAGTATTGATGCGAAGGTTTACAGTATAAGTCCCTAACGAATTATAAGTATGTGTATTTGTACCTTCATAAGTTCCAGTCGTTTGAGCTACACCTACTATATTTCCACCACTTGACATTGGTGCAACTATACCATCTCCATAGGTCCATTGATAACCTGTGATTTGACCTCCTGTCTCAATAGAACTTTCATTTGTAAAAACAAAAGGGCTTCCAGCACACGCCATAGTATGGTTAACCGAAAAGTCAGCAGTTGGAACAGGGAATAATGTTGCATCATAAGAAATTAAAGCTGAACAATCAGAACCATAAGGCAACACATAACATGAATAGATCCCTGGAGATGTGATAACGATATCTGGAGTAGTTTCTCCTGTGTTCCACTCATGTGCTACAATACCAGCAGTAGGAGCATGAAGAACAGTATTTGTTCCTTCACACGATTTTGTAATTTCTAAATCAGAACAAGAAACGTCTACATATGCATACGCATAGTGATTACCTCCTGATACATAACAATCAGAAACGGTAAATTCAACAACTACAGTAGAACCGATATACTCGTGCAATGGGATCGAAATGGAGGTCCAGTCACGAAAAAATCTACTCCCATTTTGAGTCCATTCTGGCTGTCCATCACCTGCATATGCATGATAATAAGAACAAAATTGTTCAGACCCATCAATATATACTCTCACATTAAAAAATGGTTGTTCCGGTGGACTGTGTCCCCCTCCATTATCTAAAACCGCCGCGTAGCTATATGTTAGCAATGTCTTTAGTGGGTCAACAACAAATGTTTTTCGCAACATTGCAGCTTGGTGAGCCGGATTATTAGCTTGAGCACCGTTACCTAACATTGCTGAATAAGCTCCCTGAAACACTCTTGGGAATCCACCAATGGCATCATTTCCACCATTCCATAAAATATGTTGAGTCGGACTCCCCGATGGAGAACTACAATTTGCTGGTGGAGTATAATTTTGAAGATTTGTTACAGAGAATCCGCTTGTCGCTCTTGCACAAATTGTCTCCCAACCAGTCCAGTTATTACTTTCAAATCCTGCGTTAAGACACAAAGCTGTTTTAGGTGTATCATCGTCATCTGTATTCAATAAGTTATATCCATTTTTACCGTAGTAAAAAACGCTTACACGATGTTCTGAAGGCACTTCAAACCACAATTCATCCTGTAATGCAAAGCGTTCAATTTCTTCATGAAGAATTTGTTCTATTCTAGCAATATTTACTGTACTTTCCTCAAAAGTCTTATCTATGATTGTTCTCTTAATCAAACTTGTAAAAAAGCTATTAACATCATCAAATGAATTGTAATCAATATGGTAACGATTGCTAAAATCAAGGTTAAATGCGAAATCATTGATTAGCGAGTCATACTTTGTCATAATCACATTCATATGACTAGTATACCCTTCAGGAGTACAAGAATGGGTATGATGTCCTTCTTCATCTTGTGCAAAAAGATTTAAGTACCCAAAAACAATGAAAATAAATACAACATTTATTTTCAAAAACCTGTAAGTATAAGAAGCAGTATTCATAATTTTTATATTTGTATTACCTAAAATCAAAAAATGATTTTTGTCTAACTATTAATTAGACGTAGTATTTTATCAAAAGTAGCCTTTCAGTGCAAATTTATTAATCTAAAACTTAATAAACTAATCTTTTCTAACTAAAAGATAATCTGATAGTTGAATTAAATTTTGTTTTTTACATGTTTCTACTTGAATTTTTTGTAAATTTTGATTAGCAAGTATTGAGTATTTATTTTTCAATTCGACAGCCTTTCCTCTTACGTCAATTGAATCAAAAAGTTCTTTCGCCAATTGAATTTTTCTATCTGGATTCAACTCTTTTTGCAGATTGAGTAACGACTCTTTCTGCTCTTCATTTGCATTTTCAAGAGCTAATAGAAATAATATTGTTTTTTTGTTGGCCAATACATCACCACCAATTTGTTTTCCAAAAGTAGCGGGATTTCCATATAAATCTAAAATATCATCTTGAATCTGAAAAGAAATTCCAATGTTTACCCCAAAATTATAGATGAGATCAGAATCTACTTTAGAAGCATCAGCAGCTATTGCACCTAATTTCAGTGCGCAACCAAGCAAAACAGACGTTTTTAAGCGAATCATTTCGATGTATTCAGAAATAGATACAGACTCTTTGGTTTCGAATTCCATATCAAATTGCTGTCCTTCACAGATTTCAATTGCCGATTGATTAAAAGCATCCATCAATTTCTTCAAATCTCCTTGTTGTTTTGCCAAGCATTGGTATGCTTTAATCATCAAAACATCACCAGCCAAAATTGCCACATCTTGGTTCCACTTTTCATGAACTGTTTCAAACCCTCTTCGCAAAGGAGCTTTATCCATAATATCATCATGAATAAGAGAGAAATTGTGTAAGAATTCAATAGCTAAAGCACCATTTATGACATCTTCTTTTTTCAATCCAAACAATTCTCCACTCATCAAAGTCAAAATAGGTCGAATTCGCTTTCCCCCTATAGCCAAAAAGTACTTCAACGGATCATATAAATCTATCGGACTTGAAGGTAATTCAAGGTTTTTAATTTCCTGTTCTACAAACTCAGCATAATTTTTAAGAAAATCCATCAATGATTAATTAGATTCATCAAATATTCTCCATACCCACTTTTAACAAGTGGCTTGGCAAGATTCAACAATTGTTCTTTTGTAATATAGCCATTTCTAAAAGCTACTTCCTCAATACAGCCTACTTTAAGTCCTTGACGCTCCTCAATCACTTGAACAAACTGTCCAGCTTGCATGAGCGAAGGAAACGTACCTGTATCGAGCCATGCTGTACCTCTACTCAGCACAGCAACTTTTAGCTTTCCTCTTCGCAAGTATTCTGCATTAACATCTGTGATTTCATATTCACCACGAGCAGAGGGTTTCAAATTTTTAGCAATTTCAACTACGGAGTTATCATAAAAATACAATCCTGGAACTGCATAATTTGACTTTGGATTTTCAGGTTTTGCTTCGATAGAAATAGCATTCATTTGATCATCAAATTCAACTACTCCATATCTTTTGGGATCGCTGACATGATATGCATAAACGACACCTCCATCAGGATTGTTGTTTTCTTTCAACAACTCATCCATTCCAACACCATAGAAGATGTTATCTCCCAAGATTAAAGCAACTTTATCATCACCGATAAACTCCTCACCAATCACAAATGCTTGTGCCAAACCATCTGGAGATTCCTGAACTTTGTAAGAGAAATTACATCCCAAATGACTTCCATCTCCTAACAAACGTTCAAAATTTGGTAAATCATGTGGTGTAGAGATAATCAAAATATCTCTGATTCCAGATTCCATTAAGATTGACAATGGATAATAAATCATTGGCTTATCGTAAATCGGCATTAATTGCTTACTTACTGCCAACGTCAATGGATGTAATCTAGTTCCTGATCCCCCTGCTAAAATGATACCTTTCATGAATAATGTGAATTAGAGGATTCTAAAGTAGAAAAAATAAATTGAAATTATTACTTATCGAATTCTTCATTATTTGAGGAATCCAATAGTTTTTCTTCTTCAATATCTTCCTCCTCTTCTCCTTCAAGTTCATCAATAGATCCTTCCTCCTCTTCATAAACATCAAAGTACGGTTCCTTAAATGTTTTCGTTGAAAGCCAGTTTTCTAAACTTAGCAATACTGAAGGTACCAAGATCAAATTTGTACTGATTGCAATCAATAAAGTCGTAGAAACGAGTACCCCCAATGCTTGCGTACCACCAAATTCAGAGAATGTAAATACCGAGAATCCAAAGAATAGAATAATTGAAGAATAGAACATACCAAGTCCAGCTTCTCTAAGCGACTCAATAATACAATATTTGATATCGTGCTTACCACTTTTTAACTCTTGCCTATATTTAGCCAAGAAGTGAATTGAATCATCTGCAGTAATCCCAAACGAGATATTAAATACCAATAATGTCGAAGGTTTCAATGGTATTCCAAACCACCCCATGATTCCACCTGTCATTACCAATGGAAGTAAGTTAGGTACTAGTGATACAAATACCATTTGCCAAGATCTGAACAACAAAGCCATCAAAATTGCAACTGAAACAACAGCAAAGATGATACCTCCCAATAGGGAATCTACAAGATATTTTGTTCCTTCTGCTGCAACTACGGATGTTCCTGTAATTGTTGCATCTAGATATTCATAATCGATTGCTTTTCTCAAGTTGTGATTAAAATCAGATTTTTTGTAGAACTCTTTGATTTTATCAAAATCCGAATCTAATGCATACTGCAATTTGTCGTTATCTTTTGCAATAAACCTACACAGTGAATTGTAAATCTCAGGATAATTCTCAATAATTGAATCAATATATGTAAGATTACCTGCAATTACTTTTGTATAGTAAGTTTCAATTTGCTGCCTATTTGGATTTAAGATAGAATCAATTTTAACTCTGACTTCATCAACCTTCTGACTCAACTCGTAAGAACCAAGATCTTTAATTTGCGCTCGGATTCTCAACGTTGTATTCGTTGTGTCCAACAATTCCTTCATTTGAAGAGAACTATTCAAATTCGTCAAATCAAAATTATCGATGTATTTCTTTAATCTTAACTTATCTCGATTATTAAAGATTTCATACTTGTTTGGATCATTTCCATAGTACGCCATGTTGATTACTTTAATGAAATCAACCATCGAAATACTTTTAGAAAACACGGTATCTTGCTTGTACAATTCTTGAACAGCCTCTACCTTTTCTAAGGTAGACTTTTTGAATAAACGGCTTTGTGATTTATAATCAACCATTACCTCAAAAGGAATTGATCCACCAAAATGTTCTTCGATGAACAAGATGTCTTTTAAAATTTGGTGTTCTTTCGATAAATCACCAGTAATATTTCCTGTTGCTTTAACACGAGACATTCCCCATAAGCTCAATGCCAATACAATACAAGTAGTCAAATAAACTTTCTTACGGTGATTTTCAACAATGTTTACCATCCAATTTAACACTTTTATGGCAACACCCTTGTCCAAATGTTTCAAATGCTTGTTAGATGGTTTCTTAGTCAATGTTGAGACAATTGGTAAAATACAGATTGACAAACAGAACAACACCAAAATATTCAACGCGGCGATGAAACCGAATTCCATCAATTTTTCTGAATTCGTAAATACCAATGTAAAGAAACCTAATGCAGTGATGAAGTTTGTAATAAATGTTGCTGTACCCACTTTTGAAATAACGCGAGTAAGTGCTTTAATTTTATTACCATGCGATTTCACCTCTTGGTGGAATTTTGTCATCAAGAACACGCAGTTTGGCATGCCAATCACAATCATCAAAGGAGGGATCAAAGCCATTAGGATTGAGATATGGAATCCGAATAGCGCAATACTTCCAAGAGACCAAACAACTGCAACTGCAATAACGATATTACAAATCATTACTACACGAGTTGATCTAAAGATGATGTATGTCAACAAAGATGTTACGAAGATTGCCATCCCAATAAAGAGATACATCTCTGTAATAATTCGTTTACTAATTACTACACGAATATGTGGCAAACCAGCAAAGTGTACTTTTCCGAAATCATTTTGGTAGGATTCTGCAAGTTTCTCAATTTCAAGAATAACATTTGCTTTCTTTTGGTCAGAAAGAAATTCTTCTTGCACATTAATCATCATCAATGATACATGTGTCGAATCATTAAATAGCAAACCGTTGTAGAAAGGAACAGATTTGACTTCCTTTTCAATTTGCTTTGCAGATTTATCTTGGAAACGTGTGTCAGAAAAAATCTTACTAATTTCAAATTCTTCTTTTTCCTTGTTATTGTTTACAAGAAATAAGGTAGCTTCAGAAACGACACCTTGCACTCCATCAAATGTTAAGATAGAATCACCAAGTTGTTTCCATTTAAGCAACTTGTCTTCTGAATAAAGCGAATCTGTCTGAATGGCAATTACCAAGGCACCTCCATCTTCACCAAATTGCTCTTTGAATTTCAAATAATCAATTTTAGCCTGTGATTCCTTAGGCAAAAGGAGACCGTATTTATTTTCTAACTTTAAAGCTGTAACAGCTTTATAACCAAAAAAAACAGTCAGTAACGTAATAATTCCGATGATTAAGAACTTATTACGTAAAATTATATTTGAGAGTAATTGCCACATAATTACAAGCGCCTATTTTAATGCGAAACAGCAAAAGTACTGAATCTGATAATTGTTTGCAACCCCGATTAAGTTATATCTTTCTTAAAAAGAGCATGCGTACCTAATGAAACAAAAAATCCCATGATCATCTTTAAGACTTTCATGGGACACTATTTTAAAATCTAATATGATTAATTTGCAGGAGCTTGTTGTCCACCATCTGGTTGAATTTGATTTTGCTCAGTTTGTACTTGCTCTTTTTGAGGTGCTGGTTGAAATGATTTTGTTCTCAACGTCATAACAATACTCAATACTGCGATGATTCCTGCTAAAGACCAAGTAGTTTTATCAATAAAATCATTTGTTTTTTGTACACCTCCAATTTGGTGAGCTGCACCGAAATCTGAACTCAAACCTCCTCCTTTCGGATTTTGGATGAACACAATAGCAATCAATAAAATGCTTGCTATGATAATAAGAACTGTAATCAATTCATTCATGGTTATTATGTATTTAGTTTTTTATTTAATTCTTCAATTTGGGTTGCAAAGAAAACCTTTTTTTCTGGAAAAATCAACATTAATTGTTCATAAGCGTAAATTGCTTTCGGAAAATTACCTTGAGCAGCAAATATTTTAGCCAATGTTTCACTTACAGGCAATTGCTTATCGTCTATACTATCCTTCGCTTTTTTAATAGGATTGAACAATTCATTAGTCTCTTTTCTATCCTCAAATAATTTTTCTTTATCTACCTTAATTCTCGGTTCTGTTTTTATGAATTTTTCAATTAAATCTTCCTTTTTATTTAATTGAGTTGTTTCATCCGAATCTGGAGTTTTTTGAACAGTTTCACTTGTTTGTGAACGTCCTTGATTACTCTTTAACCATGATGTAAAGCTTTTCGAAGATTCTTCCTTGACATCTTCAGATTGAATCGGAGTGCGTTTAATAGTTAACGCTTCAATTAATCGACGTTTTTCTTCTTCCTTTGCATCGATTTTTTCATCTTCGATTACTTCATGCTGATTTTGAGCGATTAACTCTTCTTCTTTTTCTAGAGAATAGGATGTGATTGGAAGATCAATTACATGTAATAAATCATCTTCAACTACATTTTCTTCAATTGTCACATTTGTTTCAACAATTGCCTCTGATAGTTCCGAATTAGTTTCTTGATCAACGTTAACTTGCTCCTCAATTGCAACGAGATTTGCATCTTCTTGCTGATTTTGATCGAGGTTTGGTAATTTCTGTTCTTCAATTTCAATTGCTACCTCAATATGCTGTTCTTCAGAAATTGCAACTGGCGCTTCAGAAACAATCGGATCAATCTGATCAGTCTTTTTTACAGGAATGCTATGTAGCAAGTCGTGTAATGTAACACGGTCAGAAATACGATAAGCATAACGATTCAATTCAGCATCAAAACGGATGTCATTTGAATTCTTCAGCGACTTAAGATACAGAATTGGAAAAACCTGTGAATACGGATAAGTCTCGCATAACATTTTAAACGTTTCCAAATCACTGAATTGACACAATTCTGGATTTTTAATTCGGGATGCTATTTCATTCAAATTCAACATTACCAATTCGATAATATTTGGTTAATAACATCTTGAACTATCTGAGCATTTATCTCTTCTAATAGCTGAGATTCAACAGAAGCAAAATCTTGCGAATTTGGGTTAAAATCAGCAAAACGTGTGCTCACCGTTTTCATTTCATGAGAATAATTGTCGTTCGGACAATCAAAAAAGATCTCAAAACTCGCTGAAACAGTAAGTCTGTTTTGACCTGCATTATCACCTTCCTGAATAGCAATTGGAGAAATAATATAACTTGTAATCTTTCCCGTAATTGAAACCTGAGGTTTGGTATTATTTCCTGCCAACAAGAGTCTCGTGTTATTCTGAACACCACTCTTGATTGCTTCAGTTAAATCAACAGAATAATTAATCGGAGCATTTGCTGCTGAATTCTCCAACACATCCATTTGAAAATGTTTTAAACATGCATGAAGTGAGCCCGTATCATTAAAAGAAACACTCGTTGGCCAACATGATGATAACAACATACTGCAGAAAGCTCCTATGACTAATAACTGCTTCATTCAGCTAAATTGTATTCCTTGATTTTACGATATAGCGTTCTTTCCGAAATCCCCAACTCCAATGCCGCATATTTACGTTTCCCTCGATGTTTTTCAAGTGCTTTTTTGATTAAATCTTTTTCCTGATCTTCAAGGGACAAAGATTCTTCAACAACTTCATGAACCTCAAAACTGTCCTCATCGACAACCTCTTCTTCCATGTAATTTGAATCGCTCACCACAGGTTGTTCCATTATAGGGGAAATCAATTTAGCGCTTTCAATCGGCGTAACTTTAACATCTTCATACAATCGGTTTATCAACTCCGCATGATCGCTACTTACGGAGAAATTTCCACCTTTATTGATAATCTCAATAATCAACTTTTTAAGCTCTGTCAGATCTTTTTTCATATCAAACAAGAACTTATACATTAGCTCACGTTCATTGATGTTTTCTTCCGAATCACGTTGAGCCAAGAAAGTCGATTTTGGTTGCATCGTTGGTAAATACTCTTTCAATTTTGCAGTATCCAATTCACGTTCTGTTTCGATAACAGAAATTTGCTCAACTACATTTTTTAATTGACGAATGTTTCCCGGCCACGAGTAACTGTTCACCAATTTGATTGCATCATTTGTCAGTTTAATCGTCGGCATGCGATATTTATCAGCAAAATCACTCGCAAATTTTCTAAACAACAAATGAATATCTTCTCCACGATCTCTCAAAGGAGGCAACGAAACCGGTACAGTACTCAAACGATAGTATAGGTCTTCTCTAAACTTACCAGAAGCTATCGCTTGCTGCATATTTTCATTTGTAGCAGCTACTACTCGCACATTTGTTTTCAAGACTTTTGATGAACCAACTCGCAAGAACTCTCCTGTTTCCAAAACACGAAGCAATCTTACTTGTGTTTGCATTGGCAATTCAGCTACTTCATCCAAAAAGATTGTACCACCATCAGCTACTTCAAAATACCCTTGACGGCTTCCTGCTGCACCTGTAAAAGACCCTTTCTCGTGACCAAACAATTCCGAATCAATTGTTCCTTCAGGAATTGCTCCACAGTTAACAGCAATATATTCTTTATGTTTTCTAGAACTCAAATGGTGGATTACTTGTGGAATGATTTCTTTACCTGTTCCACTTTCACCAGTAACTAATACAGAAATATCAGTTGGAGCAACCTGTATCGCCACTTCCAATGCACGATTTAGCATCGGAGCATTCCCGATAATTCCAAAACGTTGTTTTACTTGTTGTAGCGTCATTTTCAGTATTGGTTATTTTAAATAATCAATTTGCAGGTTCACAGATCGAAACAACTTCTCCTTTCAAAGTTGCGGATGTACAATCTGTAATTTTTACCATGATATATTGACCTTTATCAAAATTTCCTTTTGGAAAAATTACCATTGAATTACGACCATCTCTACCGCACCATTCGTCATCAGAACGCTTTGATTTTCCTTCGACAAGAACTTTCTTAACCTTTCCAATTTGTTGTTGGTGCCAGTATAAAGAAGATTGTAATTGCAAATCAATGATTTCATTCAAACGTCTACTTTTCACATCTTCTGGAACATCATCTTTAAAACGACGTTCAGCCAATGTTTTTGGACGTTCTGAATATTTAAACATATAAGCAAATTCGTATTGAACCTCCTTCATCAAATTCACGGTATCCAAATGCTCTTCCTCAGTTTCACCACAGAAACCTGTAATGATATCTGTTGAAATAGCACAATCTGGGACTATGCGACGAATCGCTTTGATACGATCTAAATACCATTCGCGTGAATAGCCACGATTCATTCTTGCCAACACATCTGTATTTCCAGATTGAACTGGTAAGTGAATATACTCACAAATATTTTCGTATTTCGCCATTACTTCTAAAACATCATCCGTCATATCTTTCGGATGAGAAGTAGAAAAACGAACACGTAAATCAGGAGAAATAAGTGCTACCATTTCCATCAATTGTGCAAAATTAGTTGTAGGTTTCCCTTCCTCTTTAATTTCTCCTTTTGATGTCAAATTCCAACGGTAGCTATCAACATTTTGTCCTAGTAAAGTTACCTCACGATATCCTCTATCGAACAAATCTTTACATTCTTGAATAATTGTTTCTGGGTCTCTTGAACGCTCACGTCCACGTGTGAATGGTACAACGCAGAAAGAACACATATTATCACATCCACGCATAATTGTTACGAATGCACTCACACCTCCTGTATCCATACGAACTGGAGAAATATCTGCATACGTTTCTTCACGAGACAATAATACGTTAACTGCGCGCTGACCAGAACCTACTTCTTCAACAAGATTTGGTAAATCGCGGTATGCGTCAGGACCAGCAACTAGATCAACTAATTGCTCTTCTTCAAGCAACGATTTTTTAAGACGCTCAGCCATACACCCTAAGATGCCAACTACCAATTCTGGTTGGTCTGATTTGCGTTTTTTAAACTCTGTTAAACGATTTCTTACACGTGTTTCGGCATTTTCACGAATAGAACATGTATTAATTAATACAACGTCTGCTTCATCGATATTGCGTGTTGTGGTATACCCCTCATTTGTCATGATAGACGCTACGACTTCACTATCAGAAAAATTCATCTGACAACCGTAACTTTCAACATACAAACGCTTTCCATTTGAAGAAGGAGTAGTTGATTCAACAACTGTTGCTTCACCTTGTCTTCCTTCGTCAATTACTTTATTTTGCTCAAATTCCATCCTACAATCAAACTAATTTGCAAAAATAAGAATAAAAAAATTCATTCTGCCAAATTGTCAC
>Ga0079224_100004463_pt1 | contig 18107 bp, 16 predicted proteins | sample Stecom2015_FD_80414 | JGI IMG/M metagenome (GOLD analysis project Ga0079224, IMG submission 80414) | Agricultural soil microbial communities from Utah to study Nitrogen management - Steer compost 2015 | ecosystem: Environmental > Terrestrial > Soil > Agricultural land | place: USA: Utah...
CCTGAAGACGGGAACCGCCGGGATCTCTTTCAGCAACACCAGCTCGCCACTGGCAAGCTGGTCTCGTAATCGGGCAGGGGTAAAACTGGAACTCGGGAGATAGCTGGCCAGTTCCTTATCGGAGTACTGGTCCCAGCCACCCTCGATCATCAACGCTTCGTAAAGCGCAAGCGAGTGCGGGTCTGCTATTCTGGTCACGTCCGTGTTTCCACAAGGTATTAATCGGCACAATCCATGCCTGGAATGTGGTCAAATGTACCGGAATTGCTGAGCTGGTCCAAGCCTGCATCGAGTATGTTTACTGCATCGACTAGGCTTAATCTGTGTCGATTTACTCGGTGTTTTTTCGACATAGCCCACCCGACATGCATAGAAAACCGGCTTTTCTTAACATGTCGCCCGCAACGTGCAAAGATTTCGGCATTTTCTATACATGAGGCCCTGACAAACAAGGCACGCCCATCAAAGGATCATCCATGACCAACAACGACATCGTCCAGAAACTCTGGAACCTCTGCGACGTTCTGCGGGACGACGGCATCAACTACTCGGACTACGTCACCGAACTGGTGCTGCTGCTGTTCATTAAAATGGTGTACGAGAACACCGAAGCCGGCACCCTGAAAAAGCACCCGCTGCCCGAGGGCTGCCGCTGGACCGACCTGAACGACAAATCCGGCATCAACCTGCTGAACGACTACAAACGCATCCTGCTCAGCCTCTCCACGGGCAAAGACGGCGACGGCATGCTGGTACACGACGACCCGCTGATCAGCGCCATCTACGCCGATGCCCAGACTCGCCTGCGGGAGCCGCGCCACCTGGAACAGATGATCAAAACCCTGGACCAGATCGACTGGTTCAGCGCCCAGAAAGACGGCCTGGGTGACCTTTACGAAGGCCTGCTGGAGAAGAACGCCAACGAAACCAAATCCGGTGCCGGCCAGTACTTTACCCCCCGCGCCCTGATCAACACCATGGTGCGCTGCCTGAAACCTCAGCCCGGCGAACGCATCCAGGACCCGGCGGCGGGCACCGCCGGTTTTCTGATTGCCGCTCACGAATACATCAGAAGCCAGCCGAACTTCGACGACCTGACGTTGAAAGAGTACGAATTCCAGAAGTACAAAGCCTACGTGGGCATCGAACTGGTGCCCGGCACCCGCCGCCTGGCCCTGATGAACTGCCTGCTGCACGGCATGGAAGGGGATGCCGAAGGCGTGGTGCACCTGGGCAATGCCTTGGGCCAGACCGGCGCCGGGCTGGCAAAGGCCGACGTTATCCTCGCCAACCCGCCCTTCGGCACCAGCAAAGGCGGCGACGCCAGTATCACCCGGGACGATTTGACCTACAAAACCAGCAACAAACAGCTCGCCTTTTTGCAGCACATCTACCGCAACCTCAAACCCGGTGGCCGCGCCGCCGTGGTACTGCCGGATAACGTACTGTTCGAAGCCGGCGTGGGCACCGACGTGCGCCGGGACTTGATGCACAAATGCAACCTGCACACCATCCTGCGCCTGCCCACCGGCATCTTCTACGCCCAGGGGGTGAAAACCAACGTGCTGTTCTTCACCAAAGGCAGCGCGACGGACAAGTACCAGGAAGAGAACTGCACCGAAAACGTCTGGGTCTACGACCTGCGCACCAACATGCCCAGCTTCGGCAAGCGCACCCCCTTTGGCGACCCGCACCTGAAACCGTTTGAGAACGTTTATGGTGACAGCCCCAACGGCGACAGCGAGCGCAAAGAGGGTGAATACAGCTTCCATTCCGAAGACATCGAACTGCCTGAACACAGCGACGAAAACGAAGGCATCGACCCGCGCCTGGCCCACAGCCGCTGGCGCAGCTTCAGCCGCCAGTGGATTGCCGAGCATAAGGGCGACTCGCTGGATATTTCGTGGCTGAGGGATAGTGATAGCGTGGATGCGGCCAACCTGCCGGAGCCGAGTGTATTGGCGGGTGAGGCGATGGGGGAGCTCAAGGCCGCACTTGGTGAACTGGAAGCATTGGTCTCAGCTCTGGAGGGTGAGGCGTGAAGGAAACACATCACGCTCCAGAGAAGTGGGCACGATGCTCGCTCGGAGACATTGTTGTGCTCAACCCTAAGAATGACGCCACCGCCGAGCAAAAGGCTGGCTTTGTTCCAATGGCACTGGCTCCTACCGATTATCACGGTACGTTGCAGTACGAAGAAAAGCTTTGGGGTGAGATTAAAAAGTCCTATACCAACTTCGCTGATGGCGATGTCATATTCGCCAAGGTGACTCCCTGTTTTGAGAATGGTAAAGCAGCCATTGTTCGCGATATGCCCAGCGGAATTGGCGCCGGGAGTTCAGAGTTCTACGTTCTGAGGCCGCTCAGTAAGGAGGTTTCACCAAACCTACTCTTTGCGATCATCAAAACTCAGTCGTTCATGCAACAGGGCGCGGAAAACATGACGGGGGCAGTGGGTCTGCGTCGGGTTCCGCGCGCATTTGTTGAATCCTTCCCCGTAGCGCTACCACCTGCTGCCGAACAAAAAGTCATCGCCGACAAACTCGACACCCTGCTGGCCCAGGTGGAAACCACCAAAGCCCGCCTCGAACGCATCCCGCAAATCCTCAAACGCTTCCGCCAGTCCGTGCTGGCTGCGGCGGTAAGTGGGCGGTTGACGGAGGAGTGGCGGGGCACAAGTGTGGTCAATGGATGGGCGAACATCACTCTTGGGGATATTGTTCAGAGTATTGAAGCCGGCAAAAATTTGAAATGTATTGAAACGCCTCCCCGCGAGAACGAATGCGGAATCATCAAAATTAGCGCCGTGACTTGGGGCACCTATGACGAAGAGCAGAGTAAGACTCTTCCCGAAAAGAGTATGTTTTTGGAATCCCGAAGAATAAAGATTGGCGATTTCCTCATATCGAGAGCCAATACAATTGAGCTACTTGGCAACCCGGTGATCGTGCATAAGGTTACGAAAAACCTGATGCTCAGCGATAAGGTACTACGCTTGAACATGCGCGATGAGGACAAAGCCTGGGTTAATATCTTCCTTCGCTCCATGCTTGGACGTAAGGAAATTCAAGACCGCTCCACTGGCAATCAAATGTCAATGCGTAACATTGGTCAAAAAGCACTACTCGAAATACCGATTCCGAAACCTCCTTACGAAGAACAAACCGAAATCGTCCGCCGAGTAGACCAACTCTTCGCCCACGCCGACCGCATCGAACAACAGGTCAACAACGCCCTGGCCCGCGTCAACAACCTCACCCAATCCATCCTGGCCAAGGCCTTCCGGGGCGAGCTCACCGAGCAATGGCGCAAGGACAACCCGGAGCTGATCAGCGGGGAGAACAGTGCAGAGGCGTTGCTGGAGCGGATCAAGGCGGAGCGGGCGGCTGCCGAAAAACCCAAACGCCGTAAAAACAAAGCGTAAATGACCTGATCACCTACAAGGCCATCGCGGCCTGTGAGGGGACAGGTGTGGCCGTTGACGATCATTTTCGTGACGTCACGAAAATGGTCTCGCTAGCAGCAATTACAAGCGCCCGGGGAAGGTCAGAGACACAGGATATAGGTTAGCAAGCCGGCAATCAGCTGTCATCATCAGGTGGAAACATCTGGCTCTGAACTGCTGGCGGCTCAATATCCGCCAGCGATTTGACCGTTAAGCCTCTTGAGCTGGCAATCTTGCGAAGTGAATCATCGTGCGACCACACCTCATCCGCCATGGCAGCGAGCGAAATCCCGACAATCTGGCGGTCATAGGTCAGTTTCTTGGCATACTCACCCGGTGAAATCTGAGCCAGCTCTTTCTTGTCCGGAAGCTTAGCGCATTCGATCGCGGCGGCGGTATCGAAATTCACAACTTCAACGCAGGCACTACCATTCAGAACATCCAGGTATTTCTGATATTTGGATTCTTCTACACCAATCAGAAATTCCGACAACACCGGGGTCGGTATGAGAATCAGGGCGTTCCTTCTCTCTGCATCAGAGACGAACGCCTGTGCGCGCTCATCAACGCGGTCTAGCGCAGCCTTCGTTTCTGGATGTGTCAGGCCCGTTTTATTCGGGGCAAGAATCTGGATCAGGATGTTGTTGTCGACTAATAATCTCAAATCAGCCTCTCAGGTCCCTGGCTACTCCATGCGGGTCTTCCATGTCCGCCCATTTCAAACCACCAATCGTCTGAAGCCTGGAAACCACATCACTTACCTTGGCGGTATCCAGCTCCTGGAATGATTCAACTTTGAGCTTCTTGAGCTTCCACGTTCCTTCAGGCGAACGCTCCCAGATGCCCGGACCGCTCACTCTCACCTGCTTGAACAAAAGAGCTGAGAGCTGCTGAGCCATCTCGGTGCTGGCCTCGCAATAGAGAGTCTCACCACTGGCTCCCTCAAGTCGAACCGGGACGGTTTCGTCTTTACCACCAACCAGATACAGACGGCCCTGACGGAGCCAGACTTGTTAACCACCAGCGGCTTTTCATCGTCTGGCCGCTTTCGGAACGACAATACCTGCGCTTCCGTGTTGTCCAAAATCGCACCCCCTGTGCCATCTTCATCCATGAGTTGTTGAAGTGCTCGGTAGGCAGATAGGTGCTTTTTCGCACCCATGCCATTTGGCACTTCCCGCACGTGGGTGAGAACCTTTTGATAGTGGAGGTCCTCAATATTCACATTCAGCATGGCGCTGCCTTTGCTAACCGCAGAAAAATGCACGTGCTCTACCGCCCCAAGCATGTCGGAGAGATGAGCCAGGTACTGCCCAAGACGCTTCATAGGAAGCGTCTCCGGGCTGCAGTCATTTAACTTCAAGATTAGCTTTTTCATACTGGTGATTATAGAAGGCCGGCAGCACACTTGCTACCGAACGTATTATGGAGCAAGTAAGTCGGTATTCGCTGACCTGAAGGACAACTACCACCTTGCCAAAAGGCTATGCATAGGGACTGGAAATGACTAGGTTTGCTTGTAACTACGCCATTGTGCGATTCATGCCATACGTCGAAACCGGCGAGTTCGCCAATGTCGGCGTTTTGCTGTGGATACCCAAGCAGAAAACCCTGTTGTTCAAACTTCTACGACGTAAGTACGGACGAATTACTCAATTCTTCGAAAAGCTGGATAAACAGGTCTATCTGAAGGCCATGAACGATCTGGATGTCGAGCTTCAAAGAATTCAGGGGCTTCTAAGCCAAGATGCCGTGGTAACAGCCAGTTCAAATCTCGAATACGGTTTCCATAAGGGCATCTTTGAAGAAATTATCCGTCCACGGGAAACCATCGTCCGCTTCAGCGAGCAGAGAGCTATTCTGAGCGAAAACCCGGAAGCAACCGTTGCTGCATTGTTCAACTACTATGTTGATCGCCTCACTGCTCCACCACAATCAACTCCCCAAGCTCAAACCCCTCCGCCTCGGCTCGGGCCTTAAACGCCGCCAGCACCTCATCGCTCACCTCCGGTGTGCGCGACATCAGCCACAGGTAATCCCGGTTATACCCGGTGATATACGCGGTGGTGTATTGGTCATCCAGCTCGAACACCACGTAGGACGCATAGAAAGGTCCAAAGAACGATACTTTCAGGTGGCCGACATTACTGTCGCCCACAAACACCGCACGGCCTTCGGCTTCTTTCCATTCACCGGCTTCGGCGTTGTAGCCCCGGTTGACCACTTTGATACTGCCGTCATTGTTTAGCCTGTATTCGGCGGTAACCTGGCTCAGGCCCTCTTCGAAAGAGTGATCCAACCGGGCGATTTCGTACCAGGTGCCCAGGTAGCGCTGCTGGTCAAAACCGGTCACTGGTTCAATGCCCTTAGGCACACCGGTGCAGCCCGTCATCAGAAACAGTAACGCGATTACAGCCAATCCAGTCTTCATGACAAACTCCTAAAGAACAGTCGTGAACCAACCATAGCAAAGCCACAGGCAAAGATCGTCAAACAGGTGTTAAGCTCTAAAACACCCTGGCGCTCGTATACCCAGCGCTAACCAACCAAGGAGTCGAATATGATCGGATACGTCACACTAGGAGTCAGCGATATGGGCCGGGCCAAGCAGTTCTACACGGATCTGCTGGCAGATCTGGGCGCCAAGGTGCTGATGGACATGGAGCGAATTGCGTTTATTGGCAAGAGCATGGGAGCCCCCATGCTGGCCGTCTGCACTCCGTTCAATGGTGAACCCAACCATCCCGGTAACGGCAACATGGTGGCCATTCCGGCGGGCTCCAAAGAAGCCGTGGATAAGTTTTACCACAAGGCCATTGAACTGGGCGCCACCTGCGATGGCGAACCGGGGCAGCGCATTCCGGACATGTTCTACGGCGCCTATGTGCGCGACCTGGATGGCAACAAGCTGGCGTTCTTCGAATTCGGCTAAGCGTCGACCGCCACCACCCCGGTTGGGTGGTGGCTTACTGACTTACACCGAGAGATGGCGACGGAAGAGCAACAACGCCGCCGTGAAGAACACCCCGCCAATGGCCATCAGAGCCAGCATCTGTGGCCACACCACCTCCAGCCCCGCGCCCCGGTACAGAATGGCCTGGGCCATGCTGACAAAGTGGGTGGTGGGCGCCGCCAGCATCAGATCCTGCACCAGCTGGGGCATGCTTTCCCGGGGCGTGATACCGCCCGACAACAGCTGCAAGGGCAGGATGGTAAGAATCAGCAGCAGGCCAAACTGGGGCATGGTTCGGGCCACAGTGCCGATCAGAATGCCGATGGCGGTGGTGGAAAACAGGTGAATCAGGGCGCCGAGCAGAAACAGCAACACCGACCCTGCCACCGGCACCTGTAGCCAACCCTGGATCACCAGCGTTATCGACAGCGCCGCAGCCAGTAACACCACCAGACCATTGGCCCACACCTTGGACGCCATGATTTCAAAAGGCCGCAACGGCATCACCATCAGATGCTCCACGGTGCCGTGCTCCCGCTCCCGGATCAGTGCAGCCCCGGTAAGAATGATGCTGATCAGGGTCACCTGGGTAATCAGCTCCATGACACCGCCAAACCAGGTTCCGTCCAGGTTGGGGTTGTAACTCACCCGGGTGACCAGCTCGATCGGTAGCCCGGTGCTGGCAGAACTACCCGGTTGCAGAAACTCCGCCACTTCCGCCATCGCAAAGCGCTGAATGTAATTGGTGCCAATAAAGGCCTGGCTCATGCGGGTGGCGTCGATGTTCAGCTGCAACGCTACCGGGTTGCCCTGCCGGACATCCCGCTCAAAGCCTTCAGGGATCACTAGGGCAAAGGTATGGCTGCCCTTGTCCAGCAGGTCGTCGATGTCGCCGTAGGCCACCAGATCCGGCGTCAGGAACCATGGCTGCTGGAGCGAATTGATGATGCGGCCAGACAACACCGTCTGATCTTCGTCCACCACGGCGATCGGAGCGTTGTGAAGCTCCATGGAGCCCGCGGAACCTGCGGTGTAGATCATCACCGTAAACGCCACCAGCACAAACACCATCAATGCCTTGTCCTGCCACAGACTGCGCAGTTCCTTGATGCCGAGGTGCCAGATGTTGCGTAAGGAATTCATGTCAGCGCCCCTGTTTTCTGAGCAACGCCACCGCCATTACGGTCAGTACCGGAACGAACGCCGCCAGGGCCAGGAACGCGCCCTGCATATCCGCCAGCGACAGGCCTTTGGTAAAGACGCCACGGCTGATCTGCAGGAACCAGGTCGCCGGCCAGACCGGACCGATCAATGCGCCGGCGCCGCTCAGGGACGACACCGGTTCGGTCAGGCCGGAAAACTGTACAGTGGGGAGTATGGTGAGAATCGCAGTGGCCGCCAGGGCGGCAATCTGGGTCGAGGCAAAGGTCGACATCACCTGACCCAAGGCCGTGGTGGCGGTCACAAAGAGCAGGGCGCCGAAGGTGAGCGTCAGCAGGCTGCCTTTGATCTCGACATCAAACACGTACACCGCCAGCAAGACCAGGCTCACGTAGCTGATCATGCTGAATGCGATGTAGGGCAGCTGTTTGCCCAGCAAGAACTCCACCCGGGTGACCGGAGTGACGTACAGATTGGTGATGGAGCCCAGTTCCTTTTCCCGAACGATGCCCAGGGCCATCAGAATGGCCGGAATAAAGATCAGCAGAATGGGGATAACCGCTGGCACCATCGCATCCAGGCTCCGGAAGTCCTGGTTGTAGCGATACCGGTCCTCCAGCGTGACCAGTGTCAGCGTGGGTACCACGCCCAGAGTGCGCTGGGCCAGCTCCGTCAGGTAACTGATGTGCATGCCTTCAACGTAACCCAGGATGGTCTCGCCCCGGAAAGGCATGGCACCATCCACCCAAACCGCCATTTCGGTCGGTCGCCCCCGTTTCAGGTCTTTGCCGAAGCCCGGCGGAATCTCAATCGCCAGACTCAGCTCGCCGGAGCGCATGCGTTGCTCCAGCTCCTGGATATTCTGCAATTCCGGTTGTTGCAGGAAATACCGGGAGCCGGACACCGCCGCAATGTAATCCCGGCTCTGGGGTGTCTGGTCCCGATCCAGCACGGCGAACGACAGGTCTTCGACATCCAGGGTAATGCCATAACCCAGGATCAGCATCAACAACGCAGAACCGATAAAGGCGAAGGCCATTCGAATGGGGTCCCGCAACAGCTCCCTCGCTTCCCGGGTGGCGTAAGCGAGCAAGCGCCGGGGACTGAACGCCGCCTGCCGGTCACCATGGCTGGCGGGCTCGAGAGCCAGTTGGTCGGCGCCGGTCTCCGGCTCTTTGTCCACCGCTTCCAGGGTTTTCATGAACGCGCCTTCCAGGCTGTCGGTGCCGGAGGCTTCAACCAGTCGATCGGGCGTATCGCAAGCCAATACTTCGCCCGCGTGCATGAGCGAAATCCGGTCGCAGCGCTCACCCTCGTTCATGAAATGGGTGGAGATAAAAATGGTCACGCCATCTTCCCGCGACAGGCGCATCAACAATTGCCAGAACCGGTTGCGGGCCCCCGGGTCGACGCCTGAGGTAGGTTCATCCAGGATCAGCAATTCGGGCTCGTGCACCACGGCCACGGCCAGTGACAGCCGCTGGCGAACCCCAAGTGGCAGGGCGCCTGCTCGCTGGTCCAGTACATCTTCAAGACCGAACTCCCGAACCAGCACCGAAATACGCTCCGGGATTCTGGTGTCCGGCAGGTGAAACAGCCGGGCATGCAGATCCAGATTCTGGCGCACGGTGAGTTCGCCATAGAGCGAAAAGGCCTGGGACATGTAGCCCACCTTCTGCCGGGTAGCCAGGTCTTTGGCATCCAGTGGTTCACCGAACAGCCGGACTTCGCCTTCTGTTGGGGTCAGCAATCCGGTGAGCATTTTCATGGTGGTGGTCTTGCCACAACCGTTGGATCCCAGAAAACCGAAGATCTCGCCTTTCGGGATGGAAAAGCTGACGTTACGAACCGCCGTAAAGCTGCCAAACCGCAGGGTCAGATGCTCAGCCTCAATGGCCGGCGTCTGGTTTTCCCCGGTTGGCTCTCGCTGCGCAGCATTGGTCGTATCGCCGCTTTCCTGCACCTGCCGGTTTTCGGGTAACAGCGCGATGAAGGCATCGTCCAGCGTCTCGGTATTGGTCTGCTCACGGAGTTCTGCCGGTGAGCCTGTGGCCAGTACCTTGCCCTCGTCCATGGCCACCAGCCAGTCGTAACGCTCGGCTTCTTCCATATAGGCCGTAGCCACCAACACGCTCATACCGCTGCGTTGCCGGCGAATGGTATCGATCAGGTCCCAGAAACGCTTGCGGGAGAGCGGGTCCACGCCGGTGGTGGGTTCATCCAGAATCAGCAGATCGGGGCTGTGGATAAGGGCACAGCACAGCCCCAGCTTCTGTTTCATACCGCCGGACAGCTTGCCGGCGGGACGATCCCGGAAGCGCAACAAGCCAGTGGCTTCCAGCAACCGGTCAATCTGATCCTTCCTGGAGGGGCCTCGCAAACCAAACAGATCGGCGAAAAAGGCGATGTTCTCGTCCACCGTCAGCGTATGGTAGAGATTACCGCCCAGGCCCTGGGGCATATAGGCAATGCGGGGGGCGACCCGGTTACGAAACCGCTGGCTGCGCATATCGCCGCCAAGCACCTGCAACTCGCCGGCCTGCAACTCACGGGCACCGGCAAGCAGGCCCAACAGTGTGGATTTGCCCACCCCGTCCGGGCCGATCAGCCCAACCATGCAGCCAGACGGAAACGCCAGGGTGATATCAGACAGCGCATCGGTTTCCCCGTAGCGATGGCTGACTCCCTCCAGCCGGGCTACGGTCTCAGTCATTGGGCAAAGCCACTTTCAAGCTCTCGGGCCAGGGCTGACTCTCATCCAGTCGAACGGAGGCTTCGCCGGGTACGCCGGTTTTCACCCGGTCCCGATAGGCTTTGAGCAACTCCGGATCAATCCGGATACGAACCCGGAACATCAGCTTCTCCCGCTCGCTGCGGGTTTCCACAGACTTCGGCGTGAACTGGGCTTCGGCGGCGACGAAGCTGACTTCCGCTGGCACCACATAGTCCGGCAGGGCATCAAGAACGATCCGGGCTTCAGAGCCAACCCGGACTTTGCCCGCCTGGGCTGTGGGCAGGAAGATGGTCATGTACACATCGGTGACATCCAGCACGGTGGCCACTTTGCCACCGGCGGCCAGCACTTCGCCCGGCTCCGCCAGCCGATACAGAACCCGGCCACCCACCGGCGTGGTCAACTGACTGTCATCAATATTGGTCTGGATACGGCGGACACTGGCTTTGGCGGCTTCGATACTGGCATCGGCAGACGCCACTTGCACTCTGGCGGCCTGCAATGCCGCCTCGGCGGTTTCCGCCGCGGTACGGGCGCGGTCCAACTGCTCCCGAGAGGCATGGCCCCGATCGGCCAGCGATTCAATACGGGCCAGTTCGGCTTGGGCATACCGACGCTCGCTTTCTCGTTGGGCCACCACGGCCTCGGCCAGTCTCCGGCTCTGCTCGGCCTGGTGCAAACTGGCTTGCGCCGCTGCCAGGCTGGCCTCAAGTTCGTCGGTATCCATCACAGCCAGCAACATGCCGGCTTCAACCATGTCGCCCTCGCGGACTTCGAAGGATTCCAGGCGCCCGGGTATTCGGGTGGCAATGTCGACTTCGGTGGCTTCAATACGGCCGTTACCGGAGCCAATATGCTCTGGCAGCTCATCGCCCTTCGGCATCAGATACCAGGCGGCAACGGCAATCAATGCCACAATCAGCACAACAAGAAGAAGTTTGGATGCGGTTTTGGCGCTGCTATCGGCCATGTGTCGTCCTTGAGGGGAAGAAGATGTATGACAGGAGAAGTATAGAGCAGAAGTGTGACGTTCAGGCTGACGGGGATCAAGATAGCTTCCAATCTATCCCGCCCGTCAGTTTGACATGAACTCAGTAGGCGCCGCGGATCAGATCGATACCGGGCTTGAGCACGCTACGCCACGCCTCTCGGAGTTCGGGCGTGTATTCCGGATCGTGAGCGCGGACCGTTTTCAGCAATGCCTCCTGCCAGAGGTCGTACCACTCAGGCTGAATATTGTAATTGTGGCGATTATGGCTTTCTCCCAGATCCCGCAATTTGCGGTCGGACATACCCCGGGCAACCAGAATGATCTGCATCACACCGTTACGCAGCAGATGGCGCTGAGCAGACATATCCGTGTTCAGAAACCGGTTGCGGATGGCATCGGAGCTGGACATAAAGAAGTCGTAGAAATCCACAAAGAATTCATCCTTGCGGCAGCAGCGACCATAGCTCTGGAAAACAAGATCGGTCGGGTTCATTTGCAATCAGTGTCCTTGATCATCGTGGGGATTGTCATTAAGGGCCACGGATTCTAAGCAAGCGAACAGGTTTTTCCATAGTGACATGTAACAACTGACGTCAATCGCGACAATTTGACGCTCTCTGAATCAGGTGTTGGTGAACCACCAGGTCGGCAACAGGCCACGCACCGGTCGTTTCAGAAAGCGGTCATCAATCAGCCAGATTACCCCCCTGTCTTCCGGAGTGCGGATCACCCGGCCGGCGGCCTGGGCCACTTTCTGCAGGCCGGGGATCAGGTAGGTGTAGTTATAGCCTTCGCCAAATCGTTGTTGCAGGCGCTCTTTGAGGATTTCATGCCAGGCATCAAACGGCGGCATCCCGAGGGTGGCCACGAAGGCGCCGATCAGCTGGTCGCCGGGCAGGTCGATACCCTCACTGAACACGCCGCCGAGTACTGCGAAGGCAACTGAGCCTTCCGGTTTCTGGAATTCTGCCAGGAACTGCCGGCGTTGGTCCGGGCTCATACCCGGCTTTTGGGAGCGTTGGGGGATGTCCGGTGCCTGTTCTGCCAGCGTATCGCTCACTTCTTTGGCGTATTTGAAGCTGCTGAAGAACGCCAGGTAATGGCCGGGCCGTTCCCGGTACTGTTTGGCGATCAGTTCGGCGATGGGTTGCAGGCTGGCTTCACGATGCACCTGCCGGGTGCTGATGCCGGGCGTGAATTCAACCTTCAGTTGCTCCGCGCTGAACGGGCCAGGCAGGGAGGTGAAGCGGGCGTCTTCCGACAAACCAAGCAAGTCCCGGTAATAAACGCCGGGGCTGAGGGTGGCGGAAAACAACAGCACCGAGTGGGCGGCTTTGAAGCGCTCGGTTAGGAAATCCGCCGGAATCAGGTTCTGGAGGGTCAGGCTGGCCCAGCCACGGCCGCTGCGCTGGAATTCGCACAGGGAATGATCACCAAAGCTGTCCGCCAGTTTCATAAAGGCCACGCTTTCGAACAGGACTTCCTGCAGGGCGAGGTCTGGCGGGTTGTCGGCCAGGTAATCGGTAATCACCGACACCATGGCCTGCAACGCGCCCAGTAATTGCGGCGGCAGGGTGGCCAGGAACACCGGCTGCGCCTGTTCACCATGGTCCCGAATCAGCGCCTGCCAGGCCCGGGCAGTGCGCTCCAGCGCTGCTTTTACCGGTTTCGGGGCGGTCTTCTTCAGTCTCAATAACCGCTGTTGTTCCAACTGCACCGAGTACATGCCCCGGGCACGATCCACCAGGTTGTGGGCTTCGTCCACCAGCACGCTGGCCTGCCAGTTGTTCTGACGGATCAGGCCGTGGAGCAACGCAGATTGATCAAACAGGCGGTTGACGTCGCCCACCACCAAGTCACTCCAACGGGCCATCTCCTGGGCCAGAAAGTAGGGACATATGTCGTGACCTGCCGCGATTGTCGCCAAATTCTGCTGATTTAACGGTTCTTTGCTCTGTACCGCCTCGGCCCGGGCATCCGGCAGGCGGTCGAAAAAGCCCTTTGCCAGCGGGCAGGAGTCGCCGTGGCAGGCTTTGTCCGGGTGTTCACAGGCGTCGTCTTTCGACACCAGTTCCAGGGTCCGCAGGGGAAAGGCCTGCAACTCATCCTGGACCTGACGCAACTTATCCACAGCCTCCAGCGCCAGCTGCCGGGCGGTGTTGCGGCAGGTGAGGTAGAACAACCGGTCCTGCCGGGCGGCGGGCAGGGCCATCAGGGCCGGGAACAGGGTACCCAGGGTTTTGCCCAGGCCGGTGGGCGCTTCCAGCAGCAGCGTGCCGGCTTTCACCGAGTTCTTGTACACGGTTTCTGCCAGCTGCCGTTGCCGGGGGCGAAAATCCGGGAAAGGGAAAGTGAGGTTGGCCAACAGGGCGTCGCGCTGTTCCCGGTGGTGTTCTTCCTGCTCGGCCCAGGCCTGGTAACGGCCACACAGGGTTTCCAGTTCCTGCCACAGTTCGCCCGCGGTGGCGGTTTCGGTGAGCACGGTTTCCTTGTCGCGGCCGGTGTCGTAATACACCAGCGCCAGTTCCACGTTTTTGCGGTTTTCCTGTCGGCACAGCAGGGCGCCGTATGCCCGTAACTGGGCCCGGTGCAGGGCGCGCTGGTAGGGCCGAATGCGGGACACATCGCCCCGGTGGGTTTTGATTTCTTCCAGCCGGTTCTTGTGCGGGTGGTAACCATCGGCCCGACCGGAAAGCTGCATTCCCAGCACCTTACCTGTCAGTGAGTACTCGCTTTTATAGCCGTAACCGCGTTTAGCCTGGATCGCCTGATGGCCGGCAATGCCCTCTTCGCTGCTGGGCGCCGGGGTGTAGCGGAAGTCCAGGTCGCCGTGGCGGGCGGCGAACTCACACAGGGTGCGAACGGCGACTTTCACCCGCGAGTCTCATCATCCTGCCAACGCACATAGCACACGCTGGCCGGGATGCCTTGCCGGGCGAAGAACTGCAACCAGCGCACCTGATGGTCCTGCAGGCGGTCGCCGGGGCCTTTTACTTCGATCATTTCATAACGCTGTTCGGGTTGCTCCGCGTCCGGTACAAACCGGATCAAATCCGGAAAGCCGCTGCGGTGTTCCTTGATGTTGTTGAGCAGGCGTCGGAACAGGGCCTCCAGGTGGCCAGAGGGAATGCAGTGCAGGGCCAGCTCTAAAAGAGCTTCATCCAAAACCGGCCAGAACACGAAGGGATTGGCGATGCCTTGCTTGTTCTTATAGGTGTCGAGGATTTCCCTGCGATAGGCGCCGGTGCCCAGCAAACGGAACCTTTGCTCGAACGCCTGCTGGCGACGGGCAACGAAGTCTTCCCGGGTCAGGTCTGCCGGACCAATATGGAACGGATGGAAGAAGGCGCCGGGCAGGGGCTGGAAGACCACCGGCCAGCACAGCAGCCCGAACAGCGAGTTGATCAGGGTGTTTTCCACATAGAACACCGGGGCGTCATCCGTGCCCAGATGCTGCAGCGCTGCCAGCTCCACCGTACCGGTGTCCGGCTTCGGCAATGTGAGGGTGAATTCCTGCAGTGGGGGGTTATCCACAGGCTCGGGCTGGTCGGCCCCTACCTTCGGCGCCAGCCGCTTCAGCAACCGGGTCAGGCCCTGGGCTTCGGCGTCGCTCAGTTCCGTGGCCTGCCACTGGCAGGCTATGGCCCAGGCCTCCTCAAAACGCTTCATCCGTTCCAGTAACCGAAGCTGTTTCAGCCGCGCTTCCCGGTGTCCGCTGTTTTCCAGGACCTCAAGCGCCAGTTCCCGCTCGCCCTGGCGCTCCGCCTGCCGGCCCAGTTCCAGCAATAAACGGTCCCGGCGGCTGGTAAGCCAGGGGTTATCCACAGGGCCCGGGACATCGGGCCAGGCGTCGACCGCCGGTTCGCCGTTGTCGAGCCGTTCCCGGCATTGGTGCATCAGCAGGTAGCAATCCACCTCTGTCCGCTGCTGGAAGGCCCGGGATGCCGGGGTAAAAGGTACGGTTTCGAACTGCTGCACGCCCAGTTCCACCAGCACAAAGTCGGTCCAGTTCTGGCGCAGGTTGCCGAAGAACATCAGGCGGATGCGATCGAACAGGGGCATGTCCTGCAGTTGCATCACAACCTGGCTTTCATCCGGTTCTGGCAGCCAATAGTTCAGCGGCATTGGCTTGCTGAAGGCGCCGGCCAGCAACGCTCGCATCTGGGCCTTGCCCAGGGTTTTCGGGTGACCCTGCTGTTGCAGCCAATCGGCGAACACCGGCCGTAATTCGGCCAGGGTAAACAGCCGGAACAGGTCGTCCAGGCTTAGCTCCGGCGCAGGATCCAGCCAGCCCGCGTGCACCAGTATCCTGAGTGCTTCCGATTCCGGCACCGGCAGTTCGGGATAACGCAGCTTGTGGGCCCGGAACAGCTCTCCGGTGCGCATTACCATGCGGGTCAGCAGCGCCCGGGGCCCGGTGGCGAGGTCCGTATAGGCCGCCAACCGGCTTCGCTCCTGTTCCGTTAACAGGTCCGCGTGGTGGTTCGCTACCCAGGCCACCAGAATATCCATGTTCTCCAGATAATAGAGCGGATCATCCAGGCTGGCGGGAACCGGTCGGTGCTTGATCATAGGAATGCAGACGTTGGATTGGCAGAGAGGCACAAACTTTACGCCGGAAGGCGGGCAGGCTCAAACCTGTTCCATGCACAAAAATTAATCATCACGAGCCTTGCCAATTTATTTAATGATAACTATTATCATTTGCATCAAGACAAGGAGGACGCCATGAAATTTCTCTGCCCACGCCACCGCCGGATGTTTGCCAGTCTTTCCCTGACCGAGAAAAATGATCTATGGCTGCTCTGGATGGAATATGCCTTTACCTTCAGCGAAAACCAGGATTCCGACAAGCTGGTGGCCGCCACCGGCAGTGCTTTCGATCTGGCGTGCCTGGCCCGCAAACATCACCCGGACTGCATGCAGGTAGAGCTGACCCTGGCGGCGATACTGGTATGCCGGGCGCTGCGCGACCGTGGCGACATCAGCGCCGCCGAGCATGTGCTTTTCCGGGCTCTGGACAGCCTGCAATCCAGCGAGCCCTGCCCGGGTATAACCGGTCGATGCAGCACCGATGAGTGTCTGGAGGTATTGCTGGATCATCGTCGCCATTCGGCATTCTTTGCCGAGTACCTGAACTGGCCCTCGTTCCCGTTCACAGCGCCGGAAATACGTACGGCAATGGCCATGCACTGACAGGTTCCGGAGGAGCTATGGGTATGCCCTTCACACGCCCGAACCCCGTTCAGGCGCACAGAATTACAGATCTGAACTGGCAGGAAAACCGACATCATGACCGGGTCTGCATTAGTATCGATGCCGGGAGCCTGGCCAGGCTGATGCAAAACAGGCAGTTGCACGCCGAGGATTTCTCCTGTCTGGATGCGTCTTCCCAGAGCCTGGTTCGCAATCTGCTTTTGACTTGTCTGCGGCATTCCTGACCCGGCCGCCCTCCGGATTCACAACGCCTGTCTTTTGAACAATCACGACTTCCCGTGTCGCTACGTCAGGTTACGATGGAGTGCGCCTGACGGTCCGTATTCGGAGTCACTTGCGGTAAGCTGTGGCCCGAGGATTGAATTGTTCATCAGACAAGGAAAACCATGGCCGACTCCACCGCCATCGAACCCGGCTTTCATGCCATTCACGCCAACCACCTGGAAGACCTGCGCCGCGCCGTGGTCTATATCTGCCGGCAGAACCCCATGCCGCCGCTGCAGAGCGAAACCTTTCTGGTGCAGAGTAACGGCATTGCCCAGTGGCTGAAGCTGGCGCTGGCGGAGAAGCGCACCGAGGATGGCGTGGAAGGCGGCCTCGGCATTGCCGCCGGCATGGATTTCCTGTTTCCCGCCCGGTTTATCTGGCAGGCCTACCGGGCGGTGTTGCCCGATGGCGAAGTGCCGGAGCAGTCTCCTTTCGACAAGCGCCGGCTGGTATGGCGGCTGTACCGGTTGCTGCCGGAACTGGTCGGGCAGGATGAGGCCTTCACGCCCCTGGCGCGATTCCTGGACGGCAGCGATTCCGACCTGCGCAATTTCCAACTGGCCGAGAAGGTGGCCGACCTGTTCGACCAGTACCAGGTGTTCCGCGCCGACTGGCTGGCGGCCTGGGAGCAGGGCAAGGATGTGGTGATCACGGCCCGGAGCGAAGAAAAACCCCTGGATGCTGAAACCCGCTGGCAACCGCTGCTCTGGCGAAAGCTGGTAGAGGACGTGGGCAGTGAAGCCAACACTAGCCGCTCGCAGATCCACACCCGTTTCATGGCGCAGGGCCAGCGTATCACCGAGCCCGCCAATCCGGGCCGCCTGCCCAAACGCATCGTGGTATTCGGGGTGTCATCCCTGCCCCGGCAGGCACTGGAAGCTTTGTCTGTATTGAGCCGATTCAGCCAGGTGGTACTGTGTGTTCACAACCCCTGCCAGTTCTACTGGGCCGATATCATCAGCGACCGGGAACTGCTTAAAGCCGAGCGCAAGCGCGGCGCCGCGCACCCGGTATTGTCACAGATTGATGACCCGGACCAGCTGCACCAGCACGCCAATCCGCTGCTGGCGGCCTGGGGCAAACAGGGCCGGGACTACATCCGCCTGCTGGATGAGTTCGACAACCCGGACGATTACCGCAGCAGTTTCCAGACCCCAGGGCAGAAGATCGACATCTTCACCGACCATGGCGATGTGGATAACCCCTGCCTGCTGCACCAGTTGCAGAACGATATCCACAACCTGACCCCATTGCAGGAAATCCGCCAGCAGCACCGCACGGTGGATCTGGCCCGGGACCATTCCGTGGTGTTCCACGACGCCCACGGCCCCCAGCGGGA
>Ga0079224_100004464_pt1 | contig 18103 bp, 16 predicted proteins | sample Stecom2015_FD_80414 | JGI IMG/M metagenome (GOLD analysis project Ga0079224, IMG submission 80414) | Agricultural soil microbial communities from Utah to study Nitrogen management - Steer compost 2015 | ecosystem: Environmental > Terrestrial > Soil > Agricultural land | place: USA: Utah...
AGCGTAAGTATTTAGCATTAGTTTGGGGCGACCTTCAAGAGAACGGTACAGTTTCCGGATATATTGGCCGAAGCCTTAAAGATCGTCGTGTAATGTCGGTTTACGAAAATGAAGATAAAGGTAAGTGGTCCGTCACGCATTATAGGGTTCTTGAGCGTCTAGGCTATGTCACACTCATCGAGTGCCAACTGGAAACCGGCAGAACACATCAGATCCGGGCGCATATGCAGTCCATTGGCCACCCCTTATTTAATGATACACTTTATGGCGGTGATAAAATTTTAAAAGGAACTGTTTTTACTAAGTACAAACAATTTGTAGACAACTGCTTCTCCATCTTACCCCGTCAAGCCCTACATGCAAAAAGCTTAGGGTTTACACATCCTAAAAGCAAAGAACTTATGCACTTTGAAAGTGATATACCGGATGACTTCGCCATATGCTTAGATAAATGGAAATCCTACGTGCAGTACGAACGAAGCAAGTAATTTTTTACAGAATTTTTTCCCTTTTTTTTCGTTAAATTAAACAATGAACGATAGATATATAAATCATAACGGAAGTTTGATGCTGGAAAATCAGCCCGCTATACAAAGTAGCAATAGAAGTTTAAGATATGGAGACGGAATTTTTGAAACCATGCGTTGGACAGATGGCGATATTCGTTTTCTTCAGTACCATGTTGAGCGACTTCAAGCCAGTATGGAACTTCTCCATTTAGAAGGTTTTGCAAAATTTGACACCTATTTTATCCGTGAAAAGGCGGCAGAGCTGGTTAGAAAAAATAAACTGGGGGCAGATGCTAGAATTCGGTTAAACGTCTACCGGGCAGGAGCAGGTCTCTACAGCCCTGAAACGAACAAAGCAAATTATCTTTTGGAAGCAAATCCGCTTGATCATGATGGATATCGGCTAAATAAAACAGGGGTGATCATCGATGTCTATCGAGAGCATAAAAAGTCGATTAACAGCCTCTCTCATCTGAAGAGCAATAATGCACTTATTTATATATTGGCCGGTATAGAGCGAAAACGCTTAGGTTGTGATGATATTCTTATCCTAAATAATGACGGGTTTCTCTGCGAATCGCTGAGTTCTAACATCTTCGTTTGGTATAACAAAACATTATATACACCGGCTTTAAGCGAAGGTTGTATCGCAGGTGTTATGCGTAAAGTTGTCATCGAAATGGCTAATGAGTACGGCATCGAAGTGGTTGAGGCACAAATAAGCCCTGAGATACTGCATGAGGCCGACGAAATGTTCTTAACGAATGCAATACATGGTATTTATTGGGTGATGGGATACAAAAAGAAAAGGTACTTCAACCATCTATCCAAAAGTTTACAAGAAAAATTGGGGAAATGGCAACTTGCCTCCGATTTAAATGAAGAGTAACGGTCATGAATTTAGAGAGCAGCGTAATTTTAGTCATTACTGCTCTCTATAAAAATTCCGAGATAATCACTCAAATCGCGCGCCTCTTAAAAATTCTTCGACGGACATCTTTTTCTTTCCCTCTAATTGAAGTTGGAGTACATCTAAGTAACCATCTCGTGTGGTAAATCGTAAGTAATGCTTACCGTCGGTCACGATGCTGCCAGGTTCCTTTTCCGATGGTACGGGTCCCTTCAATGGACGACAAGCGAAAATCTTTAAAGTTTTACCCTGAAATACCGTAAAAGCAGCAGGGTAGGGACTCAGTCCCCTAATAAAATTATACACCTCCTCAACCGGCCTTCCCCATTGTATTTTACAGTCATCTTTAAAAATCTTTGGAGCATGCTTTAATTTCTGTTCATCGGCAATACTTGCTTGTGGTATTTCGTGATGTTTGTCCGCCTTAATAAGTTGCACCGTTTTAACCAATAATTCAGCTCCCACATACATTAATTTATCGTGTATGTCGCCGGCAGTGTCATCCGCTTCAATGGACACGCGTTCACTCAATAAAATATTACCTGTATCTATCTCATGTTGTAAAAAAAAAGTAGTGACGCCTGTTTCTCGCTCTCCGTTCATCACTGCATGATTTATTGGTGCCGCACCCCGATATTGAGGAAGGAGAGAGGCATGCAGATTTACCGTTCCCTTAGGAGGCATATTCCAGACAACTTCCGGTAACATTCTAAAAGCTACCACCACTTGTAAGTCCGCCTGATAAGCGGCTAAAGCATTGATAAAATCGGGGTCTTTTAGTTTATCGGGCTGTAAAACAGGAATACCTCTTGATAAAGCAAATTTTTTAACTGCTGATTCTTGTACCTTTTGTCCCCTTCCTGCCGGTTTATCCGCTACCGTAACGACAGCTACCACATTTTCTCCTGCCTCCAACAGCGCTGACAAAGAAGCAACTGCAAATTCAGGAGTGCCCATAAATATAATTCGCATTATTTTTCTGTTTACGTTTCTTTAAAAACACTTCAATCTTTACCTTTGCTAAGGTACAAAATATATAGTCAGACTTGAATTTTCCCTTATACTTAGCAAATAGGATTTCCAAAAGCGGTGCACGCAAGTACTCTAGGCTAATCGTGAGAGTAGCAATAGCGGGTATCATGCTGGGACTAGCCGTAATGATACTAGCTATTGCCATTTTAAAGGGCTTCAAAGGAAGTATAATCGAAAAAGAAAGAGGCTTTAATGGCGATATTACTATTTATAAACACAACCTGAACAATTCATACGAAAGCTCACCCTTTAGCATACGAACCGACAGCCTGCTACTAATTAAAAAAATAGCCGGTGTTAAAGAGCTTAATGCGTTTGCTACTAAGCCGGGAATTATTAATGCTGAAGACGAAATAGAAGGCGTTGTACTGAAAGGGATTGACAGCGCCTATAACCAGGAAAAGTTGCGCAAGATACTGGTTGAAGGAAACGTAATCAATTTTACGGATAGCATACCTGCGCAACAACAAATACTTATTTCGCGTTATACTGCTAATAGGCTTAAACTTAAACTCGGAGATGACTTTCTCATGTACTTTGTTCAAGAACCGTTGCGAAAAAGGAAGTTCACAATCGTGGGTATTTATAACTTAGGTGTTGAGGAAATTGATAAAACCTATGTAATTGGCGACCTATCACTCATAAGACGACTAAATAAATGGTCGGATAACGAAGTGGGCGGTTATGAAATCATGACAAGCCATTTCGGAAAAGTAGAAGAAATAAATCAGCGAATATTGGATGCTTTACCCATTCAGCTACTATCGGTCACTGTAGTCTCTCAATTTCCTGAAATTTTTGATTGGCTTGCGTTACTTGATATTAATTCGCAAATTATCCTTATCCTGATGATTTTAGTGGCCAGTATTAATATGATATCTGCCTTGCTAATTCTCATTCTCGAACGAACAAATATGATCGGGATATTGAAAGCACTAGGACTTACCAACCTATCTATTCGAAAAGTATTTCTCTATAATGCACTTCGTCTTATTGGTCTGGGACTTTTACTTGGAAATATATTGGGTATCGGTCTATGTGTTTTACAGTACTATACGCAATGGTTTAAATTGGATGAAAAGGATTACTATATTTCATATGTCCCCATCGACATTGGTATTCAAGAAATTATGCTACTCAATATCGGCACAACATTATTGTGTTTATTGGCCCTTTTAGTTCCATCCGGTTTAGTAAGCCGAATCACACCTATTAAGGCCATTAGATTTAAATAGACACCTATTGTTGTTTTGCCTCGTTCCAGTAGACATCCATTTCTGCCAAAGACATATCTTTTAAACTTTTTCCATCCTCCTGTGCCCTTTTTTCGAGATGGCTAAAGCGTTGTATAAATTTTTTATTCGTTTTTTCCAATGCGTTTTCCGGATTAATACCTAAAAACCGAGCATAATTGATCAACGAAAACAAAAGATCACCAAATTCCTGTTCCGCCTTCTCTAAATCGACCGCTTCACTTTTCGTGATATCCAGTTCACTTTTAAATTCCGCTAATTCTTCCTCCACTTTTTCCCATACCTGACTTTTGTCCTCCCAGTCGAAGCCAACGCCTCTGGCTTTATCTTGAATTCGATAGGCTTTCACCAAAGCCGGCAGACTTTTCGGAACTCCTGCTAAAACCGATCGGTTTCCCTCTTTTAACTTCAGCTGTTCCCAATTACGTTTTACATCTTCTTCATCTGTTACTTCAATATCTCCATAAATATGTGAGTGTCTATTGATAAGTTTGTCGCATACACTGTTAAGGACATCTACAATATCAAAATCATTCGTTTCTTCAGCAATGCGGGCATAAAACACCAGGTGCATCATCAGATCGCCCAATTCCTTCTTTATCTCCGGCAGGTCTTTATCCAAAATAGCGTCCGCTAATTCGTAGGTTTCTTCGATCGTTAAGTGCCTTAACGATTCCATGGTCTGTTTTCTGTCCCAAGGGCACTCTAAACGCAATGTATTTAAAACTTCCAGTAAACGTTCAAAGGCTCTGGCGGGCGTATCTTGTTTAACAGGCGCAGTATGTGGCATATTTAAATGATTTGTGTTTTATGGGCTAACCATTGCCGATGTTCTTCATCTAAATGGGGAGATAAGCGTTCATAAACCATGTTATTATATTGGTTTAACCAATCGACATGCTTTTGATCCAACAGCGTTTTATCAACCAAACCCGTATCAATATAGCACAATGTCAACGTCTCAAAAGCCATAAATTCACCAAATTCAGTTTCCTGATCGCGGATACTTAAGACTAAATTTTCGATTCGTATACCATAACGACCCTCACGGTATAAACCAGGTTCTATGGAAGTAATCATTCCTTCCTCAATGGCAATATCTATATTGGCCGTATTGAACACATGTGGTCCTTCATGAACGTTTAGAAAAAAACCAACGCCATGTCCGGTACCATGGCCATAATTTCTCAGTCTATCCCAAAGGGGCTTTCTAGTAATAGCATCTATTTGATACCCTTTGCTTCCTTTTGGAAAAATGGCCGTACTCCCTTCAATCATTGCTTTCAGCACCAATGTGTAGTCCATACGTTCAGCATCTGTTGTAGCTCCTAACGAGATCACCCGTGTAATATCGGTCGTTCCTGTTGTATATTGTCCGCCCGAGTCAATGAGTAACAGTCCTTCTCCTTTTAAGGAAGCATTACTCTCGTCCGTCGCTTTATAGTGGGGGAGCGCACCGTGTTCTTTGTAACCGGCGATGGTGTCAAAGCTCTCATTCACAAAGCCTTCTTGTTCTTTACGAAATGTCAGCAATTTCTCAGCAATATTAATCTCAGTAAGTTCTTCTTTCCCAATTCTCTCTTCAAGCCACCTGAAAAATTTGGTAAGGGCAATGCCATCTTTAACCATCGTCTGCCTCGTATGTTCAGCTTCAATATCATTCTTAGATGCCTTTAGTTTTGTGCTGGGATTTAGCGCTTCGATAATACGTTCATATTGCGGAATCTGCGTATATACGGCATAACATGTCCGTTTGGGATCCAATAAAACAGTTTCACCGGCAGGCAATTGGCTAAGCGCCTCTTCCAGTGTATCATATTCGGCAACCGCCACACCTTGCTCTTCGAGCCTTGTCTTATCGCTTTGGTCTAACTTGCTACGATCGATAAATAAAGTCGTTTTTATAGGTTCCAAAAGGGCGAAACTTAAAACCACCGGATTACATTTGACATCACTTCCCCGCAAATTAAAAATCCAAGCTATATCATCTAAAGATGAAATCAAGTGGTAACTGACATTAAACTTTTGCATGGCCGCTCTTACTTTCGATATTTTCTCCGTAATAGTTACGCCAACAAGCTCTTTTTCAAGAATGTATGCTCTTTCTTTAGGCAGCTCGGGTCGGTCTTGCCAAATTTTATCTAACAGGTCAACGGTTCCATTGATCAAAATTTTGCGTGGCTGCAGTCGATTAATAAGTTGTTCAGCGATATAAACCGAGGCAAGCTTTCCATCAAATGCAACGGTATTCCCCGGTTCTAAACGTTCCGCAAGCCACTCAATATATTCGGCAGTACCCTGTGTTTTCAGCTTTACCAACTCAAATCCACTGCTTTTTAACTGTTCGTCGGCTTGTACAAAATAGCGCGAATCGGTCCATAAACCGGCAAAATCCTGGGTGATAACCAATGTCCCTGCCGAACCTGTAAAACCGGAAACAAAAGCGATGCATTTGAAGCGATCCGGAAGATATTCACTAATATGTGGGTCTGATGAAGGAATGATATAAGCATCTATCTGCTGCTCCGACATCTGTTTACGGATAGCGGACAGCTTCTCAAAATATGTCATAATACACGTAGATTTTGCGCAATTTACTAATTGTGGCACCATTACTAAAGCATTTTTTTGAAAAATGACAAGATACACAGAACATGTGTAGCACTTGTTTCTCCAATACGTTATCAAGAAAGGATAAAGCTATTTTTTATCAATTAAATTTTTATCTTTATCCTAAATAAGAAAGCAAATATATTACTCGATTTTATATATGTGGCTCACCACACATTTTTAAAAAAACAATTAAGTATGTCTCTTAAAATAACATTTTCTTTAACCGCTTCTTTGGCTGTACTATTATCTTGTGCAGCTAAAAAGAATCAACAGGAAGAAGCCGATTGTCCGCCGAAGCCCTGTACGATGGAATTTAGAACCGTCGGCGTAGTTTTTACAGATAGTAAAGGTGATACACTTCAGGTGAAAGACTTTTCCGTTACGCTTAAAGCTACGGGCAAAAAACTTCCAAGTGGCGCTGAACAGTCAACTGATGCTGCAAATCCCTTTTATATGATTGCATCTGATGGTGACAAAAGTGCACTTAGTGTGGAGGGAGATACAGTAGTCGTCAGTGGCACACATCCAAGTAGTGGACAAGTCAAGAAGACCGACTTTGTGATTAGCGGCGGACGCTGTGAATGTCATATAAATAAAGTTTCCGGACCGGAAAAGATCGTCTTTTGATAAAAAACGGCAAAAGCTTCTCCATGAGAAGGCTTTTGCTGTTTACACTATACCGTCCAGCGTTCACAGCGTTCCAGAAATGCCGCATCTACTTCTGCACCTATTCCCGGACTTTCCTCGAGACTGATATCGTAGGCATCAAAGTGAGGCCCTCCAATAATGGGATCTTCCAGATGACCAATCATACAAGTGTCCATATCATGGTATATAACACCTTCACAGGCATAGGCGAGATGTACATTTGCTCCTAATGCCAGGCGGCTTTCCAACATACCGCCGATCATGCAGGGAACACCGTGTTGCTTTGCAATCCGGTGAATTTTCAATGCTTCAAAAATACCGCCCGATTTAGCCAATTTAATATTAATAGCATCGCAACTTTTTGTCCCTATCAAACGTTCGGCATCCCAATGGTCGTAACAACTCTCATCTGCCATAATCGGTATACGAACCTTTTCCCTTAAAAAAGGCAATAAATGATCATCATAAGACCGCATGGGCTGCTCACAAAACTCGATATTATAACTAGTTAAAGCCCCAAGCACCTTTAACGCTTCTTCGTAAGTCCAACCCTGGTTGGCATCTAAACGTATCAGAATATCATCTCCAACCGCCTGACGGATCGCTTGGATTCTTAAAATATCTTCCTCAGGGTTCTTCCCAAGCTTTACTTTTAAAATGGATGCGCCGTTTTTTACAAAAGACAACGCTTTCTCTGCCATAATGGTTGGAGCAGCGATGCCCACTGTAATATCGGTTGTTATGGGCCGAACTATGCCCTGTAAGTATTTGTAGAGCGGCTTATTTTCGTACTTAGCGGCTAAATCGTATAGTGCCATATCGAACGCGCTTTTTATTGTAGAGTTTTTGGCAATAAAGGCATGAAGCTCGTTCATCCGTTCTTCTAATAAAAGTGCATTTTTACCTTTCCATAGGCGACTAAAGTCCCGCGCAAGCGTTAAACAGGTATCTTGTGTCTCTCCAACAATCATCGGAAACGCTGAACATTCCCCGTATCCGATTAATCCTACATCTGTGTGTATCCTTATCAAGGTGTTTTGAGCATAATCCATCGTGCCTGTCGCGATTGCAAAAGGCTCCATTTTGATACTAAATCTAAAAATTTCGATATGTGAAATCAGCATAGTTAAAAACGTAAAAAATGAAAAAGCCGGTCTTCCGTTGAGACCGAAAAAAGTTAATACATCCGACCATCAATCAATATAATTCGCAAGATAACTGTTTTCACCGAAGTGACCTTATTTTAAGACGAAATCCTTATTCGATCTAAAGAAGGTCAACAAAAAGAAAAACCATTAATAATCATAAAATAACATTATAATACTACCTTTACATCTATTATGGCAAATCACCTTCAAAACGAAAGCTCTCCATACCTTAAACAACATCAACATAACCCGGTTGACTGGTATCCTTGGGGAGATGAAGCTTTAAGTAAAGCCAAAGCCGAAAACAAATTACTTATTGTTAGCATTGGCTATTCCGCGTGCCATTGGTGCCATGTGATGGAAAGAGAAAGTTTTGAAAACAAAGAGGTTGCCCAAGTAATGAACCGTCACTATATTTCTATCAAAGTGGATAGGGAGGAACGGCCCGAGATCGATCAGATTTATATGAGTGTCGGTCAGTTGATGACAAACAGTGGTGGCTGGCCGCTAAATTGCATCTGCCTTCCGGACGGTCGACCGGTTTATGGGGGGACTTATTTTCGGCCGGCCGATTGGGTAAATGTATTGAACCAAGTGCAGGCACTTTGGGCAAACGAACCGGAAACGGCAATCGAATATGCTGAAAAGCTGGCACAGGGAATCACGGAAAGCGAAACTTTCAAAATCAGTAAGATTCCCGAGAAATACAGTGAAGATGATCTAAAAGAGATCGTAAAACCTTGGCAGCAAACTTTCGATCCGATAGATGGAGGCTACAAAAGGGCTCCTAAATTTCCTTTGCCAAACAACTGGTTATTCTTTCTTCGTTACGGCCACCTGGCAAATGACGCGGATATACTGGAGCATACGCATTTTACACTGCAACATATAGCTGCCGGAGGCTTATACGATCAGGTAGGTGGCGGCTTTGCCCGTTATGCGGTTGATGGACAATGGCATATCCCACACTTCGAAAAGATGCTTTACGATAATGCGCAACTCATAAGCTTATATGCCGAGGCTTATCTGCAAAAACCGGAGCCGCTTTATAAACGTGTGGTAGAGGAGACCCTTCAATGGGTCGATCGTGAAATGACGTCAGCAGAAGGCGCCTTTTATAGCGCACTGGACGCAGATAGCGAAGGTGTTGAGGGAAAGTATTATACTTTTCAACAAGATGAAATCGACAATCTGCTGGGAAAAGATGCCGATTTATTCATCTCGTATTTTTCAATAACAGCAGCAGGTAACTGGCCGGAAGAAAAAACGAATGTACTGAAAACAAGGCTTGATGCAGACAAATTGGCAGAACAAGCCGGCTACAGTAAAGAGGAGTGGGAAACTTATTTAAAAGATATCAAAAAGAAAATACGCCACTACAGAGAGCAGCGTATACGTCCCGGCCTCGATAATAAAATATTGACAAGCTGGAACGCCATGATGTTAAAAGCTTATATAGATGCTTATCGAACATTCAATAAGAAGGAATACCTTACCGTAGCAGAACGAAATGCGCATTTTATTCTTCGTAAGTTGATCACTGAGGAAGGCACACTTTTACATCAACCTCAAACTCCTTTTAAAACGATAACGGCGTTTTTGGATGACTATGCGTTTGTTATTGAGGCCTTCATCGCACTTTATGAGGTAACCTTTAATAAGGCGTGGTTGGATCAAGCTAAATCATTGGCAGATTACACACTTGCACAATTCTATGACCGGCAGGCCGGTGCATTTTACTATACCTCCGACTTAACAGAAGTGCTGATTACACGGAAATTTGAAATAATGGACAACGTGATTCCATCCTCCAATTCAGTGATGGCACATCAACTAAATAAGTTAGGCGTAATTTTTGAGGATTCAACTTATAAGGAAATTGCAGCGCAGTTATTGGCTAATGTTTTTCCACAGATTAGAACTTATGGGTCTGCATACTCCAACTGGGCAATCCGCTTACTTGAAGAAGTGTACGGTTTCCATGAAATAGAGATTACCGGACCGCAATCAAATGATTTACGGATCGCTATCGATCAAAAGACTTATAGTCCCAATAAAGTTATTTTGGGCGGCGTAGAGGAGAACCTGCCACTTTTCAGAAATAGAGTTCCTGAACGTAGTCTAATTTATGTTTGTAAAAACAATACATGCAGTTTACCAGTTGATAATTTAAAGGACGTAGAAAATTTAATTCTTAAACAGGAGGCCTAACAAGAAGGTTTCCATAATTTTATAAAAATGACCATTACACCAAACAGCGTAGTAGCGCTTACTTACAAATTGCACACCATCAACAACGGAGAAAAAGAGTTTGTTGAAGAGGCAGACAAATCGAATCCGCTTGTGTTTCTATATGGAGTAGGAATGATGCTTCCAAAATTTGAGGAGAATATCGAAGGTCTTAAGCAAGGAGACACCGTTGATTTTGAATTGTTAGCAGTGGATGCATATGGTGAAAAAGATGACAGTGCCGTTGCACAGCTTCCTGCTGATATGTTTAAAGAATCGGGCATTCCTCCGGTTGGTGAAATTCTTCCCTTGCAAGACAATCAGGGTAATCAGTTCCGTGCACGCGTGGTAGAAGTTAGTCCCGAAGCGGTCGTTGTCGATCTTAATCACCCGATGGCCGGACAAAATTTACATTTCGATATCGAGATTTTAAATGTACGCGAGGCTACCGAAGACGAACTGTCGCATGGACACGCGCACGGAATTGACGGAGATAGTGGACACTAATATTAGAAATTTCTTGTTCTTTTAAACGGGGCGCCATTGCGGCGCTCCTTTTTATTTTTATATCTCTTCTAATTTGAAGCATTCGCGGAGCGATCTTGAACTACAAAATGAGCACTTGTGAAAAAAAGTGAATTTACGTAAGTTCGCAGCAGCGATAGACTTTATTACATATGAATTATTTCCTGGTTAAATCAGAACCCTTTAAATATAGCTGGCAACAATTTTTAAAAGATAAGCAAACCTTTTGGGATGGCGTCCGAAATTACCAAGCGCGCAATAACTTGAAAGCAATGAAAAAGGGCGACTTAGTGTTATTTTATCATAGCAATGAAGGGAAAGAAGTCGTCGGAATTGCGAAAGTTGTGAAAGAAGCTTACCAGGACCCAACTACCAGCGATGAACGTTGGGTTGTTGTAGATCTGGCTCCGCTTCAAACCTTGAAGAAGCCTGTCACGCTGGAGACAATAAAAGCCGATGAGCAGTTGCAGGATATAGCTCTTGTAAGACAGGGACGTTTATCCGTGATGCCCTTAGCACCAGAAGAGTTCGATCGTATCGTAGCGCTTGGAAGCTAATTGTAGAAGGTTGGGAGGATAAAGGTAAATGTGTAAGAGATTTTACCTTTAACCTTATATCCTAAACCATATACCTTATTTAGCGCCTATTTGGTTAAAGAAATTGTATAGTTCACTGGCTTCTTCGGGTTTCATCTTCCCTGCAAGTATCAAACGTAACTGGCGGCGACGTAAAGCACCATCAAATAATTCTTTTTCTTCCTCTGTCTCCGGCACCAATTCGGGAACCGCAATCGTACGTGAATTCTGGTCAATTGCTACGAAAGTGTAAAAAGCCTCGTTTGACTTAATTCTACTTCCAGATGGAATATTCTGGGCATATACCTGAAGCTGCACTTCAACCGATGTATTAAAAGCTCTCGTAACCTTTGCCTCTATACTAATCACATCTCCCAACTTAACAGGATGGCGAAATGATACGTTATCAACGGACGCTGTTACGACAATCCGATTGCAATGCTTCTGAGCGGATATAGCTGCGGCTATATCCATCCAATGCAATAGCCTTCCGCCCATCAAATTATTAAGCGTGTTGGTATCATTTGGTAAAACCAGTTCATTCATAATAGTGAATGATTCCTTTGCAAATTTCTTGTTCATGCCGCAAAGATAGGTAAACCCAACAAGATATTAATCGCGAATCGGCCCCTTACTGGATGTATTTACGGTACCAAATCCGATTAATTCTTCCCAGCGTGTAGCCGACTTCCGATAATACACAAATACATCGTAGGTATTGCCTGTCTCAAAATGATGTCCATCATACCTATTTAACTGTTCTTTACCATTTATCTTGCTGATATAAGTGTAATGATAAAGCCCTTGTTTAAGAAGCAGCTCTCCTTGCCATTGCTTTTGATCCGGATCATATTTCATTTCGTTAGTCCCATCTGTCGCAAAGTTGTTAAATAATCCGGCAATGTAGATCTTTTCGTTCGCAGCAGGAGGCGATGACGTTTTTAAGGTGAAAGTCACAGCTGCATAATCGCCTTCAAAGTCACTATTCTCAAAATCGCTATTACGCAAAAAAAACTTTCCATCCTCGTCGTAAGAGAAGCTATAAGATTCTTGAGACAGGTCATGATCCAACATAACGGACATTCGCCGTATGCTATCTTTGCTGCTTGCACTGATCTGACCGGATAATAGACGGAAACTTCTTAAATCTAAATTTCTGAACTCATTTCCTCCATCAAAGTCTAAGGTCGCATTATTATTATAGATAAGTTGTCCGTCCCTTACAAACATTGGCTTCGTCAGTACTTCTTGCACATCATCCCTACGATTTTGTTTTACAACCAGTTTGATATCCTGATAAGGGTTATTAAGTTGGATGTTACCCAGATTGATCTCAAGGTTTAGTTTTTGGTTTTCCTTCCTTTTTATCACATTAAAAGAGGGAAGTGTCTTAATACCCACACTTACATCTTGTCTTAAAACGTAAAACCTTCTGGTTAAAATCAATCTTGCCTTATCCGCATCCTCATAAACCTTTAGGAGATAGTTGCCGGGCAGCTTCGGAATCATACTGCCTTCATTAGGAAATCGAAGTTCGTAATGCGTATATGCCTGGAGCGTATTAACGGAACTTTTATAATCATACAAGCGATCTTCCGTGAGGCCATCGATATACTCAATAGAGGAAAGATTGCTACTACGCCAGTCAGAGGTGCAGTGTTCGATTGTGTAATAATAAGTACGATTATCTGCTCGCAAATCATCGAAGGAAAGAAAAAACTGATCTCCTCCACCCAATGTCATCAGGGGAAGCGATTGTTCTTCCTTCGCTTGATAAAATTGAACTGATTTTATCACGGGTAAATAGTTTACATCTTCGTATCGAAGGTCTTGCTCCAGAGAACGTTCCATTCGAACCCGTTTTTTCTCTTTTTTCTGCGCAGACACCTGTGTTGCATTGAATACAACAAGCATAAAGAAGAGGCCTAAAGAAAATCTCATGTATCAATTGGTATTAGTGCCGCCTAATTTACAAGAATTTCGATACAATAGTCCGATTTAAGTCCCTTCTAGTGTCAAAATTTCATCGGCCAGCGTTTCCCATCTCTGCTGAAATTGAGAGAGCTCCGCTTTCTTGCTGTCATAGCGTAAATTAATTTCTTTTAATTGTTGCGGGTTATTGTACAAAGCCTGATCGGTTAATTGCTCTTCAATAGCTGCAACCTCCTTTTCCAATTCTCCCACTTTTTCTTCTAAAACACTCAATTCTTTATTCAGCTTCTGCAATTGTTTGTGCTTATCCGGCGTTTCTGCATGATAAGTATTATTTTTTTTATTTTCCTCTTTCTTGGGAGTTGTATTTACCAGCGGCTTTTCTTTTACTATCGGTCTTTTCGACTGCCACTCTTCATACTCCTTATAGGTTCCGGGATATTCTTTTATTTCCTGATTTTCAATGTACCAGATCTTGTTAGCTACACTATCTAAAAAGTAGCGATCGTGCGAAACGGTGATCAATGTACCCTCGTATTGTTGAAGTGCTTGGATGAGAATATTAACCGATTGGATATCCAAATGGTTGGTAGGCTCATCAAGAATCAGAAAATTCGCATCCGCTGTCAATGCCTTTGCTAAAGCCACGCGCGACTTTTCACCGCCGGAAAGTACTTTAATTTTTTTAAAGGCGTCATCACCTGTAAATAGAAAGCATCCCAAAATGGAGCGTAACTCTGTTTCCGTGTGTTTTGGGGCAAATGCCTGTAACTCCTGCAAGATCTCATTTTCCAAATGTAGCGCTTCCAACTGATGCTGAGCGAAAAAGGTGGTCGTTACATTATGACCGGTTTCACTCTTTCCTTCAAAATCTTTATCTGCATTAGCAATAATACGTAATAGGGTGGACTTCCCCTTTCCATTTGCACCGATTAAGGCAATCTTATCGCCCTTCTCAATCACGGCATGTGCGTTCTTCAAAATAGGCACACCGGGATAAGCTTTTGTAATATGCTCCAGTCGGACTACATGACGGCCGGATTGTTTGCTAAATTTGAAGCTAAAATTGACGGTGGGGTTGTCGTCATCCACATCGTCCACACGTTCCATTCGCTCGAGCGCTTTTATACGTGACTGTGCCATTTTTGCCTTGCTCGCTTTAGCCCGGAAACGTTCTATCAAGCGTTCTTCTTGTTTAATTTTAGCTTGCTGATTTTTAAATTGGCCAGCCTGAATCTCGTTACGCAAAGCCTTCTCTTCTAGGTAAAAACTATAGTTTCCTGCATATAGCGTAAGCTTTCCTTTTCTAGATTCTACTGTTTTATTAATAACGCGGTCCAAAAAATAACGGTCGTGCGAAACAATGACAATGGCCCCTTCAAATGCCTGCAAATAAGCTTCCAACCATTTAATGGAAGGTAAATCCAAGTGGTTGGTCGGTTCATCCAGCAACAAGATATCAGGTGCCTGTAATAAAATACGAGCCAGCATAACACGCATTCGCCATCCACCTGAAAATTCCGAGAGCTTTCGGCTCTGTTGCTCATCATCAAATCCCAGGCCCGCTAAAATCTCGTGGGCCCGGTATTCAATATTATATCCATCCAATGCTTCAAATTCAATTTGCTTATCGCTAAGCTTATGAATTAATTCCTCGCTATAATCCGTCTCCATCTTTTTCAGCAAGGTTTCTATCTCAGCATGCAGCTGGTTCTGTCTTTCAAATGCTTCCATGGCTACATGGAGAATACTCTTTTCCGATTCGTAAGAAAGCAAATCCTGATTAAGGTAGCCGATCTTCAAGTCCTTTGCCATCGAGATGGTTCCGGACGTTGGCGTATATTCGCCTACTATGATGCGCAGCAGCGTTGTTTTTCCTGTTCCATTAGCGCCAATAAGGCCTACTTTATCACCTGGTTTTATATGCCAATTTGCATCGTCATACAATGCTCGGGCCCCTATTTCGAAAGTTAAATTATTAATAGCTATCATAGCGGGTGCAAAAGTACGATTTTTTTACGTTGCCTCAGTCAGTCAATTGTTTCATTGCCTAATTTTCATCATCTTTGCGCCATGTATAAACTAGTTAAACCGCTATTTTTCTTAATGAATCCTGAGTCGGCCCATCATAATGTTACGGGAGGCTTAAAAGCAGCTAATAAAATTTGGGGAGGCAGTAAACTGATCAGAGCCGCTTTTAATTATGAAGACGCTCGTCTACAGAAAACAGTTTTTGGTTTAACTTTTAAAAATCCGATCGGTTTAGCCGCAGGCTTTGACAAAAACGCTGAATATGTGGATGAACTTGTGGATCTAGGCTTCGGCTTTATTGAGATTGGGACGGTTACTCCAAAACCTCAATCTGGTAACGACAAACCGCGCATGTTCCGACTAACGGCAGACGAAGCTTTGATCAACCGAATGGGTTTCAATAATCAAGGCGTCGACGTTGCTGCAACGAGACTAAAGTTTTTGAAAAAAAGGAGCGAAGTCATTATCGGTGGAAACATAGGAAAAAACAAACTAACTCCTAATGAAGAAGCGGTAAATGATTATATTTTGTGTTTTGATGCACTTTTTGATGTGGTCGACTACTTTGTCGTAAACGTCAGCTCGCCTAATACCCCTGGGTTACGGGATCTACAGGAAAAGGCACCGTTAATGCATATCTTAAACACTTTACAGCAACGTAATCTTAAAAATGGTATATCTCGGCCGATTCTTTTAAAAATAGCTCCTGATTTAACAAACAGCCAGCTGGATGATATTATAGAAATTGTTACCACTACAGGAATTGCAGGCGTTATTGCTACGAATACAACCATTGACAGAGAGGGGCTCCGCTCGCCGATCAACTTAACTAGGGAAACAGGTGGGCTAAGCGGAAAGCCTTTAACCAAGCGCTCTACGGAAGTAATACGCTATCTGTCGGAAAAATCAAACAAAGCGTTTCCCATTATCGGAGTAGGGGGTATACACAGTGCAGAAGATGCGCTGGAAAAACTGGAAGCCGGTGCTTCTTTGGTACAGCTGTATACCGGATTTATTTACGAAGGTCCGGGGTTGATTAAGCGAATCTGTAAAAAGTTGATTAGGAGGTATACGGTTTAAGCTATAGGGTGTAAGATGCAGGTATCAAAGCCTGCTATCATTGACGGTCTGTTTATTTCTAAGGTTTTCATGAACTTACTTTGCCAGTGTCACATTGGCTAATTCGCTAATCATCCCATTGGCTCATTCTTGTCTTTGTCTACCACTTACCGATTATCCAAAAATTTAATATTCCTCGTCAACCCCGAAAATTTTGCCCGCTTGACGGCAGACTTTTTAAAAACGCGTTGAAAAGTTTCCTCAGTAATTTCTTCCCAATCCTTCTTCGTCATCTCCAATAAGTCTGGATGTGGTTTAAAGGACTCTTCCGTATGAGGTTCAGCAAAACGATTCCAAGGACAAACATCTTGGCATACATCGCATCCAAACATCCAGTTGTCCATTTTACCTACAAACTGATCAGGAATCTCGTTCTTAAGTTCAATGGTCAGGTAGGAGATGCACTTACTTCCATCTACAATTTGCGGCGCAACAATAGCCTCCGTGGGGCACGCATCGATGCATCGCGTACAAGTTCCGCAATAGTCTTTTGTGGGAGCAAGGTCGTAATCCAACTCAATATCAACTATCAGTTCACATAAAAAGAAGAAAGATCCTTTTTTTCTATTAATTAAGTTACTGTTTTTGCCAATCCAACCTAAACCCGAACGTTTAGCCCAAGCACGGTCCAGCACCGGAGCCGAATCCACAAATGCCCGTCCTCCTACTTCCCCAATCTCGTCCTGCATAAAGTGCAGTAACGACTTAAGTTTATCTTTAATTACCGTATGATAATCGACGCCATAAGCATATCTGGATATCTTTGGAGAATCTTTATCTATCTGTATATCAGAAGTAAAATAATTGAAACCTAAAGATATAATAGACTTAGCACCTTCCACAAGGAGACGGGGATCCAATCGCTTATCAAAATGGTTTTCCATATAGTACATTTCGCCATGCATTTCCTCCTTTAGCCATTTTTCCAAACGCGGTGCCTCTTCCTCCAAAAAATCAGCTTTGGCAATGCCACAGAAAGCAAAACCTAAGCGCTTTGCTTCATCCTTGATTAATTTCGAATACTTTTCTGCAGCAATTAACATAGTGCAAACTTAGTTAAATCGGGTATTAAATACAATGCAGCAATTACTGCTTGCTTATTGTTGTCGACTCAGCGCTTCGTTATGCTTCAATGATAAGGAGATCCAATGATCAAAAGCAGCTCGATCTTTAAATGCTTCTTCATAGACGAAAACGTAACCTTTCACCAAACGCTTTCCGTGTACCATAGGTTCACAGCCAGGTATTTCTAAGCACTCCTCATAAACAGCTGGTCCGACGCGACACATCAATCGATTTTCTCTCAAGCAGATACACATTTTATCGTTTACTAAAAAACAAATGCCCCCAAACATCGTTTTTTCCTTAATTGTTGGGATATCCATTAAAGCTTCCCTTAGCCTGTTTAATAATTTTTCATTAACTTTCATTGAAATATTACTTTTGATGGCAACAAAACTGATTTTTATCCGACAATACTGAAAATGGACAAGAGATAATATGGATTCGTACTTCTAATATAAAAAATTAAACACAAAATTTAATAACTAACAACTAATAACCAACAACGAATAACTAA
>Ga0079224_100004465_pt1 | contig 18103 bp, 15 predicted proteins | sample Stecom2015_FD_80414 | JGI IMG/M metagenome (GOLD analysis project Ga0079224, IMG submission 80414) | Agricultural soil microbial communities from Utah to study Nitrogen management - Steer compost 2015 | ecosystem: Environmental > Terrestrial > Soil > Agricultural land | place: USA: Utah...
GCAGCGGTCGGCAGGGACCGCGTCGCGGGCCGGGCTGTTTTCGAGGAGCAGGACGGTGGGCGTGGGGCCGCCGTGATCGCCGAAGGTGCCGAGACGGGGCGGGAGCGGCTCGTCCACCGTGCCGCGAGGTCGTTCTCGTGGGCTTCGAGATTGGAGGGAAGCGCACCGAAGAAGTTGTCGCCGAGCGAGGTGAAGGTGGATCCGAGACTGGCGGAGAGATCGCCGCCGAAGGGATGGGTGTTCTCGGCGAAGAGGTTGCCGACGGCGCGGAGCGTGCCGCTCCAGTGGAAGGTGCCTTCGTTCTTCGCGATCGTGTTGAAGCTCAGGTCGGCGCTCTTGCAGGAGACGACCGTGTTGCCCGCGTTCTCCACGATGGTGGTGTTGGTGAGCGTCAGCAAACCCTCGGCCACGTGGATCGCCGCCGCGCCGTCGGATTGGTTGTCGTACAGCGCGCCACCGTCCGATTCGCCCGCGTCGCCGCCGCGCAAGTCGAGATGCGCGAGGCGGACCGCGCCGTGCGAGAGGTCGAAGATCCGCGTCGTTTCCTCGGCGGCGATCTCCACGCGCGCGCCCCCGGGACCGAGGAGGCCGTCGAGGTCGAGGGAACCGTCGACGACGATGGCGGAGCGCACGAGGATCGTCCGGTCGGCTCCCGAGAAGGCTTCCGGATCGAAGCGGATCGCGGGGCGGTCGCCGCCTCCGCGTTCCGCGACGACGAGGGCCGCTCGGATCACCGCGCGCAGGCTGCCGGGGCCGTCGTCCTCGGCGCTGGTCACCCGGGCGACGGGAAGGAGGTCGACCTCGACCTCCACCGATTCGCCTCCCGCCGTGCCGCGGATCCGCAGGGAGAGCGGTGCATCGAGGCGCTCCACCGCCTCCCGATCCGCCGGCGCCGGCCGCGCCTCCCGCACCTTCGCTGTCTTCCGGAGGCTGGGCCGAGGGGCCGTCGCTGCCGCATCCGGCGAAGGCGAAAAGGAGAATCGGAGGGTGAGAGCGCCTCAGGCCAGGAGCGCGGCGGCGATGCGCTCGGCGGCCCGCCCGTCCCAGAAGCGCGGCGTGCGAGGCGTCTTGGCTCGGCCCGAGAGGACCTCGCGCGCGGCGGCGACGATGCGCGCGGGATCCCGGCCGACGAGCACGTTCGTGCCGTGCGTGACCGTCACGGGGCGCTCGGTGTTGTCGCGCAGGGTGAGGCAGGGGATGCCCAGGATGGTGGTCTCTTCCTGCAGGCCTCCCGAGTCGGTGAGCACCATCCGCGCGCCCGCCACCAGGCCGAGGAAGTCGAGGTAGCCGAGGGGCGGGAGGAGGCGGAGCCCGCGCGGCGGAGCGTCCAGGGCCTCGATCGCCTTGTGGGTCCGCGGGTGGGCCGGAAAGACGAGAGGGATCTCCTCCTGCACCTCCTCGAGTGCGCCGAGCAGCCGGCCCAGCATGGCGCGGTCGTCGACGTTCGCGGGGCGGTGGAGGGTGACCACCGCGTAGCCGCCCTCCCGAAGGCCGTGGGCCGCCCATGGCGCGCGGGCGCGGGCGCGATCGAGGTGGGTGTGCAGCGCGTCGATGAGGACGTTGCCCACCAGGCGGATGCGGGCCGGCTCGATGCCTTCGCGCAGGAGGTTCTCGTCCGCGTCCTCGGACGGCGTCAGCAAGAGGTCGCAGACGCGGTCGGTGAGGACGCGGTTGATCTCCTCCGGCATCGTCATGTCGAAGCAGCGCAGGCCGGCCTCCACGTGGGCGCAGGGGACGTTGAGCTTGGCCGCCACCAGGGCGCAGGCGAGGGTGGAGTTCACGTCGCCCACGACCACCACGCGATCCGGCCGCTTCTCGAGCAGGACCTTCTCGAAACCGAGCATGACCTTGGCCGTCTGCTCGGCGTGCGAACCGGAGCCCACGCCGAGCGCGAGATCCGGGCGCGGCAGGCCCAGATCGGCGAAGAAGACGTCGGACATCGAGGGGTCGTAGTGCTGGCCGGTGTGGAGGAGGAGCTGGTCGACGCCTCGCTCGGCCAGGGCTCGCATGACTGGCGCGATCTTCATGAAGTTGGGCCGGGCGCCCACCACGTGGAGGAGCTTCATCCCCCGGCAAGCTGGGGAGCGGAGTGCGCGGGGGCAAGCCTGGGTGGCGCGCTCTTCATGGTTTCCCAAAGGGGTTTCTGTTATCTAGCCCGGCCATGAACATCGCGGTCATCGGCACGGGCTACGTCGGCCTCGTCGTGGGGACGGGCTTTTCGGACTTCGGCAACGACGTCACCTGTGTGGACGTGGACGAGGCGAAGATCGAAGCCCTGCGCCGCGGCGAGATCCCCATCTACGAGCCGGGGCTCGAAGAGCTCGTGGAGCGCAACGTGCGGGCGGGCCGCCTGCACTTCACCACCGACCTCCGGGAGGCGGTGCGCAATGCCCGGGTGGTCTTCATCGCGGTGCAGACGCCGGAGGGCGAGGACGGCAGCGCAGACCTCCAGTACGTCCTCCAGGCGGCGCGCCAGATCGGCGAGGCGATCGAGGACTACACCGTGGTCGTGCAGAAGAGCACCGCACCGGTGGGGACGACCGACCGGATCGCCGCCGAGATCGCGAAGGTCACCGAGGTGCCCTTCGACGTCGTCGCCAACCCGGAATTCTTGCGCCAGGGCGCCGCGGTGGACGACTTCCTCTCGCCCGATCGGATCGTGATCGGCGCCGACAGCGAGCGCGCCCGCGACCTGGTGGCCTCTCTCTACGCGCCCTTTTTGCGCAAGTCGGACCGCATCCTCTTCATGGACCCACGCTCGGCCGAGCTCTGCAAGTACGCGGCGAACGCCATGCTCGCCACGCGCATCTCCTTCATGAACGAGATCGCTCGGCTGTGCGAGCGCGTGGGCGCCGACGTGGAGCACGTGCGCCGCGGGGTGGCCGCGGACAACCGCATCGGTCCCGCCTTCCTCTTCCCCGGCCCGGGCTTCGGCGGCTCGTGCTTCCCCAAGGACATGCGGGCCCTCCGCGCCACCGCCCGGGAGCACGGCCTCGACCTCGCCATCCTCCGCGCCGTCGACGAGGTCAACGAGGAGCAGAAGACGATGCTCCTGCGCAAGGCCATCCGGTACTTCGGCGAGCGCGGCCTGGCGGAGAAGACCTTCGGCGTCTGGGGCCTGGCCTTCAAGCCGAAGACCGACGACATGCGCGGCGCCTCCTCGATCCCGCTGATCGAAGGGCTGCTCGGCAAGGGCGCGACGGTGATCGCGCACGATCCGGTGGCCATGCCGACGGCGAAGCGCATCTTCGGCGACCGCATCCTCTACGCGGACTCGCCATACAAGGCCGCGGAGGGCGTCGACGCGCTCTTCGTCGTCACCGAGTGGCACGAGTTCCGCCGGCCCGACTTCGAGCGGCTCCGGGCCTCGATGAAGAGCCCGGTGATCTTCGACGGCCGCAATCTCTACGAGCCGAAAGAAATGAAGGAACTCGGCTTTCAATACCATGCTTTCGGCCGACGGGCGCGGTAGCGCACGCGCTCTCGTTCGTGATATGGCGCCGCACCTCGGAGGCGCAGCATGAGCGAACGCATCGCGGTGATAGGATTGGGATACGTGGGGCTCCCGGTCGCGATCGCCCTGGCCAAGAAGTTCCCCGGCACCATCGGTTTCGACGTCAATCCGAAACGCATCCAGGCGCTGAAGGAGGGACGGGACGCCACCGGCGAGGTGGATTCCGAGGATCTGCGGGCGACGACGCTCCGCTTCACGCACGACCCGGCCGAACTGCGCGGCGCGACCTTCTTCGTGGTCGCCGTGCCGACGCCGGTGGACGCCAACCGCCGCCCCGACCTCGAGCCGCTGCGCCGAGCGAGCGAGACGGTCGGCGCCGCCCTCGCGCCGGGCGCCGTCGTGGTGTACGAGTCCACGGTCTACCCCGGCGTCACGGAGGATTTCTGCGGGCCGATCCTCGAGAGGGTTTCGGGCCTTCGGCGGGGACGGGATTTCTTCCTCGGCTACTCGCCCGAACGCATCAATCCCGGTGACAAGGAACACACCCTCGAGCGCGTCACCAAGGTGGTCTCCGGGGAAGACGAGGCGACCCTCGAGCGCGTGGCCGCGGTCTACGGCGCGATCGTCCCCGTCGGCGTGCACCGCGCCCCCTCGATCCGCGCCGCGGAGGCCGCGAAGGTGATCGAGAACGCCCAGCGCGATCTCAACATCGCCTTCATGAACGAGCTGGCGATGATCTTCGACCGCCTGGGCCTGCGGACCAAGGACGTGCTCGCCGCCGCGCGCACCAAGTGGAACTTCCTCCCCTTCACGCCGGGGCTCGTCGGCGGCCACTGCATCGGCGTCGATCCCTACTACCTCACGCACAAGGCGGAGGAGGTGGGCTACCACCCGCAGGTGATCCTCGCGGGCCGGCGGATCAACGACGGCATGGGCGCCTTCGTGGCCCAGAAGACGGTCAAGCTCCTCGCGAGCGGGGGCGAGTTCGTCAAGGGCGCGCGGGTGGGCGTTCTCGGCCTGACCTTCAAGGAGGACGTGCCCGACCTGCGCAACAGCCGCGTGGTCGACATCCTGCGCGAGCTCGAGAGCTTCGGCATCGAGGCCGTCGTCCACGATCCGCTCGCCGATCCCGAGGAGGCGCGGGAGGTCTTCGGCGTCCCGGTGAGCGATCTCTCCGCCTTCCGCGATCTGCACGCGCTCGTTTTCGCGGTGCCGCATCGCGTCTACCGCGAGATGGGAGCGACCGCTCTCGGAAGCATGGTGCGCAGCGGTGGCGTCTTCGTGGACGTCCGCAGCGCCTTCGATCCCTCGGATCTCCCCTCGAACCTTCGGTACTGGAGCCTGTGATGAGCGCCACCTACGCCGCCGCGCGAAAGGCGATCGCCGCCCGGCCGCGGCGCTGGCTCGTGACCGGCGCCGCGGGTTTCATCGGCTCGCACCTCGTGGAGACCCTCCTCCGCCTCGGGCAGGAGGTCGTCGGCCTGGACAATCTCTCCACCGGACACCGCGAGAACCTCGAGGACGTGATCCGCGCAGTGGGGGAGGAGGGGGCCGCGCGCTTCCGCTTCCTCCTCGGCGACATCCGCGATCCGGAGAGCTGTGCCGAGGCGTGCGACGGCGTGGAGATCGTCCTGCACCAGGCAGCCCTGGGCTCGGTGCCGCGGTCGATCGAGGATCCCGTGGCGAGCCACGCCTCCAACGTGGACGGATTCGTCCAGATGCTCGTCGCCGCGCGCGACGCGGGGGTGAAGCGCTTCGTCTACGCGAGTTCGAGCTCGGTCTACGGCGACGAGCCGACGCTTCCCAAGGTCGAGGGTCGAGAGGGGCGGCTGCTCTCGCCCTACGCCGCGACGAAGAAGATCGACGAGATCTACGCCGAGGTCTTCGGTCCCACCTACGGGATGGAGATCGTCGGCCTGCGCTACTTCAACGTCTTCGGCCCGCGGCAAGATCCCCGCGGACCCTACGCGGCGGTGATCCCGCGGTGGATCCTCGGCCTGCTGCGGGGCGAGACCTGCCGGATCTTCGGCGACGGCGAGACCTCCCGCGACTTCTGCTACGTCGACAACGCGGTGCAGGCGAATCTCCTCGCCGCCGTGGTGGAGGACCGGGAGGCGATCGGCCGCGTCTACAACGTGGCCTGCGGTGAGACGACCACGCTCAACCAGCTCTTCGCGGTGTTGCGCGACGCGGTGGCCGCGCACGTCCCGAGCGCCGCCGGAGCCCGGCCGAGCTACGAGGACTTCCGCCCCGGCGACGTCCGGCACTCCCTGGCGGACATCGGCCTGGCGTCGCGGCTGCTCGGCTACGCGCCGACCCATCGGATCGGCGACGGGATCGGCCCCACGGTGGCGTGGTTCGCCGATGCCGCCCAGCGCAAGCGCTTCGCAGCCTAGGAAACCCGCCGCCCGCGCGAAGAGACGAAGAAAGGGGCCCTCGAGGGGCCCCTTTCCACGTTCACGGCGCGACGTGGTTCAGGGCTTGTAGATCGCCGTGATCACCTGCGTGAACAGCGGGCGATCGCAGGCCCAATCGAAGTCCGGCACGCCATCGCAGGCCGGGAAGGCGCCGCGGTTTTCCGGGGTGCAGTAGACGCCGGGCTGGAAGGCGGCGGCGTCGTTGCTCACCGTCCACGCGCCGACGTTGCCGAACCAGGAGCCGCCGAGGCCTTCCTCGAAGTTGTAGAGCACGCGGGTCTGGCCGCCCGAGCGCGCGACGATCGCGAGGAGGCTCGGGTTGGGCGTGCACGAGGAGGGGAACTCGCAGAAGGGCGCGAGCGAGATGTCGAGGCTGTCGTCGCCGAGGTCCAGACCGAGGGAGGGGTCGTACTCCACGGGAATCCCGCCCGTGCTTTCGAAGCGGTAGAGCGCGGCGATGTTCAGATCACCGATGACGATGGTCCAGTTGCCCATCCGGCGCAGGCGGACCGACTCGCCGCGCTGGAAGATGCCGGACTGGATGTTGCTCGGGAAAACCATCAGGTACCGGACGTCGACGTGCCCCTCGTCGGGAACCTCTTCGTCGGCCCAGGCGAAGGTCATCGACTCGCCGACGGTGCTGATCACCTTCATGTCGATCGCCAAACCGTCCTCGAGCTCCGTGTAGCGGAGGGAACCGTCGACATCCTGGTAGACGCCGGAGTTCTCCATGGCGTTGTAGGGGACGTCGCGCAAGCGCGGCAGGTGCGCGGCCTCGGTGCACTCGCCGCCCTCCACCGTACCGCCCGTGCCGCCGCTGCCACCCATACCGCCCGTGCCGCCGGTGCCACCGCTGCCGCCCGAGCCGCCGTCGCCGCCGGTGCCACCGTCGCCGCCGGTCCCTCCGGTGCCCTGCTTGCCCGCGGTGCCGCCCGTGCCGTTGTCGTCATCGGGGGATTCGTCCCCGCAGGCGACGACGCCGAGCGCGAACAGGGCGGTCGTCACCAGGATCAAAAAGCGCTTGCTCATCCCAGATCTCCTTCGGTTGCTGGACGCTCGTCGCCCGGGATTGTTACAGAAGCGCATTCCGAAGAAAAGCGGCGAGGATGGCCATGGTTTCGGACTGGATGCAACGGGCGCGGAAGGTGGGGCTCCTCGTCCTGGACGTGGACGGCGTCCTCACGGACGGCGGGCTCTACTACGGGCCGGAGGGAGAGGCGCTCAAGCGCTTCGACGTCAAGGACGGGCACGGCATCGTGCTCTGCCGGGACGTCGGCCTGCCGACGGCCATCCTCACGGCGCGATCCTCCAAGGCCGTCGAGGTGCGGGCGCGGGAGCTGCGGATCCCGTGGGTCCTGCAGGGGGAGAGGGACAAGAAAGCGGGCCTCGACAAGCTGCTCTCGCTCTGTGGGCTCGAGGCGCACGAGCTCGCCTACATCGGCGACGACCTCAACGACCTGCCGGTGCTCACCCGGGTCGGCTTCTCGGCCGCGCCGGCCGACGCGCGGCCCGAGGTGAGAGAGCGCGTCCACTACGTCTGCCAAAACCGCGGCGGCCACGGGGCGGTGCGCGAGCTCTGTGAACTCCTCCTGCGCGCCAAGGGCCTGTGGGACGCGGCGCTCGCCCTCCATCCGCCGATGCCATGAGCGCGCCCGCCCCTCGCGTCCCGCTGCGCAAGCGGATCAAGCGCTTCCTCCGCGCCTATGCCCTCCTCGGCCTGCTCGCCGTGCTCGGACGCCTCCCCTTCGGCTTCGCCCTCCGCTTCGGCGCCGGGGCGGGCCGCCTCGCCTACCGCCTCCTCGGCAAGGAGAGGCGCCGATCGCTCGCGCACCTCGCGATCGCGTTCCCCGACAAGAGCGAGGCGGAGCGCGAAGCGATCGCCTTGCGGATGTTCGAGCAGCTCGGGATCTCGGCGATGGAGATCGCCCAGCTGCGCCGGATCGACCGCATGCTCGAAGACTACGTGACGCTCGACGAGCGGACGGCGGACATTCTCCGCCGCGTACCCACCGGCGCGGGGGCGGTGATGATCACGGGCCACGTCGGCAACTGGGAGCTGCTCTTTCGCCGGTGCCTGCGTGCGGGCTTCGACGCCTACGCGGTGGGCAAGGAGAGCCACGATCCCCGGTTCACCCGGCTGATGGAGAGGGTCCGCGGGCGGGACCGGGTGATCTGGCGCGGCGCCGACGGCGCCTCCCGCCGCATGCTCCAGGTCTTTCGCAAGAACGGTTACCTCGCGCTGCTCATGGACCAGGACACGAAGGTCCAGGGCGTCTTCGTCCCCTTCTTCGGACGGCTCGCCCACACGCCCCGCGCCCCCGCCGATCTCGCCCTGCGCATGGGGGCGGGCGTGGCAGCCATCTTCATCCATCGCCGGCCCGAAGGCGGCCACGTCGTCACCGCGCGGGAGATTCCCCTTCCCGAGGGCCGGGGCGAAGAGGCCGTGGTCGAGCTCACCGCGGCGATGACCCGCGCCATCGAGGAGGAGATCCGGCGGCATCCCCACGAGTGGGTCTGGATGCACGAGCGGTGGAAGACACGGCCCCCTTCCGAGGCGCCGGCGAAGAAATCGGTCGATCCAGCGGTTGAACGAAGCGCATAGCAAGTTCTGTGCCCCCGGTCCCCGCTTTCCTTTACCGGGCGATCGCCGGGTGTTAGGTTGCGAGCGCATGTTCGAGTCGTCGCCAGCCAACGCCGTGCGCCGCGGCACGGGCCGTTCGGGCCGGATGGGCCTTTGGGCCCTCCTGTTCGGCCTGTCCGCCTGCGTCCAGCCGCCGTCGGGCGATGGCGCGCCGCCGGCGATCGCGCTGCACGGGATGACCCTCCGCCAGTACCCGCCGGGCAAGCCGGCGCGCGTGGTCCGGGCGAAGGAAGTCACCTACCAGCGCGGCACGGGCGTGGTCGCCGGGCGCTCGATCGTGGTGGATCTCCCGCCGGGCGAGGAGTTCCGGCGGGGCGGGGCGCGCATCGCCATCGACCGCGCCCAGGGCGATACGGAGGGGAAGGGCGCCGTGGCGGAAGGCCTGATCCGCGTGGAGACGGGCGCCGGGGACGTGGGCGAGACCGTCGGCTCGATCTGGGACGGCGAGGCCCGGACCCTCGCGGGCGAGGCACCGGTCGAGGTGCGCGGCCCGAACTACGCGCTCACCGGCGGCTCCTACCACTACCAGGCGGATACCCAGACCCTCGCTCTCCGCGACGGCGTGGAGTTCCGATCCCGGCCGGTCGCGGAGGAGGGCGCCTCGGCGCCACCGCCTCCCCTCGATCTGCAGAGCCCCCACCTCACGGTGCACCACCGCGAACGCCGGGCGGTCTTCGGCGGCGGCGTCGTGCTCACGCAGGGGGATCTGGTCGTGCGCTGCCCGGAGCTGGTCGCCCACTACGACGAGGCCTCGCGGATCCGCCGCGTGGTCTGCACCGACCAGGTGCGGGCCGAGCAGGGCGACCGGACCATGGAAGCCGGGAGCGGCGAATTCGACAACGTCCGTCGGACCCTCACCCTGCGCGGCGAGCCCGTCATCCGCGAGGGGCAGCGCTGGATCCGCGGCGAGGTGATGACCTGGGAGGTGGACGCCCGGGTGGCCCACGTGGAGAAGGGGGAGGCCGAGCTCCCCGCGGCCGACCTCCCCGATCGGCCGCAGGCGGCGCGTGCGGCGCCCATGCGCGTGGTCTCCTCCCGCATCCACTACACCGCCGACGATCGCACGGCGCGCTTCGACGGAGACGTGGTCGCGCGCCGCGCGACCATGACGCTGCGGGCGAACCGCCTGGTCGCCGTCGGGGCGGAGGACGGAAGCCTCCAGTCCGCGTGGACCGAGGCCGGCCCGGTCACGGTGGTCGACGGGAACCGGCATGCGCGCGCGCAGCAGGCCCACTTCCTCTCCAACGGGCAGCGGCTCGTGCTCACCGGCGCGCCGCGCTTCTCCGAGGGCGAGAGCTGGCTCGAGGGGGATCGGGTGGTCTTCTTCATCGGCGAGGATCGCGTGGAGGTGGACCGGCCGCGTGCCGCCTTCCCCCTCGACCGCGCGGCGGGAGGGAGCGATCGATGAGCGTGGTGGGGGCGACGGCGCTGCCCACCTTGCGGGCGGAAGGGCTGGTGAAGGCCTTCCGCGGGCGGCGGGTGGTGGACGGCGTGAGCCTGGAGGTCGCGCGGGGCGAGGTGGTCGGCCTGCTCGGTCCCAACGGCGCGGGCAAATCCACCTCGTTCAACATGATGGTGGGCATGCTCCGCCCGGACGAGGGCCGGGTCTTCTTGGGCGACGCCGATCTCACGCGCGAGCCCATGTACCGCAGGGCGCGCGCGGGCATCGGCTATCTGCCGCAGGAGGCCTCGGTCTTTCGCAAGCTGACGGTGCGCGAGAACCTCCTCGCGGTGCTCGAAGGGCTGCCGCTCACCAAGCAGGAGAGGCTCGCGCGGTGCGAGCAGCTCCTCGAGGAGTTCGGACTGCAAAAGGTCGCGAATGCGAAGGGCGAGACCCTCTCGGGCGGAGAGCGGCGCCGCTGCGAGATCGCGCGCTCGCTCATCCCCGGGCCCTCCTTCATCCTCTTCGACGAGCCCTTCGCCGGCGTCGATCCGATCAACGTCGCGGAGATCCAGCGGCAGATCGCGGATCTGAAGCGGCGGGGTCTCGGCGTGCTGATCACCGACCACAACGTCCGGGAGACGCTGGGCATCTGCGACCGCGCCTACATCATCGCGGGCGGAAAGATCCTCGAGGAGGGCACGCCCGCGCAGGTGGCGGCCAGCGAGAGGGCGCGCTCGATCTATCTGGGTGAGAAGTTCCGCCTCGAATGAGGGGGGAGTCGGCGTTTTCGGATCGGACGGCGGGGGCTAGCATCGGCGAACCGCGAGAGGATGGGAGATGTCCTGCGAGCTGAAGCAGCAACTGCGCATTTCCCAGCAGCTGGTGATGACGCCCCAGCTGCAGCTCGCGATCAAGCTGCTCCAGCTCTCGCACCTCGAGCTCGAGACCCTCATCCGCAACGAGCTGGAGCAGAACCCGCTGCTCGAGGAGGCGAGCACCAGCACCGTCGCCGAGGACCAGAGCGCCGCCGCCGAGGAGCTCTCCTCCATCGAGCGCTTCGTCGGCGAGGTCGACTCGCAGAGGCCCGACGCCTCCGGTGACGAGCCGCTGAAAACCGAGGCCTCGAACGAGATCGACTGGGAGGCCTACCTCGACAACTACCTGCTCTCCCCCACCACGCCCTCCAATCGGGGGCTGACGGAGGAGCTGCCGGGGCCCGAGGCCACGCTCACGCGCGGGCCGACCCTTTTCGAGCACCTGAGCGCGCAGGTGGGCTTCCTCCATCTCGAAGACGAGGAGAAGCGCGTCGTCCCGCTCATTCTCGGGAACTTGGACGAGCAGGGGTACTTCCGCATCGAGGGTTACGAGGGCGATCCGATCATCCCGGTGGCCTACGAGGCGGGCGTATCCTTTCGCGTCGCCGCCTCCGCGCTCGCCAAGCTGCAGACGCTCGATCCGGTGGGTGTCTGCGCGCGCGACCTGGAGGAATGCCTGCTTCTCCAGGCGCGCGCGGCCGGGGAGGAGGACACCCTCGTCGGCGAGATCATCCGCAAGCATCTCCATCACCTCGAGTCGAAGAACCTCAAGGCGATCTGCGAGGGCCTCGGCACGAGCGCCGAGGAGGTGATCGAGGCCATCCGGATCATCGAAGGCTTCGATCCCAAGCCGGCACGCCACTTCACCAGCGAGGAGCCGCGCTACATCACGCCCGACGTCTACGTCCACAAAGTGGGCGGCGAGTACGTGGTGCAGGTCAACGACGACGGCCTGTCCAAGCTGCGCATCAGCCAGCGGTACCGCGAAGCACTGCGCAACGCGCAGAGCGACGCGGGATCGAAGGGCTTCATCCAGGAGAAGCTGCGCTCGGCCGTCTGGCTCATCCGCTCCATCCACCAGCGGCAACGCACCATCCAGAAGGTCACCGAGTCGATCGTGAAGTTCCAGCGCGACTTCCTCGACCACGGCGTCGCGCACCTCAAGCCGATGATCCTCAAGGACGTGGCCGACGACATCGGCATGCACGAGTCCACGGTGTCGCGCGTCACCACGAACAAGTACGTGCACACGCCGCAGGGGATCTTCGAGCTCAAGTACTTCTTCAACTCGGGGATCAACACCACGGGCGGCGACGAGATCGCCAGCGAGGCGGTCAAGCAGGAGATCCGCAAGCTCGTGGCCTCCGAGGATCCCCGGGCACCGTACTCCGACCAGAAGATCGCCGACCTTTTGCGCGAGAAGAACATCGAGATCGCGCGGCGCACCGTGGCCAAGTATCGCGAGATGCTCGGCATCCTCCCCTCGTCCAAGCGCAAGCGCCTCTACTGATCCGCCGCCCGGCCGGCCGGGCGGCGAAAGGCTGGCGCTCGACCCTGCGGCTCTGGCAGACTGGGGCGGCTTCCAGACGGCAGTGGGGAGGTACGCGTGAAGGCGGCTCGGGAGGCAGCCGAGATCCTGGTCGTGGACGACGATCCGCGCTTCCATCAGTTCGTGGAGCGGGTGGCGGCACGGCTCGGGCGGTCCTGCGTGGGCGTGCGTTCGGGGGAGGAGGCCTTGCGGCTTCTGGCCGCGCGACCCTTCGCCATGGTGGTCCTCGACGGCTTGCTCCCCGGCATCCGCGGCGAGGAGGTGGCGCGCAAGACGCGCGAGCGCTTCCCCGCGGAGGAGCTCCCGATTCTCTTCTGCTCCGCCTTCTATCGCGACATGCGGAGCTTCCGCCTGCTGATGAACGAGTGCGGGGTGACCCGCATCGTGCACAAGCCCGTGGAGGAGGAGCAGTTCTTCTCGGTCCTCCAGTCGCTCCTCGGAGATCCCGAGTCGCCGCGGGAGCCGCCGGAGCCCGAGGAGAGGGCGGAGCTGCGGGGCGCCTACCTGGCCACCTCGCTCGAGCGGGTCGACTCGATGGCGCGGGTGCTTCAGGCGCTGAACGGCGAAAACCGGGACGCGCTGCTCGACGCCCTGCGCATGGAGGCTCACCGCTTCCGCGGCTCGGGCGCCTCTTTCGATCTTCCCGAAGTCAGCCGCCTCGGCGGCGTCATCGAGGACCTGGTCGTCAGCCTGAAGGGCGATGCGCCCCTCGGGCCCGCCATCGCCCGCCTCGAAGGCCTGATCGACGCGCTCCGGACCACGCTGTCGCGCGCCGCCGGCCAGGCGCCGATCGTCGAGCAGCGAAGCTTTTCGACCCGTCCGCGCATCCTCCTGGTCGACGACCCGGAGTCGGAGCTCGCCCGGCGAGTGGAGGTGGCCCACGCGGAGGGCCTGACGGTTTGGTGCTCGACCCCCGGCGACGCCGTCCGCAACGCCATCGAGCTGCAGGTGGACGTGATCTTTGTGGCGGCCGACGGCGAGGACGGGATCGCGGGTGCGCTGCCCACGCTGGCCACGTTGCGCAGCGTCACCCAGGCGCCGCTCGTCCTCATCGCCCGCGAGTCGGGCGTGCAGCCGCGCCTCCAGGCGCTCGAGGCCGGCGCGAAGGCGGTGATGGGGCGACCGGCGGACGCCGAGGCCCTCTTCCGCATCGCCACGCTGTACGGCAAGCGGCTCGTGCAGCGGCCCATCCTCCTGCTCGGCCGGGACGTGCAGATGCTCTCGCGGATCGCGGAGACCGTCGCCTTCCTCGGGCTGGCGGCGGTGCCCTGTGCGGATCCCAACCGGATCTTCACCGCGCTGGACGACCACCGGCCCTCCGTCCTCCTGCTGGACGCCGACCCCGACTTCAACGAGGCGATGGCGCTGGTGCGGCTGCTCCGCGGCGATCTGCGCCACGTCGAACTCCCCATCCTCGTGGCCACCGGGCGCACCGACCGCGAGGCGATCTCCGAGGCCTTCGCCTCCGGCGCCACCGCCTGCATCGGCCAGCCGGTCTCCCTGTTGGAACTCGAGCCCCTGTTGAGTTCGTGGGCGGTCGAGGGCTGGGAGCGCTCGCGCGAGCTCCTCGGCCTCGACGTCTCGACCGGCCTCATGGGGAAGGAGCGCTTCGAACGGGCGCTGGGCCGCAGCCTCGGGCTCGCGAAGCGACAGGGCAACGTCCTCTCCGTGGCCGGCTTCGAGACCGGCTTGGCGGCCGTGCGCCGCAAGCACGGCGATCTGCGCTGCGAGGAGCTGGCCGCGGAGTTCGCCCACCACCTCCTCACCACCCTGCGCGTCACCGACGTCGTGGCGCGCTGGGGCCGCGATCGATTCCTCGTCCTCCTTCCGGGCGCGCGGGCGGAGGACGCTCGCCGGGTCGTCGGAGAGAAGCTCGACTGGCTGAAGAAGCGCGTCGAGGAATTCGGCGCCCGGCCCGCGGCGATCAGCCTCGGCTTCCCGGACGTGCGCGCGAGCGCCCAGGGTTTCATCGATCGGATCGGAAGGGAACTCGACGCGAGCCTTCCGAAGGAGTACTGGGAAGCCGACTTCGTGGTGGAGGTGGAGCGCTGAACGGACCTCCATCCCCAGGATGTACGACATGAGGAGGAATGCGGACGGGAAAAAGCGCGATCCGCGGGTGGCCAACCCGCCCCGGATCCTGCTCGTCACCGGCCTGAGCGGGAGCGGCAAATCCACCGCCATCCGCGCGCTCGAAGACGCGGGATTTTTCTGCATCGACAACCTTCCCGTCCCCCTGCTGGGAAAGCTGGTGGAGCTGGCCAAGCAGGCGGGCGACATGCCGCGGATCGCCGTGGTGGTCGATGCGCGAGAAGGCCGCTTCCTCGGCGATCTCCCCCAGGCGATCTCGAACTTGCGCGAGCGGGCGCGCGTGGAGGTGCTCTACCTCGACGCCAGCGACGAGGTGCTCATCCGGCGCTACTCGGAGACGCGGCGCCGCCACCCCCTCTCTCCCGACGGGAGCGTGGTGGGCGGGATCGCCGAGGAGCGGAAGGTGCTGCGCACCCTTCGCGACCTGGCGGACGAGGCGATCGACACCTCCAGCCTCACGGTCCACGAACTCAAAAAGCTCATCCAGGCGCGCTTCGGCCCGGAGTCGAGCGAGCCGAGCGTGGCGCTGATCTCCTTCGGCTTCCGCCACGGACTGCCGCTGCAGGCCGATCTCGTCTTCGACGTCCGCTTCCTCCCCAACCCCTACTTCGTCCCCGACATGCGGGCGCGCACCGGGCGCGAGGAGGACGTGGCCGCCTACGTCCTCGATCGCAGCGAGGCGCAGGAATTCCTCCGGTACACCACCGAGATGATCGCCTTCCTCCTTCCGCACTACCGGCGGGAGGGGAAGAGCTATCTGACCATCGCGATCGGCTGCACGGGCGGCAAGCACCGCAGCGTGGCGGTGGTGCGGGCGCTCGCCCGCCGCCTCGAAGGCGAGGGCGTCTTGCTCCATGTTTGGGACCGGGACATCGAAAGGGAGTGAAGGAGGACGGAATGCCGCGATTCGTTTCCCCCCAGGAAGCCCACGATCTGATGGAGCGCGAGGGCTACGTCTACGTGGACGTGCGCTCGCCCGAGGAATACGGCGCGTCCCATCCGCGCGGGGCTATCAACATCCCCTTCCTCTTCTTCACGCCGGAGGGCCGCAAGCCGAACCCCGAGTTCGTGGCCGCCTTCCGCAAGGCGATGCCCCCCGGCTCGAAGTTCATCGTCGGCTGCGCGGGCGGCAACCGCTCGGCCATGGCCATCGAGGTGCTGGAGCGCGAGGGCTGGAGCGAGATCCTCGAATGCAAGGCCGGTTTCGCCGGCCGCAAGGACGAGCAGGGAAGGGTGGTCGAGACCGGCTGGAGCGCGGCCGGCCTCCCCTGCGAGTCGGGCCAGCCCGCGGGGCGGAGCTGGGACGACCTCCGCTGAGGCGCGCAACCGCGCACCTTTGCCCGTACTTATCCACAACGTCGTTCCGGGCGCGCGTAGACGCAGGGATCCCCCTCGTGTAGGTTGAAATCGGCAGGATCCCAAGGCTTTTCCCATGGAACGTCGCGCCCAAACCCCGGTCCTCCACGCGGAGGAGCCTCGCCGCTCGGCCCCCGACATCGCTTCGGCGCTCGCGGGGCTGTCGTCGGCGCTGGTGCGCGAACTCTACGTGGGCGGCACCGAGCAGCGCGTCCGCGCGGCCACGCGCCTCGAGGCGTTCCTCGGCCTCGATGCCGTGCCGCACCTCCTCGATGCGGTCGAGCAGGAGGAGGAGCCGGCGGTGCTGGCCTCGATCTTCGAGAGCCTCGGGCGGCTGGGCGAGACCGTTGCCCTGCCCGCGATCCGCGCGCACCTGGGCGCCGACGACCCCGCGGTGCGGAGCGCCGCCATCGAGGCCTGCCTCCGCCTCGTCGACGAGGACGGGGAACGGACGGCGCTCATCGAGCAGGGGCTTTGCGATCCCTCCCCGGTGGTGCGCCGGCGCACCTTCCTCGCCGCCGCGGCCATCCCCGGGGTGGAGCTGGCGCCGTGGGCGCTGCGCTTCCGCAAGGACGACGATCCGCACCTGCGCCGCCTGGCATTCGTCGCCCTGGCCACGAGCGCGGAGGCGTCGCTGCAGGCCACGGCGCTCGACGCCCTCCTCGATCCCGACGAGGCCGTGCGGCGGGCGGTGGCGGCGGCGCTCGAGCGGCGGCTCGGCATCTGCGTCCGGGAGATCGCCGGCCTTCCCCCCGCCGAGGCGCGGCGCGCGATCGCCGCGCGCAAGAACCAGCTCGTCGGCACGCTCGCCGAGCGCGCGCCCGTGGGGCGGCCGCATCCGCCCGTGGCGGAGGCTCCGGCGCCCGCACCGTTGCCGATCGAGGCGACCGGCGCCGCGACCGCGCCGGCGGAGGTGGCCTTCGAGGACATCGAGCGCGTCCTCCTCGCCGCCATCCGCGGCATGCACCTGCGCGAACTCGCCGTCGAGCTCGGGCGGAACGAGGCGGACGTGGGCGCGGCCGTGCAACGCTACCTCGTGGAGGGACGCCTCGCCCTCCGCGGCACGAAACTCTTCCTTCCCTGAGGAGCTCGCGTGGAGGAGATCCGCTATTCGCGAAAGCGCTTCGCCGAGGTCCTCGGGCTGTCCGAGCACGAGCTCGCCCGGCGGGAAGGCGAGGCCGGCCTCGCCCCCGGGGGTGAGACGCACCCGCTCGCCGATCTCTCGCTGTATCGGAGGTGCCTGGGCATCCGCCCCCCGGCGCGTCCGCAGCGCCGCCAGCTCTTCTTGAACTTCAAGGGCGGCACGGGGAAGACGAGCCTGTCCACGGCCTACGCCTTCCGCCTGGCCGAGATGGGCCACCGCGTCCTCTTGGTGGACCTCGACTCCCAGGGCCACGCCACCAAGTGCGTCGGCTACGAAGGCGAGGAGCAACCCCACACGCTCTACGACGTGCTCGTGCGCAAGCTCCCCCTGGCCGAGGCGGTGATCCGCACGCCGCTCGAGGAGCTCTCGCTGCTTCCCTCCAACCTGCGCATGAGCACCATCGATTTGGCGCTCATGCCCATGGCCGGACGGGAGATGAAGCTCCGCAAGGCCATGGAGGAGACCGAGCACGACTACGATTTCGTGATCTTCGACGCGCCTCCCTCCTTCGGCCTGCTCAACCTCAACGCCATCATGGCGTCGCACGATCTCTTCGTGCCCGTCCTTCCGGACTTCCTTTCCTTTCACGGCCTGAAGCTGCTCTTCGAGACCGTCGCCGAACTCGAAGAAGACCTCGACCACGCACTGGACCAGATCGTGATCGTGCTCAACGCCTACAACCCCACGACCAAGATCGCCCGCGCCGCGCGGGAGGCGCTCGAGACGCACTACGGCGATTACCTGGCTCGCTCGGTGATCCGGCAGTGCACGAAGTTCGCCCAGGCGTCGAGTGAAGGCGTACCCATCTTCGCCTACGACCCGACGAGCAAGGGCGCGGAGGACGTGCAGAGCCTGGTCGACGAGATCCTTCCCCGACTGCCCGCCGCCATGGCCAAGGAGAAGGTGAGATGAAGCGTTCCTTCGACGCCAACGTGTCGCGGGTGCGCCCGCGCCAGCGCTTGAGCGCCGTCGCCCTGCGCGAGGAACTCTCCGAGTCGATCGCGGACGATCTCGCGCTGGCCCTGATCCGTCCGCGCCGCGGCGAGGTGGCGCGCGCGGAGGAAGAGGCCCGTCTCGCGCAGGAGCGGGAGGAGAAGGCGCGCGCGGAGGAAGAGGCCCGCCTCGCGCAGGAGCGGGAGGAGAAGGCGCGCGCGGAGGAGGCCCGCCTCGCGCAGGAGCGGGAGGAGAAGGCGCGCGCGGAGGAAGAGGCCCGCCTCGCGCAGGAGCGGGAGGAGAAGGCGCGCGCGGAGGA
>Ga0079224_100004466_pt1 | contig 18103 bp, 22 predicted proteins | sample Stecom2015_FD_80414 | JGI IMG/M metagenome (GOLD analysis project Ga0079224, IMG submission 80414) | Agricultural soil microbial communities from Utah to study Nitrogen management - Steer compost 2015 | ecosystem: Environmental > Terrestrial > Soil > Agricultural land | place: USA: Utah...
GCGGCGCTCATTGGGGCGACCACCACGCGCAGCCGAGGGAACTGCTGCGGCCCCTCCTGTTCGAAACCCCCGCACCCCGCTTCACCCGATCGAGGTCAGCGGATGGGGGCCGGCGCGGAAAGCAGTCCGCCGAGCGAACCGCACCGGCCATTCCCAACCAGGACCGTCTCCGTCGACCGCCCACGCCGCAATCGACGACCGGTCAGTTCTTCTTCCCCACTCCACCGAAGAAGATGTAGTTCTCCGGATTGGAAGTGGTTTCAGCGTCCGGACGCCACTCGGGAACGAAAACGGCACCCGGGGACACCAGTTCGAAATCGCCGAAGAGATCCTTGATCCACTCCGGCGACCGGGCCACCGCTGGGTTGCTGCTGGTCGCGTACAGGTCTTCCAGGGCCTTCATCTCTTCCGGCCGAGCCGCATCCGTGGCGTGCGTGATCGCCAAGTAGCTCCCGGAGGGCAGGGCCTCCCGGAAGCGCGCAACGAGCTTTTCGGGTTCGTCGTCATCGGGAATGAAGTGCAGCAGAGCCAGCATCAGCAGCATCACCGGCTCGTCGAAGTCGATCAGCCGAGTCGACTCCTCCAGCAAGTGGTCCGGGTCACGGACATCGCCGCGAACGATGATCGCGTTGTCGTTGTTCGCCAGCAGCAGCTCGCTGTGGGCCACCGCCACCGGCTCGTTGTCCACGTAAACCACCCGAGCCTGCGGATCCACCGCCTGGGCCACCTCGTGCACATTGCCCACGGTCGGGATGCCGGAACCGAGGTCCAAGAACTGGCGCACACCGGAATTCAACCCGAATAGCACTGCCCTGCGCAGGAAGTCCCGGTTTGCTTGGCACGACAGCGCCACCCCCGGGAAAACCTCCTCTGCTTTTCGAGCGAATTCGCGGTCCGCTTCGAAGTTGTGGCTGCCACCGAGGAAAGCGTCGTAAGCTCGGGCAGCACTCGGCTTCGTAACGTCAACACCAGCCGGAACCCAGCTCTCCACCGGCTCTGTCATGCGCCCTCCTCATCGTCTGGCCGCGCTGCACATCGACTTGGTCACCACGGACCGGGATGCCAACCCGTGAGTTTATGCTCAGCAACCCTGCTCAAATAGCTTTTCTCAGCAATCGGATCCGCATTTTTCCCGCCGGCCGGCTTCCACTTGACGCGAGCGACCTCCCGCAATCGGCCAACCGCGGCATTCCTCCGTCCTCGTCCCGTTCCGTACCGAACGGTCTGATCCACTCGAAGACCAGCCATGACCATGGCCGGCACCGTTTTGCCCCGAGCGCACCGGGGGTACTCCGAGGACGGCAAAGCAGTGACCGATCAGCTGTTGAGGAGCGGTGCACTATGCCGAGCATGCTTCCTCGCCCGAGCATGACGATGCCCGAGGTTTTCCACTGGTTGGAATCCGGGTGGCCGTTCGGCGAACACCAGCCCATGCGGACCGAGACCTACGTCGACCAAGGCGATTTCGTCGTCCGGTGCGAGCTGCCCGGAGTGGATCCCGAAAAGGACATCCACATAAGGGTGGAAGGAAATCAGCTGGAAATTACCGCGGAACGAAAGAGCGAGGAGCGAAGCAGCCAGCACAGCGAATTCCATTACGGGACCTACAGCCGCACCATGTTGCTGCCCGACAACTGCAATCTGGATGAGATCAAAGCAGAGTACGAGGCAGGAATTCTGACCATTCGAGTCCCACAACAAGAAGGCGGGAGCAGTCGGGAAATCCCGGTGATGCGAACCGGGAAGTGAGCCGGTGAACTCCGGATTCACTCGGTGCGATCGGAGCGGCGAATGCAGAACATTGCGACACCGCCGGTTTTGTCACAAGACGACCTCGCCGAGGCGGTCGAGTTCACCGACCACACGGTCTGGCCGCCGAACGGTCGTCTCTGGGAACTCCGGGTGCACCGGCACGCGGTCGAACTGCACTCCGTTCACCCGTCCCAGCGACCGGCTGACGTGGAATCGGGGCACCGGCTCTCGCGGCTCGCGGGAGGAGCGGCGCTGTTCAACCTGCGCCTCTGCCTGCTCCACAAGCAGATCAAACCCGTGGTCACCCTGCTACCGCGGTTGGCCCCCGCCAGCACGTTGGCAACAGTGCGCACAACCGGGCGCAGCACCGCTCCCCCCGCCGAGCTGGCCGCGCTGTACGCCTGTGCCCAGCACACCGGTGCACCGCCGCTCCGGACCGAACCCTGCGAGTCGTACGAACAGGCGACCCTCGTCCGCGCAGCCAGAGAAGAGCAGAGCTGGCTGCATTTGTTGAGCCCGGAGCAAACCGGCCCAGCTTTGGAGCTAGCGGTCCCGGGCGGTTCCTCAGCGGCAGCGTTGGAGTTCACCAGTGCTTTCTCACCGGAACTCGCGGTGCTGGGATCACCCCTCGGCAGCCGGGAAGCCGATCTGCTGGCGGGGCAAGCGCTGCAGCGCGTGTGGCTGACCGCGCGGCACTTCGGCTTGAGCATCGCGGTGCACCTGCTGACGAGCCACGAAGCTCGCAGCGGGATCCGCCAACTCATCGGCGGCGGTTTCTTCCCGCAGGCACTGCTCAGCATCGAACCCTCCGCACCGATCCCCACGCCTCGCCCCAGTGCTGAGGAGGAATTCAGCAGCTCCCCCCGCACGGCTTGACCGGCCCGTCGGGAAGCTGCAGAGGGGGAACAGCCGGAAAGTGGTCGAAATGGTGAAGACCGAACCCAGCCGCCAGCACACCGCCCCACACCCCCGGGGGAGGCACGGTGGAGGGCGTCGAATCGACCGGCATCCGGCTGTTCGACCAGCGAGCTGCTGGTCAGCTGACCAGCAGCGTTCGACCCCCGGTTGGTCACCGGGGAGGCGGCAGGGGGCTCACCGGACTTCCCCCGGCAACGGGCCGGCCACGGCATGCACGAGCTCCCGGCCTCCGTCGTGCACCTCGCACACCTTGCCGAAGCGGGCGCGCGGGGCTGCGCAGCACCGGTGCTCACCGCGGCCGCTCAGATCGACCGGGCGGCATCGGAGCAGCGGCCCCCGCAGACTTGTTCAGGAGGCCTCGTTGTGACCAGCGAAGTGGCCCAGCAACCGCTTTCCGCACTTCCCGATGCCCTGGAGCACTGGGACGAGATAGCTGCTCGGCTGGCGCACCGCCAGCTCGTGCTGGTGCTCGACGTCGACGGAACGCTCGCCGGCATAGAGAGCGTGCCCAGCGCGGTGGTCGTCCCGGAGAAGAACCGGGAACTCCTGCAGGAGCTCGCCCAGCACTGCGTCGTGGCCGTGCTCAGCGGTCGAGAACTCAGCGACGTGCACCGTCTCGTCGACTTGCCCGGTCTGTGGTACGCGGGCAGCCACGGGTTCGAGATCACCGCACCGGACGGCAGCCAGGAGGTCCACGAGGCCGGGAACAAGGCGCTGCCCGGTCTGGACCGGGCCGAGCGGATGCTCGGCGAGGCACTGGAAGACGTTCCGGGAGTGCTGCTGGACCGCAAGCGGTTCGGGCTGGCGGTGCACTACCGCAACGTCGCCGACGACGCGGTGGAGCAGGTGATCACCGAGGCCCACCGTGCAGCGGAGAACTCACCCGAGCTGCGCGTGACATCCGGACGGCAAGTGATCGAGCTGGTTCCCGCGGTCAACTGGAACAAGGGGTATGCGCTGCGCCGGATCCTGGTCCTGACCGGCATGGCCGACCACCCCGACCTGCTACCGGTGTACGCCGGCGATGACTACACCGATGAGGACGCCTTGCAAGTGGTGCACACCAGTGGGCTGGGATTCGTCGTTCGCAGCACGGAGCACGGGGACCGTCCTACTTGGGCGCACTACGCACTGGCCGATTCGGGTTCCCTGAGCGAGCTGCTGACCCGCATCGCGTCCTTGGAAGCGGATCCTGCCAGGAGGAAGCCATGAACCAGCCGCCCCAGTACACGATCGTCGTCGGCGTCGACGGATCGGAAACCTCCAAGGCCGCACTGCGCTGGGCCCTCTGGCACGCGGGGCTGGTCAACGGCAGCATCGTCGCGGTGCAAGCGTGGGACGTGCCGTACCTCTACAACTGGGAGCTGCCCGGCCCGGAGGATTTCGCCCACAAAACAGGGCAAGCGCTGGAACAAACGATCCGCGAGGTGGCCGGCGAGTCCACAGTGCCGATCACCAAGGAAGTGGCCCACGGGCACGCAGCGCAGGCACTGCTGGACGCTGCGGAGGAGAACAACGCCAGCTTGTTGGTGGTGGGCAGCCGCGGTCGAGGCGGTTTCACCGGGGCCCTCCTCGGATCGGTCAGCCACCACTGCGTGACCCACGCGCACTGCCCGGTCCTCGTCGTGCCGGGAAGCTGACCCGCTTCCTCCGCGGGCCCGCTTCCAGGTGACTCGAGTGGCTGGTTCGAACCACTGGCGGCAGGGTTACGGGTGACCCCTTCTACCCGAGGAGGCCGCAATGGAAATGCCAGTGATCACCAAGTGCACGGTCAACAACTGCGCCTACAACCAAGAGGACAAGTGCCACGCGCTCGCGATCACCATCGGTGAACCCTCGCAGGCGCAGTGCGGCACGTTCACCACCATCCCCGTCCAGGGCGGCGACCCTCAGATCACCGGGCACGTCGGAGCCTGCAAGACGGCGGACTGCCAGTACAACGTGGGCCTCGAATGCCAAGCGCCGGGAATCACCGTCGGAACGCAGGAGAACATCGTGGACTGCTTGACCTACCAACCGCAGCCGGCCTGACCCGCGCCGGCGGATCACCTACCAGCCGGCGCGGAAGTAGAACCGGGCTTTCCCCACCCAGATCTCGTCTCCGTCTGCGAGCTCGGCCTCGCCGACCAACCTGCGATTGAGATAGGTCCCGTTGAGCGAGTCGCCGTCGCGCAGGTAGTACCGCCCCTCCCACTGGTACAGCTCGGCGTGGAAACGGGACACGGTCGGGTCGTCGATCACCAGTTCGCAGTTGCGGTCGCGGCCGATGGTGGTGCGCTCCGCAGCGAGCACGATCTGCTTGCCGGCCTCCGGCCCGCGGGCAACCACCAAGCGAGCTGCGGTGTCCTCGGCCGACTCGCGTGGAGTCGGGACAACAGGACCGACTTGGGAAGGGGCTGAAAACTCGAACTGAGGTCTGGTGGCTTCCTGCCCAGCAGTGCTCGGTCCAGTCCTGCTCCTGATCTCCATAGCGCTCCCTCTGCCCATGCGTCATCACCGGCGGATACAACGCAAGAATGCCCAAAAGTGCCGATCCCCCGCTTGGGCCTTAGGTCCCGTTCTTGCCGGGATCCGATCCGGTCGGTGCGGGAACGGATGATTGGTCCGCGGTCACGGTCGCGGCGCCAACCCGCCCGCCACCACAACCCCGTAGAGGGCGTGATCAGCCACCAGAGCCGCCCGGGCCAGCAGCTTGCGCCGCTCCGGGTGTCGCAGGCCCAGCACCGGCGCGATCGCCGCTTCGAAGACCAGCCACACCGCCACGCCGTAGCACGACCCCGCCCACCACTGCTGGCGAATTCGCTCCGGCAGGAGGGCGTAGACCACTCCGCCAGCGACCCCGTAGACGCAGTGCGCTCCTTCGACCAGCGCGGTTCTCCCACCGGTCGGCAGCTTCCGCATCGTGCGCGGCGCGGAGAGCTCGACGACTTGTTCGGGCGGGGTGCGCCGCATCAGCCCGAGGCTCCCGGTGACGGTTCGCAATCCGCTCATGGCCAACGCAGCCACCAGGCCACGCGCCCCGGCCCTGGCCAATTCCGGGCTCTCCTGCCCCTTCCGCACTCCACCACAATCCCACTGATCCCACCGGTCCGCACCGGAATGCCCCCAGGTGTAGTCGGGCTGAGCAGCGGGTATTTCGGATGAACAGCACCCCGGGAGAGGCGCCGGTCCCCGGTGCCCACGCTCCCGCGACCGACCAGCGAGAGGTGCAGACCGTGAGCGAGCCCGAAACGACCTGGCTTACGCAGGGCGCCTATGACCGGCTCAAGCAGGAGCTGCAAGAGCTGATCGCGAACCGGCCCATCATCGCCGAGGACATCGGCAACCGCCGCGAGGAGGGCGACCTCCGGGAGAACCAGGCGTACCAGGCAGCCCGCGAGGACCAGGGCAAGCAGGAAGCCCGGATCCGGCAGCTCCAGCACCTGCTGAACCACGCGAGGGTCGGGGTACCGCCGCAAGACCGCGGGGTGGCCAGCCCCGGAATGATGCTGACGGTCCGCTACGAGGACGAGGGCGAAACCGAGTCGTTCCTGCTGGCGTCCCGGGCAGCCGGCACCGAAGGGCCGATCGAGGTCTACTCCCCCGAGTCCCCGCTGGGGCGCGCTCTGCTGGGCGCTCGCGAAGGGGAGACCCGGGAGTACGAGGTCCCCAGCGGGGACAGCATGCACGTGACGCTGCTCAAGGCCGAGCCGTACCAGACGTGACCGCTGGGACGCCTGGGGCCGGGCCACCTGGCGGTCGGGAGGCAGCAGATCTTGAGGGCGGGGCAAGGGGTCCGTTCGCTCACTTCGCGGTTAACCGGCACTTCCCCGCGGGTATCGTTCCGGGAGTGCAGACGTTCCTGCCCTACCCCAGCTTCGAAGCCACAGCTGAGGTGCTCGACCGGGCGCGCCTGGGCAAGCAGCGAGTCGAGGCTCTGCAAATACTGCGCGCTCTCACCGTGCCCGGCTACGGGTGGCAGCACCACCCGGCCGTGGCGATGTGGGCGGGTTACGAGGAGGCGCTCGCCTGCTACGGGTTGACGATCTGCGCGACGTGGACCGCAGCAGGGCGCAAGGACACCTGCGCCGCCACCATCCAGACGGATTTCGAGGCCGCGACGCACCGGAGGCTCATCCGCAGCTGGTCTGCGTTGCGCACCGCCGGTGAGCTACCCCCTTGGCTGGGTGACCCGGATTTTCACCGCGCACACCAGTCAGCGCTGCTGCGCAAGAACCGCGAATACTACCTCCGCTACTTCCCGGACGTGCCGGACGACTTGCCGTACGTCTGGCCCGAGTCGGACCGCCCCCGCACGCGGCTGCGGCACGACCGCGCGCGTTGAGCGCAGCAGTGGGCCTGGCTGCCGGTGGAGCGCGGCCGCAGGCGGAAAACAGCAGGTAGGAGCACCAACCCGACCCCCGGTGATCGCCCGTTTGGTGGTGCGTTAGACTGTGGACACACCAGTTGAGGTGAGGCCGGGACGTAGCGCAGTTTGGTAGCGCACTTGACTGGGGGTCAAGGGGTCGTGGGTTCGAATCCCGCCGTCCCGACAGGAGAGAAGCCCGTTGGCTTGGCTCAAATTGCCAGGTCAGCGGGCTTTTCGCGTTCACTGACCCTCGAACGCGTCGTGCTACATCGCTCTGAGCTGGGGACCACTTGGGGACCCGCGGTTCAGGAACGCTGAGAGCGCGGCACCAGCGGCGTGGATGGCTTGTTGGTCCGGGTGCAGGTACCGCTGGGTTGTCGTGATGTTCCCGTACCCCGCGACCTTGCGGAGGACATGCAGAGGAACCCCCGCGTCGGCCATCCACGTCAGCCCGGTGTGCCGGAGATCGTGGCGCCGGAGGTGCTCGTAACCGAGCTGGGTCACCATCTCGTCCCAGTGCGTGGCATCACGCAACACCGCAGTGGTGATCCGCCCGCCCCGTGGTCCTTTGAACAGTCGTGCGTTCGGATCGTGGTTGAGCGAAGCAATGCGTCGCTGCACCAGCTCACGGATCTCCGGAATGAGCGGAACCGTGCGGGCGCGCTTGCCCTTGGTCCCCTTGTCAACAAGCCCTCCTGGACCTGTGGTCGTCTGGCGGCGCACGGTCCACGTCCACGACCGGGTGTCGATATCCCCAACCCTGCATCCGGACACCTCGCCGATGCGAGCCGCCGTGCACGCCGCAAAGGTGACAACTTCTCCCCACCCTGCGAAACGGTCCGCTGATCGCTCAACAAGCGCATCCGCCAGCTTGGCCAACGCGTCCCAGTCCGGCAGCGCAAGCGACCGCGGGTCTTCGAGTTCGTCCTCCGCAGCTCTGAATGCTGACTGCCAACCGGATACGTGCGCTGGGTTCCGATCGATGATGCCGTCTCTTACGGCCTGCTCCATTACTCGCACGAGAACGGCGACCGTGTTCTTGACAGTCGACTTGCTGCATTCATCAGCAATCCAACCGTGCACGGCACGATCCACAACCCCATTAGTGACCATACGTACTGGGATATGCCCCAGAGTGGGCACGACCCTCTTTCTCCATCCGGCGAGGTACGGGTCTTTCGTTTTCGCCTCAAGGCCGCGGAGCGCAAATCCCATCACCGCGTGTCCGTAATCGGCGAGTTTCTTCGTTGCCGCATCCGGATCGACGCCGGATTCGGCCGCGCGCTTCATTTCGTCAATCCAGAGTTTCGCCGCCTCGGCAGTCGCAACGTGTTCCGACTTCGACTTCCGAAGCTTCGATACCGGATCAATCCAGCGAACGCGCGCTTTGTAAGGTAGCTTTCTCCCTTCTCGGTACTCGACGTCCGCGGAGAGCTTCACCCCGATAGGGGGCATGTCACTCATGGGGCCACCTCACCGGGCGTGATCCGGCGAGAGTTCAACCAGTTCTCTACGTCCTGGACGTGGTACATGGTGACCCTCTCGGAGATCTTCCCGAAGGGAGGACCTTGGGGAGGCATCATCGTCCTCCACCGCCGTAGCGTGGAGCTGTCTACCCCGAGCTTGCCGGCCAACTCCTCAGTCGTGAGCCACCGCGCTTGCAGTAGATCCATCGTCATCGCCCACTTCCACACAGATGCTCTTCTCCAAGCCGAGAACGTCGCCCTGTTGGACTGACGAAGGAGAAACGGCATTCCGTTCTCCACCCAGACACGCCTTCCGGCACGAACGGCGACCGTATCGATTCTGGCTTGCCTCCTACGCCGAGGGGTTCGTTTCCGGCAGAACGTGCGGTGTGTACCAGCCTGGCACCTACCGTTCACACCTGTCCGATTCTGAACAGCACTCGATCGGGTAGCCGGTCAACACGCTCGTTTGCCGAACGGTGGGAGTGAGAAGAAGAGACAGACCGCGTATTGTCGATCTCGCATGGAAGAGGAAGGAAACGACGCGCCAGCCCCCGTAGACCGCCCGTACGGAGCTCATCATGGCGGAGCAACCACTGTCTCCCACTTACGCCGGGGCTGGCGCCGTTGCTTGCGCCACCCGCCACACTGACCTGACGATCACTTCTGAGGCCGTGCCGTCGCCGAAGGGAGACGGGGTGTGCGCTAAGACGCCGTGCAGGCGGTCGAGGTCGGACAGCCAGTCGGCCGCCGTCGTAGAGATGGCGGGGCCAGGCAAGACGCGGCGACCGAAGTGGGACTCGGTTTCGGGGCGCTCGTTGCTGCGGCGGACGATGAGGACCGGCCGTTTGAAGATGGTGACTTCTTCCTGGATACCGCCGGAGTCGGAAATGACGAGACCTGCGTGGCGGATCAATGTCAGCAGCGTCGGGTAGTCCAGCGGTCCGGGAAGACGCAGTGCGGCTGCGATGCGGTCGAGGCCGAGCGCGGTGATGTGGTGCTGGGTTCGAGGATGCAGGGGCAACAGGACTGGCACGGGCAGGTTGGCCAGTTCGGTGAGGATCCTCTTCAGCGCGGTGGTCTCGTCGGTGTTTTCGGGCCGGTGGAAGGTCGCCAGCACGAACCTGGTGTTCCTCAACCCCAGCTGCTCTAGGACGACGGCTTGATCGCTAGTGCTGGGCAGGAAGGCGGTCGCCGCTTCGACAATGGTGTTGCCGGTCAACGTGACCCGGTGCTCGGGGATCTGCTCGGCGAGGAGGTTGTCGTGGGCCAGGGGTGTGGGGGCGCAGCAGAGGTCGGCGAGGTGGTCGATGAGGATGCGGTGGTGTTCTTCGGGCATGGTGCGGTCGTGGCTGCGCAGTCCCGCCTCGACGTGGACGAGCGGGATGCCAGTGGTGTTGGCGGCGAGAGCGCCAGCCAGGGCGGAGGTGGTGTCGCCCTGCACGATCACCACCTCCGGCCGGTGAGCGCGGAAGGCACGATCGAGCGCGGCCGTGAAAGCACCGAGTTGTTCTCCCCTGCTGGCGCCTGGCGGCAGTCCCGTCTCGAGGACGAGATCGAGGGCGAGAAGGCTGTTCATGCCGCTGGTGTAGTGCTGGCTGGTGTGGATGATCAGCGCATCGCTACCGAGGCGGTCGGCGATGGGGGCAAGTTTGATCGCCTCGGGCCGGGTGCCGAGCACGAGTGCAACAGACATGGCGCTCCAAGACAGATCACCAGAACAGGTGACGGCGTTGGCCGTGGCAGTAGCGGTCGGCGGCGAGGAACAGCCGTAGGTAGAGCTGGTCGAGCGCGAGGTAGTTCGGCACCAGCTCGGCGCGGGTCAACACGCCCTCGGTATAAGTGGCGCCGCCGTCGGTGCGAGTGGCGTAGCGGGCGGCCACGGTGGTGACCTCCCCGTCGGCCAGCTGCACGGCGTCGTCCAGGTCAAGTTCGACCAGGCCGCGGACCTCGGCATCGGCGAACGGGATCTGCTCCAACTCCGTCTCGATCGGGAGCAGGTGCCAGTGCTGGAACTCGCGCTCCACGTAATCCGGTGCCAGCGTGACCGCGGTCTGCCGGACACCGATCGGGTGGACGTCCGAATACGACAGTCCGAGCCCGAGCTCTTCGCGTGCTTCCCGAATCCCGTCGGGGACCGTTTCGGCAGCGTGGTAGTGGCCTCCGACCGTGATGTCGGCGTAGTCGGGCCGGTCGAAGGAGTACCGGCCCGGGGTCTTCTTCTGCAACCACACCCGGCGCTTGGTCGGGTTGATCGCCAGTGCGGAGAAGGTGCGGTGCCACAACCCCTGTTGGTGGGCATGGGTTTTCTCGGCGGTGCCGCAGTGCTCGTAGCGGTCGGTGAAGATGTCGATCAGCGTCACGACGCTCCCCTGGTGTTGGACGTGGTTGCGTGCAGGTGTTGATAGCGCTGGAGGGCCTCCAGGTAGTGCTCGGGGTCGCCCACAGTGACCCACTGCCCTGCGACCCGATGAACCCGCACCGGCGCCTCGCCGGCCATGCGACCCACCGCGATACCCAGATCGACCTCACCCCGCGCGGCATCGCTCGGGACGAGTGCGTCGAGGATGCTCGGTCGCAGGACGAGCCGGGAGACGACCGCCAGTGGTTCCTCCACCGTGTGCGGGTGCGGACGCTGCCGAATCCCCACCACGGATTCCGGCATGTCGGGGTCGGTGTCGATGATCCCGAACGAGCGCACCTGCGAGACGTCGACCAGCTGCCCCGCGACCACCACTTCCGCAGCAGGAGTGCGCTCGCGCATGGCGGCGAGGTTGCTTCCCCGGGTGGGTTCGGCGAGCAGGAGATCATCACCGAAGGCCACGGCGAACGTCTCGCAGTCCACGAGACGCTCGCGCAGAGTCAGCAGCGGTGTGGCGTTGCCGTAGCCGTGGCTGAGGTCCTCCTCGACAGTCTCGACCGGGAGCCCTTCATCCTGGAGGAGGCTGACGTAACCAGGGACGACGGTATCTCCGGGACGGGTCACGACGATGACCTCACTGGCACCGGCCGCCAGGCACTCGTGGATCACGTGCTCGACCGCCGGTGTCGTGCCGACTGGCAGCATCTCTTTCGGCACCGCACGGGAAAACGGGCGGAATCGGGTGGCCGCCCCCGCGGCAGTCACCACAGCCGGGAACGATGTGCTCTTCATAGCAGGGTCCTTACATGCCGGGCGACGACCGCCTCGACCTCGTCGAGTGGACGCCGCGTGCCAAAGGAGACCACACAGGACGGAACCGATTCCGCGACCTCGTTGATGAGGTCGCGAGCGTGGTCGTGAAGGTCCTCGTCCGGGGTAACGCGTGGGATGAGCCACGGCAGTTGCCAGAACTCGTCGCGAGGCGTGAAACAGTTCTGCTCCAACACTGCGCGCGCTTGATCAGGCTGCAGCGGCTGGATGCGCGGACGAACGTCGCCGTCACAGATCTGCGGCACCACGATCGCAGAAAGCCGCGATCCTGCCGTGAGATCGCCACCCAGCGCCCGGGCGAACTCCCGGGCGGTGAACTCGGCCTTGCGGGCCGCACCGAACTCCTTGGGCAAACTGGAAAGATCAGGCTGCGGTCGAGACAGACGCTTGGACACCTTCGCCAACTCGGGGACCGCTTCGAGCGTTCCCCTCCCCACCGGAACGGGCAGCGGCACCGCGATCAGACGGGCGCTCGGCTGCACGATGATGCGGTCGTTGGCGAGAAGATCGCCATCGAATGCCCGCAGCAGGCAGGACAGCAAGGTGGTCTTGCCGGCGTGTCGGGGGCCGCAGATCAGGACACCGTGCCCATGGAGATCCGCTGCCGCAGCGTGAAAGACGATCCCGGCGTTATCTTCGTAGGTGCGCAGCATCGCTTCGCGCATCATCCGCAGCGGATACGCATGGAGCTTGGATGCGCGGGGATCCAAGCAGAGCGTTATCCGCTTGCCCTGAATTCGAAGCGCCCACGCCGCAGGCAGCCCGTCGAGATGGTCGGTTACAGGAGTGATCGAGCGGGAACCATCGTGGTCCCGTGCCTCCCGCAGGATCACCCCGGGGGTCGGCTGGACCATCGTGTACGCGGTCCGCGCGATGTGCCCTGCGAGTGTTCGGCAGGTGCGTTCGTCGACTTCCACATCGAGGTGGAAGGAACCGAGATCCTGATCGCCAAGACGACCGGGCAGGTGTTGGGAAAGGTAACGCTGTTGCCCTGCTGACCAGCCCGCTGGTCCCGTGATCGTGAAGGCGACATCCCCGGCGTAGCTGGTCCAGGCTTCGTAGATCCGTGCTGCCATCACAAACCCAACTCGCGCATCCGAACCGCGACATGACCGAGGCGCTGACGCCGTGCGGCCTCATCGAGCTGCCGGAAGGTCAGAACTGACGTCAACGCGAAGAACTCATGCATCGTCTCGGACGACTCTTCGCCACTCGCACAGCGCAGTGCCAATCGGAGGCGACCGCGAAACCATCGCGCCGGAAAGCCGTGAGCTGGCCCCGCAGGCGTGGCCGCTGACTCCATGACCCGGTGCACAGCAGTGACGGCCTCACGACGTTCGGTACGCAGCGCGGTCCGCAGGGCATAGCCGCACAGCGCATCCAGCGTGACCGCGGTGTCGAAGCACAATGCGCAAAACAGTCGGTCGAACAGCGTCACCGGCCTTGGACGTCGGCTCGGCACCAACGGTGGCAGCACATCCACCAACACCGGCCGCGAGTCGACGAGGCAGAAGTTCGCCAGGTTGGTGTCGATGCGCGCATCGACGAGGTCGAGCCCGCGTACCCATGCTGTGATTTCTTCAACCGCTGCCGCGAACACGGGAGGGTCCGTGTCCGCGATCTCGACCAGCGTCGGCCCCGGCACCCAGGAATGCCGCACAGTCAACGGATCATCGGCCACGATGTCCAGGTCGTCCGGCAACCGCACACCGACCGCCCGAAGCGCAGCCAGGTACGACCGCATGCCTTGCTCGCCAAGTCTTCCGGCGGACACGAACGCCTGCCCACCCGGATAGTTCCCGGTGAGCCTCTTCGTGACCATGGAGCCGTCCCGATGATGCGTGCTGAACTCGCCCAAGCCGGTCATGGCGCGTCCTCCCGGCCGTCCAGGAACGCATCGGCGTCTGAGACCATCGCGCGGAACTCGGCCAATAGGTCGAGGCCGAGTTGCTCGGCGAGGAGCTCGCAGGCGGCGATCACGTTGGAAGCCGCCTCCGCTAACGAGGGCAGTCGGCCCGTGGGCCGGTGCCGATACTGGTTGGCGACCATGGCCGATTCCGACAACGTGCCTGCTGCGACAACAAGTCGCAGTAGTGCCTCGTGATCACTGGACACCCGCGGCGCGGTGTTCATGGTCGAGGTGAGTTCGGTGTCGGACAACACCGCGATGCTCAGCGCGGCCAGCACCACATCCGCCAGTTCGTCGCCGACCGAGGCGCGGGGCCTTTCCGAATCTTCCCATTCCGCGGTGTCGTACCCGTGACGTCGCAGCAGGCACAGAGCAAGGTGTCCCAATTGGACGTTGAGCTCGGCTGCGGCAGTTACGGGTTCCCACGCGCGATCCGCTGTGTAGGAAAAGCGCTGCCGGAGCCGCCGAACCTCGCCGAGCACCTCATGCAATGCGTTGCTGAGCAGTCGGTGTGTCATCCCAGAATCACGGGCTCAGCCCCAGCGGTCCCGCTACTCCAATACGCGTCGCCGTTGTTTCGACGTGCTCGCAGCCGCACACCAAGATCCTGTGTCACCGCCGCCGCCACCCGCGTGTCCAACGCGGCATCGACGACGAGCTCCCGGCCGCCATCGACGAGCGCGAAGGGAACCTCGCCTGCTCCCCGCGCCACCAAGGCGGCGCGAATCCTGTCCGGGCTCGGCGGCGTGCGCGTGGCTTCCGCGCGTGTGCAAACCTCTCGCTGCGCGACCGGGCACAGATTGCGCACCCGGCACACCCGACTCCCGAACACCCCAAAGGAGTCGGCTTGGCCAAGTACATAGGACAACGCACAGGAATTCGTGTGAAACACCGGGTAGTCCGGGTAGTACCGCCATGTCTTGTGAATGAACTCCCAGAACGGCCGCGGATACACGCACTCCGCCTCGCTGACCTTCGGAGCATCGGCAAGCTATGGCCAGAACTTCGACAGCCGTCCCACCGCGGCTGTCTCTACTTTCAAGCCAGCCGCGACGGTGCAGCGGGCATATGCGGCTACGTGGTCGAGTACACCCTGCATGATCTCGGGCGTCGCCGATTCTGGGAACGCCGGTCTCCAGTAGTGCACCACCGGAATCCCAGCCTCGGCCAAGCGCGGGAAGTTCGCCGCCGTCACCTCGTGCCGGATGCCACGCTCGACCTCGCGGCCCAGTCCGGAGTAGCTGACATAGACCACCACCCCCAGACCACGCTCGCGCGCCGCAGCGAGGTTCTCGATCGTCTCGTCAGGCACGTGACACTTGGTGATCAGCACGATCGGGTTCGGCACGCCCCGGCTGGCCAAGGCATCCAGCAGTTCAGCCAGGTGCGCGCGAGAATCCGGCAACGCCATCACGTCTGTCCAAGTGTACAGAGCGACCGGGCGGGACGGGGCGTAGTACGACGACGTCAACAGCAGCCCCACGGTCTGCGCCGGCGTCGCGAGGTGTTCCGGACGCACGGCGGTCTGGCCCCGCTCGTTGAGCGAAGCAGTACTCGCACGCCTTCGGGCAGCCCTGAATCGGGTTCACCGCGATCCAGGTGGCGTGCTGATCCACCACAGGGGTCCGCACCCGATGTCCGCCCTGCGCCGCCGTCTCCGAACCTTCGACCATCGCACTCCCCTTCGTCGCGGGTTGGAAAGACGCCCAGGGCCAGGGAAACAACAGCAAGGCCGAGCACTGTCAGGGGAAGTCCTCGGACCGCCGGCCACATCCTGGCCCTGGGGCCGTGCGAGGCACGCTAAGAGCCATACTCGCGAGTAACCCGAACTGCCAGTCAGGGCTGTTCGCAGGTCCGGATGTCCGGCTTGCTACGCGAGTGGCATATCGAGGCGTTGCGCCATCCGTGCGGCTTCCTTCGCCGTGGTCCTGCTCGCCCGCTGAATCAAACCTCGCAGAACCTCGTGAGCGACAGGCCGGTACGCGACATCCTCCGGCGCTTCGCGCTCGGCGGTGTGCAGCAGAACCAGAGCACTGCCGTGGTCACCACGCTGCTGGTGCGAGCGCGCCTGTTCCAGAAGGAAGGCGACGCGTCGCTCGATGGACGGCGACTGCTCGTAGTCGAGTTCCTCGCCCAAATGGCATGCCTGGCTGGTCTCGCCGGCCTCGACCTCGACGCTGACGGCGTGCATCGCGACGTTCACGGGACCGAACGCCGTCCAGAGTGTGTTGCGCTCCCCCGTCTTCCACGCCACCGGTGTCACCGAGCGGATCCGTTCCCGCGCCGTCCACGGGTCCCGGCGCCGAGCCGCGGCTACTCCGCCCACCAACACCAACGAGCCGTACACGGCTGCGGCTTCCGGGCCTGAGCAGTCCCGGAGCTCCTCAGCGGCGGTCATGGCGATCTCTTCAGCGACCTCGTGGTGGTGACTTGCCAGCGCCACGTGCGCCCTGTTCCACTGCGCGACGCCCACACGCAGGACATCGCCGCAGGAAACGGCTGCTCGGTGCGACCGGTCAGCGGCCAGGACGGCCAAATCGACGCGCCCCATCCGCTTGGTCACCGTGCGCGCCAAGCCGTACAGGTCGGCAGCAATCTCGTTGACGTCTTGTCCTGAGAAGTGCAGAAGCGCAAGCTCCGTTTCCCGGATCAAGTCCCCGAGCAACGAGCGGACCTCGCTGTACCGGTTCGGCGAGGTCTGCCAGATGTGCCATGCTGCATCTACCTGACGACGCAGGTCCGGAATCGGCATGGGGCTGCCCTCAACGGCGACCGGCAGCGTCATCGCCCGGTGCACGTCGGCACCCATATCGGGCGGCCGGGCCGACCGCTGCCCGTGTACTTCTTCCTCACCCAGCAACGCGGAAGCCGGCACTTCGAGGGCTCGCGCCAACGACACGAGCACCGGAACGGTCGGTAGCTTCTTCCCACGTTCGATCTGGTACAGGTAGTCGGTCGTGATTCCGGCCAGACCGGCGACGACCGTCTGCGTCTTCCGTCCCGCGAGCCGGTGAAAGCGCGCCCGTTGCCCCACGTCCTGGGTCATCTGGTCTGCCATGCGCTGCCCCCAGCAAGAATGGGTCGACCGGATTGATGCTACTGGCATGATCACGTGTCACACTGCCACTCATGACCGCGCCTCGGACCTGCTTGGTGCTCTGGGATATCGACCACACGCTCATCGAAACCCGCGGTGTCGGTCGAAAGATCTACCAGCGCATCTTTCCCGAAGTCACCGGCCTTTCCTTGCGCGAGCTCGCCACGGTCCACGGCCGCACCGAACTCGACATCATCCACAACACCCTGCGCCTGCACGGGATCGAGCCCACCGAGCGCGCGGTCAACGCGGTCGCCGCGGCGCTGACCCAGGGATACGAGGCCGCGCGAGTCGAACTCGCCGAACGCGGCCGTGTCCTGCCCGGTGTCGTTGCCATGTTGGAACAACTCGCTGCCGAGCCTGGCCTTCACCAGAGCGTGCTCACCGGCAACACGACCGACGTGGCCAAGATCAAGGTCGAAGCCTTCGGGCTCGACTCCTACCTCGACCTCTCGCTCGGCGCCTACGGCGACGACCATCGGGACCGAGCAGAGCTCGTCACCATCGCCCGCAAACGCGCCACCCACCACCTCGACACCCCGATCAGCCCGGACCAGATCCTGCTCATCGGAGACACCCCCAACGACGTCGACGCCGCACTCACGACCGGTGCCCACATCCTGGCGGTCGCCACCGGCAAATACACGACCGCGGAACTGCACGCGGCCGGAGCCACCACGGTCGTCGAGAACCTCGAAAACATCACCGACATCCGCGCCATGCTGTAACCAACTGCCATGGCCCGAGCCAGATCAGGTGTCGTGTGCCGTCGGCTTCGTCCATTTCAGGCTCTCGGCAAATTGCTCCCAGGCGCGTGGACTGAACACCAGCGTTGTTCGCGGATCCTTCGAGTCACGGACGCCCACGGCGAACTTCGTGATCGCGACCTCGACGCAGGCTCCCTGAGAGGCGCTTCGGGTGCTCTTACGCCAACACCCGGTGAACACGTCCCTCGTCGTCATCGCAGGTTCTCTCCCGTCCGCTCGATCAGCTGCTGTGACTCGTCCTCGTCGAGCGCCGCGGCGAGCAGTTCGTCCAGGACCTCAAGGTAGTCGTCGATCGCATCCGGATCTTCGATCGCGGTGCCACCTCGGCGATCTTCGAGATAGATCAGCCCGTCGTCACCGGGGATGCCCAGGTCCATGGCAATGAAGGAGCCGTGCAGGGCCGAGAGCACCACGCGGTTCTTCGGCACGACACGAACCGAGACGTTGGGCAGCTTGCTGACCACGACCAGGTGCGCGAGCTGTTCGCGCAGGACTTCGACGCCGCCGACTTGCCGTTCGAGCACCGACTCGTCAAGGATCCCCGTCACGGTCGGCGGATCATCGGAGCGCTGCAGCACCGCCTGCCTGCGCATGCGCTGTTCGACTCGGCGCTGCAGCTCCCGTTCCCTGAGCGCCTGCTGGTGCCCACCCAA
>Ga0079224_100004468_pt1 | contig 18101 bp, 18 predicted proteins | sample Stecom2015_FD_80414 | JGI IMG/M metagenome (GOLD analysis project Ga0079224, IMG submission 80414) | Agricultural soil microbial communities from Utah to study Nitrogen management - Steer compost 2015 | ecosystem: Environmental > Terrestrial > Soil > Agricultural land | place: USA: Utah...
CATCCGCGGCCACAACCCCGACCACGCCCTGGACGCTGTTCGTCAACACCCCGCTGCGCGACTACGCCCAGCGTCCCCGCGTCAACGACTTCACCCTTCCCGTGCTGGGTGTCGACTACATCGCCACCTACGCCGCCCACCGCGGGTTCAACGTGGGAGTGCTCGACGCCGAGGCGCTCGGCCTGTCGGTCGCCGACACTGTCGCCGCGGTCAACCGGGCACGGCCCCGCTGGGTCGGATTCAACCTGCTGGCCCCCACCTACGAGATCTCCGCGACCATCGCCTCGGGCCTCGATCCCGACATCAAGGTGATGGTGGGCGGCCACCAGGCCAAGGCCATGCCCACCCAGATCCTCACCGATGAACGCATGGCCCGCTGTGCGGCCCTGGTCATCGGCGAGGCCGAGACCCGTGTCGCTGAACTGCTGGACGACCACCACCGCCGCGCCGACCTGCCCGGCGTGATGTGGCTCGACCCCCTGCTGAAGACCCCGGTCACCGGAGGACGTCCCGGACATGGCCACCACCTCGCCCCGCCCGTCGACGGACTACCGTTCGTGGACCGCCGCTACCTCGTCCAAGACCCCTACTCTGACGCAGGGCGATGGGAGGCCGCCATGGTCGCAGCGCGTGGATGCCCCTACGACTGCTCGTTCTGCGGTGCCGCTGTCTCGGCCAATCCTGACGTCACCATCCGGGTGCGCAGCGCCGAGGGCATCGTCGCCGAGATGGAGCAGTTGCGCGACAACCTCGGCGTGACGGCGTTCCGCTTCGTCGACGACCTGTTCCTGGGCGCCCGGCGCGTCATCGACCAGATGACAGTCTGCTTCACCAAGGCGCGAATCGGTGACTGGGCGGTGTGGGACGCCACCGGCCGCATCAACGTACTGCACCGGCTCGACGAAGCAACCCTGGACCTGCTGGCAGCCAACGGGCTGCGTGAGGTCGCCTTGGGCATCGAGTCCGGCAGTGAACGGGTGCTGACCTACATCGATAAACGCATCACCCGCGACATGGTCCGCTCTGTGATCGTCCGCCTCCTTTCTCGCGGAATCAACGTCAAGGGCTACTTCATCCTAGGATTTCCCACCGAAACCCGCGAAGAGATGGCCGAGACTGTCGCCCTGGTCCACGAACTGTGGGACCTCGCCGACAGAGCTCCGGGCCGGTTCCGCTCCTCTGTGTTCGAGTTCCGGCCCTACCCTGGCACACCCGAATGGCGCCGACTGCTCGCCACTGGCCGCTACACCCCCACACAACTGCTCAACTACACGGCGGTGGACCTGACCGATCAGGGAGTGGACGTGGCCCTGCACCACCGCGACGAATTCAACTTCTCCACCGGCATCCAGTTCGGCGAGCCCACCGTCGAGGAAGTACGCGCTGCGCTGGTGGAACTGTCCCGCAGCGAGTACATGCGGAGGGCGGCGTGAGCGGTCTGTTCGTTGCCTTCGACGGTCCCGGGGGCGCTGGGAAATCCACCACCGTGAGACTCTTGCGCGAGCGACTTTCCGAGGAAGGGCTGCCGGTGGTCGCCACCACCGAACCGTCGCACTCCGCACTGGGCCGCTTCACCCGTGCCCACACCGGCGACTACCGCGGCCTGTCCTTGGCCTGCTTGGTCGCCGCCGACCGCTACCACCACCTCGACACCGAGATCCGCCCTGCTCTGGCAGCAGAACAGTTGGTGCTGTGTGACCGCTACCTTGCCTCGTCCCTGGTCCTGCAAGCCGGAATCGACGGCGTTCCCCCCGAATTCGTCCGCGCCCTCAACACCCACGTCGATCTTCCCGACCTGAACGTCATCATGACGGCCCCACCCGATGTGCTCCGCGAGCGGCTGACCACACGCGGCTCCCACGGCCGTTTCGAGGACGATCCCGCCAACACCGACCGGGAGTTCGTCCTCTACCAGGAAGTGCTTGCCATGCTGGAGGGTATCGGCGTTCCCACACTGGTGATCGACACCGATTCTGATGTGGGAACAACGGTTTCCCGTCTCGCCGCAACCATCCAGGCGCTATGGTCGCACCGACATCTCTAGTAAGCCATCCCAGGTGAGGCCAGCCATGCCGGAGCGCTACCGCAGCATTGTCGACGTCCACGTCATCCTGCACCGGGACGGGGAGATCCTGCTGCTGGAGCGGCAGAACACCGGATACTGCGACGGCATGCTGCACCTGCCCTCCGGCCACCTGGAGGAGGGCGAACCGCTCCACCACGGCGCGGCCCGCGAGGCCCGAGAAGAAGTCGGGGTCGCCGTCGACCCCGACGACCTCGCCCTGGCCGCGGTCCTCCACCACCGCCAACGCCCCGACCTGGCCCGCATCGGCGTGTTCTTCACCGCCCGGAACTGGGAGGGGGAGCCCTACAACGCCGAACCCCACAAGTGCGGCAAACTCGTGTGGGCCGATCCCCACCTGCTGCCCCACAACACCATCGACTACCCCGCCCAGGGCATCCGCGCCTGGCTCGCCGGCACCGGGTACGCGCCCCACAACTGGCCGTCTTCCGTCGGCGGTCGACTCATTGATCTGGAGGAGAGGAAGAAGAGGCCCGTTTCCTGACAGCACCGGAGCACCTGTGATGGTCAGGGCCCGTATCTGCTGGTCGAGGGCGATATTGGTTGGGAGCTCCTGTGCCGGGTGTGACCGAAGCTGTCATGAAGAGGCGGAGTCCCGGCTTGTCCCTGTCTGTTATTACGTCCGCTATTGAGCTGGTCTATCACTCCTGCGGCTACTGCGAAGCAGCTTGCTACTACCGAACCGGCAAGGATGATCCGTATGGTTGACCACTCGTTTCTCGCTCGACTCACTGCCGAGGCCGAGACCGACGGCGTACAACAACTCGTCGTCGGTGCAGTCGTCCAGCACGATGGCAGGGTGCTGCTTCTCCAACGTCCTGAAGACGACTTCATGCCCGGCATCTTCGAACTCCCCAGCGGCAAGGTTGAGGCGGGCGAACAGCTTGACGCCGCGCTGGCCCGCGAGGTCAGAGAAGAAACCGGCCTGGACCTCGTCGCCGTCCGGCAGTATCTCGGCAGCTTCGACTACACCAGTGGCAGCGGTAAGAAAAGCCGACAGTTCAACTTCGCGGTGGACGTGCGCGAACCGGGGCCGGTCGTTCTCCAGGAGCACGACGCCTACACCTGGGCAGCCCTCACCGAGGACCCGCCCGTCACCGATGCCGTGAAGGACGTGCTGAGCAGGTACCGGGAGGTTGTCGGCGGCTGAGTCTCTGCCCCTCGGCATCTGCGGGTGCTGCTCTGTTCAGCAGCAGAACGGGATGAGGCGGCTCTGGGCTGTCGCATCCGGTTAGGGAGAATCCCTCGTCTTTGCGGCCGACTGCCCGCCCTGCCGCTGGCCAGTGCCCCTCGCTGTCCGGAACCCACCCGAGTTAGCCCGGTGAGCCCGCCCTCGCCCGCCTGGTCCTCGCGCCCTCCGGGGTGTCTCTCCCGGCCGAAGGCTCCGGGACTGGGGGAGGAAACCCCGACGCAGCCGCCCCTGACCGAGGCCACCTCTGGGGCAGCCCGTCCCGCAGGGCGCTGTGCTTCGGTGTCTCGGCGCTGTCCGCCGTGGGGATGACCGGTCGCCTCGTCGAGACGTGGCGGTCCACTGGAGGGTTTGCGGTCGCGCCCTTTTCCGTGGCGTTGCCGGAGGATGCACGCAACGTAGTGGGCTGTTGCCGGTCGCAGTGGCTGTCGCACGAGTTTTTTGCTGTGTACAATAACGTTTGGTGCCGTCCGAATTTCTTCCTGTGAGGCACAGAGCAGCTCTCTCTATAAAAGGAACCGAGAATCTGCGGTTAGGGCGGGAAGGATGTTTCGTTCCGCCGTTTTGCGGTAGGAGACCAATCGTCACTGCCGCGCAGGCCGGTGCTCCACAGACCGCGCGTGGGACGCACTGCGGCCGGAGACGGTCGCGGGTGCTGTCGTGCGCGCAAAAGAAGGGCCCCCAAACGCCTGGCCTGGAAACCGTAGCGTTTGAGAGCCCTTGCCGGGGCCTCGGTCTCAGAGCCCCAGGAGGATCATCGCCCAGCGGGTGAGGATCTCCAGGAGGTCTCCGAGGCCGGGGCCTCCTTCTTGGGTGCGGTCGTACACGCTGATCACGTCAACGATCAAACGTGCCACGTAGTTCCCGTAACGGACGGCCTCCAAATAGTCAGACCATACGTTCACCGACTTCTTGCGGTGCTTTCCGATGTAACGGGTTCTTCGCACCCTGTTCCCCTCTCTCTATGACCGCTCGGTCGACCGGACGGCCGACCGCTTTCTCCGGCTGGGATGCCGGAGAAAACCAGGACTTCACTGTTTGCGGTGCGGAGAAGGGGCTTTCCGGGAGAGGGTCTGTGTCACCTTCCCGTCCCGGAGACGGGTACAGGAAAGCGAGATCGGCTCTTCCCTTTGTTAACGGGGTGTCAGGAAGTTTGTCTGGGGAGACGGGAAGCACTCCCAGCTTTCAGGGGCCCGGAGTCCTCCAATTCACCCGGCGGTCCACACAGTTTTCCTCGATGTCCTTTCCGTGGGGCGTTGCTGCCTGACGGACGATCATATCTTACTGCTTGTCCCACTCATCCTTTTAATGCATATGCACGTGCATATGCCAGAGATATACTCATAGCTGCACGTCGCTGACTTCCTGATCCGAGACGAAAAGTCATAGTGAAAACCGGACAGGAAGTGCCAGACGTTCGCATATGCATAAAAAGGGGGCGGGATGTCGCGGTTGGCGGAGCGGAGTCGGAACCTCTATGAGTCTGATGCACAGCGTTTCGCCGAATGGTGTCGGAAAAGAGGAGAAGATCCGCTTCCAGCCAGTGAAACGACCATCAGATCCTATGTAGCCCACTTGAGAGAGCATGGAAGAGCCGCCGCGACTATCAAACGGGCGCTCACCGCGATCCGGTACACACACCGCGCACACGGGCTGGCGTTCCCCGACTGCCCCGTCGTCCTGGTCCCGCCGCCCCGCACCCGCAACAGCCCCGGACGGGCGCGCCCGCTGCGACTGGAGGAGCTGAGGCGCCTCGTCGACTCCCTCCCCTCGAACACCCCCGCCGGCCTGCGCGACCGCGCCCTGTTCCTGCTGGGCTTCTTCAGTTCGGCCCGCCCCCGCGAACTGCTGTTCCTCGACGTCGATCACCCGATCCACGCCCCCGACCCCTGGGCACCCCTCCCCAGCCAGCGAGGCAGCAGGAGGAATGCGCCGCTCGTGCTCTCCGCCCTTCCGGACATGGCGGAACTGAACCCCCTCATCGCCGTGCAGGAGTGGAAGCGCCAACTGGCCGCGCAGGGCATCCACGAGGGACCGCTGTTCCGCCGGATCGACCGCCACGGACGCGTCTTCGGAGGAGACCGGATTCTGGCAGGTCGGTCGGCCGGAGACGGCCGCCTCAGCGTGCGGGGGTACAACGTCGTCGTGCGCACCCGCGGCGCCCAGGCCGGTCTCGACCTCCGCGGCCTGTCCGCCACCTCGTTGCGTCTCGCCGACCCGGCCCGACAGGCCAGGGAAAGGCGTCGCATGCACGCCGCTCGCAACGGTCGACCAGCGCTGAAGAGCGAATGGCGGTCAGTGGCATCGGAATACCAGTTGACGCAGCGAAGACAGTAGGAACTCTCTCGCAGCGGTTCGCCTTCCACCGATGGTCGACCGTCCGGCCCTTCCCCCGTGGACGGGGCGCCGCCCGAGACAGCGAGTGCGGAACCGCAGATCACGAGCCACCACTGCCAAGACCGTTGTGGTCGGGCGGAACGATGCGAAGGCCCCGAGCGGCCGCGGCCCGAGTGCCGCGACGGGTTACCCTGTCCCCTCTGGTCCGGTGGACGAGGACGGGATGCAGTGGGCACGAGCGATCCTGCGGCTCAGTGGCGGGTCGAGTGCGACGCGGAAGTGGTCTTCGGCAACGGCGGTTCCCTGCGGACGGAGGGCTTCCGCCTCGACATCCCCGGTGACGACATCAGCGACGCCGAGCTCGGTGAACTGCTGGTGCGCCACCTCGGCCTCCTGATGGAGGAGCGGACGACCATCACCCGCAAACAGCTCATCCGGGAACCCCACAAGGGCTCCCGGGGCACCGAGGGCAGCAGCGGGGAGCGGACGGTCGTCGACCTCGCCGGGGAGGCGACGACGGCCGCCCTGCCCGACGGCCTGGAACTGGAACGGTCGGTGGACCTGCCCGTCGCCCGGGTGCGGCTGCTCGGTGCGGAGAAGCCGGTCGCGGACCGGCTGGCCCTCGCCGCCCTGGAGCTTGCGGGGCACGCGGTCCTGGTCCACACGGGAACAGACGGCCCCTTCCTGACCGACGAGGCCGCGGAACTGCTGGTGGAGCGGGGAGCGGCCCTGGTCGCCTCCGACGCGCGAGGGCCGGTGCCGGACCTGCTGCCCCGGGCCGGAGGCCCGGTGGTGACGGGACTGGCGAACCTCGACGCGCTGCCCCCGTTCGGTACCCGGCTGCACGCAGTGCCGTTCCCCGGGGCGGACGGGCCGCCCCGCGTGCGGGTCTACGCCGTCGCCGGAGGGTGACGAAGACTTTTCCTCTGGTCCCAGAGGGGACAGCATGGCGGCGGGAATAGGTTGCGCGAGGTCCCGGCCAGGCCGGGACCTCGCGGTGTTTCAGAGTTCGTTGTTCTTGAGCGTGGTGAGGAACGCCTGCCACTCTGCGGTGTCGAACACCAGGTGTCCGAGCTCGCGGTGCTCGGAGTCGCGGACAGCGGCCCCCGCTTGAAGCGGGCCACCTCGACGCAGTTGTTCAGGTCGCTGTAACTGGACTTGCGGAACCGCAGTTCACCGTCTGGAACCAGGTTGCCCATCGTGGCCTCCTAATCTCCTGCGTCAGGCCGCCGTGGAGCTGTTCTGTGCCAGGCGGGACAGGAAGTCCTCGCGTGGCATCGCGTGCTTGTGCCGCCCTAGCACCTCGATGACGTATCTGTCCAAGCGCGGCGCGGCCTGCGGGGTGGGGGCGTCGGTCAGGCACAACAGCCCTTGACCTGTCCTCCGGCCCGCCACCGGCGTCCCCCCAGTTCACGTCCTCTGGGCTCGCTTCCCCTCATCCTGCCAGGTCATGGGGGCCTTCTTCAGGGCCACAGTTCGGGATAGCATGGCCGTGGAACGAGTACATGGAAGCTCTCGGCGACGTCGGTCGCCGAGGGCTTCCGCTCTTGGTCAGAATGTGTCCTGCTTGACGGCGTCGATGAAGGCACGCCACTCGGCGGAGGAGAAGAGCAGGCTTCCCTGGTCACGGTTCTTGGTGTCGCGGACAGCGGTGACTCCGGGGGCGTCGGCCACCTCGACGCAGTTCTGCTGCTGGGTGTAACTCGAAGTACGCCAGCAAGCACCTTCAGGAAACACGTGCATGGTGTTCTCTCTAATGTCTGATCATCTGCTTCAGATAGGGGATCGTTCGTTCCTCGTCCAGGGCGGAACTGCGTATGTGATCCCACAGCTTCCTGTATAGGGCGATTTCTTCGGGTCGCTCCAGGTACAAGCCGTCGGTGAACGTCTCCAGGTAGACGATCGGAGATGCGGGTTCCAAGAACTCCATGATCACGAACGGCCCGGTCACGCCTGCATGGATTCCAGCGCTGGTAGGCAGTACCTGGATGGTGACGTGGTTGGACGAGTCGGCGAGGTCGATCAGGCGCTCGATCTGCTCCCTCATCACATCAGGAGCGCCAGCCAGACGTTGGAGAGCGTGCTCCTCGATCACAGCCCAAAGTTCCGGAGGGTTCTCACCGGTGAGAATCTCTTGGCGCTTCATACGGGCTTCAACCGCGCGCTGGATGTCTTCAGGGTTGCGCGACAGCCGTGCGCGTTGAAGGAGATGAGCGTAGCCGGGAGTCTGCAACAGTCCGGGAATGCCGGAAGCCTCGTAGTTGGCGATGTGGGTAGCTTCCGCCTCCAACTCGACGTATGAGCCGGTGAGGATGTCGTCGTAGCGCGTCCACCAGCCGCGCTTCTGGGCCTGGCGAACCAGGGTGAGCACGGCGTCGTACCTGGGGTCGTCAGGGGTTACGCCGTACTCCTGCAACAGCGCTTTGGCCTCGACGACGCTGAGCCTCTTCCGTTCACCCGTCTCGATGTGTCCGAGCTTGGCTCTTGACCATTCGAGCCGCCGGGCTGCCTCTTCGAGACTCAATCCGGCGTCTTTACGCAGGCGCCGGAGGATCGCGGAGAGTTGGCGCCGCCGAACTGTCGGGCTTGCCGCCATGCGCTTGCTTCCTCTCCCACGCTGGTTCCTGAACGTGCTGATCGTAGCCTCCTGGCGAGAAAACGGACATTTAGCAATCTATGGATTCACATTCAAAGGCTAGAGCTTGAAATCTAGATTTCTAGCATTCACTATGGGTGTGTACTCGTTCCCCTGCCGTCCCGTTCCAGACGGCTCAGTCATGCGCGAGGAGGACGCCCATGCGTCTGGTCCGCACCCTTGTCCCCCTGCTGGCGGCGCTTCCGCTGCTGCTGGCCCGCACCGCCCTGCCGCGAACGCGGCGGCGGGTCGCCGACCGGCCTGCTCTGCGCCGTGCCCGGCGGCCCCAGGAACGCCCCGTGCCCCGCCGCGCTCCGCGGCCCCGCCCCTACGTGCCGCGGCACGCCGTGCCGCCGACGGCGGACGAAGCCGAGTTCCACCGGGTCGCACGGCGGCACGCGCCGCTGTGGCAACTGAGCTACGAGCCGCACAACCTCGTGCCCTACCTGGCGCGCCACCGGGTGCTGGGCGACCTGCTGATCGGCTGCACCGACCTGGACGCCCTGGACTTCACGCTCACCGAGTTCACGCCGCCCGGCTACGCCCGCGCCTACCTGGGCCGCCACCGGTGAGAGGGGCGGACGACATGGACCTCACCCCTGAAGAAGCGCGCCTGCTGCGCGAACTCGCCGACAGCCTCGTGTCGGGCACGCGGGACCGCACCTACTGGCTCACCGGAGTGCGGCACACCTGCCTGACGCTGCTGCACCAGATCGCCCTGTGGCTGGGCGAGTCCTGCGGCGAGTGCCACCCGCTCACCGGCACCGGGTGCGTCCGTCCCGACGGCCACGTCGGCTTCCACACCGACATGTTCGGCCACCTGTGGCCCCAGGGCCAGCACGGGATCGCGCAACCGGAACCGGAGCCGTAGCCGCCGAGCTGCCGCGCCCCAGCGGTTGGGGAGACCCGACAGGCGCTGGGGCGCGGCCCGCTCTTAGACACCTCCGGTCATGGGCCGGACAGCGCGGAGCCCCGGGACGTTCGGGTCCCGGGGCTCCGATGTGGCGTCTGTTCTGAGGGCGTCGGGGCCTGGATCACCCCAGCCGCACTTTGCGGCGGGTGACCCGGTAGATCGCCCGCCGCCACCGGGCGCGCGGCAGCGGGGGAAGGCTGGCCAGTCTCCGCTCGTACCCGGGACGGTTCAGGTCCCACAGGTCCTCCGGCGCCGAGGAGGCGACCGGGTTCGGCACGACCGGGGGAGGCTCCGGCAGAAACTCGGTGAACTGGACCGCCGTCGGGACGTCGTCCGGCTCCGGTAGCGGAGAGACGGCCTGGAAGGGTTCCTGGGCGGGTTCCGGTCCCGGCGTGGAATTCGGATCGATGATCCGGGTGAACTCCTGGACCAGTCCCGCATCGGGCTCGGGGGCCGGTTCCGGTTCTGGAGCCGGGGAGACGGCCTGGGCTGTCTCCTGGACGGGCTCCGGCTCAGGCTCCGGGGGAGGAGCGGTGATCCGGACGGTCTCCTGGGCCGGTTCCGGTTCGGGCTCCGGCTGGGGTTCGGGTTCGGTGACGGGCTCGGGAGACGGCGCGACTGCCCGGGCGGCTTCCGGCTCCGGTTCCCGTTCGGGAGCAGCCTTCGGTTCGGGAGTCGGATCGGTGACGCTGACGGTCTCCCAGGCCGGTTCCGCTTCCGGCTCGGGGGCCGGTTCCGGTTCCGGCTGCGGGGCAGGCTCCGGCTCGGCGGACTGCGGTGCGACATCCTGGACCGGTTCGGTCTCCGGCTCTTGGACCGCCTCCGGCTCCGGAACAGGGACGGGAGGCGGGGCAGGAGGCTGCGGCACCTGCGGGGGTTCCGGGGACGGCGGCACGTCCGCCACCGGCTCGCGGACCGGCTGCTCCACCGTCTTCGGCGGTTCCGGGGACCGCGGCGGCGTGGGAACCGGAGGCGGGAAGGCCACCTGGGTCGGCTGCGCCTCGACCGGCGGGCTCGGCGGAGGAGCGGTGTGCGCCGCGGACCTGGGGTACCGCGGAGGTTCGGGAGACAGCGGCTCCGGCGGCGACACGGGGTGCCGCGGCACCGCCGGGCCGGAGAGGAACGCCTCCGCCGCGGAGTCCGCGGGGACCGCCGTGATCGGGGTGAAGCCGAGAGGATTCGTCGCCCCCCTCGCGTCCTGGGGGCCCGAAGGCTGGTCGGAGGCACCCCGGCGGTGCGGGCGGGGCCGCGGCGGCGGCTCGGGCCTGCCCCACGGCGGGGGCAGCGGAGTCACCCGCGGCCGGTTGCCCGCCCAGGACGCGGAAGGCCCGGTCGACCAGGAGGACGCGGAAGCGCGCGGGCCGGTCTGCGGCCCGGTGTCCGGTCCCGGCTGGTGGCTCGCCTGCGGCCCGGTCTGCGGTCCCCGTTGCGGGCCGGTCTGCGCCTCCTGCGGCCGGTTGCCCGCCCAGGACGCGGAAGGCCCGGTCGGCCACGACGACGCCGCAGCCCGTGGGCCGGTCTGCGGCCCCGTGGGATACGGGGGCACCGGTTCCGGGGCCGGGTGGTGGACCGGAGGAGTCGTGGGAGGCGGATACGGCCCGGGGACGCGCGGCGGGCCCTGCGGACCGGTGTCGGACGCCGCCCCCTGCTCCGGCCCGTGCCGTCGAGGCTCCCCGGGAACCGGTCCCCGGCCGCCGGGCGCGGGCTGGTCCGGCGGCGGACCAGCGGGAGGACGTGCCATCGTCTCCTCACTCCTTCCGGAACTTCCCCGAAACCGTCTCACAACGACCGGCGCAGGACCTCCGCGGCCACCCGTGTCACGGTGGTGTGCGTGGCCCGGGCGAGGCGGCGCGGATCGATCACTGAGGTCGCCGACAGGTGCCGGTCGCGGCCCAGCCGGAACACGCCGATCCCGTCCCCGCGCAGCAGGTCGAGCGCGCCCGCGAGGTCGAACGTCGGATCGGAGCCGGCCTCCCCGGCCACGAGGACCACCACGGTCCGCGAGGGCGACGAGTCGTCGCCGGCGGCGATCAGGCGGTCGAGCGTCCGGCCGACGCCGACCACCCCGTCCCTGGTCTCCTCCGCCACCACCACGTGGGCGTGCGCGCCGGCGGCCACGGAGTCGCGGAGCTTTGCGGGCAGGCCGCTCCCCGAACGGACGACGGTGACCCCGAAGAACCGGGACAGCGGAAGCAGCGCCCCCCGGTAGGCGCGGGCGTCCAGGAGGCCGTTCCCGTCGTCGCCCGGAGTCCCCGGGAGCAGCCACAGCCGCTCCCGGACGGCGCACAGCAGCGGCTCGACGGCGTCGAACGAGTCCGGCGGGTTGCCGTCCGCGACGTCGGCGAGCGACCGCCGCGCCCGCACCCCGAACCGCCGTGCCAACGGGGCCGTACCCGGGTCGACGTCCAGGGCCAGCACCCGGTCCTGCCGGTAGTGCGCGAACGCCAGGGAGAGCAGCGCGGCCATGGCGCCCCCGTCGACGCCGTCGCGCGGACCGTGCACCGCGATCCGGCGGCCGGTCACGATCGGCCGCTGCACCGCCGCGCCCGTCTCCACGGCGGAGCGGACGTCGTCGACGGGGCCGAACGCGCGGACGAGCCACCGGCCGGCGCGACGGGGCAGCGGGTCCCCGTGCACGGCCGCCGGAGCGTCGCCGCCGCCACGCGACTCCAGGACCTGGCCCATCTCGTCTCCCTCCCCGGGCGCAGCGGATCAGAACGTGCCGAGCAGACGCTGGTAGGTGCCGACCACCCCGAGAGCCACCGGGACGAGCGCCACCAGGGCCACCGCCTCGACCTGTCCGGCGATCCGCCGCAGCCGTGCGCGGACGTGCTCGGGCGGGTCCGTCATGAGCGCCAGGACCGGGAAGACCAGGGCGGCCCCCAGCACCCCCGCGGCGGGCCACACCGTCCACCACGTCTCGTCGGCCCAGGCGAGCGCGGGAACCGCCAGGACCACCACCGCCGCCGCCAAGAGGGACGCCTTCTCGACGACCAGCGGGAACATGCGGGACCGGCTCGCCACCACGATCGCGAGCAGCCCGGCCAGCGCCGCCGTCCACCCGCTGAACTCCGAGGCCAGCCCCACCCCCGCGGTCGCCGCGAACACCGCCACCGCGACGGTCGCGAGCACCATGCTGCGGTGCACCTCGGTCAGCGCGCCCAGTACGTCGGAGCGGCCCACCTCCGTGCCCGCGCTGCGCCGGTCGTCGAGCGCGGAGAGCCCCGACAGCGCCAACGCGGTCCGCAGCAGCACGCTCAGCAGGACCACGCAGGCGACGGCCGTCACCGCCGCGATGTGCGCGGACGCCAACCCCAGCAGCTGCGCCGCCGACCACAGCACGGTCAGCAGCAGCGCCAGACCGCCTCCGACCAGGCCGGCCCTGCCGAGCGGGCCGAGGCCGAGACCGAGCACGAGCAGGGCCGCGACCGCGGTCCACCCGCCCCACAGCGTCCAGGCGGGAAGGTCGTGCAGGTGTACGGCGTACCACAGCGCGAGCCCGCCCAGGGCGCTGCCCGCGAAGGACAGCGCGGTGCCCAGCGGCTCCCGCCAGAACCTTCCCAGCAGCGGCCCCAGGACGAACAGCAGCGCCGCCGCGCCCGCGACCACCCACAGGCCGGTCGCGCCGCCCGACCCCGTCCACACGACGCCGCCCAGGGCGAGGGACAACGCCGTGGCGGCCGCGGTGGCGGTCCACCGGGCCGCGTCCGGCGTCCACCGGCCGCGGTGCTCGTCGAGCGCGTCGCTCACCGTCTCGGGCACCTCGTGCACCACCGGAGCGGGCAGCGGGTCGTCGGCGCTCACCAGACGCAGCACCGCCCCGTCCGGTACGCCCTTGTCCGCGAGCGTGGCGTCGCCGTCGAGGATGACACCGGAGGACGTCGTGAGGTGGCGCAGCCGGGGCGGGTTCTCCACCGGGTCGCCGAGCAGCTCCAGGACCTCGGGCAGCAGCGCCCCGATCGGTTCCTGGGCGGGCAGAACGGCGTCGACCCGCCGCCGTTCGCCGACGAGCGTCACCCGGCTCCAAGACGTCATCGGGCTCTTCCAATCTTCTTCCGGGCCCCGTTCGGCCCCGGAGGCTCCTCAGATGTCGGTCTAGTCGGGAACACCGGTCACCTCGACCCGCTCCAGGTAGCCGTTGCGCAGCAGCCAGCGGATGCTCGGCAGCGGCACCACCTGGGTGAAGCCGTGGGAGTCGACGGCGTAGCGAACACCGCCGCCCGGATGCGGCCCGGAGGCGGGGGAGAGCGAGGCGTTCACCACGAACGGGTAGATGACGCGGTACCGATGGTAGACCGGCGGAACCGCCGCGGAGTCGGCCGCCTCTGCGGGGGTGCGGGCGTACTCGGGAAGCCCCCGCTGCCCGAACGGCATCCCGTCGGGGAACAGCAGGGAGCCGCTCTCCGGGCCGAACGCGTCCACGATCTGCCCGGTCTCCAACGTCACCTTGGCGGAGTTGCCCGGGTTCTCCGACAGCCGCGTCTCGACCTGCGCGACGAACTCGGCGCCCTGTTCGGCGGCCTGCTGCTCCTCCTCGGGGGTGAGCCGGTCGGGGGCGGTCTCCACCAGCGCCAGCTCCTGGTGCAGCCAGCGGGCCGTCTCGTCCTCGGTGCGGAACTCCGCCCCGGTGCGGCCCTGCTGGAACTCGATGATGCTCACGGAGTAGCCGTCGGCTCCCCCGGTCACCAGGTAGTAGCTCGGGACGCTGCCGGCGTCGGGACGCGGCTCGTCCGGCAGCACGTACAGGTCCTCGGGGACCCCCGCCCGGTCGAGTTCCTCCACCAGCATCTCGAAGGTGACCTGCGTGCCCACCCAGTCGGCGGGCAGCGGCGCCGTGGCGGTGCTGGACGGACCGGACGCGAGCTGCTGCTGCTCCTCCTGCTGGCTCCGGAACTGGCTGCTCGCGAACGACCAGCCGACGGTGCCGCCGCACGCCACCGCCGCCAGGCACACGCTCGCGACGACCTTGGAGATGCCCTCGTCCAGGCGCCTGCGTGTGCGCTGCCCGCCGAAGAGCACGGCTTCCCGGAGGCGCTGGCGACGGACCGCGACCGACTCCAGCAACTGGCTGTCGTAGTCGCGGGCCATCGGGCCTCCCTTCCGGGGACGTGCGGACCGCCGAACAGGTCCGGACAAGGCTGGGGGAGGGGCCGGTCAGCCCCTCCCGGAAGAGTGGAGAAGAACGGTGCGGGCGCGGCGCCCGGTCAGATGGCCTGCACGGCCGCCTGCGCCTTGCTGAGTGCCGACTGCGCCGTGCCGTCGTTGGCCTCCAGGGTGCTGCGCACCAGGTCGATGATGTCGCGCACCTCGTTGGCGGCGCTGTGCCACTTCAGTTCCTTGGCGCTGTACTCCTCGGAGACGCCGGTGGCCTCGAAGTCGGCGAGCGCCCGGTCGACGTCGGCGTCGCGCTCGCCGATGATCGCCTCCAGGCGGCTCATGATGGTGTGGAGGTTGCCCTGCGCCTCCTGGGAGGCGCCGAGGTCGTAGCTGTTGCGTCCGGTGCCGCTCATCGGAGTCCTCTCTGGTCGGTGGGGGTCAGGCCGTGCGGAACTTGGCGGCGTCGAAGTTGGCGGCGCTCATGTTGCGGTTGGCTTCGTCGGCCATGGACTGGCTGCCCTCGGAGAAGGCCGACTGCATTCCGCGCTGTCCCTGGTTGATCGACCCGAGTCCGGCGTTGAGGTCCGCGGTGATCTGGTCGGCGCGACTCTTGAACGAGTCGAAGGCTGCCTTCCCGGCTCCGTTGAACTTCCCCGACAGCGGTTCGGCGGCGTCGATCAGCTGCTTGATCAGGTCACCCAGCTCGTCCTGGGAGCCCGAGGTGTTCTGCGCCAGGGTGGTCAGGGTCTGATCACCGAAGTCCCAACGGGATGACGACATCTGTTCACCTACTCCTCGCTGAACCTGCGGCGGGACGTCTGCAGGGTGAGACGCTCGCGGGGAGCGTTCGGTTTCCGGAAGGCCACCCGGATTTTATCGGAGGGAGATGAGGCCCTGGAAGGCAGTGCAAAGGACTGCATAATACAGGGGGAAAACGGGCCGGAGAACCGGCGTCGGAACGGGCTCCCGGAGGCGGTGAAATGAAGTTCGAGCTGGTGGAACCCGCTGACTGGGACAGCGCGGAGGAGCAGGGGGAATCCGCTGACGAGGCGCGGGAGGAGACCGGCGACTCCCCCGAGGAAAACGCCGAGGCGGGCGAAGAGGGGGCCGAAACGTCCCCGACGGACCGCCTGAGAACCGCCACGGCGGAATTGAAAACCCATGTCAGGGCCAGTGCGGCGCAACTCGGCCCGGTTCTGGCCCGGCTGCGGGAGTGCGTCGTCTCGCTCGACTCCGGTGTGGCCGGTTCCGGCCACGGCGCCGGGGTCCGTCCCCCCAGCAGTTTCCGGGCGGAGAGGTTCGGCGCGTCCGGACGGTGAGGCCGGACACCGATCCCGGCCCGGACGCGTCGGACGAGTTGAGAGGAAAGGAGACGGTCACGCATGTCCGGATGGGACCTCAACCCCGGAGAGATCAACGTGGTGCTGCAGAGCGTCGGGAACCACGTGGGCGGTGAGGACGGCGAAGGCGGCCTGGTCGGCCTGCTCGACACCTTCGGCACCCACGTCGAGGAAGCGGGCACCGCCTGCGACAGCGGCCCCATCGGCATGGCCCTCGGGGAGTTCATGGAGGAGTACACCGACAAGCTGAAGGGGATGGTCGACAAGAGCATCAGCGCCATCACCGGATGCAGCGACGCGACCATGGCGTATGTGAACGGCAACCTCGAAATGGCGGCGGAGGCGCAGCGGGGCATCAACGAGACCCCAGAAGAGCTCGGACTCTGAGCCGGTCAACGGACCCGCTTTTCTCGACTCTGCGTTTTCCCAGGTCAGCGGCACTTTTCGGAAAGGGCGAAAAAAAGAGGAACCCGGCGGCGACGAAGAGTGTCCAAACAGACGAAGTCGGAATGGCTGACCGGAACGTGACGGGGTCGGCCCACGGGACTCTGGGGTGCTGTGATGAGCGACGGGGTGATCGATCCGGAGAAGATCTCGATTCCGAACGCTGATCCGGACGAGATCGAGGCCGTGGGAAAGGCGCTCAAGGACGACGGCTCCGACATCGGACAGGCCGGCGCCGACATCAAAGCCGCCTGGTCGGGGCTGGAAGGAAACTACATCGCGCCGGAGTCCGAGGAACTGCTCGCGGCGGTCAACCCGGTGGCCGACGACGCCGACGACATGGAGACCAACATCCGGACCGTGGGCCAGGCGCTCGTCGACTTCGCCGCCGACATTCGCCCCATCCTGTCCCGGTGGAAGACCCTGAAGGCCGACGCCGTGGAGTTGTCCGAGCGGATCAAGGGCGACGACGACTGGCGCAAGGACGAGGACACCGTCGAGGAGCACAATCAGCTCAACGACGACCTGCTGGCCGTGCAGAACGACTACATGGCGGCCGAACGGGAGTGCGCCAACAAGATCACCGCACTGTTCGGCGGCACCCGTTTCATCGCCGGGGCCACCGACGGCTCCACCGTGGCCGACGACGGCGAGCTGGTCTACGGCTTCACCGAGGCCCTGGAAGGCGTGGAGACGCCGTGGGCCACGCCCCAGGAGTACGACGCCCCCTGGTGGGAGGACGTCTGGGACGGTATCGCCGACTTCGGGGTCGGTATCGCCCAGGACCTGGCGGGCATGGTCGGCCTGTACAGCGAGGAAGGCGGCTGGGGCGCCGGCTCGTGGAGCGAGTGGGGCTCCAACCTGGGCGAGTACTGGGGCGGAACCCTGGAGGGCCTGGGCAGCCTGGTCGGTTTCTACGGCGAGAACGGCTGGGGCGTGGGCTCGCTGGGGGAGTGGTGGGGCAACTTCTCCACTGGCTGGACCGAGTTCGCGCACGCCATCGTGCCGTGGCGGGAGTGGGGCGACCGGCCCGGCTACGTGATCACGCAGAGCGTGCTCAACATCGGCAGCATGTTCGTGGGCGGCTCCGGCGTGGTCAAGGCGCTGGCGCAGGGCGCGCGCCGCGCGGGCGGCCGGGGCCCAGACGCCCCGGACCTGGACGTCGACGCGCCGTCGCTGAGCCGGGTGGACGCCTCCGACCTGTCCGGCGGCCTGGACTCCGGCCAACTCCGGGCGAACCTGGGCGACGCCGTGGACGGGCTGGACATCGACACCTCCCAGCTGGGCGATCTCAACGACGCGCTGGCCAAGGCCGACGCCTTCGGCGACTCCGGCTCGTCGTCCAGCCCGACCGGCGGCAGCTCGCCCACCGGCGGGGGCTCCGACGGGCCCACCGTCACCCACACCTCCCACGGCGGCAACGGCACGCCGAGCGGCACCGGCGACACCCCGGGCGGTACGACCGCCGACACGCCCGATTCCAGCACAGACGCCCCTGGGGCCGACCGTTCCGGGAGCGGCGACCGTGCTGGTGACCGCGACACCGCTGACACGGCGGCCGACCTGCCCACCACCGAATGGATCGAGAACCAGGTCAGCCAGTTCCGCAGTGAACTCGACCTGGCCGAAGTGGACGGCGGTATCGCCAACCGGCTGGCCGAGGACCGCCAGCCCGCCCTGGTCGGCGCCTCCGAGGCTCACGTGGAGGTGGGCGGCCACAACTCTGGCGGCAACAGTTCCTATGACCTCTCCCCCAGCGCCCACCACAGCGACCCCGGAGGCCCCGGCGGAGGCGGCGGTTCTGGCCCCGGAGGTGGCGGGCCGAACGGGCCCGGTGGTCCCGGAGGGCCGAACGGTTCCCACGGGCCGGATGGAGATGGTGGGGGCGCGTCTTCGAATGGCAGGTCCGGCGGAGATGGTGGCCGTGGCGGGTCCGATGGAGGTGGTGGCCGTGGCGGGGCGAGCGGGGGGGGTGGGGGCGCGGCTTTGGACGGCGGGCCCGGCGGAGGTGGTGGGGGACGCGCGTCGGACGGCGGGGCGGGTGGGGGCGAGGAGGAGAGCGG
>Ga0079224_100004469_pt1 | contig 18097 bp, 23 predicted proteins | sample Stecom2015_FD_80414 | JGI IMG/M metagenome (GOLD analysis project Ga0079224, IMG submission 80414) | Agricultural soil microbial communities from Utah to study Nitrogen management - Steer compost 2015 | ecosystem: Environmental > Terrestrial > Soil > Agricultural land | place: USA: Utah...
CAGCATGAAACCCGGGCTGGAGTCGCTGTCGCCCGACGAAGTCCAACGCGTGGCCGACGAACTGCGGGTCAAGCCCGAAGAGGTCCGCGAAATGGAAATGCGCATGGCGGGTCAGGATTTGGGTCTGGAACCGACCGTCGACGATGACGAAGAGAGTTTCGCGCCCATCTCCTATCTCAGCGACCCGGAAAGCGAGCCGTCGCGCTTGGTCGAGGCGGATCAGACCCAGCGCCTGCAATCCGAGAATCTTTCGGAAGCGCTGGACAGTCTGGATCCCCGCAGCCGTCGGATCATCGAGGCGCGTTGGCTGCGCGAGAACGAAACGGCGACGCTGCACGAACTGGCCGCCGAGTTCAACGTCTCCGCCGAACGCATACGCCAGATCGAGGCCAAGGCCATGCAGAAAATGCGCGGCCTGATCGAAGCGAACTAAGTTCAGGGATTGTGGAAACCAAAACGCCCGGCAATGCCGGGCGTTTTGCGTTGCGGGCGATCAGCGGCCGTCGAGCAGCAATTTGACATCGTGGGCGACCGCCTCCACGCCGGCGCCCAGTCGTACGTACAAACGCAGCCGGCCTTCCGGATCGAATATATAGGTCGCGGCCGTGTGGTCCATGCTGTAGTTCTCGGGTGTGCTGCCCGGCACCTTCTGGTAGTAGACCTTGAATGCCTTGGCTGTGCGCTCGGTAGCGGCCTCGTCGCCATAAAGACCCAGAAAGCTGGGATGGAAAGCGGGCACGTATTCCGCGAGCAGTTGCTGCGTATCGCGCGCGGGGTCAATGGTGATGAACAGCGCCTGAAACCGCTCGCCTTCATCACCCAGCCGTTCACGGACGCCCTTCATTTCCATCAGCGTGGTGGGACAGACGTCGGGACACTGCGTGAAGCCGAAGAACACCGCGACCACCTTGCCGCGGAAATCAGCCAGTGTGCGGACCTGCCCGTTGTGATCGGTGAGCCTGAAATCGTCGCCCACCGCCGAGCCGGTGATATCAGTGTTGCGGAACTCCGGCTGTTCCTGCCCGCAGGCGCCGAGCAGTGCGGCAAATAAAACGACAGCGATCCAGCGCATTACACAATGATGTAGTGATCGACCAGCAGCGCCGCAAACAGCAGCGACAGATAGACGATGGAGTAGCGAAAGGTTTTGCGTGCGAGGCGGTCACTGTAGCGCACATACAGGCCGATCGCATACGCGAGGAAGATGCCGCCCAGCACCAGCGCGCTGAGCAGATAGATCATTCCGCTCATGCCGTAGACAAAAGGCAGCAGTGTGCAGGCCACAAGGATGAAGGTGTACAGCAAGACGTGCAGCGCCGTGAACTGCCGGCCGTGCGTGACCGGCAGCATCGGCAATCCGGCACGCCGATACTCCTCCGTACGATAAAGCGCGAGCGCCCAGAAGTGCGGCGGCGTCCACGCAAAAATAATGAGGAACAGCAGCAGCGCCTCGGGATTCACTTCGCCGGTCACTGCCGCCCAGCCGAGTACCGGCGGCATCGCGCCGGATGCGCCGCCGATGACGATGTTCTGCGGCGTAGCCGGCTTGAGCACGATGGTGTAGATGATGGCGTAGCCGACGAAAGTCCCCAGCGTCAGCCACATGGTGAGCGGATTGACGAACTGGTGCAGCAGCCACAGGCCCAAGCCGCCCACTGCGGCGGCGAAGACCACCGTCTGCGTGGAGGTGAGTTCGCCGCGCGGCAGCGGTCGCGCGCGCGTGCGCGCCATGACCGCGTCGATGCCCTGCTCGACCAGGCAGTTCACTGCGGCGGCCGCGCCGGCGACCAGCGCAATGCCGACCGTGGCGAACACGAGGATGTCGAGCGGCACCATGATGTGCGGCGGCGATGCGAGGAACATTCCGATCACCGCGCAAAAGACGATCAACGATACGACTCGCGGCTTGGTCAGTTCGTAGAACTGGCGGAAACGGTGCGATGCGGTGCTGAGTGCTTCGGTCGTCATGGTGAAGTCCGTAGCGTTCGTTTCAAGATTGAGTGGACAGCCTGCCTGCGAGGCGGGCGTCCGGCAAAGCCGCAGCGCGATGCGTGATGAAGTTTATCACCACGTAAATCACGAGCAGTATGGCTGCGCCGCCGTTGTGCGCCGCGGCCAGCAGCAAGGGCAGCGAATAGACCACGTTCAGCACGCCGAGCGTGAACTGCAATACCAGCGCGCCGAGCAGCAGCAGCCCGAGCTTGCGCGTGGCGTTCGACGCCGTCATCCGCAAGACGAGGTAGAGCGTAACCGCGGTGACGACAAGCGCGCCCAGGCGATGCATCCAGTGAATCGCCGTCAACGCCTCGTTCGACAACAGCTCGCCTTGCGGCGTCATACCCAGTTCGCGCAGCATGTGAAAGGCATTGGCGAAATCCATGGTCGGCATCAACTCGCCGCGACAGAGCGGCAGATCCGGACATGCCAGTGCCGCGTAGTTGCTGCTGACCCAGCCGCCGAGCGCAATCTGCAGCACGAGCAGGAGGAGCCCGACGAGCGCGGGTGTGCGCAAGTTGGCCGCCTCGGGCGGAGCCTGCAGATTCATCTGGCGCAACGCCAGCCAGCTCAGCATGGCGAGAATGGTCATACCGCCCAGCAGATGCAGCGTGACGATCACCGGCTTGAGCAACAGTGTGACCGTCCACATGCCCAGCGTGGCCTGAACCACCACTACGGCGAGCAAGACGGTCGGCAGCGCCGGCGACTGACGCAAGGCGGTACGTTTGGTCCAGGCGATCACCGCGATCGTCAGCAGCATCAGCCCCAGAAAGCCGGCGATATAACGATGAAACATTTCCTTCCATGCCTTTTGCATGGAGACAGGCCCGTGCTCACCGCCCTGCTCGGCGACTGCCAGCGAAATCTGATCGCTCGCATGGAAGGGCGTGACGCGGCCGTAACAACCGGGCCAGTCCGGACACCCCAGACCGGCATCGGACAGGCGCACATAGGCACCGACAACCACCACCACAAAAGTCAGGAGCGCCGCAAGAAAAATGGTTTTGCGATACATGTTCAACCTACCCGCGAAACCTGCAGCAGACGCTGCAGGTCTTTGATGATTCGATGCGGCTCCGGATTGGGCGGAAAGCGCAGCATGAGATTTCCGAGCGGATCGATCAGATAGATATGCTCGCTGAGGTCTCCCGTCGCAGGGAATTGCGCACGAAAGGCGGACGGGACTTCCTGCCCGATGTAGCTGCCTTCATAAAGCGCAGACGGCGCCGCAGGCGTCTGACCATCGAGTACGAACCAGACGCGCTCGACGCGATCCATGTGCTTGCCCTGCGCCGTGCGCGATTGGCGAATGTGATAGAGCTTGCGTTCGCATGCTTCGTCGCAACGGCTTTCGTTGAATTGCACCATCAGCCATTTACCCCGCAACGCCGCTAACGAAGTGCGTTCGCCTTCGGGCGCCGTCAATGCGACATCGGGCAGCGGCGTGGGCGACAACAGCTCGCCGTAGTTGGTATGCGCGCTGGGCGGAAAGTAGTAGAACGCCAGCGTGCCGAGAACGAAGGGCGCCGCGCAGATGGCGAATATCGTGAGCAGATAGCGCCTGGCCGTGCGGCGACGCGCGGCGTCCTGTGCCGGGCTGGAATCAGTCACGGTTGCGTTTGAGATTGAGTGCGACATACAGAATGAGACTCAGCGTAGCAAAGGAATACCATTGCATGGCGTATATCCGGTGTTTTTCGATGCCCACATCCGGGCGCGGCCAATCGCGCACCAGTCCGTCGGCGACGTCGTTGGTCTGGCGGATAATGAAGGGTTGCAGCTTGAGCTTCGACCACGCGGCGTAGCGGTCCAACAAGAGGTTTTGCCATACATATCCGGGCTGCACTTCAGCCAACTCCAGCACGCGGTCGCTGGGAATCGCGGCAATGCCTTCCACCTGCCGTACGCCTTCCGGCGTCTGGATGACCGGCAACTGATCGCGCGTCGCACCGCCGACGACCCAGCCGCGCACGACCAGCACATGCATCTCACTGTCTTCCAGGCGCAGCGGCGTAACGACGTGATAACCCACCCGACCCCGATGCACCTTGTTGTCGATCAGGATCGTACGATCGACGACGTAGCGTCCGGTTGCCACGACAGGCCGCAGTTCGATGTCCTTCGAATCGACCGGCGTCACAGGCACTTGGAGCGGCGGCTGCGCAGCCCAAGCGTCGAGCTTCTGCTGCAGGCTCGCTTTCTCCAGCGCACGACTGCGCTGCCAGTTTCCGGCGGAGATGGTGACGGCGCAAAAGACGATTGTCAGCGCGGTCATGAACCAGCTCGGGCGGAAGCGGTAGCGTTTGGCTAAGGACGACATTGCATGGCTTCTCGGCGGCCGCTCGACTAAACTTGCACAGCCTGTTCGAATTCTCCTCTATGACTTATATCGTCCTCCTGGCCTTCGTGCTCATCATCGGCTCACTGGTTTCAGCGCTGGTGTTCATGGTGCGTGACCGCGGCCGATCGAAGCGGACGGTATACGCACTTGCCTTGCGCGTGGGTTTGTCGCTGACGCTGTTCCTGTTGCTCATGCTGAGTTATCGCATGGGCTGGATCACCGGGCGGCTGCTGCAATAAGCGCAAAAAAATGCGCCGCATGACGCGGCGCCCAGTGCGCTCCGACGGGAGCGCCTCCTCCTCAATCGGACGGGCACCGCACGCCCGTCAGTCGCTTACAACCAGTACACCACGACGAACAGTCCGAGCCAGACCACGTCGACGAAGTGCCAATACCACGCGGCAGCCTCGAATGCGAAGTGATGCTCCGGTCCGAAGTGTCCCTTGATGCTGCGGATCAGGATGACGGTCAGCATGATGGCACCGACCGTCACATGGAAACCGTGAAAGCCCGTCAGCATGAAGAAGGTCGAACCGAAAATACCGGAGGTGAGCTTCAGGTTCAGATCCGAATACGCGTGCATGTACTCGTAGATCTGGAAGCCCAGGAAGGTCGCGCCGAGTGCCACGGTCAGGAACAGGCCGAGGATCAGTTGGCTGCGGTTGTTCTCTTTGAGTGCATGATGCGCCCAGGTCACCGTCACGCCGGAAGTCAGGAGCAGCAACGTGTTCAGCGCCGGAATACCCCAGGCGCTCATGGGCGTGAATTGCGTATCGAAGCCGGGTCCTGCGGTCGGCCACTCGGCCCCGTAATCCGGCCACAGCAGTTTGGATTCGATGCCGCCCAGATCGGGCACCGAATGCGCACGCGCCCAGTAGAGCGCACCGAAGAACGCGCCGAAGAACATCACTTCCGAAAAGATGAACCAGCTCATCCCCCAGCGGAAGGAAACGTCCACGCGCTTGTTGTACATGCCGCCTTCGGATTCGCGAATCACGTTCCCGAACCAGCCGAACATCATGGAGACCAGCCCGAGGAACCCGATGAGCAACACCCAGCCGCCGATGCCGATGCCGTTGAACCAGATCGTCGCACCGAGTGCCATGGAGAACAGCGACACCGAACCGACGATCGGCCAGTGCGACGGCTCCGGTACGAAGTACTTCGCAGTGTTGCTCAGGACCATGTCCCCTCCCGCTTATTTTTCATTCCATTCGTGGCCGTAAGGCGCACGCCAAAGATTCCCTGCAAACCGATACTCGCGTTCACGGCACTCAACCTTTCTTCCCCGCCGTGCCGGCCACCTCGAAGAACGTGTAGGACAACGTAATGGTGTTCACGTCCTTGGGCAGATCCGCGTCAAGCAGGAACACGACCGGCATTTCGCGCACCTCGCCGGGACCGAGCGTCTGCTGTTCGAAACAGAAGCACTCCATCTTCTTGAAATGGAGTCCGGCCAGTTGCGGCCCGAAGCTGGGTACAGCCTGCCCGGTGACGGGGCGATCCTGCTTGTTGCGGACTTCGTAGCTGATCGTCGTCAGTTCGCCGGGATGCACCGTGACGAAACGCTGCTTGGGCTTGAAGTCCCAGGGCAGATGGTGCGTGTTCGAGTCGAATTCGATGGTGACGGTACGCGCGTAGTCGATCTGGGTATTCACCGGCTCGGCGTCGCGCTTGACGATGCTGCGAAGACCGGTGACCTCGCATATCTGCTCGTAGAAGGGCACGAGCAGAAAGCCAAAGCCGAACATCATGCCGGCGACGACAAGCAGCTTCTTCATCAATCGCTTGTTCGCATCGGCAGCGGACTTGGTCGGTGTGCTCATGATCCCAGTAGCCAGTACTTGAAGATGATGCCGAAAAAGAACGTCGCCACGATACTGAGCAGAATCAGCGCCGTTTTGACGTTCTTCGACATATGCGGCCGGACCTCAATGGACTGCGATCAGCGTACGACCGGCGGCTCTTCGAAGCTGTGATACGGCGCGGGCGACGGCAGATGCGTCCACTCGAGCGTATCCGCACCTTCCCACGGACGATCGGGCGCCTTCTCTCCTTTCCGCATCGCGCATTGCAGCGCGACGTAGAGGAAGATCAATTGCGCCAGGCCGAAGCCGAACGCGCCGATGGAAGCGACCATGTTGTAGTCGGCGAACTGGGGCGCGTAGTCCGGAATTCGGCGCGGCATACCGGCCATTCCCAGGAAGTGCATCGGGAAGAAGGTGATGTTGAAGAAAATCATCGACAGCCAGAAGTGCCACTTGCCTAGCGTCTCGTTGTACATCCGGCCGGTCCATTTGGGCAGCCAGAAGTAGGCGCCGGCAAACATGGCGAACAACGAACCGGCCACCAGCACGTAGTGGAAGTGCGCAACGACGTAGTAGGTGTCCTGGAATTGGATATCCACCGGCGCAATGGCGAGAATCAGCCCCGTGAAGCCCCCCACCATGAACACGAAGATGAAGCCGATGGCAAACAGCATGGGCGTCTCGAAGGTCATCGAGCCCTTCCACATCGTCGCCACCCAGTTGAACACCTTCACGCCTGTCGGCACCGCGATCAGAATGGTCGCGTACATGAAGAACAGCAGACCGGCGGTAGGCATGCCCACCGTGAACATGTGGTGCGCCCAGACGATGAACGACAGGATCGCGATCGAAGCGGTCGCATACACCATCGAGCTGTAACCGAACAGCGGCTTGCGCGCGAAGGCCGGGACGACCTGCGAGATGATGCCGAAGGCCGGCAGAATCATGATGTAGACCTCGGGATGCCCGAAGAACCAGAAGATGTGCTGGTACATCACCGGGTCGCCGCCGCCTGCTGCATTGAAGAACGAGGTGCCGAAGTGGCGATCGGTCAGGTTCATGGTGATCGCGCCGGCGAGCACGGGCATCACGGCGATCAGAAGGTATGCGGTGATCAGCCAAGTCCACACGAACATCGGCATTTTCATCAGCGTCATGCCGGGTGCGCGCATGTTGAGCACCGTCACCACGATATTGATTGCGCCCATGATCGAAGAGGCGCCCAGGATGTGAACGGCGAAGATCGCCAGATCCTGGCCGGGACCCATTTGCGTCGAAAGCGGCGCATACATCGTCCAACCGGCGCCTGCCGCACCGCCCGGAACGAAGAAGGATGCGATCAGCAGCGTCGCGGCCGCGGGCAGCAACCAGAAGCTCCAGTTGTTCATCCGCGCAAAGGCCATGTCGGGCGCACCGATCATCAGCGGAATCTGCCAGTTAGCGAAACCCACGAAGGCCGGCATGATCGCGCCGAAGATCATGATCAGGCCGTGCATGGTGGTGAGCTGGTTGAAGAACTCGGGGTTCCACACCTGCATGCCGGGCACGAACAACTCGGCTCGAATGCCGAAGGCCAGCAAGCCGCCGACAAGGAACATGGTGAAACTGAACCACAGATACAGCGTGCCGATGTCCTTGTGGTTCGTGGTGGTGATCCACCGCATGATGCCGGTCGGATGGTGACCGTGGTCGTGGGCGTGGCCGTGCTGATCCAGGACTGCGCTCATGGTTTGCTCCTAGCTTTCTTATTTGCGGGCCGCTTTGATTTCGGCCGGCTGCACCACATTCTCGGCAGGCTTGTTACCCCAGGAATTACGCGTATACGTAATGACTGCCGCCAGATCGACGTCGGACAATTGCGGGCCGAAGGCGGCCATGGCGGTGCCGGGTTTGCCATTCATCACGAGATCGATATGCGGGCCCTTGGGACCGTTCACGATGTCCGAGCCGGCCTGTGCCGGGAACATCGGCGGCGTGCCCTGGCCGTTGCCCTGATGACAGACGGCGCATGTCGTTCCGTAAACCTTTTCGCCGCGAGCCATTAGCTCGTCCTTGTTCCATTCCTTGCTCAGGTCTTCGGCCGGCGCCGCGGGCGCGGCGGCGGCAGGGGCGCTCGTTTCGGCTGCGGCAACTTGGACGCCGGCCGGCTGTATTCCCTGCGCCTGACGGGTTTTCGCTACCCAGTCGCTGTACGCGTCGGCGGAGACGACCCGCACGACGATCGGCATGAAGGCGTGGTCCTTGCCGCAAAGCTCTGCACACTGACCGCGGTAAACGCCTTCTTTTTCGGCGTAGAACCAGGTGTCGCGCACGAATCCGGGAACGGCGTCCTGCTTTACGCCCAGCGCGGGCACCCACCAGGCATGGATCACGTCGTTGGCGGTGGTGATGATGCGCACTTTCTTGTTGACCGGCACCACCAGTTCGCGGTCCGTTTCCAGGAGATAGTCGGTACCTCGCTGCGCACCGGCATAAATCTGTTCATACGGCGTGCTGAGATTGGCGAGAAAGCTGATGCCTTCGCCCTCGCCCTTGATGTAGTCGTAGCCCCACTTCCACTGGTAGCCGGTCGCCTTGATGGTGATATCTGGCGCGGACGTATCCTTGATGGCGAGTACCGACTTGGTCGCCGGCCAGGCCATGCCGACCAGGATAAGGAACGGCACGAGCGTCCAGATGATTTCGACCGTGGTGTTCTCGTGGAACTGTTCCGCCTTCGCGCCTACCGCCTTGCGGTGCTTGACGATCGAATAAATCATCACCGCGAGTACGCCGAAGAACACCACCAGACAGATGGCCAGCATCAGGTAGTGCAGGTCATAGATTTCGCGTGCCACCGGCGTGACAGGTGGTTGGAAGTCGTGCCTGTTCGGTTGAATCTGCTGCGCGCAGACGACTCCAGAAAACAACGCGAGCGCAAAGCCGGCAACCGGCAGAAGTCGCGACTTGATGGTCATGTAGTCCCCGTTGTGTGCAATCGTAATCGTTCTAAAACGCTCCCTGGCCGTCATTCCGCTTTGGAACCGGCCAACCTTGCGCGCAACAATCGCGCCAGGCTTTTCCTCCCGGGCATGTCCAAATGCCGCCCGACCTCCAACTCCCTGCCGCTCTCGGCCAATGCAATACGCAAACCGTTGCGACCTGCATGTGCGCACACGCGTACATGCCCAGCGTGGAAGCGATGGATCGATACACGCTCGCCATCGCCGACTTCTACGATCAACTCTCCGTCTCGACGCACGATCCGCTCGTAGTCCGCGGCATGTCGGCCGTTGACGTAGAGCGCCGCCGCAAGTGCCAGCATCTCGATCCCGGCAAAAGGAAACACCAGCCACGCGCCCCGTAGGGCGAAGCCTGTAGCGATTCCGAAGGACAAGAGCACCGTCGCGAGAAGCAGCCACAACAGTGTCTGCGGCGAGATGGAGCAGTTGCGCTTCACCGTGAGGCTGAAATCACCCACCCCCACGGATGCCGGAACTTTGATGCACGCATCGTCCATGCTTGAACAGCTTGTGACGGCAGCGACCGCACCGCAATCGAGGCGACTTAACTTAACATAGCTCACAGAAAGGCGGCAAGTTTTGTGGCAACGTAAACGCACGCAGAAGCGCGTGCGCTACGCCCCGAAAGCGCCACCCGATGCAAGGTGCGCGGCTAAGCGCAAAAACGCGTGAAAAAACTCAGCGCGACGCGCGTTTTTCGCGCGGTGTGAAGGTGATGATTTGCCGTCCGTCCGACAACGCGCGCGGGGCGGCCTTCCATGCGTGGCCGTAAATGATTTCGAACTCTGCCGCGATGCGTCCGGCTCCGGCCATACCGGCTTCGTAAGCACGAATCATTTTCGTCCAGCGCTCGCGCCCCGTAAGCGTTCGCCGCCGCATGCGATGCGCGTTGCGGCTGCCCGTCCCCCGCAATTCGCACAGCAGCGCGTTCACGTCCGGATAGGTGAGCGTCAGCATTTCCATGTCCACCACCGGGTCGGCGAACGGGCAGGCGACCAAAGCGTCGCCCAGGTCGTGCATGTCGACAAAGGGGTGAACGTGCGGCAGCGCATCAACCGCGGCGAAGGACTCGCGCAGGGTGCGCAGCGTATCCGGTCCGTAGGTGGTGAACATGAGCAGGCCGTCGACCTTCAGTACGCGGTGCCACTCGCGCAGCCAGGCGACCGGATCGGGCGCCCAGGCAAGCGCGAGGTTGGACCACACAACATCGAAGCTGCGATCGGCAAACGGCAGGGCACCGGCATTGCCGGCAAGCAGGAAGTCGCGCCGCGGTGCAAACAGTGCGCGCGCCCGGTCGACCAGCGAACGGGAAGCGGCGTTGTGACGCAGCGCCGGCATGGCCCAGTCCACCGCATAGACGTCCGCGGCCGGATAACGCTCGCGCAAGCGGATCCGGCTGAGGCCCGTGCCGCAACCGATGTCGAGCACCCGCTCGGGTGTGACCTTGATGTATTCCAGACGCTCGAACAGCCGGCGCTCGATTTCGCGCGCCAGCACGTCTTCCGCGCTGGCGCGTTCGAAGCCGCGTCGCGCCGCTACGGAATCGAGCCAATCTTCGATGAGGCGCCTCCGCGGCGTCAGGCGAGCGCCGACAGACCGAGCTTGGTCAGGAGCGCGCGATCGGCGTCGGCTTCGGGATTGCCCGTCGTCAGCAGCTTGTCGCCGTAGAAAATCGAGTTGGCGCCGGCGTGAAAACAGAAAGCCTGGACGGCTTCGTGCATTTCCTGTCGTCCGGCGGACAACCGCACAAAGCTCTTCGGCATGGTGATGCGCGCCACCGCGATCGTACGCACGAACTCCGTCCAGTCGAGCGACTGACTTTCGGCCAGCGGCGTGCCGGGCACCGGAACGAGATTGTTGATGGGCACGGATTCGGGCGGTGGCGTCATGCTGGCCAACTGCGCGATCATGCCGGCGCGCTGCGAACGCGTCTCACCCATGCCGACAATCCCGCCGCAACAGACATGCAGGCCTGCCTCGCGCACCTTGTCCAGCGTCGACAGGCGATCCTCGTACTGGCGAGTGGAAATCACTTCGCCGTAGAACTCGGGCGCCGTGTCGATGTTGTGGTTGTAGTAGTCCAGGCCCGCGTCGCGCAGCTGTTCAGCCTGGCCGTCGCGCAACAAGCCGAGCGTGGCGCAGGTTTCCAGGCCGAGCGATTTCACCGCGCGGACCATTTCCAGTACCGGCTCGAGGTCTTTCTGCTTCGGTCCTCGCCAGGCCGCGCCCATGCAAAAGCGCGTCGCGCCCTTCGCTTTCGCCGCGGATGCCGCGGCCAGCACTTCCTCGACAGACAGCAGTTTCTGGCTTTCCACACCCGTGTCGTAGCGTGCGGCCTGCGGACAATAGCCGCAATCTTCCGGGCAGCCGCCCGTCTTGATCGACAGCAGGGTCGACAACTGGATCGCCTGGGGGTCGAAATTCGCGCGATGCACTTCGTGCGCGCGATGAATCAATTCGTTGAACGGCAGTTCGTACAGCGCTTCCACTGCGGCGCGCGTCCAACGAGGACTTTGCACAGGCGCCTGGGGAACAACGGAAGAGGGGGGGCTTGCGGTTTGAGGCATACTTTTCTCCGGGGCGGAAGTGTCACCGCCGTGACTGAAACTGTCAAACCATGCTTGGTCTGTCTCCGGCGCTGCGGCGGCTTCGCAGTGCACTGCTCGCACAGGACTGCGCACTTTGCGCCGCACCCAGCGGCGACGCATTGATTTGTGCGACGTGTACGGCGGAATTGCCCGCCATGACGTCGGCCTGTCCGCAATGCGGGGATGCCAGCCCGGGCGATCAGGTCTGCGGCGCCTGTCTCGCACATCCGCCTGCCTACGACGCGACCATTGCGGCCTGGCGTTACGATTTTCCGCTGGACCGGCTGGTGCAGGCGTTGAAATACGGCAACCGCCTGGCGTTGGCCGCCTGGTTCGCCGAAGCGCTCGCCGCGCGCCTCGACGAAAGGCGCGTCGATCTGGTCGTGCCGCTGCCGCTTCATGCGCGGCGGCTGCGCGAGCGCGGCTTCAATCAGGCAATGGAAATCGCCCGCCGTCTGCGAAAACCCGCCGGTACACCGCCCGCGCCGAATGTCCTGGTCCGGTCGGCGGATACCGCCGCACAGACCGGATTGTCGAACGAGGCGCGCAAACGTAATGTACGCAATGCCTTCATCGCGACGCAGTCGCTCGACGGTCTGCGTGTCGCGCTCGTCGACGACGTGATGACCACCGGCGCGACGCTCGACGCCGCCGCACGCGCTTTGAAGAACGCCGGCGCCATCCACGTGGAGAACTGGGTGGTCGCGCGCGCCGTTCGCAACGACTGAGCTCGATTCATGCTCGATATCGTGCTGTATGAGCCGGAAATCCCGCCGAACACCGGCAATCTCATCCGTCTGGCGGCTAATAGCGGCAGCCGGCTGCATCTGGTGAAGCCGCTCGGCTTCAGCCTGAGCGAGCGGGCGCTCAAACGCTCCGGACTGGATTACGGCGCGCTCGCCTCGGTGACGGTGCATGAGGACTGGTCGGCATGCCGGTCGCACTTTGCCGGCCGTAACTGCTACGCCGTCACGACACGCGGGGTGCGCTGCTACGCGGACGTTGCCTATGCGCGCGACGACGTCGTGGTTTTCGGCCCCGAGACGCGCGGGCTGCCGGCCGAGGTGCTGGGGCAATTCCCGGACGAGAATCGTCTGCGGTTGCCGATGGCGGCGGGCAATCGCAGCCTCAATCTGGCCAACGCCGTATCGATCGTCGTCTATGAAGCCTGGCGGCAGGCGGATTTCGTCGGCGGCGCCTGAATCAGCTTTCCGCCTTGGGATCGCGCGCAAGCAACTGCTCCACGGCCTCACGCGCCGACACGCCACGGAACAGCACATCGCACACGGCGCGGGTAATCGGCATATCCACGCCGAGTTCCGCCGCGCGGCGTTCCACTTCGCGCGCGGTATTCACGCCCTCGGCGACATGCCCGAGCCGCTTGAGAATGGCAGGCAAGGTGTCGCCCCTTCCCAATTCCAGGCCGACTTTGCGATTGCGCGACAGATCGCCCGTACAGGTGAGGATCAAATCGCCCAGGCCGGTGAGGCCCATGAAGGTTTCGGTGCGCCCGCCCATGGCGACGCCCAACCGGCTCAATTCGGCCAGCCCGCGGGTGATCAGCGCGGCACGCGCATTCTGGCCGAGCGAAAGGCCGTCGCAAACGCCGGTGGCGATGGCCATCACGTTCTTGACCGCGCCGCCCACTTCGACGCCGGGCAAATCGTCGCTGAAATAGGTGCGCAGCAGCGGTTGATGCAGTTCCGCGGCGGTTCGACGCGCGAACGCCTCATCGTGCGCGGCAAGCGTGAGCGCGGTCGGCTGCCCGCGCGCCACCTCCATGGCGAAGCTCGGGCCGGAAAGCGCGGCGCAGCGCGCTTCGGTGCCGATCACCTCGCCCACCACCTGATGCGGCAACAGGCCCGTATCGGATTCGAAGCCCTTGCACGCCCACACCACCGGTACCTGCTGGTTGACGTTTTTGACCAGCCCCAGCGTCTCACGCAGGCCGGCGGTCGGAGTGGCGATCAACACCAGGTCGGCGCCCTGCAAAGCAGCCGGCAGATCGTCGACGACGTCGATCGCGTCGGGCAGCGTTGCTTCGGGCAGATAAACGCTCTGCCGTTCGCGGCGCAGCGTGGCGCGCTGCTCGTCGTTGCGCGTCCACAGACCGATACGGTGTTGTCGTTCGAGCGCGATGGCCAGGGCGGTGCCCCAGGCGCCCGCGCCGAGAATCAGAATATTCATGGCATTCCGCGTGACAACCCGGCGGAAAGCGGCCTGATATCAGCCGCCCCACACCTGATTGAGTCGTACGTAACCGGCGCTACCGTCTGCATGCCGAACGTGCAGCCAGCCCGGCACGGTGGACGCCTGCAGTTCCAGCACCACGCCTTGCTGCGCCTGGAAAACGACGGGCGACTGCGAATCCGGATGCTGACGGATGTCCGCCACACCGGCCGTGACGACGACCGTGCGCTGTTCGGACAATGCGCCGCGTTCGATCCACGCGAGATCACCCTGCGGGTCACGCACTTTGACCCAGGCGCCGTCGCTCGAGATGATTTCCACCGGCAACTGGCGGCTTGCGACATAGAGCTTCCGCGCGTGGGTCGACGGCGCGTCGTACAGGATCGCTGCACTCTGACCGACGGAACGGTAGTCCGTAGCCAGTGCGCCGAAGGACAGCGCGCCGCCGAGCAGCAGGACGAGCACTCGCGCCATCAGTGAGCGATCTCGATGCGCGGGCCGTCGCCCGATTCGCCGTTCTGCTGCCGCGCCTGCTGGGCGGCCGCATACATGGCTTCGAAGTTGACCGGCGCCAGGTGAATGGGCGGAAAACCGGCGCGCCCCACCAGGTCCGCCACCGTTTCGCGCACATAGGGAAACAGGATGGTCGGGCAGGCGATGCCAAGCACGGGATTCATTTCGCTTTCCGGCACATTGCGGATCTGGAAAATACCGGCCTGCTCGACCTCCACCAGAAACAGCGCCTGATCGCCGTTCTTGGCCGTGACGGTCACTTTTACCGCCACTTCGTAAAGCGTCTCGTTGACACGCTCGCCCTGCGTATTGATGTTCACCTCGAATTCCGGCTGGCCGGATTCCAGAAAGGACTGCGCGCCGCGCGGCACTTCCAGCGATACATCCTTGACGTACACCTTTTCGATGCTGAATACGGGTTGTTGCGGCTCGCTCATGAAAGCTCCTGATTGATTGCTTCGGTGTGGAGTCGGCACTCAGCCGGCCAGCAGGGCGTCGAGCTTCCCCGCCCGGTCCAGTGCGACCAGATCGTCGTAGCCGCCGACATGCGTCTCGCCGATCCAGATTTGCGGCACGGTATGCCGGCCGCTCTTTTCCATCATTTCCTGTCGCCGTTCGGGTTCGAGGTCGACGCGAATGCGCTCGATATCCTGCACATCCTTGGCGCGGAACAGTTGATCGGCGCGCCTGCAGTAGGGGCACCACTCGGTCATGTACATGCGGATTCTGGCCACCGCGTCACTTCTCCACCGGCAGGTCGGCCTTCCGCCATGCGGAAACGCCGCCTTCCAGAATCAGCACCTCGCTGAAGCCGTGCCGCTTCAGCACTTTCGCCGCGCTGGCTGCCGCACCGCCGTCGTTATCGCTCGTGATGATGACCGGCTTGTTCTTCAGCCGTTCGATCTCGCCCAGACGGTCCGCCAATTCCTTGACCGGCATATGCCGTGCGCGCGGAAGATGGCCTTCGGCATAGGATTCGGCGGAACGCACGTCGATCACCGCAGCATCCTGCTTGTTGATGCGCATGGTCGCATCGAGCGTGGAAATGGTGGGGCAACCGGCCTGCGGGCGGAGCAGCGGCCAGATAAGCATGCTGCCGCTGACCAGTGCAACCGCGACATAAAAAATATTGTCCAGCAGAAATTCCATCGACGATCCGTGGCTGAAGTGGTTTTAAATGTTGTTACAACGCCCCGAATGCCGGTTGGCGAAGCCGCTTATTATAGAATTCGGGTTCGAAGGCCGCCACCGCATCCATGAAGAAGCTTGTAGTCCTCCGCCACGGCGAAAGTCTCTGGAACCGGGAAAACCGCTTTACCGGCTGGGCCGACGTGGGCCTCACCGAAAAAGGCGAGAACGAAGCGCGTCAGGCCGGTGTGCTCATGAAAGAGGCATCGCTCCAGTTCGACGTGGCATACACCTCGATGCTCAAACGCGCCATCAAGACGCTCTGGCTGGCGTTGGAAAACATGGATCAGATGTGGTTGCCGATCGAGCACTCCTGGCGTCTGAACGAGCGCCATTATGGCGCATTGCAGGGCCTCAACAAGGCCGAGATGGCGGAGAAATTCGGCGAGGAGCAGGTGCTGATGTGGCGCCGCAGCTATGACGTGCGTCCGCCGGCGCTCGATCCCGACGATCCGCGCGTCGTCACCGGCGATCCGCGCTATCGTGGCGTCGATCCGGCCGATATCCCGCTCACCGAATGCCTGCAGGACACCGTTGCTCGCCTGCTGCCGCTGTGGAACGGCTCCATCGCCCCCGCGATCAACCGCGGCGAACGGGTACTGATCACCGCGCACGGCAACTCACTGCGCGCGCTGGTGAAACTCCTTGAAGACATGGACAAGGACGAACTCATCGAACTCAACATTCCGACCGGCGTGCCGCTGGTCTATGAACTGACCGATGAGCTGAAGCCCATCCGCCGCTATTACCTGGGCGATCAAAGCGCGGTGCAAGCCGCCGCGCAGGCCGTCGCCAATCAGGGGAAACGTTCGGCTTGAATCGCCGGTTCGCGGCCGCGTGCCTCGCACTGGCGCTGCTCTACGGCGCCGCTGCGACCGCCTCGGAAAAGGAAGCCTTGCGCGAAGCGCGCGAGCGCCTGGAGCAACTGCGCCGCGATCTGAGCAAAAGCGAGAGCGAGCGCGAGCGTGCAGTCGATCAACTGCGCGCCTCCGAAAAGGCGATTTCCGCCGCCAATCGCAAGCTGCGCGAATTGCAGGCGGCGCAGCGCAATGCCGAAACCGAACTGAAACGGCTTACGCAGGAAACCGCCGAACTGTCCGACCGTATCGCCGACGGCCGCGAGCGCCTCTCCCGGATGCTGCGCGCCCGCTACATGGCCGGCACGCACACGCCGCTCAAGTTGCTGCTGTCCGGTGAAGAGCAGGGCGACGCTGCGCGTCGGCTGACTTATCAGGCTTATGTGTCGCGCGCGCAGGCGGACTTCATCCGGAGCTTGGAGGCCGACGTCGACCGTCTTGCGGCTTTGCGCGAAAGCACCGAGGCGCGCCGGGAGGAACTGGCCCGGCTGGAGGCGGAGCAGCGCCAGGAACGCGAAAGCCTCGACGCACAGCGCGCCGAACGTCGCACGGTCCTTGCTCGCATCTCGGACGACGTGCGGGCGCGACGCAAGGAAGTCGAGGCAGCGCGGCGCGACGAAGCGCGGCTCGCCCGCGTCGTGGACGAACTGGCGAAGGCGGCCACCGCGCGCGCCCAGGCGCGGGCGAAGGCGACTCGCAAGGGGACGCGGAACGAGCAGGTGCCCGAGGCCTTCGCCGCCGACGTGAAGTTCACCGCCTTGAAGGGGCGGCTGCGGCTGCCGGTACGCGGGGAACTCGTCAACCGCTTCGGCACTCCACGTCAGGATAGCGGTTTGATCGGCAAGGGCGTTTTCATCCGCGCCCGCGCCGGCGAGGAAGTACGGGCGGTAGCCAACGGGGAAGTCGTCTATGCGGACTGGTTACGCGGTTTCGGCAACCTGCTGATCCTCGATCACGGTGCCGGTTATATGACCATTTACGGCCACAACGAGGCTGTGCTGAAACGCCCCGGCGACTTGGTGCGCGCCGGGGATGTCGTGGCGACCGTCGGCGCGACCGGTGGCAGCCAGACAGCCGGCTTATACTTTGAAATGCGTCACCAAGGGCGGCCTTTCGATCCGCTGTCCTGGGTCAAGCTGAAGTAAAACGGATCGTGGCTATGGAGTTCTTCGGTATGGAATCGCTCGACAAGCGCAGCAGGATGAAAGGCATCGGCCTCGTGGCCCTCGGCATCGTGACGGGCGTCCTCCTGTCGCTCAACCTATCGGCCATCGCCCAGCGCGATGTGGAGTCTTATCCGCTTCCGGTCGAGGAGTTGCGCGCCTTTGCCGAAGTCTTCGGTGCCATCAAGACCGGCTATGTCGAGCCGGTGGAAGACAAGCGGCTGATCACCGAGGCGATCAACGGCATGCTGACCGGCCTCGATCCGCATTCGGCCTATCTCGATCAGGACGCATTCAAGGAATTGCAGGTCGGCACGCAAGGCGAGTTCGGCGGCCTGGGCATCGAAGTCGGCATGGAGGAAGGTTTCGTCAAGGTCGTTTCGCCCATCGAAGATACGCCCGCCTTCCGCGCCGGACTGAAAACCGGCGATCTGATCATCAAGATCGAC
>Ga0079224_100004470_pt1 | contig 18096 bp, 16 predicted proteins | sample Stecom2015_FD_80414 | JGI IMG/M metagenome (GOLD analysis project Ga0079224, IMG submission 80414) | Agricultural soil microbial communities from Utah to study Nitrogen management - Steer compost 2015 | ecosystem: Environmental > Terrestrial > Soil > Agricultural land | place: USA: Utah...
AAGCCATAGCTCAATCCGAACACGCGCGCCACGTCGCGCACGACCGCTTTTGCGGCCATCGTGCCGTAAGTGATGATCTGCGAGACGCGCTCGCGACCGTAGCGATCCGCGACATACTCGATGACCCGATCGCGCCCGTCCATGCAGAAGTCGACGTCGAAATCGGGCATCGAGACGCGCTCTGGATTGAGGAAGCGCTCGAACAGCAAGTCGTACTGCAGCGGATCGAGGTCGGTGATCCCGATCGCGTACGCGACGAGCGAGCCCGCACCCGAACCGCGGCCCGGTCCGACGGGTACGCCGTTCTCGCGCGCCCAACGGATGAAGTCCGCGACGATCAAGAAATAGCCGGCGAAGCCCATCTGACAGATGACGCCGAGCTCTGTCTCGAGCCGTTCTTCGTACGCGTCCCGCGGGATCATACGCGTACGCTGGCCGTCGGCTCGCGCGGTCAGCTTCGCGAGCCGCCGCTCGAGTCCTTGCTTCGCCTCGATGCGCAGGAACTCCTCGGTCGTGAGGCCCGAGGGCACCGGATACGCGGGTAGCACGGACTTGCCGAGCTTGAGCTCCAAGCTGCAACGGCGCGCGATCTCGACCGAGTTCTCGATGGCCTCGGGGAGATCGCGGAACAAGTCGGCCATCTGCTGCGGCGACTTGAGGTATTGCTCAGGGCTGTAGCGACGAGGTCGCTTCGGGTCGTCGAGCAGCGTGCCGTCGTGGATGCAGACGCGCGCCTCGTGGGCCTCGAAGTCTTCCGAGCGAATGAAACGAACGTCGTTCGTGGCGACGACGGGCACGCCGCGTGCGCTCGCAAGCTGCACGGCGGCATTGAGATAGGTCTCTTCGCCGGCGCGTCCAGTGCGCTGCAACTCGAGATAGTAGCGGTCGCCGAACAAGCCGAGCCAGAAATCGAGCGCTGCGACCGCTTCGTCTTCGCGCCCGTCGAGCAGCGCTCGGCCGACGTCGCCTTCCTTCGCTCCCGATAGGGCGATGAGGCCCGCGACTGTCTGCCGATCGAGCCAAGCGCGGTCGATCATCGCGATCCCTTTGGATTGCCCCTCGAGATACGCTCGACTTACGAGCCGGGAAAGGTTCAAGTAGCCGCTCGTGTTCTGACACAAGAAGACGACGCGCGTCGGCTCGACGCGATCGCCCGATTCGCGCACGAGCAAATCGACCCCGACGATCGGCTTGATTCCCGCCGCTTGCGCAGCCTTGTAGAACTTCACCAACGCGAACAGATTGTTCTGATCGGTCAGCGCGACCGCCGGCATCCCGGCCGCGGCAACGGCGTCCATGAGCCCGGGAATCCCTTCCACTTCGCTCTTGATGCGCACGACGCTGTCGATCAGCGAGTATTCCGTGTGCAGGTGAAGGTGGACGAACATGGACTCGAGCAGTGTAAGGCGTGAAGTGTGAAGTGTATGGTCGGGGATCTTAAGCGCTTCCTACGCTACACATTACACCTTACACGGCGTATCGCCGCGGCGCGCGGCCGCACGCACCGGCTCGAAGCTCTTACGATGTATTGCGCACGGCCCGTAGCGATCGAGCGCCTCGTAGTGCTGCGGCGTGCTGTAGCCCTTGTGCGAGGCGAAACCATACTGCGGATAGATCGCATCGAGGCGCGTCATCATCTCGTCGCGCGTCACTTTCGCGAGAATCGACGCGGCACCGATGCACGTGCGCCGCGCGTCTCCGTCGACGATGGCTTCGAAGCTGCATTCGAGCGGCAGCCCGGCGAACGACGGGCAGCGATTGCCGTCGATCTGCACGTGCGCTGGATGCACGCGCAATCCGATGAGCGCTCGTCGCATGGCGAGGTACGTCGCTTCCAGGATGTTGTGAGTATCGATCTCCTCGACGTCCGCCCACGCAACCGACCACGCAAGCGCGCCGCGTCGAATCTTCGCAGCCAGCTCGACGCGTTCTTCGGGATCGACGACTTTCGAATCGCGCACGCCGCGAATTCGTTTGCGCGGATCCAAGATCACGGCCGCGGCGACCACGGGGCCGGCGAGAGGACCGCGCCCCGCTTCGTCCACACCCGCCACGAGCAGCGAACGGCGGACAGCGGACAGCGGACGGTGACTAAACGGAGCAACCGCCTCGTGCTGCCCTTCTACGGCACACTCTCGCTCTTCTGCTGCCTCGCTCACCCTCTAACCGCCCCAACTTTGCGCTCGCGCACCTAGCGCTTCTATCCTTCTTAGGTCGTCACGGCTGCGGACCACTTCATTCTCGCGCCTCGTCCGCCGTCCGCCGTCCGCTATTCACCAAGCGCACAATCGCCTCGGCGGCGCGTGCACTCGCGTCTCTTCGCAACGAGGCGTGAATCGAGGCGAAAGTGTGCACCAGCTCCTCGCGATCCGCACGCTCGAGTTGCTCGAGGACGGCGGGACCGAGTACGTCGGCGCGCACATCGTCGTTGAAGTACTCGGGAACGACCTGACGTCCTGCAAGGAGATTCGGCTGAGCGAAGAATGGCGCCTTGAAGAGTTTCAGGTGCTTGAGTAGGAAACTTGTCAGCGCACCTAAGCGGTAGGCAACGACCATCGGCCGTTTGACGAGCAGGGCCTCCAATGTCGCCGTGCCGGACGCAAGCAGAACGACGTCGCTCGCAGCCATCACTTGCTGCGCCTGCCCCTCGATGAGCGCCACTCGATTCTGCACACCGGCGGCCGCCAACGCATTCGCGAAGGACATCCGCACGCGCTCGGTTGCGAGCGCCGCGACGTAATGGAGATCGTTGCGCCGTGCGGCCAACCACGCGACCGTTCGCGCAAAATCCGGTCCGAGACGTGCGACTTCTCCCATCCTGCTTCCCGGCAGCAATGCGACGTAGCGTCCGTGCACCGGAAGCCCCAACGCCGCACGCGCCTCGGCGGGATCGAGGTGCGGCGGAACTCGATCGGCAAGCGGGTGACCGACGAACTCTGCGCGCACACCGTGCTCGTCGTAGAACTTCTTCTCGAACGGGAGCAGGCACAGAACGAGATCGACTGCCTTGCCGATCGTGCGAACGCGCCCCTGCCGCCACGCCCAGATCTGGGGGCTGACGTACTGCACGGTGGGGATTCCGGCCGCCTTGATGCGCGGCGCGAGCCGTAAGTTGAACTCCTTCGCATCGACGCCGATGTACGCGTCCGGACGCGCTTCCAGCACGCGCTTCACGAGCTCACGCCGAATCGCAAGAAGTCGCGGCAAGTGCGGCAGAATCTCGAACAATCCCATCACAGCGAGGCTTTCCGCGTGCCACCAGGGCTCGCACCCCGCCGCGATCATGCGCGGCCCGGCGATGCCGGCAAAGCGCGCGTGGGGCACGCGCGCGCGCAGCGCCTCGATGAGCTGGGCGCCGAGATTGTCGCCGGAGGTCTCGCCGGCGACGAGAACAAAGAGCGGGCGTGGGGCGTGAGGCGTGGGGCGTGGGTCGGAAGAAATCATGCGTTCGCGGCACAATCCGGCACACGCGAAGCGAGCGATGATGCGTGTGCTATTCCCCCACGGATCCAGAGCGCCGAGGATCGCCATTTGCTGGCCCGAGCCCCAGGCCCCACGCCCCATGCCCTCACGTGCATGCCCTCAGGTGCATCCCCTCACCTTACGATCCCCACCCGCTCCCGCCGCGGGGTCGAGTCGTTGAGGAAGGCCACGAACACTTCGAGCTCGGGTTGAGATGCGGCTCGCTGCTGCAATTCCTCGATCGCCTCGGCCAGCTTGAGGCTGGAGCGATACAGGATCTTGTACGCATCGCGAATGTTGCGGATCTGCTCGGTCGTAAAACCGCGCCGCTTCAGGCCTTCGGCATTGACGCTGTGCGGCTCGGCCGGACGCCCAACCGCCATGATGTAAGGAGGTACGTCGCGCGTGACCGCCGTGTTGTTCGCGATGAACGCGTGCGGACCGACCTTGCAGAATTGATGAATCCCGGAGAAGCCGCCCATGTGCACCCAATCGCCGACCTCGACGTGCCCGCCGAGCGTCGCGTAATTCGCGAACACGCAATGCGAGCCGATCACGCAGTCGTGACCGACGTGGGAGCCGGCCATGAAGAGATTGTCGTTCGCGATACGCGTGACGAGCTGATCCTTCGTCGTGCCGCGGTTGATCGTGCAGTTCTCGCGAAACGAGTTGCGCTCGCCGATCTCGAGCCGAGTCGGCTCGCCCTTGTACTTCAGGTCCTGCGGCGCGGCGCCGATCGATGCGAATTGAAAGATATGATTATCGCGCCCGATCGTCGTGGGCCCCTCGATCACGACATGCGGACCGATGCGGCAGCCCGATGCGATCGTCACGTCCGGACCGACCACCGTGTAGGCACCGATCTCGACATTGCTGTCGACATTCGCTCTGCGATCGATCAGGGCAGTGGGATGGATGGACATTGCTATCGCGAGTGAACAGCGGACGGCGGACGGCGGACGGTGCTCGGCAGTGAACCGCGGGAAGGCAAGCAGTGCAAGAGCTGGTGAGGACAGGAATCGAGCAGAAGCATCTCTTCGCTCCTGCTCTGCTCACTGTCCGCCGTCCGCCGTCCGCCGTTCACTTCGTTTCCCCTGGAGCCACCATCATCTCCGCGCTCGTCGCTTCCTCGCCATCGACTTCCGCAATGGTCGAAAACTTCCAGATGCCTCGCAAGGAGCGCTCGAGCGTCGCCTTGAGGATCAGCTGATCGCCCGGGAGAACGGGCCTGCGAAAGCGCGCCTTGTCGATCCCGACGAAGTAGAGCTGACGGTGCTCGTCCGGATACACGCCAGCGGTAACGAATGCGAGAATGCCCGCGGTCTGTGCGAGCGCCTCGAGAATGATGACGCCCGGCAGCACGGGTCGATGCGGGAAGTGACCCGGGAAGTAAGGCTCGTTCACCGTGACGTTCTTGAGCGCACGGATGGACTTGCCTGCCTCGCACTCGAGCACGCGGTCCACGAGCAAGAACGGATAGCGGTGCGGCAGACGCCGCATCACTTCGTGGATATCCATCGTCAAGAGCTCGTTCGTTTTCTGTTCTTGCATCGTTCCTCTCATTCCTCGGACGAGGCATCCTCGTCGTCTGCAGCCGCATCCCGACGCTCTTTGCGGACCTCTCGCACGAAGGCATCCAGCTGGTAGAAGCGCGCCGCATTCCTACGAAAGCGGCTCGCCTCTTCCACCGGCAACCCGCTCGAGTAGGTACCCGGCTTGCGGATGCTGCTCGTGACGAACGCACGTCCCGTCAAGACGACGTCATCGCAGATCGACAAATGCCCAGCAATGCCGACTTGCCCCCCGATCATGCAGCGCTGGCCGATCGTCGTGCTACCGGAAACGCCGGTACAACCCGCAATGACCGTGTGCGCGCCGACTTGAACGTTGTGCGCAATTTGAATCTGGTTGTCGAGCTTCACACCATCGCCGATGATCGTATCCTCGATCGCACCGCGATCGACCGTCGTGTTCGCACCGATCTCGACGTCGTTGCCGATGCGTACGCTGCCGACCTGAGGCACCTTGATCCACTCGCCGCGATCCGCCGCAAGACCGAAGCCGTCGGCGCCGATCACCGCGCCCGGATGCAACAAGCATCGCGCACCGATCACAACCCCTTTACAGACCGTCACATTGGCGACCAAGCGGGTGTCAGCTCCGATCACGGCCGCTTCCATGACGATACTTCCGGGCCCGACGGCGACGCGTGGGCCGATTCTCGCGCCAGCGGCAACGAACGCATGTGGTCCGATCGATGCCGTTTCATCGATCTGAGCCCCGGGATCGATCAGCGCGCTCGGGTGCCGACCCGGCACGACTGCCTCGACAGGATGCAGTACGGCAGCGATGCGCGCGTAGGCGGCGTACGGATTCTTCGCGAGCAGCGCCGGCACCGGCGCTTCATCCGCCAGCTTCGGGTCGAGCACGACCGCGCCGGCGTGCGTCGTCTTGAGAAAGCGCTTGTAGCGGGGATTCGCGAGGAACGTCAGCGAGTCGGGCTCGGCTCTTTCGAGCGTCGCGACCCTCGAGACGCGCACGTCGGGATCGCCACGCAGACTCAAGCCGAACCGAGCGGCCAATTCACCTAAGGTCATGCCCGATGCCATGGCCCGGCGCGCCCCGGTAGGCTGCTCGCGCGCGCTGACGCGGCTACGGTTTGGGCGCAGGCTTCGCCGGCGTCGGGCTCTTCGCTCGCGATTGGAGCGCGCTCAGCACCTGCGGTGTGATGTCGAGCGACTCATTGACGTACAGCACTCCGTCACCGACGACCAAGTCGTAGTTCGCGCTGCGCGCATACGCCTGAACTTCCTGCAACAGCGAGCGCTGCAGCTTGCTGATCTCTTCGTTGCGTCGAATGTTCAGATCTTCGACGTACTCGTTCTGCTTGCGCGCGAGCTCGCGCTGACTGTCGCGCAACTCCTTCTCCGCCGCGCGGCGCTCGTTCTCCGCCATCACGGCACCGTCGCGCTGCAGCTTCTCTTCTTTCGCCTTGAGGTCGTTCTGAGCGGCAACGATCTCTCGCTGGCGAGGTGCAAACTCATCCTGCAGCGCTTGCATAGCCGTCTTCGCCTGCGGCGACTCTTCCAGCAGCTTGGGTATGTTGACTACCGCGATCTTCGCCTGCGCCTGCGCGCCTGCGAACGGCGCGGACAACGCAAGTGCCGCGAGTACGATGCAGCTAACAAAACTCGAACGTGTCATGAGATCGACCTCGAATTATCGCTTTGGTTAAGTGTCGATCCGCCCCGGGGTCTGGATTCGGTCGACACTCGTTGGAACCCGGCCTTCTAGGCGCGCAATAGTAAACGAGTTAGAACGCCTGACCGATAGAAAACTGGAACCCCTCCGTCTCGTCGCCCCAACGGCCGGGCCGATCCTCGCGGTCCTCGTTCAGAGGCAGCGCGTAGCTGAACCGGAACACCCCGAGCGGCGCAAGCCATTGAACCGCAATGCCGACCGACTGTTTGAGCTCATCATAGCTGAAGTCGTACTTGATCGGGGTCATCGTCTGATCGGCACTCAAACGCGGACCGAAGAACGTGATGTCCTGATCGTTGAAGACGTTGCCGATATCGTAAAAGAGGCTGAAGCGCGCACTATTGCGCCACTTCTCAGGCATCGGCAACAGCAGCTCCGTCTGCGCGACGGTCTTGATGTTGCCGCCATATGGACGCCCGAAGTTGTCCTTCGGTCCGAGCCGGCTTTCGCGGAAGCCGCGCACCGAATCGGGGCCGCCTGCGAAATATTGTCTATATGGCGGCACGGCCGTCGTATCGCCGAGCGCTCGCCCGTAGGCGAGCTCGACATTCACCATCAACGTGAAGTCCCGCCAGATCGGAATGAACTGCAAGTAATCGTAAGACGCGTTCCAGAACTCGACGTCGCTGCCGGGCAATGTATAGCCGACGTTGAAGCGGTGACGCATGCCGCGCGTCGCGAAGAGCGCGCGATTGCGCGAGTCGAAGCGCCAGCCGAGGTTGAGCTCGTACGTCGTAAACGAGCTGCTGATGATGTCGGTCTCGAACTGATCGTTACAGGAGTCGTTCACGATGACCTGGAAGCATCGGACGCGCGAGTTGCCGTTGTTGCGCAGCCATTCGAGCACTTGTGCCGCACTGCCGCCCTCGGTGCCGAGCAGCTCCGCGCGCTGCGCGGAAACGCCCACGCCGAAGTACTGATACTCGGACAGCGGGAAATCGTAGTTGATGCCTGCCGAGATGGTCTCGGTATCGATATCGGACGTCGCGGACGTGAGCTGCGTGATATCGCGATAGCCGACGGACACCGTTCGCTGCACGCCGTCGATCGTCGTATACGGGTCGGTGTGCGTGAAGCCAAATGCCTTCGAGTAGCGGCCCGAGTTGATCTCGGCTGCGACGCGATTACCCGTGCCCATGAAGTTCGAGTGCACGAAGTTGCCGCTCAAGATGATGGATTGAGATTCGGAATAGCCGATACCGCCGCCGAATTGCCCGGGCAGCCCCTCCTTGATCTCGAAATCGACGTCCACCAAGTCCGCCGCGCCGGGAACCTGATTCGTTTCGACCTCTACGCTCTCGATGAACGGCAACCGCTGCACGCGCTCTTTCGAGCGATCTACGGCCGCATTGGATAAATAGGCGCCTTCGAGCTGCCGCATCTCTCGCCGGAACACCTCGTCGTTCACGCCCGAAGTGCCGTTGAAATTGATGCGCCGAACGTACACGCGATTCTTGGGATCGACGACGAACGTGATCGCGATCTCCTTCGTCTCCTCGTTCACTTGCGGGACGGGATCGATCGTCGCGAACGCATAGCCGCTCAAACCGAGCCGCAGCTTCATTGCATCGGTCGTCGCCGTGATACTCCTGAGTGAATATGTATCGCCGGGCTTCAACATGATGAACCGGCGCAGGTCCGACTCGGGCACGACCATGTTGCCGGCCATCTTGAGGTCCGAGACCGTATAAACTTCGCCCTCATCGACGTTGATCGTGATGAAGATGTCGTCCTTTTCCGGCGCGATCGCCACCTGCGTCGACGTCACCGCGAAATTCGCGTAGCCGCGGTCCATGTAGTAGGAACGCAGCTTCTCGAGATCGCCCGACAACGCTTCACGACCGTAGCGATCGTCCTGCCGGTACCAGGACAGCCAATTCGGCGTCCTGAGCTCGAACACATCCAGGAGCTCTTCGTCGTCGAAGGCGGTGTTGCCCGCGATATTGATCTGACGAATACGCGCACGCTTGCCTTCCTTGATGTCGATCGTGAGCTTGACCTTGTTGCCGGGTACCTCCTCGACTTGGGTATCGACGCGCACGCCGTACTTGCCGCGCGCGAAATATTGATCGGTCAAATACTGGCGCACTTCGTCGAGCGTCGATTGATCGAACGTCTTGCCCGGCGCGAGTCCCACGTTGCGCATCGAGCGCTGCAAGTCCGGCGTCTTGATGTCCTTGTTGCCTTTGATCTCGAAGCTTTCGATCGACGGCCGCTCGAGCACCGCTACGACGAGCGTTCCCCCATCGCGGCGCAGCTCGACGTCTCTGAAAAAGCCGGTCGCGAACAAGGCGCGTAAAGCCTCGGCGATACGTCGCTCGTCCAGGCGATCGCCGATGTTCACGGGCAGATAGTTGTAGACCGTGCCCTCGGAAATGCGCTGCAAGCCTTCGATGCGTATGTCGCCGACCACAAAGTCTTGCTGTGAGAGCGCTTGTGCATGGGCAGGACTGTCTTGGGCATCGATGATGCCGACGGCCGCAAGCGCGAGCGTCGCGTGGATGATGGATCGAAGGTGCATGAACTCGTTTATCTAGTTGAGATGCCGAGCAATATCGTTATAAAAGGCGACCGTCATCATGAGCAGCAACATCGCGATGCCGATCTGTTGACCGAGCAGCAGCGCACGTTCTGAGACCGGCCGACCCTTGACCAGTTCCGCAAGTTGATACACGACCTGGCCCCCGTCCAGGATCGGGATCGGAAGCAGGTTCAAGATCCCCAGGCTGATGCTGATGATGGCGAGCGTGCTCAAGAACGTTCGCCAGCCTTGCCGGGCCGCGAATCCTGTTGTTTCGGCAATACTGATCGGGCCCGAGATCGCTTTCAATGACACATCGCCGGTCAATATGCGTCCAACGATCTGCAACGTGAACACCGACATGTTCCAAGTCTTGTCGGCCGCGTGCCCGATCGCCGCAAACGGCCCATATTTCTGCAGCGCGAACAACGCCTGCTGGTCCGCGGATACGCCGATGCGCCCGACGCGCTTGCCGTCGACTTCCGCGCTATCCAGCGTGAGCGGCACCTCGAGCCGTTGACCCTGACGCTCGATTTGCAGGGTTGCCGGCTGATCCGGCTTCTGCATGACGAGACGCTGCAGCTGTCCGAAATGCTCTATCGGCTCGCCATCGAAACCGACGATTCGATCGCCGGGCTCGAGGCCGGCGCGCGCCCCGGCGCTGCCGTCGGTGACGCTCGCCACGATGGCGGGTACGTCCGGCGCGCCGATCTTGAAGCCGAGGCCAGGGAACAGTTTCTCGGGCTCGGTGAGATCACGAGCGCGATCGCCCGCGACGAAGCGCAGCGCCCGCTCGGCACCGTCCGCGCCACGCACGCGCACATCGATCGTACCGTCATCGACGAGATCTTCGAGGATACCGAGGGTCGCCGCTTCCAGCGTTTCGACGTTCGCGCCGCCCACCGCAACGATCTGATCGCCCTTTTGCAGGCCTGCCTCGGCGGCGATCGAGTCCGGCGTGACTTCGCCGATGAAAGGCTTCAGGGCGGGGACGCCCGCGACGAACAGGACCCAATACATGAGCACTGCGAACACCAAGTTGAAAGCGGGTCCGGCGAGCAATACGGCGATGCGCTTCCACACCGGTTGGCGATTGAACGCACCCGCTGCCTCGCTGGCGGGAACGTTGCCTTCGCGCTCGTCCAGCAACTTCACGTAGCCGCCGAGGGGCAGCGACGCAATCACGTATTCGACCCCGTCCTTGCGACTCGTTCGACTCCAAATCGGCTTACCGAAACCGATCGAGAAGCGCAGCACGCGCATGCCGAGCCGCCGTGCCACCCAGAAATGCCCGAATTCGTGTACCGCGACCAGAACGCCGATCGCGACGATGAAGGCGAGAATCGCGATCAGATATTGAAACGGCGTGTCAGGCGAAATCATGCGCAGGCTCCGGCGAGCGCAACGGCGGCGCGCGCCTCGCGGCGCGCCCACTCGTCTGCGCTCAGCACGTCTTCGAGCGTCACGATGGGAGCAGTGCGGTGCTGCTCCAGGACGCTCTCGATCACCGCGGGAATGTCCACGAACGCCAAACGGCGCTCCAGAAAAGCTTCGACCGCGATCTCATTTGCCGCATTCAGCACCGCCGGCGCGGTTCCTCCCGCTTCCGCCGCGCTCCTCGCGAGCCGCAGGCATGGAAAGCGCGTCGTGTCCGGCGCTTCGAAATCCAATCGTGCGGTGCGGATGATGTCCAACGATTCTACACCGGAGGTCAACCGCTCCGGCCAGCCGAGCGCGTGAGCGATCGGCGTACGCATGTCGGGATTACCGAGTTGCGCCAGCATTGAGCCATCCAGGTACTCCACGAGCGAATGAACGATGCTTTGAGGGTGTACGACCACATCGACGCGAGAAGGTGCCAGGTCGAACAGCAGACAGGCCTCGATCAGCTCCAGCCCTTTGTTCATCAACGTGGCCGAATCGACCGAGATCTTCCGTCCCATCGCCCAGCGCGGGTGTGCGCAGGCCTGCTCGGGCGTAGCGCTACGCAGCGCTTGTGCCGATGCTCGCAGGAAAGGACCGCCCGACGCGGTCAGGAGCACGCGTCGCACGCCGCGCGCCCGAGTCCCGCCCATGCACTGGAAGATCGCGTTGTGCTCGCTATCGACCGGCACAAGCGTCGCCCCGCCTTCGCGCACCGCTTGCATGAAGAGCGGGCCCGACATCACGAGCGCTTCTTTGTTGGCCAGCAGGACCCGCTTGCCCGCACAGGCCGCTGCAAGGGTCGATCGCAAGCCCGCCGCGCCGACGATCGCCGCCATCACTGCCTGCACGTCCGGATGCGCCGCAATGTCAGCAAGCCCGCTCGCCCCGGATAGCACTTGGGTCGGCACTTGCGCACGCTGCAAATCGGCGCGCAGCTTCGCGCTTGCGTCGGCGTCGACGACGACGGCGTAGCGCGGCTTGAAGCGAATACATTGGTCCAGCAGGACGGCGACGTTGTTGCGGGCCGCTAGCGCATAGACCTCGAAGCGCTCCGGGTGCCGGGCGAGCACATCGAGCGTATTAAGGCCGATGCTGCCCGTCGAACCGAGCACGGCGATGCGCATCGACCCGCTCATCGGAACAGTCCCAGGCGCTCGAGGCCGACGAGGAACACGGGCGCGGCCGCGGTCACGCTGTCCACACGATCGAGCACGCCGCCATGTCCGGGCAGGAGATTGCCGCTGTCCTTCAGACCGGCATGGCGTTTGAACAGGCTTTCCGTCAGGTCGCCCACGATGGAGGCAACCACGGTGAGCAGCGACAATAGAATGAAAGGTGCAGCGGGCACGGCGAACACATAGACACCGACGAGCGACACGAGCGCTGCGGCGATGACGCCGCCGTAGACGCCCTCCCATGTCTTGCCGGGGCTCACGCGCGGCGCGAGCTTGTGGCGCCCGAAACGGCGTCCGGAAAAATAAGCGCCTACATCCGCAGCGACGACCAGCACGATTACGAAGAACATCAGATTCGGACTGTGCTCGTGAAGCTTCACCAGCGCGAGCCAGGCCGGCACGAGCACGAAGAGTCCGGCAATTCCGGCGGACACACGGTTCACGTTTTCCGGTATGGCCACAACCCAGACCAACGCGATGAGCCACCAGACGCCGGCGGCGTACAGCACGCCATCCAGTACGACGCCGCGGCGCCCGAGGAACCATACGACCGCGACGCCGAGTATCACGCAAACCACATACACGACCCGTGCTGAACGGCTCGTGAAGCCCGGGAACGCCGACCATTCCCACGCGGCGGCTACGACGAGGAGCCCCAGCACCGCCATCATGGCCGAGTGCGGCAGCAGGAAGACGACGAGCAGCGCGGCCGCAGCAAGCGCGAGCGCCGTAATGATCCGCTGCCGCAGCATCAGCGCGCCTCTGCCTGGCTTGGGGTCAGGCCAAACCGGCGCTGCCGACGACCATAGTGCTCGATCGCGGCCGCAAGTTCCGCCTCACCGAAGTCAGGCCAGAGCACATCGCAAAAATAAAGCTCCGTGTAGGCCAGGTTCCAAAGGAGGAAGTTACTGATGCGCTGCTCTCCTCCGGTTCGAATGAGAAGATCGGGATCCGGAAGGTCGGCGAGCGCGAGATGACGAGCGATCGTTGCGTCATCGATCTCATCGACCGTGAGCTCGCCGGCGGCGCAGCGGCTCACGATCGACTTCGTGGCTTGGCAGAGATCCCATCGCCCTCCATACGCCACAGCGACGACGAGGGTCATGCGACGATTGTTCGCGGTGAGCTCCGAAGCCGCGCGCATCTGCAGACGCAGAGGCTCGGAGAGCTGCTCCAAGGCGCCGATGAAGCGCAGACGGATGCCGTTCTCGTGGAGCTTCTCCACTTCGTTGTCGAGCGCTTCCAGAAAGCGGCTCATGAGCATCGAAACCTCTTCCTTCGGCCGCTTCCAGTTCTCGCTGGAAAAGGCAAAGAGTGTCAGCACCTCGACGCCGCGTTTCGCGCAATTCTCCACGATCTGCCTGACCGAACGCACACCCATGCTGTGTCCCGCCGGCCGCGGCAAAGCTCGCGCGGCCGCCCACCGACCGTTCCCATCCATGATGACGGCGATATGTCGCGGCAAACGATCGGATGAATCGCGCGAATCGGCCGCCATCATCGGTCGCGGCCACAGGAAGGAGTGCTGCGTCGCGCGAGCCGATGCGTTGCCGCCGCAAGCTGCCTAGTCATGATCGATGCGCCACTCGCCATGCCACCTTCAAGTCCGAATTCGGGCCAGCATCAAACCTGCATGACCTCTTTTTCTTTCTCCGCGAGCGCCTGGTCGATCTCGGCGATGTATTTGTCGGTGAGCTTTTGGATCTCCTCCTGCGCGCGCCGATCGTCATCCTGCGACACGAGCTTCTCCTTCAGCAGGTCCTTGAGATCGTTCATGACGTCGCGGCGCACGTTGCGGACGGCAACGCGCGCATTCTCAGCCTCGTGCCGAACGACCTTCGTAAGGTCGCGGCGCCGTTCCTCGGTGAGCGGCGGCATCGGCACGCGAATCACGGTGCCTGCCGTATTGGGCGTCAGGCCAAGATCGGACTTCATGATCGCCTTTTCGATCGCGCCGACCATCGTCTTCTCCCATGGCGTGACGGTGATGGTCCGTGCGTCCTCCAAGGCGACGCTCGCCACCTGCTGCAAGGGCACCTCGGATCCGTAGTAGTCGACCTTGATGTGCTCGAGCAAGCTCGTGTGTGCACGCCCCGTGCGCAACCGCTTGAGCTCGTTTCTGAAGGCGAGCACGCATTTCTGCATGCGTTCGGCGGCGTCTTTCTTGATGTCGTTGATCATAAGCGCTCCGCGAGCGGCTAGTGGTTAGCGGTTAGCGGTTAGTAAGAGGTCCGAATCTCTATCCTACCGCCGCCCTAATCGCCAGCCGCGTCCTGGCCATTCACTACCAAAGTGCCGACGTCCTCGCCGCGCACGATGCGCAACAACTCTCCCGGCTTCGTCAGATCGAACACGCGCAGCGGCAAGTTGTTGTCCCTGCACATCACGATTGCCGTCGCATCCATCACGTTCAAGCGATCCATCAAAACTTTGTCGAACGTGAGCTTGGAATACCGAGTCGCTTTCGGATTGCGCACAGGATCGTCCGTGTAGATGCCGTTGACCTTCGTCGCCTTGAGCAGCAGGTCGGCGTTGATCTCGATCGCACGCAAGCTTGCCGCCGTGTCGGTCGTGAAGAAGGGATTGCCGGTGCCGGCGGCGAGAATGACGACCCGCCCCTTCTCGAGATGACGCACGGCTCGGCGACGAATGTACTCCTCGCAAACCTCGTTGATGCGAATCGCGGACATGACGCGCGCATACAGTCCAAGCGCCTCGAGCGCATCCTGCATCGCGAGCGAATTCATCACCGTTGCGAGCATGCCCATGTGATCGCCGGTCACGCGATCCATTCCCGCTCGCGCGAGCCCCGCGCCGCGAAAGATATTGCCTCCGCCGATGACGACGGCAACCTGCATGCCGAGACTCATCACTTCGCGAATCTCGTTCGCGACCCGCTTGAGCATCTGCGGATCGATGCCGTAGTCCTCCTCGCCCATGAGGGCCTCGCCCGACAGCTTTAAAAGGATACGCCGCAAACCGTGTCCGGCAGGCTCACCGTGCAATCGTCCGCCCGCTTTTATGCTTGCCGTCATGAACGCCTTCTTTGGAACGAGAGACTCGAAAACCTGAACAGTAGCACTGGAGGACCTTCTTTTTCGAACTTGTCCTAGGCCAGCCTGGGCGGCTGTCTTTGCCTGGGTCCGCTCCTCGAAGCGGCGGCTCTCATTATAAAGAACCCCGCCGAGGCGGGGTTCTAGATTGCAGTGCTAGCACGCGCTGGTCATTCGCCGCGCACTTGTTTCATGACTTCGGCAGCAAAGTCCTCCTGCTTCTTCTCGATGCCCTCGCCGACCTCGTAGCGCAGGATTGCCGCGACTTCGCCGCCGGCCTTCTTCAGGTACTGCTCGACGGTCTGCTTGTCGTCCTTTACGAAGGGTTGACCGAGCAGCGTGATCTCGCTCAGCCACTTGCGAACCTTGCCTTCCGTGATCTTGTCGACGATCTCCTGCGGCTTGCCCGCAGTCTTCGGATCGCTCTTCGCCTGTTCCAGGAAGATCGACCGCTCTTTGGCAATGGCCTCCTCGGGCACTTCCGAGGACGACACGTGCCGTGGATTGATGGCGGCGACGTGCATCGCGATGTCCTTGGCAACCGCCTCGTCGCCCGATTTCATCGCGACGAGCGCGCCGATGCGGGTTCCGTGGAGGTAGACGCCGACGACCGCCGGAGCCTCGAGCACGGCGAAGCGCCGCACGCTGATATTCTCGCCGATCTTCGCGATCAGCGCGCGTCGTGCCTCGTCCACCGACGCTCCGCTGTCGAAGCTCAGCGCCGCGAGCGCATCGAGCGAAGCCGGTCCGTGCTCGAGCACGAGCTTCGCAACGTTCGCCGCGAAATTTTGAAAGTCCGGCTCGCGCGCGACGAAGACGGTTTCGCAATTGATCTCGGCAACCGCAGCGCGCTTGCCGTCGGCGCTGCGCTCGATCACGATCACGCCTTCCGCCGCGACCCGCGCAGCCTTCTTGTCTGCCTTCGCGAGACCCGCCTTGCGCATGAGCTCGGCGGCCGCATCCAGATCACCGTTCGTTTCGACGAGCGCCCTCTTGCACTCCATCATGCCCGCTCCGGTGCGCTCCCGGAGCAACTTCACTGCTTCTGCTGTAACGGCCATGTATCACTCCGCGGGCGTATCGGTCGTCGGGGTTGCTGCAGCCGGCGCATCTGCTGCTGCCGGCGCATCCGTGCTCGCGGGCTTGCGCTTCGCGAGCGCGGCACGGCGGCGTGCCATGAATTCTTCCGGCGAGACGTCCGCTTCGACATCGTCGACTTCTGCTGCGACGACTTCTTCGACTTGATCGTCCTCCACCTTCTCCGGCGCACGACGACGAGTCGTCGCCTTCTTCTTCACGGCAGCGGTCTTACCGCGGCGTGGGGCCGGCGCACCTGTTCTCGGCTTCGGCTTGCCCTCTTCGTCGAGCTCGACGAACTCGTCCTCGCCCGCAGGCACTTCCGGAATAGCCGAACGGCCTTCGAGCACCGCATCGGCGATACCTTCGGCGTAGAGCTGAATCGCACGCATGGCGTCGTCGTTGCCGGGAATTACGTAATCGACGTCATCGGGCGCGCAGTTCGTGTCGACGACCGCGACGACAGGAATGCCGAGCTTTTTCGCTTCATTGATCGCGATGCGCTCGTGACCGACGTCGATGACGAACAACAGATCGGGGAGCGACTCCATCTCTTTGATGCCGCCCAAGCTGCGCTCGAGCTTCTCGCGCTCGCGGCGCAGCCCTTGAGCTTCGCGCTTGCTGTGCTGCTCGAGCGTGCCGTTCTGCGCCATCTCGTCGAGCGTCATCAGGCGCTTGATCGACTGACGCACCGTCTTGAAGTTCGTCAACATGCCGCCGAGCCAGCGGTGACTCACATACGGCATGCCGCAGCGGATTGCGGCCTGCTTGACCGCCTCGCGAGCGGAGCGCTTCGTACCCACGAACAGCACGCGGCCGCCGTCGGCGACGACTTGGCGCACGAACGCCGCTGCTTCGTTGTATAAGGGAAGCGTCTTTTCGAGATTGATGATGTGGATTCGGTTGCGTTCCCCGAAGATGTACGGCGCCATCTTGGGGTTCCAGAAACGGGTTTGATGTCCGAAATGGACGCCCGCTTCCAGCATCTGTCGCATGGACACGCTGGCCATGATCGAGTCTCCTTAGGGGTTGAGCCTCCACTCGCCCCATACGACGACCTACTCACCGCTTGCGGTTCGTAAGCACCCCGTCGTATGTGCCGGTCGAGTGTGAGTGTTAAGTGAAGAGATTCGTTGCTAAAAAAACGCGCGCTTTATACCATAAACGTGATCATGGTCCAACGATGGTCCGCGAACTTTTTTTCGCGGCCCTCCTAGCCGAAATCCCCCTTTTTTGCGATGCGCGGCCTACTGCAATCACTGACATCCAGGGCGGCGCCGTCCGAAGCCGGTCAGTCCTCGACGACCTCGCACGCCTCCTCTCGACATATGCAGGTCACGATCAAAACGCCCGCCGAACAAGACGCCATGCGCATCGCAGGTCGGTTCGCCGCCGACGTGCTCGACATGATCGAGCCCTACGTCGTCCCCGGCGTGACCACTGAGGAGCTCAACGCTCGCTGCCACGACTACATCGTCAACGTGCAGGAGGCGATTCCCGCTCCCCTCAATTACCGCGGGTTCCCGAAGTCGATCTGCACCTCCGTGAACCATGTCGTCTGCCATGGCATTCCGAGCCCCGAGAAGCGCCTCAAGCACGGCGATATCGTGAATATCGATGTGACGGTGATCAAGGACGGCTGGCACGGAGATACCAGCCGGATGTACGCAGTCGGCAAGATTGCACCGGCGACCCAGCGGCTCGTCGACATCACCAAAGAAGCCATGTGGATCGGCATCCGGGAAGTTCGGCCGGGCGCGCATGTCGGCGACATCGGTGCGGCCATTCAAACCTTCGTCGAAAGCCAGCACTTGAGCGTCGTGCGCGAATATTGCGGACACGGAATCGGGCGCGGTTTCCATGAGGATCCGCAGATCCTGCACTACGGCGAGCGCGGCCGCGGCATGGAGCTCGTACCCGGAATGACGTTCACGGTCGAGCCGATGGTCAACGCCGGAAAGCGGCACGTGCGACTGCTCGCCGACGGCTGGACTGTGATCACGAAGGATCGTTCGTTGTCCGCGCAGTGGGAGCATACGGTACTCGTCACCGACACCGGCTGCGAAGTGCTCACGCTCGGCGCCGCCGAACGTTAGGGCCGCATGCCCGTCATCACGACCGA
>Ga0079224_100004472_pt1 | contig 18095 bp, 19 predicted proteins | sample Stecom2015_FD_80414 | JGI IMG/M metagenome (GOLD analysis project Ga0079224, IMG submission 80414) | Agricultural soil microbial communities from Utah to study Nitrogen management - Steer compost 2015 | ecosystem: Environmental > Terrestrial > Soil > Agricultural land | place: USA: Utah...
AGCTCGCGCAGCGCCAGCTTGAACCAAAGCTCGTCGATCTGGTGGACGACGATGAACATCACCTCGTCGTTGACGAGCTCGCGCTCGTCGTCGCCGAGCCCGCCTTGCAGCGACAACAGCTGCTCGACCTTGATGTAGTCCCAGTAGGTCGTGGGCTTGCGCGCCATCACCCGACGCTGCCAGGGCCCCGCGCTGCTGGCAACCGCAAGGATGGCGGCCAGCTGCTCCGACCAGTCACGGCTCGACGACGACCTTCACGTCGCCGCCCTTCTTGTCGACCTCGAGCACTCCCCGCGCGAGCAGCCGCTCGCCGTCGCGGACCTCGAGGTCGTGCTTGCCGGGCTTGATCGGGACGTAGTTGATCGGCGCGACCGCGATCCACACGCCGTCGAGGAACACGCTGCCGCGGCCGCCGGCGATCTCGACCGTCAAGGTCGCGTCCTTGCCCTTGCGGTTGCGCTTGGCCTCGCGCGCGCGGGCCTTGTCGTCGAGCTGATCGCCGCTGGACCAGGCGGCTCCCGACACGCACACGCCGGCCTCGCAGACCTCGGCGGCGGCCGCCGGAGTCGAGGTCAACGCCAGCGCGACGACCAGACAAAAGCCGAGCCACCGCATCGTCAAAACCTCCCCACCAGGCCGAGCCCTGCGCCGCCCTCGTGCCCGTCCGAAAACCAGATCGGCACCACCATGGCCGCGGCGCCGTCGCCTGCCTGCTTGCGCTTCTTGATACCCAGCACGATCAGCGCGACCCCGGCACTCACGCCGACGCCCGCGAGCGCCAGGCCGACACCCGCGAGCACGTTGGCGCTCTTGCCTCGCTGCTCGGCGGCGCTGTGCTCGGGCTCGTAGACCAGCGGATCTTCGACCTCGGACTGCGCCCTGGCCCCGAGCGCGAGGCCGGCGACGCCCAGCCCGGCGCCGCCGAGCCCGACCACCAACACCGCGCTGCCGGCTGCGATCAGTCCAGTCCCGGGCTTGGCCGGTCCGCGCTCGCGCCTGGTCTTGCCGGGATCGTCGCTGGTGAGGGCCGCCTCGGCGGCCTTGCGCTGCTCGTCCTCGATCGCGGCGATCAGCGCCTCGGCGTCGGTGATCAGCGACTCGGCGCGGGTGATCACGGTGCCGACGTACTCGGGCGCGACCGGCTGCCAGGCCGCCGAGGTCGAGCTGTCGCGCAGGTAGTAGAGCATGTCGAGGGCCGGCGCCGCCCGATCGATCGCGCTGCGGGCCGCGTCGATCGAGCGCTCGGCGGCGGCCCGATCACGCAGCGCCTCGGCCGAGTCGAGGATCAGCACGGGATCCTTGAGTCGCACGCCCTCGCGCCAGTAGAGCTCGGCGGCCTGGTCGAAGTCGCCGCGATCGGACAGCACCTTGCCCTGCTGCTCGACGCCGAAGCGCGCGTTGCTGGCGGACTCCGGGGTGACGTCACCCTCGCCCGCGTGAACCGGCGTCGCCAGCAGCAGCGCACCGCTGACCGCGAGCCCCACGAGCTTGCCGGGTACGGACATCGGCACGAGATAACGTGTACCAATTCGAGGAACGGCAGCTCAAGGAGATTTTTGACCCACGTCTCCCCCTTGGTCTGTTAAAAAGGGCCCAGCGGGGGTCACCACGTGCGGTCGAAGGGCAAGATGTTCGCGATTGCGCTCGGCGCCTTGATCGGGGCCGGCTTCGCCGGCTGCTATCGCGGCTTCGACGTCGAGGACAAGCAGCCGCCGCCGGGCTACCCGGGCGGCGCTTGTGTACTCGGGACCGATTGCTATCAACCCAACCTGTGCATCGCCGAGCACGAGGTCTGCTACGACCCGACCGACCCCTGCAAGGGCATCTACTGCTCGGGTCACGGGACCTGCGGGTTCGACATGAACACCAGCCTGCCGTTTTGCAGCTGCGACCCGGGCTTCAACAACGAGACCTACGCGTACTTCTGCACGCCGGACGGGCTGTGATCGCATGACTCGAGCGGGACAGCCGGCGATCGTCCTGCTCAGCGGCGGGCTCGACTCGACCACGGTGCTGGCGATCGCCGCCCGCGAGGCCCGGCAGCGGATCCACGCGCTGAGCTTCGCCTACGGGCAGCGTCACGCGGTCGAGCTGGCCTGCGCGGCCCGGCAGGCCGAGCGCTTCGGCGTCGTCGCCCACCAGATCCTCGAGCTCGAGCAGCTCGGCAAGCTGGTCGCGCGAGCCAGCTCGCTGGTCGCCAGCAGCCCGATCCCGGTCCCCAGCGCGGCCGAGCGCGAGCACGACGACGCGAGCCCCAGCGCCTACGTGCCGCCCCGCAACACCCTGTTCCTGAGCTACGCGCTGGCCTGGGCCGAGGTCGTCGGCGCCCGCGACCTCTGGATCGGCGTCAACGCGGTCGACTACTCGGGCTACCCCGACTGCCGGCCCGCGTTCATCGACGCGTTCGAGCGCACCGCCAACCTGGCCACCAAGCTCGGCGTCGAGGCGGCGCCCGGCGAGGGCATCCGCATCCACGCGCCGCTGATCGATCTCTACAAGCACGAGATCATCGCCCGCGGCGTCGCGCTCGGGGTCGACTACGCCGACACCGCCAGCTGCTACGACCCGCGCGAGCGCGACGGATCGGTGCTCGCGTGCGGACGCTGCGAGAGCTGTGCGCTGCGCCGGGCCGGGTTCGCCAGGGCCGGGGTCGACGATCCGACCCGCTATCTCCAGAAGGGCTGACCGCGATGCCGACCGTCGTTCACGTGACACGCCGCGCCTACGTGTACTCGCCGTACTCGTGCGAGCGCTGCGGCCATCAGGATCAGGGCGCGGTGTACATGGTCGGCAAGGCGGCCACCCAGACCAGCCTGCTGCAGGACCTCGACGACAGCCGCGACGTGGCCCACGGCACCGCTCACGGGACCATGGAGCAGGGCGGCGACGAGCTCATCGCCCTCTCGCCGTGCCCGGCCTGCGGCCAGCGGGACGAGCTCGCGGTCAAGAGCTTCTATCGCAAGGCCACGCCGTGGCTGGCCGGCGGGGGCTTGTTCACCACGCTCGGCCTGGCCGGGCTCGGCTATCTGGCCAGCGAGGACGAGCTGTTCATGGGCGTGATCGTGATGTCGCCGATCTTGCTGATCGGGGTGGTCACGCTGATCGTCGGCGCGATCAAGCGGTTGCGAGGGCTGCCGAAGGGCGTGGTGTTCCGCTCGGTCGACCCGCGGCCGTGGTCCGGCATCACTTGATGAAGGCCCGCGCCCGGTAATAGCGGAGCTCGCCGAGCGACTCGCGGATGTCGTCGAGCGCCCGGTGGGTCTCGGCCTTGGGGTAGCCGGGCAGCGCCGGATACCAGCGGCGGCACAGCTCCTTGATGGTGCTGACGTCGACGCTGCGGTAATGGACGAACTCCGCGAGCGCGGGCATGTGCTTGACCAAAAAGCGCCGATCCTGCCCGATCGTGTTGCCGCACAGCGGCGAGCCGCCGGGCGGGCAGTAGCGGGCCAGGAATTCGAGGGTCAGGCGCTCGGCCTCGGCCACCGAGATCGTCGACGCCCGCGAGGCCGCCGTCAGCCCGCTTTGGCCGTGGTGCTCGCGGCACCACTCGCCCATCGCGTCGAGGATCGCGTCGGGCTGGTGAATGACCAGATCGGGGCCCTCGGCGATGATCTCCAGCTCGCCGTCGGTCACCAGCGTGGCGATCTCGAGCACGTGCTCGGTGTCGGGGTCGAGCCCGGTCATCTCCATGTCGAGCCAGACGAGCGGCGGGTTGAGATCGGCCATCGCTGCGGCGCAGGGTACCGCAAATGAGCGCCGCTTGACCTGCTCGCGGACGGCGGCGATGGTGCGGGCCTCCGTCGATGTCGTCGAGCTCGCGCCCCGCTGATCGACCCTGGCGCCGCCGCGTGCTGACGATCCCGGCCGTGCTGCTGCTCGCGCTGCTGGCCTGGGCGAGCCTGCCGGTCACGGCCGCGCTGGCGCTGGCGATCGATCTCGTCCAGCGGCTCCGGGGTCGGCGATCGGCGTGGCTACGCACGCTGCTGCTGGTCGCGTGGGTGCTCGCCTGCGAGGTCGCGGGTCTGCTGATCGCCGCTTCGCTGTGGCTCGCTCGCCCGCTGCTCCGGGCCGACCACGACCGCTGGCTGGCCTGGAACTACGCGCTCCAGCACCGCTGGAACGCGGCCCTGTTCGGCGCCATGCAGCGGCTCCATCGGGTCCGCTACGAGATCGACGGCGCCGAGCTGCTCGAGCGCGGCGGCTACCTGCTGCTCCCGCGCCACGGCAGCGGGCTCGACTATGCGCTGCCGATCGTGCTCGCGGGCGTGCCCCACCGCCGACGGATCCGCTACGTGCTCAAGGCCGCGATGCGCCGGGATCCGTGCCTCGACGTGGTCGGCGGGCGGATCCCCAACGCGTTCGTCGAGCCCGGCCAGGGTCGGCGCGAGCAACAAGAGCGCGAGGTCGCGGCGTTGACCGTCGCGCTCGGGGACGACGACGCGATCAACATCTATCCCGAGGGCGCCCGCTACTCGCCGCGGGCCCGCGAGCGGCAGCTCGAGCAGCTCGCGGCCTCGGGTGATCCGCTCGCGCTCGCGCGCGCGCACAGCCTGCAGCGGACCCTGCTGCCACGCAGCGGCGCGGTCACGGCGATCGTCCGGGCCGCGCCGCAGCTCGACGTCGTGCTGCTCGCCCATCACGGGCTCGAGCGCGTCAACGCCTTCGCCGATCTGGTCGGCGGCGCGCTGCTCGACCTGCGGGTCCGCGTCTGCCTGTGGCGAATTCCCGCCGCCGAGATCGCCCGCGACGACTGCGATGCGTGGCTGTTCGAGCAGTGGTCGCGGCTCGACGCCTGGCTGCTGGCGCAGGAATCTCAGCCGACCGCGGCGGACGCCAGCTCGAGCAGCGCGGTGCGGACCTCCGCGTCCTCGTCGGGATCGAGCGCCAGCATCCGACGCGGATAGATCGACTCGAGATCGATCCAGACATCGAGCGCGACCTCCTCGGCGATCGCGGTCGGATCCTCGCCGACCTTCGAGCGCGCGCTGGCGATCCGCACCGGGTTGATCATCACCGCGGCCCAGCGCAGCAGCTCCGCGATCGACAGCTGCGCGTGGTGGTCGAAGGGCATGCTCTCGTCGAACCGGTTCTCGTCGAACTCGGGGATCTTGTGCTTGACCAGCGGCCGGGCGCGGGCCGGGAGCTCGGTGTCGGGCTTGAGCACGTAGCCCTCGGCGACGTTGTCGGCCAGCGCAGGCAAGCCGAGCAGGCCCGCGACGGTGCTGGGGTAGCGAACCGGGAGATCGATCAGCTCGCGCCGGGTACCACGGCCGAGCACCGGGACCGTCAGCAGCCCGACCTGCTCGGCCAGCGCCTCGAGCTGCTCGTGAGCGATGAACACGGGCTCGTCTTCGGCCGGGACCACCAGCAGATCGAAGGCGGCGAAGCGCAGGGTTGGCGCGTACCAGATGCCGGTCTGCACCGGGGTCAGGCCCGGCAGCGGCTCGACGTCCGGGTGCGGATAGCCGCCGCCGAACAGCTCGCCGTAGATATGGATCGTCGCCGCGTGACCGAGCGCCGCGTGGATGGCCAGGATCGCGACCTCGAGCTCGTTGCGGAGCAGCTGCCAGCCGAAGAACGGCTCGTCGGCGGCCAGCCAGGCCTTGCGCTTGCCGAGCATCACCAGCTCGCCGTCGGTCGCGACCACCAGCTGCGCGCCATGGATCTTCTCGGTCGCGACCCAGCGGCCGCCGCCGGCAGACTCGCTGAGCAGCGTGGGGATCTTTGCAAACGCGCGGTGCTCCATCGCTCAACGCAGCTCTCGTGCGGCCAACATTCGCCCGGACTGCTCGTCGAAGCAAACCAGCGCGAACGCCCGCGCGACGTCGATCGGAGCAAGGCTCGAATCGGGCGACCGGTTGAATTCGGGGATCGTCGCAAAGGCCTCGGGCAGCCGATAAAACGGCACCCGCACGTCGTAATGATGAATGTGGTGATAGCCGATGTTGCCCGTGAACCAGTGCAGCCAGCCCGGCAGCCCCAGGTACGACGACGCGGTCAAGGCCGCGTCACGGCGGTCCCAGGCCGCCTCGGACACATGCACCGCGCCCGGAAAGTTGTGCTGCACATAAAAGAGATAGGCGCCGGCCGTCGACATCACCGTGTACGGGACCGCCAGCGCCAGCGCCCAGGTCAGCGGCCCCATGGTCGTCCACACCAGCGCGTGGGCGAGGCCGTGGAGCAGCAGGGCGGCGCCGCTCGACAGATATCGGCGCGGGTTCTTCAGGAAGTAGCGGAGGTTGAGGCCGAGCACGAACAGCCCGGGCCAGGCGAGCAGCATCGCGAGCGGGCTGCGAGCCAGACGATAGATCACTCGCATACCCGGGGAGGCCTCCCGCCAGGCCGCGGCGGTCAGCAACGGGAACGCGCCGATCGGCTGGGCCGGCAGCTTGCCGTTGTGGGCGTGATGAAAGTTGTGGGTGTCGTTCCAGGCCCGCGGCGGCGCCAACACCAGCAGGCCGACGGCCGTGAACACCACCCGCGCCAGCTTCGAGCGCACCAGGATCGCCCCGTGCAAGTAGTCGTGTCCGAACGAGCACAGCCGCAGCAACAACCCGCCGACCAGCAGCGCGTCGAGCAGCCGCAGCGGCCAGGGGATCGGCAAGAACACCGGCGTCCACGCGCCGACCAGCAGCGCGATCGTGATCGCCAGCAAACGCCAGCTCCGGCGAGGATCGAGCTCGCGAAGCTCGCGGACCCGCAGGCGCAGCTCGGTCACCTCAGCCCTCGCCGATCATCTTCAGGAAGTCCTGCTCGCCGATGATCTGCAATTTGGCCCCGCCCTCGATCAGCTTCTCGGCCTTCTTTTGCTTGCTCGACTTGGCGCCCTTGCCGGCCCCGACCACCAGGTAGTCGAGCGTCTTGCTGACCCCGGCCGCCGCCTCGCCGCCGTGCTCGACCACCTTGTCCTCGGCCAGCTTGCGGGTGAAGGCCTCGAGCGCGCCGGTGAACAGGAAGCTCTTGCCGGCCAGCACGCCCTCGGACTTGCTCTTGGCCTCGGCCTCGGCCTGCTCGCCTTCTTCGACCTCCGGCAGATCGACCACGGTCACGTGCTCGAGCAGGCCGTCGATCAGCTCGCTGCGCTCGGCGAGCCCGGCCAGGATCGCGTCGGCGATCGCGTCCTTGATGCCGCGGACCTCGAGCAGCTGCTCGCGGGTCACCGAGCGGATCGCCGCGAGCGTGCGAAATTCCTGGGCCAGCACGATCGCGTTTTGCTTGCCGAGGTGATCGATGCCAAGCGCCTGCAGGAAGGTCGACAGCTCGATGGTCCGGTGGGCGTCGACCTGATCGACCAGGTTCTGGGCGCTGCGCCGACCGAGCCGCTCGAGCTCCTCGAGATCGTCGACCCGCAGCGTGTAGAAGTCGACCGGGCTCGACAGCAGCCCGGCGTCGACCGCCTGGGTGACCACCTTGGGGCCGAAGCCCTGGATGTCGACGACCTTGGCGAAGTGCTGGAGCTCGCCGAGCCGGGCCGAGACGCACTGCTCGGGCTTCGAGCAGAACAAGAACTCACCCTCCCGCTTCTTGCGACGGACCGCCTCGCTGTTGCAGGCCGGGCAGCGCGTGGGGATCTCGTACTGCTTCCCGCTGGCCCCCGGCGCGATGGTCCGCTCGACGTGCGGGATCACGCCGCCGCGCCGCGTGACCTCGATGGTCGCGCCCTCGGTCAGGCCGAGCTCCTCGAAGCGGTTGAGGTTGAACAGCCCGGCGCGCCCGACCATCGCCCCCGACAGCTCGATCGGCTTGAAGATGGCGACCGGGGTGATGGTCCCGGTCCGGCTGACCGACCACAGCACGTCCTCGAGCGTGGTGGTCCCGGTGTCGCCCTGGAACTTGTAGGCGATCGACCAGCGCGGGTGATGGCTGGTCTCGCCGAGCCGCTGCTGCTCGCCGACGGCGGCGGCGCGATAGACCACCCCGTCGATCTCGTAGTCGAGCTCGGCCCGGCGCTTGGCCCAGCGCTCGAACGCCTCGACCAGGGTGTCGCGGTCGACGAACTCGACCTCCTCGACCGCAAAGCCGAGCTCGCGCAGCAGCTCGAACTTGTCGCGCTCGTCGGCGAGCTCGTGGTTGAGCAGATCGTAGGCGTAGAAGCTCAGGCTGTAGGCGCGGGTGTTGCCGCGCTCCTTGTGCTTGATGGCCCCGGCCGTCAGGTTGCGCGGGTTCGAGTACTTCTCTTTGTAGCGCTCGAACACCGACAGCTTCATGAACAGCTCGCCGCGGACCTCGATCGCCAGGTTGCGGCCGGCGAAGCGCTTCTTGTCGAGCTTGGCCGGGATGTCGGCGACCTCGAGCGCGTTGATGGTGATGTCCTCGCCCTCGGTCCCGCTCCCGCGGGTCGCGGCCAGGAACAGCTCGCCCTTGTCGGTGTAGCGCAGCGAGCAGGCGACCCCGTCCATCTTCGGCATCACCACGATGTCGCCCTCGAACTTGTCGGCCCAGCTGGCCAGGTCCTCGGGCGTGTAGCACTTGTCGAGCGACAGCATCGCGCGGGTGTGACGGACCGGCGCGCCGAGCCGCTGCTCGGGCGGGATCTCGCGGGTCGCGTCGGCCTCGATCACCGGACCCTCGGGCACGCTCTCGCCGAGCTCCTGCAGCGCTTCGTGATCGGCGTCGAGCCGGCGCAGGGCCTCGACCAGGCGATCGTAGAGCGGATCGGGGATCGTCGGCGCGTTGAGGTCCCAGTACTCGCGGTTGGTCCGACGGATCAGCGCCGCGAGGGTCTCGGCGTCGAAGCCGGGCAGCCCCGCTTCGATCGCCGCCGCGTCCATGGATTCGACTTGCTCGGGGGCGCTTGCCATGGATCAGCCCCCGGCTTCGCGGCGCTTCTTGTCGTGCTCCTTGAGCAGCGCCTCGGCGTCGAGCACCTCTTGCGACTTCTGGACGTCCTTCTTCATGTTGTCGAGGTTGACGTCGACCTTGGTGAAGCGGGCGAGCATCTGGAAGAACGCGGTCCGCGTCGACATCGCTGGCGGGCGGGCTTCGTCGCCCTCGACGCCGCGGTTGATGCCGCTCGGGATCCGGGAGAGCACGCAGTCGACTGCGTTGCTGACCAGCTTGTCCTCGTTGGTCTGCTTGGCCGAGAGCCCGGCGAGCAGCGGCTTGTCGCTGCCGTAGTCGTTGATCATCCCGTCGAGGGCCATCCGCGAGGCGCAGTAGGCGTAGTCGGGATCGTGCTTGTCCGGGACCTGGCCCTCCTCGAAGTCGCCGCCGGCCGCCGACAGCGTCGCGAAGTCGGTGAACACCTGCCGGTAGATCAACGAGCGCAGGTAGGCCTCCTTGAGCGCGTTGCCCTGCAGCTTCTTGGAAAACACGAAGGTCATCTCCTGGTAACCACCGCCGAGATCCTCGCGGTGGACACCGAAGCCGAGCTCGGGATCGATCTTCACCTTGCGGGCGACGTCGGGGATCTTGGCCGAGCCCTCGATGGTCCAGCGGGCGTGGGTGTCTCCGCGGAACTCCTCCTGCTCGCGCAGCTGCGCGAGGTTGGTGAGCATCTTGAACAGCTCGTCGTCCCCGTTGATGGTCTTGGCCCAGGCCGCGAACGCCGGATCGTGGGCGTCGTCCCAGCTGATCGGCTCCGGCTCCTTCATGTCGAACGACTTGCGGAGCGTGCGGAGGATCGACTTGAACGGCTGGTCGTAGGCGACCACGCGGCGGGCGAACATCTTGACGCTCATCCACTTGGCCCAGATCTCGTCCTTGCGACCGAGGTAGTCCTGCTTGAGCTCGTTGACCGCGGCCTGCAGCTCGCCGTCGAGCTCGCCGATCGCCGCGGCGCCGGCCTCCGACGCGAAGAAGTCGAGCAGCCGCAGATCGCCGTAGACCGAGCGGATCAGATCGCGCTGCTCCTCGCTGAAGCTGAACTTGATCTTGTTGAGCTGCTCGGGGAAGTACAGCTCGGCGTCCTTGCGGACCGCGAACCCGTCGGCCTCGGCGACGCCCTTGATGATCGCCTTGGCCTGATCCGCCTTGGACATGCCGGACTTGATGTTGACGATCGCCAGCACGCCGGGGTTGGTGATCGTGTAGTCTTGACCCTCGACCGCGATCGCGGTCTCCTGCACGTCGGGCAGCGAATCGGCCGCGTAGATCTTGGTCAGGACCGGCGCGAGCGCGTCGCGGACCGGGTGCGGCGGGATCGACGGACGTGGCTCGTCATCGCCGTCGTCCTGCGGCGTGGCCGTGTCGTAGGCGAGCTGCTTGCGGATCTTTTCCTCTCGGCTCTCCCCGCACGCGACGGTGGTCAGGGCGACGAGGGCGAGCGCGATCGAGCTGATTCGTGGCATGCTGGACAATCACCCTAGGTCGTCGCCGGCCGCGCTGTCAAACCCCGAATATCTGCCAAAAGTCGGCTTTGAGCGGCCGCTGACGGCCTGCCAGCCAAGCGCGAAGCGCAGCGCTCGAATCTGACGCAACCTACCGCACGGGTACGACTAGGGTGGCCGCACCCGGTTTGCACGGTTGATTCCGGAACGGCGTGGGCCCATCATCGTGCGTGCTTTGGCCCCTCGGGGCTGCGCAACCTCGCCCGCTCGAACTCGTACCTGCACGGTAGAGAAGCGGGCCGCCGAAACGAGAGAACCGATGTCCGAGACCAGCACCCAGACCAGCGAGCCTTCGACCCCGGCAATGGATCCCAGCATGGCCGGCGGTCTGACCTTGACCCCGGTGGCGGCCGAGAAGGTCGTCGAGATCCGCAAGGCCGAGGACATCGAAGACAGCTACGCGCTGCGGGTCAAGGTCATCGGGGGCGGCTGCGCGGGCTTCCAGTACGATCTGTTCTTCGACGAGTACGCCGAGGGCGACAACGTGTTCGAGCTCCACGGCGTCAAGCTGGTCTGCGATCAGATGAGCTTCATGTACCTGATGGGCACCGAGATCGACTACGTCGAGGGCCTGCAAGGGGCCGGCTTCAAATTCGGCAACCCCAACACCACCGGCAGCTGCGGCTGCGGCAGCAGCTTCTCGGTCTGAGTCGATCGTCGTGGCCGAGGGCTCTGCCAGCGGCGCAATCGTGCCGAGCGATCTTGGCTTGCGGCTCGACGGTATCCACGACGAGCTCGTCGACCACGGCCCGAGCCTGCGCCGCGCGGCGGTCATCGGGCTGCTGCTCGAGGGTCCGCGGTGGCCGGACGAGCCGGCCTTGTTGTTGATCGAGCGCTCGAGCGCGCTGCGTCAGCACGCCGGGCAGATCGCGTTCCCGGGCGGCAAGCCCGAGCCCGGCGATCGCGATCTGCTCGACACTGCGCTGCGCGAAGCCTGGGAAGAGGTCGGGCTCCCGCGCGAGCAGGTCAGCGTGCTCGGTCGGCTGACTCCGGTGCCGACACCGACCGGCTACATCATCGTGCCGTTCGTCGGCCGCGTGGTCGGCGACTGGGAGCCGCAGCGCACCAGCCCCGAGGTCGAGCGGATCCTGACGCCGTCGCTGCGAACCCTGTTGGACCCGGCGATCCATCGCCACACGGGCGACGTCGAGTGGCAAGGCGCGAGCTACTCGCTGCACGAGTATGCGATCGCCGATCCGCCGCTGTGGGGTGCGACCGCGCGAATGGTGTGGGATCTGTTACAGCGCATTCGCGGATAGTCGGGCTTCACGCGAGCGTGAAGCCAGCCTCGCAGCCCGGAATTCTGCCAGCGGGCGGCCAGCCTCGTATAGAGTGTCGCCAACCTCGAGCGAGGCTGGAGATGCTCATGAAACTACGAATGCGTGCTGCCCTGTTGTTCTCGATGCCGCTGTGCCTGGCCGCCTGCGGCGACGTGAAGGAGGCGTCCGACAGCGACGAAACCGGCGGGAGCGAGACCGCGACCGAGACCGGCGACGACGTCGCTGGCGACGGCGACGGCGATCCGACCGGCGACGGCGATCCGACCGGCGACGGCGATCCGACCGGTGACGGCGACCCTGGCTGCACGGTCGGCACTGAAGGCTGCCCGTGCACCAATGGTGGCGGCTGTGATCCCGGCCTGGTCTGCGAGGTCGGCGTCTGCACCCCCGACGGCTCCGGTGACGGCGACGGCGACCCGACCGGCGACGGCGATGGCGACGGCGATGGCGATCCCACCGGTGCCTGCGCTGGCGACGAGTTCATCGAGATCGAGGCCGAGGCCGCCGACGAGATCGTCGGCTGGAGCGAGGACGTGAGCACGCTCGGCGAGGACATCGTGCTCGGCTGGGACGGCGAGGAGGAGAACTACGTCACCTGGAACATCGACGTGCCCTGCGACGATACCTGGCACATCTGGGTCCGAGCGATCGAGGAAGGCTTCAACGACTCGCTGTTCGCGGTCGTCGACGGTGAGCCGAATCCGGCGGCGATCTTCGAGATCGGCTGCGACGGCGCCCCCAACGAGCCCACCTACGTGTGGCGCGAGCTCAACTGGCGCGATCAGGTCGCAGGAAACGCCTGCGAGTACCTCGAGGATCCGTGGGTGCACGACTGGACCGCCGGCACTCACTCGCTCACGCTCGCGTATCGCGAGAGCTGGGCGATCTCCAAGCTGTGGATCACCAACACCGATCAGACCCCGCCCTGACCGACGCGGACCTCGAGGCGCTCGCCGAAACCGCCGAGCGCCTCGGTCTGCTCCGGCTGGGCGCCGTCGATCTCACGCACCCCGGCTTTACGCCCGCCCGCGCGGCCCTGCAGCGCTACCTCGAGCGGGGAGCCGAGGGCGAGATGCAGTTCATCCGCCGGACCGCGGAGGTCCGCGCCGATCCGAGCGTGATGCTGCCCGGCGCGCGCTCGGCCCTGGTCGCGGTCGTGCCCTACGGCGGTGAGCCCGGACCGATCGCCCGCTACGCGCAGTGGGCCGACTATCACACCGAGCTGCATCACCGACTCGAGCGCCTCGCCGAGCTCGTCCGCGACCGTCACCCGGACATCGACACGCTGATCTGCGTGGACACCAAGCCGGTGCTCGAGCGGGCGGTCGCGGTGCTCGCCGGGCTCGGGCAGCTCGGCAAGAACGGCTGCCTGATCAGCCCGGGGCTGGGCAGCTACGTGCTGATTGCCGTGCTGCTGACGACCGCGCGCTGGCTCGGTCGCGACGCGGCGCCCGATCTCCACGGCCGCGACACGCCGTGGGACGCGTGCGGGAGCTGTCGGCTGTGCCTCGACGCGTGCCCGACCGGCGCCTTCGATCAGCCTGGCGTGCTGGATCCGCGCCGCTGCATCTCGTACCTGACCATCGAGCACCGCGGGCCGATCGCCGAGGATCTCGCCGCGCAGATCGGCGAGCGGGTGGCCGGCTGCGACGTATGCCAGGAGGTCTGCCCCTACAACCGCTCGCACGCGCGCGAGGATCGGATCCCGCTCGCCGCTCGCCTGCCGCCGCCGCCCGGTCGACCGCGCACGCCCGAGCTCGAGCGGCTGGCCAACATCGGCAACAACCAACATCGGCAGTTCGTCAAGCACACGCCGCTGACCCGAATCCCCCGCAAGGCCCTGCGCCGCAACGCCATTTTGGCGCTCGGCAACCGCGAGGGTCCGCTCGATCCGGCCGAGCTCGCGGCGCTGCGCGAGGCGGCGAGCGATCCTTCGCCCGAGCTGGCCGAGCTCGCGCGGCAGGCCGCAGCGCGGCGTGGCGCGAGCCTGGATCTCTGACTCGACGCGGGTGCAGCCGAGGAGGCCGGGTCAATGCTGGGCGGCAAAGGGCCGAACCGCGGTCACCCTGGCGTTCGACACCAGGGTCGCCGTGGGGCCCCAGCCGGCGGCGTCGTGCACCAACGCGGTGATCGTACTGGTCGAGTTAGGAAAGTCGAAGGTGGTGTCCTGCAGGATTAGCAGCACCTCGCCATCTCCCAGCACGTGCAGGTACCGGACCGAGTGCTGATCGAAGGCGGTCGGAAACACCCGCTCAGACCAGATCTGCGTCCGTGCGTCCAGCTGCGTCAAGTGGACGTCGTCGTCGTGGGTCCAGGTCACGAACACGTCGCCCGACACTGGCTCGATCTCCACGAGGGTATCCGAGTAAGACTCGTTGGTGATCCCGAGTGCGATCGGCTCGGACCAGCTCTGGTCGGTGTGATCCCACGCGAACCCGATGATCTCTCGCATTCCGTCCACGCCGGTCTCGTTGATCTGCGCGGCCACGAACACGTCGTCGTCGGGCGTGACCGCGAGAGCCGGATTGGAGAGCTCGTGGTCGGGCTCGTCGAGCAAGAGCGTGTCGCTCCACGTGCCGAGCTCGGCATCGAAGCGATGCACGTGAAGCCGCATGTTTGCGGTGCTGACGTCGTTGCTGACCACCCACGCGTTGCTGGCGGCGTCCTCGGCCGCGAGGATCGTGGCACCGCCCCCGGGTACTGGATAATTGACCATGCTCGGCAGCAAGGTCGGAGTGCTCCACGTCAGCGTCTCCGGATCGAAGTGGGCCGCCTCGACCTGCTTGCTGTCGTCCGCGCGCCACACGGCGTGGATGAGCGGCCCGCCCTGATCCTCCACCTTCACCATACGGGGACTGCTGATCGTCGGATTGAGCGGAGTCGGACCGCCGAGCGGCTGGCTGCACCACTCGCTCCCGCCGCCCTGATCGAACACCTGCGCGACGATCTGCGTCGCCGGACCATCCACGTCGAAGACCACCAGCGTGCCATCTTGGCGACTGCGTACCTCGATGCCGTACTTGTCGGTTGCCACGACGGGACCCCAGACGTTCTGGTCGCGGCACGAGTACGTGACGGTATAGGTGCCATTGTCGAGCGTCTGGCTCTGCCTCCAAATTGCCAGCGTTTGTCCATCCGGCAGCGCGATGATGTCCCCGACAAATCGAAAGGGCGTGCTTGGATCAATCTCGACGGGGCTCTCCCAGCCGAGATCCTGATTGTAGCGGCGCGCCCATACTTGCGTGGGACCGGTGACGTTGTGGTCCCACAGGACGGTCACTCCCGTGTCCTCGATCGCCGCGACGGCACGCAACGCCGAGTCGATCCAATGATGTTCGGGTAGATTGACGTCGATGGGGTCGTCCCAGCCCGACTCGTTGTCGTAGAGCGCGAGCCTGATGCGCCCGACCTCGGCCCAGAGCACCCCGGCGGCTCGATACGGCACTCCATCTCCGATCGAATCACCGTCGCCGGTCGAGTCGCCATCGCCATCACCCGTGGGGTCGCCATCACCATCGCCGGTGGGATCGCCATCGCCGGTCGAGTCGCCATCGCCGGTCGGGTCGCCATCGCCGGTCGAGGGATCGGCGCAGCCGATCAGGCTCACGGCGAGGGTCAGGCGAATACCCCAGCGATGGAGGCGGGGATGCTGTAGCTGACTCGTCACGGGCCGACTGACGGCGGCGCGCCCCGATCGATCCCTTGCTCGTCAGACAATTTGCCACCTCGGCTCGCGCACTCACGGCATGCTGCGCCACGACCCCGGCTTCGAGGACACCGACGCGCGAGCGCCCGATGTCGAGCGGACACTTTTCATTCGGCATTGCGTGTCATCCTCCACGAATTCATCCAAATGTTCGTGGCATGAATCCAACCGCCAGCCTCGCCGAGCTCGCGCGGGCCTTGTGCTGCGCTCGGAGGCGACCGGGGTACAATCATCGCCTCACGCTCGCGAGCCTGCCGCGCCGCCCGGAGCCGGGTTGGCACAATTCCTCGGTAGCGCACCCGCGATAGAATCTACGACTGCGGTCGCTTGAATCACCGCAGGGTCGCGCATAGATCCCGGCCATGGGCAATGGCATGAACCGAAGGTCGGCCTCGACCTATCGAATTCTCTTCAGCTTCAGCTTCAGCTTCAGCGCGATGATGGCGGTCGGCTGCTCGGATGACACCGAAACCGGCGAGCAATTCGGTGGCTACGACTCCACCGGCGACGTCGGTGGAACCGAAAGTGAGCTCGGCGACGAGGCCGGGGACGAGATCGGCGACGAGGCCGGCGATGGTGACGGTGACGGCGACGGCGACGGCGACGGCGACGGCGATCCCGGCTACGAGGTGCCCGAGAACGATTACTGCCTGACCGCCGCCGACTGGAACCCGGACTGGATCGCGTTCGGCACCGAGGTCATCGATCTCATCAACAAGGCTCGTACCCAGGGCGGCCAGTGTGCGGGCGAGACCTTTGCCCCGGTGCCGCCGCTGACCATGGACCCGGCGCTGACCTGCGCCGCGCGAGTCCACGCCGGCGACATGGCCACCCACGATTTCTTCGATCACACCAACCCCGAGGGTCAGGAGCCGAGCTGGCGCTACCAGCAGGCCGGGTTCACGGGCGGCAGCTGGGTCGAGAACCTCGGCGCCGGTTATCCGCTGCCGGCCGCGGTCGTCGGCGGCTGGTTCCAGAGCAAGAGCCACTGCACCAACGCCCACAACCCCGAGTTGACCACGATCGGAGTCGGCTATGCCCACTCGGATCAGTCCACTTACAAGCACTACTGGACGCTGAGCCTCGGCGGGCCCTGAGCTCTCAACCGACCTGATCCATGTCGATGAAGCTGTGGATGTACCCACAAGTCCCGCACGCATAGGAACGAACCGGAGCCGACGCCGTGAAGCCGCCCTCGGGCGAGCCGAACCGCAGCGTGCTCATCTTCAGCGGCAGCGGATTGCGGACGTCGTGACCGGCGACGATCGCAACCGGCAGCAGGTTGCCCGAGCACATCACACAGACCATCCGCACGTTCTTGCGTCGCTCTTCGTACTGCGAGCGAAGCAGCTCGGCGAAGCGCGCCTCGGACTCGGTGAGCTCGCGTTGCAGGCGTTGATTTTCGCGTTCGAGCGCAGCAACTTCGATCAGCAGAGCTTGCTGTTCGTCGCGGTACGACACCCCCCCATTTTAGCCGGGGGCTAGTTTCACGCCATCGAGTCGGACTCGGACCGTGCTCGGCTGCGCCTGCGCGCGCTCCGACACCCTCGCTTCGCTCGGGCCCTCCGGTCCGACTCGCTGGCTGCTAGTTTCACGCCATCGGCACTTCGCGTAGGCTGCCGTCCGTGCGCTACCAGCAGCGCGAGTGCCTGCCGCCCGGTTGTGGGCTGCGCTTTCCGGTCGGCGAGGGCAGCGAGCTGGGGGCTCGTTGCCCGGTGTGCGGCGCTCCCACCCGGTTCGTCGGACCGGTCTACGAGAGCCATGAGGTCCACGAGCCGCGGGTCGCCGCCGGGCCGCCCCTCGAGGCGCTGCTCGACAACGTCCGCAGCCTCACCAATGTCGGTTCGATGTTCCGTACGGCCGACGGGGTGGGAATTCGTCACATGCACCTGGGCGGATTCACGCCGACGCCCGAGCACCCGAAGTTCGCCAAGACGGCGCTGGGTGCCGAGCGCAGCGTGGCCTGGAGTCACTGCCCCGATCCGGCTGCGACCGCCGAGGCGCTGGTCGCCGCGGGCAAGCGACTGTGGGCGCTCGAGGGCGGGCCGCGCTCGAGCGATCTGTTCGACCTGCTCGGCGCCGCGGGTGGGCCCGAGGATCCGGCGATCGTGCTGGTGCTCGGCCACGAGGTCTCGGGCGTCGATCCGCGGATCCTCGATCGCTGCGAGCGGATCGCCCGGATCCCGATGGCCGGGATCAAGGGCTCGCTCAACGTCTCGGTCGCGTTTGGGATCGCGAGCTATCTGCTGCGCCATCAGCCGCGGTGAACGTCGAGATCGAGCGCGAACAGCTTGCCGTCGACCGTGAACACCCAGCGGTGCGGGCGATCCTCGAGCTCCGCCAGGGTTCCGCGCGTGTGCAGATGAATCTGGTGGACGGGATCGCCCAGCCACTTGCTCTTGCGGCTGACGACCGTGAGCTCGTGCTCGACGGTCAGCGGCGGGGTCGAGTTCTTGCCGGCGTCGCCGACCCTCGGGGTGCCCGACACCGAGACGTCGATCTCGAGATCGCCGAGTCGCACGGTCTGATCGATGGTCGCGTTGGTCGCGTAGATCGTGGTCACGACCGGCTGCGAGAGCACCCGCGCGTGGTCGTCGAGCTTCGGATCGGGCTCGCGGACGTCGAGGTCGTTGCGCGGGTACAGCCGCAAGGTCGCGCGCACCTGCACGGCCTGCGGGTTGTCGAGCTGCGGCGAGAACTCCTGGGTCGGCGCCTCGCCGACCAGATCGACGCTGGCGTCGTCGAGCCGCACCTCGTCGACCCGGCGGGCCGCTACGCGGC